>LSQX01049352.1_pt1 | contig 18410 bp, 13 predicted proteins | sample 654561 | NCBI WGS metagenome assembly LSQX01 (sample SAMN04489861, study PRJNA283612) | anaerobic digester metagenome | isolation source: 4 biogas reactors fed with cattle manure at either 37C or 55C with and... | place: Denmark: Kongens Lyngby | collected 2014
TCTTAAAATAATCGCCAAACGACCAATTGCCGAGCATTTCGAACATGGTGTGATGATACGTATCGTGTCCCACTTCTTCCAAGTCATTGTGCTTTCCGCTTACACGGAGGCATTTTTGCGAATTAGCTACTCGCGGATATTTAATGTGGTCGTTGCCAAGAATTATGTTTTTAAATTGATTCATTCCGGCATTGGTAAACATCAACGTAGGGTCGTCTTTGATTACCATCGGAGCTGAGGGTACGATTTTATGATTTTTGGATGTAAAAAAATCGAGAAAAGATTGTCGGATTTCTTGTGAAGTCATTGTGTAGTAAAAATAGTAAAATTGTAAATTAAGAAAATCGGCTCAAATAATAAAACTTCCCTTTTCTTAATATTTTTCAAAATAAACTACAAAAATACTCCAAATTTATTACTTTTGCACAAAATGCATGTAAAAAACTTTATTTCAGCTAACTGCGAATTGATTTTTTCGTTTTTTTCTATGTAAAATGAGCAAAAAGATAAAAAAGAAATTTTATTTTAATCCGGATACTACCAACTATGAGGAGATTCAAATCACTTTCTCCTATAAACTGAGAAGGGTGCTGTATCACTTGCTTTCGGGAATTACGCTCGGAGTGGGTTTCTTTTTTCTTTTTGTGTCCATTGTGAAATCTCCGAAAGAAAAGGAAATTGCTATGGAAAAAAGCCGTATCGAAGGACAATACAAAGCGCTTCAAGGGCAAATGAATGAGATACAGGGAGTTCTTATTGATCTTCAGGAGCGTGACAACAACTTGTATCGGGTTGTTTTTCAGGCAGAACCAATTCCAAAAGACGCACGGCAATCAGCCACAAGCAATGTAGAGTATTATGACAGATTGCTCAAAATGACCAACTCGCAGATTGTGGTAGAAACAACAAGGAAACTGAATCAACTTAAAAAACAACTGTATGTTCAGTCAAAATCATACGATGAAATAGCGCAATTAGCCCTAAGCAAGGAGGAAATGATGCGTTGCATCCCTGCTATCCAACCGGTTTTGAACAAGGATTTGACACGTGTAGCATCCGGTTGGGGATACCGTGTAGATCCGATTTATCACACGAGCCGGTTTCATGAGGGAATGGACTTTACGGCACCGGTGGGAACAGAAGTTTTTGCTACGGGGAATGGTGTGGTCACAAGTGCTGGTTGGGAGCAAGGCTACGGAAACAGCATTAAAATTGACCATGGTTTTGGTTATGAAACATTTTACGCCCATCTTTCGGCCATTCATGTAAATGTGGGCAAACCGGTGACTCGTGGAGAAGTCATTGGTTTAGTGGGAAATACAGGAAAATCTACCGGACCTCACCTCCATTATGAAGTTCACCAAAAAGGGAAACCCGTGAATCCGCAAAACTTCTACTTCTTAGACCTTACTCCGGAAGAGTATGATCGGATGATTCAGTTGAGTGAAAATTCAGGTCAGACAATGGATTAAGAGCTTCCCCGTTCTTAGAAGAAAAGGATAAAGTTTATTTTAGTTTGCTTCCGGCAGATACTTTCCAAAGAAGATTTCATGAACTTACAGCTGCTTCTCTAAATCCCTTTGCCTTGCGAAACTCATGACATTTGCCGGAGGGCGTTTGTTGTGAAGTTCATGAGCCATAAACTCCATATATGGACGGGCATGACGGAAAAACATTTTCAAACCGGCACAAAGGTAGTTCAACCCCGTTTCGCCGGTTGATGTGCGGGCGAAACGGTTTTTCGGACATTCTCCGTGACAATATTTCAACACATTGCAGTTCAAACATTGCGCGGGAAGTTTGTCGTATTTATCTGCTCCAAACTCCAACTGTTGCTCCGAAAACATCATTTCATAAATCGATTTGGTCTTGATATTTCCAAGCTTGAATTCAGGAAAAACGTAATGATCGCAGGAGTAAACATCACCGTTATGTTCGATAACTCCCGCATGTCCGCAATTTTTTGAAAAAATACAAACTCCGGGTTGTTCACCCATTTCGTTGGCTAATGTGCTGTCAAAAATCTGAACGAAAAATTTCCCGACATCATTTCTCACCCATTCATCAAAAATTTCAATGTAAAATTTCCCAAAAGCTACCGGGCTTACCGACCAATGTGCTAATCTCGCATCCAACGTGTCATCAGGCGGAAGCAACTTCAAGCCATCGGGGCGGGAGTCTGAAACTCGCTCTACAACGGGTGAAAACTGCATGTATTTACTGCCTATTTCTTTGAAAAAACGGTAAACATCCGACGGGAATTGGGAATTATAATCATTGATTACTGAAAGTGTATTGAAATCTACTTGGTGTTTCTGAAGAAGCTCTATCCCTTTCATAACTTGTTTGAAAGTGGGACCACCCGTTTTGTCTTTTCGGTACACATCGTGGCAATGTTCGGGACCGTCAATGGAAATTCCGACAAGAAAATTATTGTTTTTGAAGAACTGACACCAATCATCCGTAAGCCTCGTGCCGTTGGTTTGAATGACATTGTCAATGAATTTTCCTCTGCCGTACTTTTTTTGAAGCTTAAGTACTCGCTCGTAAAATGAAATGTCTCGCAAGGTAGTTTCACCTCCGTGCCAAGTAAAAAGGACTTCATTCACGGGCTGAGCGTTGATATAGCTTTCAATGAATTTTTCCAAGACTTCATCGCTCATATCGTTACGCCTCTGCCCACCATACAGTTTCTCCTTTTCTAAATAATAACAATATGCACAATTTAAGTTGCAGGTTGAACCCAATACTTTAGTTACTACATAGGTTGGCAATGCGAGTGGAGTATAGGAGTATGTTTTCGGCATGACAATGTGGTTTGTCCGTTATTTCTTGAACCCAAAGATCGTAAGACAAATTTCTCGCAACTACTTGATTTTCGTAAAGTCGCTACAGCTATCAACAAAGTAGTTTTTCAAAAAAAAACACAACATGCTGATTATCAGAGAAATTATGTAAGTTAAGAGATTAGATTCTCTCTCCATTCCTCCTCTTTAAAACCTATCAACACAATGTCGTCTTTGAGAAGAATCGGTCTTTTCACCATCAACCCGTCAGACGCCAAAATATTCAGCAACTCATTTTCGGAAAGGGTCTTTACTTTTTCCTTCATGTTGTTCGATCTGTACAGCAATCCGCTCGTATTGAAGAACTTATTGATTGTCAGGCCGCTTTTTTCATACCATATTTTTAGCTCATCATAAGAAGGGTTTGCTTCTTTTATCGGACGATACGTGTAGTCGATTCCATTATCTTTCAGCCATTTTTCGGCTTTGCGGCATGTCCCGCATTTTGGATAACATAGAATTGTAATATCACCATTGGCTAAAGCGGATTTTTTTGATTTATTCATTTTTAAGAATTGAGTAGTTGGTAAAAAATTCAATATGACTATCCGCAATCATTCCTATTTGTTGCATATTTATGTCGCTATACAACGGGACGAACCGACTTGAAGCGGTTAGTCCCAGTCTAAAAAACAACATTTTATTAAAATTAGGAACAAAAACGGATAATCATTAAATTCAATCGTTTTTGAAATGAATTTAAGATTAAGAGCTTACTTGAAAAACGCTCTGAAAATATCATTCCCATTGGCAAAAAGCACTAATGCCAGCAGCAAAATCATCCCGATAGATTGGGCATATTCCATAAACCTGTCACTTGGTTTTCTACCTGTAATCATCTCATAGAGCAGGAAAAGCACGTAACCTCCATCCAATCCGGGGATAGGCAGGAAGTTCATAAAAGCGAGAATAACGGAAAGAAACGCGGTCATTAACCAAAACGACTGCCAATTCCACTGTGGCGGGAAAAGATTGCCAATTGCACCGAATCCGCCAAGCGATTTTACGCCTTCTTTGGTAAATACAAGTTTGAACTGTTTTACGTAGCTGCCTAAAGTCTCAACTCCCATTTTTATCCCCGCCGGAATAGACTGAGCAAGCGTGAAAGTTTCTTTGTTGGTTTGCAGGTAGTTAAGCGGAGAGCGAAGATAAACTCCCAACTTACCGTCTTCGCTGACTTGTAATTGCTCTTCGAGGGTTTCTCCATTTCGTACAAATGCAATCGTAGTTGTAGCGCCTTTCAACAACACCAATTCTTCAGAAATATCTTGAAAAATCGACATCGATTTGCCGTTTATTCCTACGATACTGTCACCTGACTGCAGGTTTGCATCTGCCGCCGGAGAGCCATTTTGAACTTTATCTACCACAAACGGATAACGAATATCCATCACACCTCTGCCGGAAGCCAACGCTTTTTGTGTCAGATCATTGGGAATTTCAATTTCAACAATCTGACCTTCACGTTCTACGGTTGCAACTTTAGCTTTATCCACCAAGATTCTCTCAACCGCATCACCCACTTGAGCCATTTTCAGTCCATCCACGCTCACGATTTTATCACCATCCTGAAAGCCCGCATCAATCATGGGTTGGGAGAAACTGAGACCATATTTTGCATTCTCGAGCGGAATAAATTCTTTTCCCCAAGTGAAAAGTACGGCGGCATAGATAATTAATGCGAGTAGGAAATTCACCAACACTCCGCCGATAATAATCGGTAAACGTTGCCAAACAGAGCGGGAACGATATTCCCACGGCTTTGGAGCTTGCGCAAGCTGCGTACGGTCCATGCTTTCGTCCACCATCCCGGCGATTTTACAATATCCGCCGAGTGGCAACCAGCCTATCCCCCATTCGGTGTGTTCCGGATAGCGTCGCCAATCGTCTTCAGGCATATCCGCAAGCGGGACAGGTTCCATTACGGGTGTTTTTCCGTCGGATTTCATCACCACATTGCCCATATTGTCAAGTTTCATCCGCTCATTCGGCTCCACATTCTTGGCAAAAAATTTCACTCTCCATTTTCCGTTGATTTTTTTTGCCCGGAGGAGAGAGAATTTTGGATTGAAGAAAATGTAAAACTTATCTACCCGGACACGGAAAAGCCTGGCAAAACCAAAGTGTCCGAACTCGTGCAGCAATACAAGAATTGCCAAACTCAAGATTAACTGTGCTGCGCGTATTAAAAATGCTTCCATATTAATAATTGCCCTCTAACCCCCTGAAGGAGGAATTGTGAGCGTTGTTCAAAATTATTTTAAAAATAAAAGAATAAAACCAATTTAAATCAGAAAATGCATGCAACCCTCGCCTTTAATGGTTGGGCGTGTAACTATGAACAAATTCCCTTGTTTCCCTGTCTGTCTCCACGTAATCTTCATACGTTGGTTTTTTGATAAATGGCACTTTTTGCATTGCTTTTTCTATAATATCGCTCATTTGGAGAAAACCAATTTTATTTTTCAAAAATGCCGAAACCACTACTTCATTCGCGGCGTTGAGTATGCAGGGCATATTTCCACCTTTTTCCATAGCGTAATAGGCCAATGCCAAATTTCTAAAGCGATTCGTGTCGGGTTTTTCAAATGTCAATTCCGGATATTTCAGGAAATCAACTCTCGGAAACTCTGTTTTGAGCCTTTCAGGGTAAGTAAACGCGTATTGAATGGGTAGTTTCATGTCAGGCATTCCGAGCTGAGCTTTTATGGAACTGTCTGCAAATTCCACCATCGAGTGAATAATAGACTGCGGGTGCACCAAGACTTCAATCTGCTCCGGCTTAAGTCCGAAAAGCCATTTTGCTTCAATCACCTCAAACCCCTTGTTCATCATACTTGCCGAATCAATAGTGATTTTCGCGCCCATGTCCCAATTCGGGTGTTTCAAGGCTTGCGCCGATGTTACGTGTTCCAACTCCTGCAATGTCATGGTGCGAAAAGGTCCGCCCGAAGCTGTCAGGATGACCCGTTCAATCGGATTGTCTCCTTCGCCTGCAAGACATTGAAAAATAGCGGAATGCTCCGAATCAACCGGCAAAATAGCCGAGTTGTGTTTTTGAGCCAATTCGTTGATTAAATCACCCGCCACAACCAACGTTTCTTTATTTGCCAAGGCGACAGTTTTACCTGATTTCACGGCATTGATCGTTGGTTTCAAGCCTGCATAACCAACCATGGCTGCCAAAACCATGTCTATAGAATCCATTTCGGCAATTTGAGCAATCGCCTCACTTCCTGCAAAAACTTTTATCTGTAAATCTGCCAAAGCTGATTTCAATTGCAAATAGTGCTTCTCATTGCCAATTACCACGATATCGGGTTCGAATTCATTAGCCTGCTCAATCAATAAATCCAAACTATTGTTGGCAGTGAGCGCAACTACCTCAAATCGGTCGGGATTTGCCTTCACCACCTCTAACGCTTGCCTGCCAATAGAGCCTGTAGAGCCAAATATCGCAATACTTTTCTTCACTTCATGCTTTGTGCTTCGTACTTCCATCATCTGTTAAAACCTAAACGTAATCAGCTCCTGCGGATTTACAGGATTTCCATTCCGCCAAATCTCAAAATAAAAATACTTTCTCGAATTACTGTCCTTATCCGAACCCGTAATCCCGATACTTTCTCCGGCTTTCACATAATCACCCGTAAACTTTAATAATCGTATAATATTTTTATAAATTGAAATGTAGCCGTTATCATGAAGGACTTGAATAACCCACTCATTATCAAAAGTGTAGTCATTGTATATAACTCTTCCCTCCAAAACACTTTTCACAGTTTCCTGCGGAGAAGTGATAATTTTTATCCCAAATTCACCCTCTTTCGGTCTGAAAGTGGAAGCAACTACACCGCTGACCGGACGGAAAAAAACATACATATTTTCATCTGTAGAAGGAGTAATCGAACCGAGATTATATTTTTCAGTCTCTTCGTAATTTTTCACAAAATTCTTTTCTCTTTCCGTTTTTTCCAAAATTTCAGTTGCCCGCTCTTTCAGTGAAATTGAATCCAACGACTTGGCTGTGTCAACTTTCGTCATATTCATCATATTATCCTTTAATACAAGCAGATACGCGTCATTCAATCGCATTTCTTTCTCTAAAGAATCCAATCGCATCGACTGTTGAATCATAGCGATTCTATTTCCGGAATCTTGATACCCGGGCAGGTAGAACTTCAGCGGGGTCAAGAAAATTATCAGGGTCAGCAGGATAAATGTTGTCAGAAAAAAAGAGGTCACAAAAATCAATACACTGAACCTTGATAACCTTGTGTACCAGGTTTCTTCAAGCGTATTTTCATTTACAATTGAAACACGGTATTTGAACCGCATTTTTCGTAAAAATTTAGCTGAAATATGTTTAAACCTTCTCCTTTTCATGAATTTCGGCAAGAAAATGCTTGCAAAGGTAGTTATTTTTACTGAAAATGAGTGATTTCAGTAGGATGGTTTTATTATATGAAAGTAAGATTAATAATTTTTAGGATAAGAACAGATTAGATTTTAGATTTTAAGAAACAAGACTAAGAAACCTTTTATTCTCGAAATCATAAGTTGTTTCACTCATTATAGTCGTAGTCACCTTGTGATATTATCGAACGGGATTTATGAGGATTTAAACATCACCCGAAACGCCTCTTCCACTTTCCGCACCTGCACTAACTCAATATTTATTTTTTTCAAATCAAGACTTTTCAGATTCACTTTTGGGATAATCATTTTTTTGAAACCTAACTTTTCTGCTTCATGGATTCGCTGCTCTAACCGATTTATCGGACGGATTTCGCCGGAAAGTCCCACTTCTCCTGCCACACAAACTTCCGATTCAATGGCAATGTCCAAACTGGATGATAAAACAGCTGAAATTACAGCTAAATCGATTGCCGGATCATTCACACGAATGCCGCCTGCGATATTCATAAATACGTCTTTTTGAATCAATTTAAAACCGGCACGTTTTTCTAAAACGGCAAGAAGCATATTCAGCCGACGCAAATCAAAACCCGTGCTTGAACGTTGTGGCGTACCGTAAGCCGCCGTGCTGACCAATGCTTGAACTTCAATTAAGAATGGTCTGATTCCTTCAATAGCTGAAGCGATTGCAACTCCGCTCATTCCTTCATGATTTTGTGAAAGCAGGAGTTCAGAAGGATTGCTCACTTCGCGAAGACCGGTTTGCTGCATTTCGAAAATTCCGAGTTCAGAAGTGCTCCCAAAACGGTTTTTTATCGGTCTCAATATGCGGTACATGTAGTGCTGATCTCCTTCAAACTGCAAAACCGTATCCACAATATGTTCCAAAACTTTTGGCCCGGCAATGCTGCCTTCTTTGTTGATATGGCCGATTAGTAAAACGGGGATATTGGTTGATTTACAAAATTTCAGCAACGCCGCGGCACATTCCCGCACTTGCGATACGCTCCCCGGAGAAGATTCAATGGCTTCTGTAGTAATTGTTTGAATAGAATCGACAATCAGTAAATCGGGTTGTACATTTTGAGCATGTACAAACACTTGTTCCAATGAAGTTTCGCTGACAATATAGCAATCGGGTTCTTTGTATGAAAGTCTCTCAGCTCGTAGCTTCAGCTGGCTTACGCTTTCTTCTCCTGAAATGTAAAGCGTCCGTTTGCTTTTCATTCCCAGTACAACTTGCAAAACCAACGTAGATTTCCCAATTCCCGGTTCTCCACCAATCAAAACTAACGAACCCTTCACCAATCCGCCTCCTAATACTCGATTCAATTCGTTGCTGCTCGTATCGATTCGTTCTTCGGTAGTTGTTTGTACATCGGTTATCAGTATCGGTTTTTGCTTTGTCGGTTCCAATCCGGCAATGACCACTTTGGACGAAGCGGGAGCTTTATGTATAATTTCTTCTACATACGTGTTCCATTCCCCGCAAGAAGGGCATTTTCCAATCCACTTGGGCGAGTCTGCACCACAATTTTGGCAAACATAAACGGTTTTTGACTTGGCCATTTTTTTTATTACAAAAATAGGATTTTTTTAGATAAGTAGGAAATGATTTTTGAAAATCGAAATCATAAGTCTGTGAGAGAAAACGTCATGTTTAGTCCAAACAAATTGTTAATAATAACGAATATAAAAAAACAAACACTCAATAATAAATTTTATCAAACATAAATTTCAAACGTTTGCATTCATTTCAATCTACTCAAAGACCTAATATTTATCTTAATAAAAAAGTAATTATCTAATTTTGTTTTCAACAATTAACTTTTTTTGTTACAAAATCAAACTTTACGCAAAATCACTATAACATTAATTATTTAATCTTATTTTATGAAACATTTAGCTAAACTTACATTTGGTGTGATGTTCATGATGTTAAGTCTTTTACCTTTATCGGTACTTGGACAAAACTTCAGAGCTTATTCAACAGCAGTATGGGTAGAAAAAAATGGTGCGGGTACTTTTTATAATACCTATTCCTCTTCTACTACTACTGCCAACAGAAATTATTCGGCTCAGGAACATGCAATAAATCAGGGTGGAGGAAACTGGCAAGATCCCTCTATTACATTCCAAAATCAAGATTTCGGAGCTCACATTGCTAATTCAGGAACTTTACTGTATAGAGGAAATGAAGTAAAAACTTTAAAAACTGACGAAGGGAATGTGTGTAAAGTTGAAGCATTTTACGTGATTTATCCTCAGGGAAACAGACCGACAACTCCCAACTTTATCCCGGCTGACATATCCTGGTTCAACAATTGTGACCTGTCGCAATACCTTTTTCCGGACATTCCGGGTCAAGGTCCTTGTAACCAGTCGCCAAATTATCAAAAGTGGCAATCAGCAGCCGAAGAAGGCGTTGGGTATCTCACTACAAATGTAGTAGAAAATCTCACGGCACGGTACGAGGGAAAGTACACATTGGAATTGTATCATAGAGTAACAGGTGGCAATACAACCACAACTTGCGATGTGTTTGGTTTTGACAACAACAATGGAAGTCCGACAAATTATACTTCCAATTTTACAATTTGTCCGACAATTTCGCTGACATCCAAATCCGATCCTGCAGTTTGTGGAGGAAACGGAGAAATAATTATCGCTGCAAACGGAATAGAGGATGGAACTTACAGCGACAGATTTTACTATACGGATTCGAACAATACAAAAGTATTCTTTTCTAATGTCGTAGTTGCTAATAATGTCGCGACTATCACTGTCCCCGCAGGAGTTTACAACAATATTTTTTACTTTGTAACGACCGGATGTGAGGAAACAGGCGGATTTAGCGTTACTCTGACCGACCCGGCTGCTCCAACAGCTCCCGGTATCGGAAATATTACCAACCCGAATTGTACAACTCCAACAGGAAGTGTGGTATTAACAGGACTACCTGCTACCGGAACCTGGACTATCACATCAGCGCCTGATAATAAGACATATACCGGAACCGGAACTTCAACAACTATCAGCGGACTTGCAATTGGTGTCTCTTATACTTTTAACGTTACAAATGCTGCCGGATGTAGTTCCGTATTTTCAAAACCCGTTACACTTCAGCCTGTCGCGTGTTTATCTGTCGAAAAAACGGTAGATAATCCGACACCAAGAGTTGGTTCAAATGTAGTTTTTACGATAAAAGTTTCGAATAACGGACCCAGCGCAGCTACAAATGTGGTCGTAAATGACATCCTTGAAACCGGATATACTTTTGTTTCTTCTGATGCCACAGTCGGCAGTTACAACGATGGAACGGGAGTCTGGGGCATCGGAACATTAACGAACGGGTCAACAGCTACTTTAAAAATTACTGCAAAAGTAAATGTTGAGGGTAATTACACAAACACAGCAACAGTAAGAGGCGCGGAAACCGATCCGAATCAGGATGACAATACCTCAACAACAGAGACAAAACCAATTCCGGTCGCCAATTTGAATGTAGTAAAAACTGTAAATACCAACACACCATTGGTTGGTTCAAATGTTACATTCACAATTAAGGTAACAAATAACGGTCCGAGCACTGCAACAAATGTGATTGTAAATGACTTATTGAAAAGTGGCTATACATACGTTTCACATGCCACTTTAAACGGGACTTATGTACCAAACACAGGAATTTGGACAATCGGTACGCTGAACAATGGAGCAAGCGTTACGCTGACTATTACCGCTAAGGTAAATCCTGCCGGAGATTATTCGAACACAGCAGAAGTAAAAGGAACAGAAGAAGACCCGGACTTATCAGATAACACTTCTACCGTAACTCCGGGAGCAAACCCAATTGCTGATTTAGCCGTAATCAAAACGGTTGACAACGAAAATCCGAAAGTTGGTGACAACGTGGTATTTACGATCAAAGTTACAAATAGCGGACCCAGCACAGCTACAAATGTGGTCGTAAATGACATCCTTGAAACCGGATATACCTTTATTTCTTCTGATGCCACAGTCGGCAATTACAACAATGGAACGGGAGTCTGGGGCATCGGAACATTAACGAGCGGGTCAACAGCTACATTGACCATTACTGCAAAAGTAAATGTTGAGGGTAATTACACAAACACAGCAACAGTAAGAGGCGCGGAAACCGATCCGAATCAGGATGACAATACCTCGACAACAGAGACAAAACCAACTCCGGTCGCCAATTTGAATGTAGTAAAAACTGTAAACACCAACACACCAATAGTTGGTTCAAATGTTACATTCACAATTAAGGTAACAAATAACGGCCCAAGCACAGCAACAAATGTGATTGTAAATGACTTGCTGAAAAGCGGCTATACATACGTTTCACATGCCACTTTAACCGGGACTTATGTACCAAACACAGGAATTTGGACAATCGGTACGCTGAACAATGGGGCAAGCGTTACGCTGACTATTACAGCTAAGGTAAATCCTGCCGGAGATTATTCGAACACAGCAGAAGTAAAAGGAACGGAAGAAGATCCGGACTTAAGCGATAACACTTCTACCGTAACTCCGGGAGCTGATCCGATTGCAGACTTAACAGTACTGAAAACTGTGGACAACCCGACTCCCGAAGTCGGCATGAACGTAGTCTTTACAATAAAAGTAAGAAACAACGGGCCAAGCACGGCTACAAATGTAACAGCGGAAGATGTTTTGAAAAGCGGTTATTCCTACATTTCAAATAGTACTTCAACAGGTACTTATGACTCCATGACCGGAATCTGGGAGATAGGAACTTTGAATAGCAATGCCGAAGCCACTCTGACAATCACGGCAAAAGTTAACCCAACAGGTGATTACTCCAACACAGCGATTACGAAAGCTACAGAGAAGGATCCAAACGAGAACGACAACACTTCAACTACGAAGACCGATCCCGTTCCGTTGGCAAACTTAGCAATCGCTAAAACTGTAGATAACAGTACACCGGCAGTAGGAAGCAATGTTGTGTTCACAATAAAAGTGACAAACAACGGACCCAGCGCCGCAACAAATGTAACAGTTGATGATTTGCTGAAAAGCGGTTACGATTACGTGTCGAACACGTTTTCCGCAGGGGCTTACAACATCACAAGCGGTGTTTGGACGGTAGGGACGCTAAATAACGGCGCGACTGCCACATTAACAATCACCGCAAAAGTCAAAGCTGAAGGTGATTATTCAAATACGGCAACCACAACTGCAACTGAAAAAGATCCGGATACGACCGACAACACAGTCACCATCAAAACCGATCCTAACTCTAATGCCGATCTGGGAATTGAAAAAGTCGCCGATAATATGGCGCCATTGGTAGGAAGTGAAGTTATTTTCAACATTAAAGTTACTAATTTCGGTCCCAGCAAAGCAACCGGCGTGAAAGTAAACGAACGAATCGCGAGCGGTTACACCTATACTTCTCACTCAGCTTCTGCAGGAGATTACAGCGTGTCATCAGGGATTTGGGATGTGGGTGAAATTGAAGCTGATGGTACTGCGACTTTATCAATTAAAGTAAAAGTAAATGAAAGTGGAGATTACACCAATACGGTTACGGTAAGAGGAAATGAGCCTGATCCGAACCCAACCAACAATACGGTTACAATAGAAACTGAACCCGATATTCTTGTAATTCCGGATGGATTTTCACCGAATGGTGATTCGTACAACGAGTATTTTGAAATAGTTCATTCTCCAAATTATAAAATCGAACTCTCTATCTATAACCGTTGGGGTAACCTGCTCTATGAAAGCAAAGACTACCAAAACGACTGGAGAGGTGAAGGTATAGGCGGACGCGATGTTCCTGATGGAACGTATTACAGAATTATCAAAGTAACCAACAGCAGAGATGGTAAAACTACTGATTATGCCGGTTATCTCACAATTAAACGCTAATGCAGAAATCAACTCAATTTAGAAAATTATGAAAAGCAATAAGATAAGAAAATTCAAGATGAGAAGTACATTTTTTATTGTATTCCTGTTCTGCATTATCGCTGTAGTTAGTGCGCAACAAGAAGCAATGTACTCACAGTATATGTTTAACATGCTGAATGTGAATCCGGCTTATGCCGGAAACAGGGCTGTAAATAACGTAACAGCTCTCCATAGAAGTCAATGGGTAGGTTTTGAAGGAAGCCCGATGACAACCACCATTTCATGGGATGTACGTAGAGATCAAACTAACGTTGGTTATGGGCTTCAACTTTACAACGACCAGCTTGGAATTGAAAAGACAACCGGATTTCAAGGGTTTTACTCCTACCGATTGCCGTTTGAAAACTCAAGCCTTGCATTTGGTCTTAGTTTGGGAGTACTTAATTTCAGCGCAGATTACTCAAAAGTTTCCACTATCAATCCGGGGGATCCTGCTTTTGCCGAAAATGAAAATTCATGGCTCCCGAGTGCCGGTTTTGGGATGCTTTACTCTGCCGAAAACTGGTATGTTGGTCTGTCGGTTCCGGCATTATTGAAAACAAAAAAATACTACAGTGCCGAATATGCCAAAAATCAGACTGTAGGTGCCAATAATCACTATTTTCTCAACGGAGGATATATTTTCGATGTGAACCGGACCTTAAAGCTGAAGCCATCCGTACTGTTCAAATATGTTCTTGGAGCGCCGCTTCAAGTTGATTTGAATATGAATGCTTGGGTAAATAATATGATTGGATTTGGTGTAAGCTACCGTACAAACGATGCGATTGTAGGGATGGCTGAACTTCAAATCACTCCTCATCTGCGTGTAGGTTATGCTTATGATCACACCCTCACGCAACTAAACAACTACAACTACGGATCGCATGAAATTATGCTTAGATACGAGTTTGATTTATCCAAAGAGAAAGTGTTGAAAACATTATCTCCTCGTTATTATTAACCTGTTTAACGCAAATTCATTATGAAAAGAAATATTAAAAGAACAAACAATCGGGATAGCGTAAGGAGGATTTTATCTGTTTATTTCATTTTCTCCTTCATTGCTATGGGAGGGGTTTTTTCTCAAAACTCCGTGCTGGTTAAAGCTCAAAAAGCCTATTCCTTGATGCAGTATGATGTTGCTTCGAAATTGTATGAAAATTATTTTCAGAATACCGGAGAAAGAACTAATCCTGAAATTTTAGCAGAACTGGCGGATTCGTATTGGAAAATGCGAAATTATTCGAATGCAAAGAAAGTGTACGAAGAAATCAATCTGCTTGACCCGGCTAAAATCAGCGAACAGGATCGCTTGAAGTTATCAAACCTTGAAGCACGTGATGGAAATTATCAAAATGCCGCAAAATGGTTGGACGGAGCTGAAGGATTCGGTGCAAGACAAAAGAATTTTACAGACAACGAGGTTATAAATGCCGCATCAGCAGAATCAGAAGATTGGAGCGTTCATTTGCTTAATATCAACACAAAATACCGTGAATTTTCACCTGTAATCGTCAATGATTATCTGTACTTCACCAGCAACAGCGCTCAGGACAAAGTGGTAAAAGCAAATGGCTGGGATGGCGACAACTTCACTAAACTCTGGAAGGCGAAAATCAGCGACATTAAATCAGTAGAAAATAATGACAAGGTCGTTTCGCATGGAGATTCTACTGTTGGAGCTCACTTAAAAAGCAAAAAATTAGCCGGGGTTTTCGAAGATTCCGACACTAAACCAATCGAGCGAAAAGCCAGTGGAATTGCGAATTTCATCAACAATCTTCCGGCAATTTCTCCCGAATTAGCTATGATGGTGAAAGGATTAGAAGGAGTAAACTACAATGTTGCTTCAGCATCTGTTGATGAGAATAATAATTTTTATTTTTCAGGTAATAAAAAAATCGAAAAAGGTGAGGACACATCAAAACTTATGATTTATCAGGGAAAACTGAATGACGACAAAGTATCGGATGTTTTCCCGCTGGATATCCGGGGAGCTCAATTAGACAACCTGATACATCCTGCCATTTCAAAAGATGGAACAAAGTTGGTTTTCGCGGGGAATGCAGAAGGTGGAACTTATGACCTTTATCTGCTTGAAAGAGGTAGTGCGAGCTCAGCCTGGAGTGACCCGATTAAACTTTCAGGAAGTATAAATACTCCCGGAAATGAAGTTTTCCCAACAATTGATGAAAACGGAATTTTATATTTCAGCAGCGACGGACATCCGGGATATGGCGGATTGGATATTTATAAAGTGGATTTGAATTCGGTTTCAGGTCCTAATGCCGTTATTCAGCTTTTACCCTATCCTGTCAACAGCACAGCTGATGAATTTGGATTCGCGATTGATCAAGTTGGCGAAAACGGATATTTCACTTCTGACAGAGATGGTGAAAATGACAATATTTACTCATTTGTTTACGATCCATATCCGAAAAAAGTGTTTGTTTCCGGTTTGGTGAAAGAGAAAAAGACTAAAGCCCTAATGCCGGGCGCTACAGTATTTATCTACAATAAAACTACGAATGAAGTGCATGTAGATAAAGCGGATGAAAATGGCGCTTACCAATTTGAACTTCCTAACACGGGTGAATATCTATTAAAAGCAGTGGAGGAAAACTACAAAGATGACTGTAATAAGATTCAAATTCCTGCTCAGAGAAGCAAAGAACCGGTCATTTATGTGCCTGACTTGCTGCCTGAACTGACCTTTAAGAACGTGTGGATTCTTGACAACTTACTGTATGACTTTGACAAGTGGAATATCAGAAAAGACGCTGAACCGCCGCTTGACAGCTTAGTTACAATTTTGAATACATATCCGATTAAAGTGGAATTAGGATCGCATACGGACAGCAGAGGTTCGTTCAAATACAATGAAACACTTTCACAAAAACGCGCGGAATCTGCTGTGAATTATATTGTTTCGAAAGGAATATCAAGGGACAGAATTACAGCGAAAGGATATGGAGAATATCGCCTGTTAAATGAGTGTGCCGATGGAGTTGATTGCTCTGAAGAGGAGCATCAGTTGAATCGTCGTACGGAGATCACCGTTACGTACAATCCGGCTCCGGCAAACAGTGTAGACCCAAATAAGTACAGGAAAGGGCAAATACTATCGCCAAGAGATTTACCCGCTAATTTCTTTGATGATTGCAAGTAAAAAGGACTTGATATAAAATGAAAAAGCACAGTTTTATAAGCTGTGCTTTTTCATTTCCCGACTTTTGTCTATTGCTGATTTTCTGAAAAAATTGATAAGAACAAAAAAACAATTCTTTTAAATTTTCTCCAACACAATTCTCATAATTTCATTCTCAAGCTTTTCGGCTTCTTGCTCAAAATTATCAACTACCGAAATCATTTTTGTTTTATAACTCGTATCATTTATGACTTTAATATTCGTTCTTATATTCAGCCCGGCACCTTTTACCGCCGTTCGTAAAATTAATCCTCCTACGGCTGAATCAGATGCGCAGTTCGGATTACCGATTTCGGTGATTTCTTTCACTAAGTTCATCGCATCAAATGCGGTTTGCATCACATCACGCTGGGTTTCGATGGCTGATTTCATCGTATTTTGAATCTCTTCAATCCTATTTCGCTTCTCGTCGTCAGTGTTTTTAGGGAGTCTATATGACTCGATTACAGCGCTATAAGCGCCGGAATCTTCATCTATCAGTTGGATTAATTTCTCTTGCAGGATTTTTCCTTTTTTCGCTATTTCTTCAAATTTCTTTCTCTTGCTTTCCCAGCCTTTTTTATGTGCAGAAATAGTAGCATTCATCATCCCGAGCGAAACTCCCAATGCTCCTACGCACGCCAAAATAGAGCCACCACCGGGAGTCACACTTTCCGAAGCAGTGAGTTGAGTAAACTCGGTAATATTTAAATCGATTAGTTTTTTCAAAATAATGCTTTTATACTTTTAAATGGGCTTGATATTCTATTATTCTCTTTTCAGCATCAAACGGCTCCAACTCATCCAGCCCCAATGATTTTACTGCAAAACTGACAATCTCTTTTTCGGAAATATCGGAATTGAGTTCTTGTTTTTTTAGAAAATAAGTCCCCGCATCCAGCAAGACCCGGAGCGGAATCATTCCTACCAATTCTGACCCTGTCACTTTCGTCCCATAGGCCTCAGCACGTTCACAGGTCAGTTCAAACACCTTGTGCAAGGGAGTTTCAGAGATATTTGTGATATTATACGAAACCTGTGCCTTCCCAAAATCTTCGATATACCAGCCCAGACCTTTCACGCCTTTCAGAAGACCGGGTATATAAACCGGATTTCCATCGAAATCCCGAACAATTTCTCCGGCTATCGGGTCTCCAAGCCGCTTGATACGTCCCTTTTCACGGATATCAAATGCAATGGAGTTTGCAGTCCGAGTAGATTTGGTGTTGAGATTTACATTGTATGCTATCAAGATATTTCGTGCACCAAGAGCTATAGCACCTGATTTTCTTGCAGTTTCCGTAAACTGAGCCGGGCCGAAGTCAGGTTTCCATGCCGGATTTGTCAGTTTCTGAGGTAATCCTTCATATTCTCCTGCACGACATGAAGCTAAATTGCTCCGTTTTTCTTCCATACTTGAATATTCGTAGAAATATCCGGGAATTCCTAATTCATCCCCGATTCTCTTTCCAAGTTTTCGTGATAATTCTACTACTCGCTCCATTGAAATGTTTCTTATCGGCACCAAAGGCAACACATCTACAGCTCCAAAACGCGGGTGCTCACCGCTATGCTTACTCATATCAATCAACTCCGAGGCTTTTTTCACCATTCGGAAAGCCGCTTCACAAACTGCTTCCGGCTCACCTATGAAAGTTAAGACTGTTCGGTTTGCCGCTTTTCCTGAATCGATATTCAGCACTTTTATACCCTCTACCGACTCGATAGAATCGACAATCCGACCGATAATGGGCAAGTCATTTCCTTCGCTGATATTGGGTACACATTCGATGAGCGGAGAGTTCGGATTTTTGGAAATAAAAGTTTGATTGTTTGTTGTCATGGAAGTACAGGCATTTTTCTCACGCAAAATTAGTGAAAATAGCGATGAAAAAAGATTATTTAGAGAAATGATATCCGGAAATTAAGCTGAAATGGAGGTAATAATTGATAAATATCTATGAAAAAATCAGAATATTTTGATTATTTCATAGACTTTAATCGGATTATAT
>LSQX01313755.1_pt1 | contig 18406 bp, 22 predicted proteins | sample 654561 | NCBI WGS metagenome assembly LSQX01 (sample SAMN04489861, study PRJNA283612) | anaerobic digester metagenome | isolation source: 4 biogas reactors fed with cattle manure at either 37C or 55C with and... | place: Denmark: Kongens Lyngby | collected 2014
TCCTTTGGAATATTGATACTCGCCGTAATATTATAGGTTCCATCAAGGATGACTACTTCCCCGCCAGTTGCGGGCAAAGCATTTAGTGCTTGTATAATTTCCACTTGGTCGGCTGTCCCATCGCAAAGATAATCACAATCAGCAGAAGTCCACCCTGCGGTTGATGTTCCTACTACAAATCTTGCTGTCTTTGAGTGTGACGCACCATCTGCCTTGTGCGAAGTTAAAGCATCATTTACTGCTTTAACTGCACTTGCGGTTGCTGCTAAACTTGTACTTGTGTTAGTTGTGCTTGTGGAAAGCTGTACGTGTCCTTTTTGAGAAGTAGACGCATTTTCAGTCTTATGCGCATCAAGCAGGGCCTGTACCGCTCCCGCTGCTGTATATGCCTTCACCTGGGCTCCGGCGGGGGTTTCTTTTGTCGCCAATGCATCATCATGTGCTTTGAGCGCTTGATCGATTATGTCTGCATTATCATTAAAATCCTTGATATTATAAAAATCTTCTTCTGCTGGTTTCTTCAAGTTATAGTTTTGCGTATATTCAGCCATCAGCTAACACCTCATTTCTTAATTTGTAATGTGTGTACTGGCTTAACTGCTCATGCGTAAAATTCGCTATGGCAAGGTGTTGGTTATACCTCAACTCAACCGTGGCAACAATGTTTGCTGGTACCATCTGCCGGGTAATTCTGGCCACTTCATCAAACATACGCTTTCTTGTGAGTTCGATTTTGATGTTTAGGCTATACTCACCGGCATTAAGCTCAATTGCATAGCCATCCGGTCCGCAGAGATTATCCAAGCGTTCAAGCAATACTCGATATGTATAAGGTAGTTTGTCGCTCCATAAGCCCTGGACACGAAACCGTCTTGTTTCGAGAGTATCGTCAGCAAAGGGAGAAATCTTCAGCATCCTTTCCCGCCTGGCAATACCCTTCTCTGTTGCTGTCTGAATGAACTGGTCGTTCACGAGGTCCTCTATTTCCTGTTCAAGCTGCTCAAATAAGGACTCCTCAATTTCAGCTATCTTCTGAAACTCCTTGAATTCTCGCATTATAGAGGGCCATAAATCTAAAATCTTTGTCACTGCGGCGTCACCTCACCCAGTACCGGGATTTCATAAGGGCCAAGTTCAATGTTCTGCTGTTGATCATTGAGTTTTGTATTCTGCACATCCACGATGCCCGTTATGGCCAATATTCTTACCTCAATCGGGCTTATTCGCACCACTAACGTTTGCGAATCAGCCCATTGACTGCGCAGTTCTGCAAAATAGCCATTGATGGCTGCTTCCACTGTTGGCTTCACGTCATCCCAAGTATAGCCGGTCTGCAAGGTAATTTTTGGCTCTACGTTTATTTCCACCTCATTTACGCCGACAACAGTTACGATATGCCCAATAGGAGCTATTCCATACCCTTGCCCTTGATTCTGTTCCGGGTCTACGGCAGTCTGTACTTTATCAATAAGAGTAGGCGAAGGTTTATTATAGTCGCTGTCTATTATCGTCAGCTTTACGGTGCCTCCGCCGTTCCATATCGGCTCCACTTTTACGCCACCTACTCCCGGAAGGGCGGTTACCTTTTGTTTGTAATCGGCAATATTGCCGCCATAAGCCTGGCCGACTAGGCTTTCAAAATACCTCTGCCGCAGGCTTTCGTCTGTTTCTTCGTCTTCTCCTGGGATGATAAGGTCAAGCATCGTTGCAGCAGCAAGCCCTGGTATATGAGTGATATTAGTTAGAGGGCCGCTGTATTCATTTCCACTCGTACCTGCTACTTCACATTTCAGTTGATAGTAACCGGGCTGAATAACTCCGTTCTCTGCATACGCATCTATGACGACATAGGTAATAGGATTGATGTCTGAAATGGTTGAAAATCGTGCTCCGATAGGAATAGTCATTGGCTCCCCGTTTGCGGATGCAAAGTATCCCTTCTTAATAGCAAAAGTTGCGGAGTGTCTCGTTATGCCTAATTCTGCTGCTCTGAGGTCAAGAGCTTCTCCTGTTGCTGTTTCAGCGAAGGTGTCTTTATAGATGTTTCTCAGAGTATTGTAGAAGTATGCCAGTAGGTAGCAAGCAGGTGCAAGAGCATCATAGATGATACTTCCCTGTCTTTTATCTATTGTATTTGGAACCTGACTCAAAGCCTGTTCCATGAGGTAATCAAAAGTATATTTTTCTAAATAATCTCCAATCATACTGCTACCTCTTTAGTGTATTTGATGTCACCATAAATGGTATGAACTAGAAAAGATATCTCTATAGCGTCGACAGCAACCTTTTTGAAACTCCATTGGTCTATATAGGTTATTCTGTCATCTACGAGCAATGCTTCCTCGATGATTCTTGGAGCCTCAACCACAATGTAATCGTAAGGCATTCCCGCAAGAGTAAAAAGTTCATTTCCATAGTACCAATCATATATCGCATAAGCATACTTGTTGGTCTCCAGAACTTTCCTGATAAACTGAATAACAGCTTCTTTATCATCTATCATACCGATTATTCTTCGATTGGTAAAGTCCAGTCGATAAGTGAGAGACGGATAAGACTCATATTCCTCGATGTTAATTAAATTTTCTTCATTTAGAGTTTCCGGAATCATGTAATCCCTTCCTTCCTCTGTAATACATAATACTTTTGACCGTCTGAGAATCGTATCATATACACTTCATCTCCAACCTGTAATCCTCGCCAAAGCAGAATGTCAGGTAACGCATCCTCAGAGTAGAACTCGTTGATAACATGAGTATGCGGTTCGAGGCCAGCAGGCTCTGTGGTGTGCTCCGGTATCTTGTGCTTGTGAGTATAGGCGTCTCTCTTTGGTATTTTGATAGTGGTAGCCTTACATAGGGCTCCCACAACAAGGAATGACTCTGTTAGTTCTATCTTACCTATCTTTATCTTTAGCGGATTGACAGAGGTGACTGTTCCTGTAACCAAGTCCACCTTTTCATTTTCTGGTGTTTTTGCTGCTTTCTGTATTGCTTTCACCAGCCTTGATGCATCAGCCATCTGTTACCACCTCTGTTTCAAGTTCCATGGTATGCACTCCGTTTCCAATATTGTGAGTACAAGCGGTTACGAGCATATACCTGTTGATAGAAAGATCTCCAAGGTCTTTGATTGAACACTTGAATATCGAACCAGCACATACATTTGGTACTCCGAGAGCCTCGATTTTTAGGCTTCTCTTGGTATTATTGTATAGGCTTAACATTCCTCTTGCTTTTTGTTCGATCTGAGCGAGATTAAGATTCTCGCCCACTTTCTCATACTTCTGTAATATACCCCAGGCTTTAATTGTATTACCGCCGTTGATTGTGTCGTTGACAATGAAGATTTCTCTTTTACCCGTTGTCTGATTATCTCTGTAGAGTTTAATCTGATTGTAGGTATCTTCGTCAATCGATGTTTCATAAGTGAAATCGGTGATTCCACTTTCGTCTCCAAGCATGATACCTGCCTGAAGAGAGTAAACATTGATATGCTCCAACACTCCGAAATTATCTCTGATAATAAATCGCTGCTTGCTGTTGATGAGTGTGTCATCGAGTGCTTTCTTAATCATTTCGTACAAGCTAATAGCATCGTTGCTTCTCGGAGCACAAATGTATGAACTCTTGTCTACTACCCTATGCTTGAGAACAAAGTCGGAACAAATCTTAGAGAAAATCTGGTCACTTGTCATATTCTCAAACACATAGGAGTCTTTATTCTTCAGGTACCTTAACTGGTCATAGCAGGTGACTGAAATGGCGTTTACATCTTTGTTCCTCTTTTTAGAGAAGACAAATCCTCGGAACATCTTCACGCCGTTGTAGACGATGGATACAGTAGCACCTTCCCAGAATGCGAGTCCATCACATTTTATGAGGTCAAAGGTACACTTTCCAGGGTCGTCCTCAATCTTCGTTGAAATCTCCAGGTTGCTAATAACTTCTGAAATATCGTATAATTTTTCGTTTCGATTATCATAAAGTGTGGCGTATATGCTCATGCTAACACTACACTTTCTTTGGTAACCCATCCCAACCAGCCTCCGGATGGAGTGGTTACATGATAGGGATGAGAACCCTTCATATTTATGAGGTTGACTTTACCTCTATAGTTGCTGAATGTCTTTCCAGGTTTAGAGCCGTATGAGTCATAATGGACTCTACCATTTAGAATGACGTCACAACCTATGGTAATCTGTGTAGGAGCAACGGGTTTAGCGGGTGCTGGAGTTGTTGCTTTAGTAGCTGTGGGGTGCCTAAGGGAAGAGTCAATAGGTATCTGCGTAATGTGATAATCCCTATACTCTTTAAAATCGATAGAGTAATATGCGTCTTCGTGGTCTCCTACCTGATGGTAATACGAGAAGTTCTCTACTGAGACCTTCATCGTAATGTTGAGTCCTGTTATTATGAGTCGACAAGGTTTCTTATCTTTCTGTATCTCCTCGAAAAATTTTTTGTAGAATTCTGGTGGCTTAAACTGACCTTTGGTTCTAACAGCAGGGAACCAATCGTTCTGAGGGAAGAAAGATTTGAATGATATTTCAGCTAACTTTCTATCCTTCAGGAGATTGATTTCACCCAACTGAATAATCTCAGTCGTACTGTTGTTACCGTCATACTTAACCTCTACCTTCTCAGGATTGACAGGAAGCTGAACAACCAGGTTATTATAGTTTATGAAAAATCCAATGTCCATTTATCACTCCTCCCTCTATTCCTATCAATCCACGACAAGTGAAGTCGCGAGTTGTTCCTCAACCATATCCTCGATTACACTGAGAATCTTCTTGACATCTGCTGTTTCGTGAATATCTCCAAAAGAGATATTTGCAGTAGGTGTTACTGTCTGCAGGTTGAGCAAGAAGTCACGAGCAGCAATATCTCTGAGTAGCTGAATATCTTGGTCTGAAATATCCACATCGCTCTTGATAGAACCGACGCTATCCAGGTTTCCACCACCTACTTTGACACCGTTATTCAGCATATCTTCGATGTTATTCAGCATATCTTCGATGCTGCTCATATCGCCTAATGCACTATCGAAGTCCAGATTGCCTATATAGTCTACAAGTCCGGAACCGAAATTATAACCACGGTCCCATCCATCCATTGGATTTAGAGTATTGTCGAGAGCCCACTGGTCAAGCATGGTTGGGTCAAGCATCATATCGACACCTGTCTTACCAAACTCTCCCATTAAGTCAGTTCCTCCGCTCCAGAGGTCTGCCATATTATCTGTGATATTCCAGTCATCGTACTTGCCCTTACCTGCATACATATCTCCAAGGTCTCTGTAAGAACTTGACCACTTATTACCTATATCCTCAAATTCTCCGAAAGGGTCAAGAGCTGCATTTAGGTCGTCTACAGATTGTTCTAATCCGTCAATCCATCCTCCGACAGTTGCCGCTAGGTTAGACCCAAAGATAGAGTCAATTGCAGAAGCAATTCCATACAGTATACCAAGAACGCCTTGGCCAAGCCATACAAATAACTGGTAGATACCCACTATCGCACCCTTGATAACGCCCCAAGCACCTTTGACAATACTATACACCACATTATAAATAGTTACGAGAGCAGCCCATATCGTGGTTATAACCCACAAGATAATTTGAACAATTCCTTGTAATACAAGGCCTATGAGCATACCTGCACCGATTACAATGTTTATCAGAGCAACTGCAAGACCTACAAGAGCGTCCCAAACAAGTGCGACAGCCCAGTAGACGATATTTACAAGCCACACAACTATATCATAAATGACATAACCGAGGAACATAATCGCTCCTGCAATAGCTCCTACAATTTCATTAGCAGTAACTCCGCACTGAAGAAGAGCGTATATAACGATTGCAAGAAGAGCAATGACAAGAAGTACCGGCCACGCTGCTGCTACCCAGGCAGCAATCCACTTTACAGCCATATAGACTGCAGCCATTGCGGCGACAATAGCAAGAGCAATGAATACTGCTTGAAGAATATTAGATGCGTTTTCTAGGTTCCTGAACCAGTTTATCAGTTGTCTTATCCAGTCTATGAATCGCATAATAGCATCTACAACGAAGTTGATGCTTTTAGCAAGACTGTCCATGAACGCCTGACCGTCTGTAGATTCAAACCATTCAAGCAACTGCCAAGCTTTCTCGTTGATTTTGGCGAAAGCATTGTCACCTTGCGACATTAACTTCAGCCATCTTTTCCAGACATTGGCGATACCTGTGATAGCCTGCCCGAACTGCTTCGGAGATTTATCAAATGTCTCATTGACATAAGTCTCCATTTCTTTGAAAGCAGCTATAACTCTCTCAGCTGTGAGCTCACCTTCTGCACCGAGTGCTTTAAGGTCACCTATTGTGGTTCCGATGAATTTTTCTGGTAGTATTCCTCGTTCTGCCAGGCTGGACAAGCCTCGAGCAAGAACATCTGTTAAACCAGGAGCCTGTTCACGAATAGCACGAAGCTCATCGCCTTGTAATGCTCCAGACGCAAGAGCTTGTGACAGCTGAAGCAAGGCTCTTCGAGATTCTCCAGGAGTAGAACCGCCTAAAAACGATGCTTTATTCAGCAATTCTGCGAGTTTTATCGCCTCTGCACCACTACCTTTTGTAGCACCTGATATTAAGATACGAGATGCCAGGCTGGCTGTACTTTCAAGGTCTGAACGAGAACGCTGCGCTGCAAGATAAGCAGCATCGAATAATTGATCTCCTGTTGCAGACGATGTATCGTAGGTTTCTAAACGATACTGAATTGCGTTCATGGTATCAGGAATTTCCATGATACGAGATAGTGTATTTGCTATATTCTTTATCAAGTATAAGCCTGAAGCAAGATTACTAAGATTGAAACCTCCTGAACTCATCCTCGACATATTAGTCGATACCCTGCCAGTAGAGGCAGCGAGTTTTCCTGCTGCCTTATCTGCTCGGAGCAGATTATTCTGCATACGAATGAGTTCATTGTTTGCTCGTTTGATATCTCTTTCTGCGGTTCTATATGCCCTGCTTTGCACACCCTTATTAGCTTGACGGTCCAGATTTCTCATGACCCTGAGAGTGCTATCCATCGATTTAATGATGGAACGAAAAACGGGAGTCATTCGGTCTTGTAAGCTAATAGAGTTTCTAATAGTTGCCATTACCGATGACCCCCTCTCCATTTACCTCTTTGGGATTTGAGTTTTCTTCGCTGCTTTTCTTCTTGGCGCAGCATTTCATCAATGAAAGCGTACATTAGAGCTCTCTCCTGCGGAGGAAGGAAGGCAAACTCGGAAGGCTTCCAACGAAGCTTCATCACTGCATAAAAGCAGTACCAAGTGTCGCCGTCTTTCTCCGCCATTAGTTTTTTACTTCTTCCATCTCCTCTTCGATATCTCTATCAAATCCAGACAAACGAAGTATTTTCTCAGCAAGATCTGTAATCTCGCCGGCGAGCAAAGTCTTGTATATAGCTGAAATTGCATCTGCGACACCGAGTTCCTTCAGCCATTCAGGGTCTTTGAAGTTCGGCTCAATAACGCAGTTAGCAACGATGAGTTCGTTGAATTTCTTGGTGTTGAATCTACGCTTCTTAGGACTGTTCGGATTTTCAATGCACAGAGCCTGAAAATCGTTATACTGGTCACCAGTCAGAGCCTTAATTTTGAACTTAAAGTCCTTAAGGCGTCCACCGAGGACTACCTCCTCAGTAAGATTGTCAACGGAGTTTTTGGTCAAAAACTGTTGAAGTGCATTCATGATATTATTTCCTCCTTTTTTCTAAATCAGAGCGAACCGAGTGTAGGTGTTACGAACGAATCGAGCATATCCACATCGTCGAATGTGAAGTCCACGTCTTCGTCCAGGACTTCGCTGTCAACATCGAACTTAGTAAGAATAACGGAATCGAGAGAGCAGTTCTTCAAAACCACGGTCTGAGGACCTACCGAACTTGCAGGGTCGTTGTTGGTGACCATGATATCGAAGTAAACTGGAATGCCGGTCTTGATATACCGCAAAGCCATCTTCCTGAAAAGGGAGGTGACATAGTACACCGTCATTCTGCCAGAACCTGACCAGCCGCTAGGCTTATGCTGAGTACCTCGTTTGCCGAGAGTCTTGACATCAGTCTTTTCGATTTCACAAGTAGCTTCCAGATTCTTACCAAAGAACATATCTTCAATGGTAGAGGTTCCGTCAGCGTTCTTGATGGTCATTTTAGCGACTGCTTCCTGACCGGAAATAGTATCTCCAGCTTTCAAATAACTCATTTATCTCACGCTCCTTTCTTAAGCATCCACATTAACAATCATGTAGAGTTTCTCCATGCTGTCAACAGGCTGAACAAGCAAGTCAACCACAACGCTGTCCACATCACTTCCAGGAAGAACAGTAATATCAGAAGTTCCTTCGAAGTTCCGTATTGCTCCTATGCTCTGAAGCTGGTCCATCATCGAAATCAACTCTGTCTTATAAAGGTTTCTTCCGACATCGTCATTGTCTACCTTACCGCAATAGTTTCTGCTGAAAATAAGTGCGACCGTATTACCGATTTCGTCCAAGCAACGAACAACACGGTTCTTGGAGAAAGCATAGTTCTTGTCTTCAGTGAAGGAGTGAAGTGAGTTGATATCCTTTTCTACGCATACCACGCCGTCCTGACGATAGGAAAGCAAGAATTTACCTGCCTTAAGTGCATCTTCGATGTCCTCTTCAGCAATCGGATTGATAATGGAAAGTGCATCCTGAATAACTCGAGCAGTATTACTCTCATTGACTCTAGCACCTGCTGTGATGCTTGCTACATACAGCGGGAACAAGTCTACGGTAACCGTGTCTTGAGCTGTCTTGAAGCCTTGGTCAACACTGATGATACCTTCGTAGTTAGCTTCAGGATAATTGTAAACAACTGCCTGAACCTTCTTGCCTCTGCCATCTCTGAGCAACTTGATGAACTCAGTAACCTGAGGACCAATTGGTTCTGATGTGTTGATTGCCATGCACTGCCACTGCTCGCCTTCTATAGCAGAGAAGTAAGCAGGATAAATCGTCTCGCCGTTAATTGTACCATTGGTACCGCCTGACAGAACTGCACCGGTAGTTACCGGAATTTCAGTAGACGAAGGAGACGAAGGGACAATGAAGTCTACCCACTGAGATTCGATATCATTGAAATCAGCAAGTTCAGATACAACGAAAGACTCCCGTTGAATGAGCTTGTAAAGAATGTCTACAGTGTATTGGCCTGCCCGAGGCTTGTCTGCTGTGATAACGACTGAAATATTGTTACCTGTGGTACCTGCATACTTGGCTTCAACAGTAAGTACGCCCGGTGAGATGACATTTGTTGCTTTGGTACCTCCTGTATCCGCCCTAAAGAGCAGAGCCTTGTAGCTACCCGCGAGAGCCAAGCGATACGGAAGGGATTCGTCTGCGTCAGAAGCGGTACAACCCACTTTGGCAAGACTCTTACCATTCAGCAAATCCTCTCCATAGAGAGTAATGAGCTGACCGGTAGGACCCCAGGTCATCGGAAGACAAGCAGTCATAACACCTCTGTCACCGATAGCACCTACGGGTTTCGGAACGGCTACGAAGTTAATATACGCACCCGGTCTCTGTTTATTCTGAACTGTCCAAGTTCCACCTGCTGGCATTTTTATCACCCTTTCTAAAATTATTTGATGTGGTCACCGTATAACAGATTGATGTGGTCACCGTATAACAGAGTTTCCATATCAGGTATAGGTTCTTCTACATGAATTACCTTATATGAGTATCTTGTGATTACATGAAGTACATTGTCCTCCACTTTCCACTCGATGCCACGACTCTTAACAGGTTGTCCACTGACAGTAATGATGTTCAAGGCTTCGAGCATTTTAGTTGCTATTGCTCTGGCCCAAGTCTGGATATTTGTCTGATTGTCCTCTGGATGAACTCTGACATCTATCATGAAATTGTGTTCTGCTCTTCCTCTCATCTCATTCAAGTGCTCTGCATTTATTTGATGAATGAATGCGTAAGGCTTCTTGATGTTCTGAAGAGGAGTATCTTTATAGATAGCTTTGATTTCTGCTGTCGTGAATATTGCTCTAATATTGGTAGCAATGCTGCTGACAACCTCCTCTCCTGTCAATACTGCCATTTACATCACTCCCAGTCCTAACAGAAATTGCCTGAATGCAGAATCGAATCTGGCGGGCATTGAGCGTTCTATCTGGTCTAAGGTTACTGTCATCATGAAGTAACCCGGAACCCAGTCAGCGCTCCCTTCTGTTGCTCCTGCTTTGTACGGTTTTGCGTGTCCATACTCTACAAAGGTAGCATAGTTCATTGTATTGACGAACCAGCAGTGTAAGGTATCACCCGAACGAGTTATTCCATCCAACTGCCAGTGATTCCTTAAATCTCCAGTATCTACCGGAGTTCTTGGTTTGACTCCAGCTATGAACCGTATACCCTCGTTTAGGAGGAAAGTATTAAGCCAGGAATCGAATTGCTGATACATCTTGTTGAAGTTGTTCCTGTATCTTAAGAAACTGCTATAATCAAATCCGCTTCTGCTCATTTTAAGCACTCTCCTTTATCAGGAACAATGCTTCCTTATGAGTAGGATAAACAGAAGGTAACCCGATTTGCCCTGAAAATGTGGCCATGATGTTTCCATCATCGTCAAATCTACGAACTGTAATATAGTCCCCTGCTTGGATATCTGTTGTCGTCTTGCAAAAGATTTTCGGTGTGCTCTTCACAGGATTATTATCGACACTCACATCCTTCGGACTTTCTTCTGACACAAACGAGATTCGGCAATCGACATTCGTATATAACGGAGTGTCAGGAAGTTTGGTTTCTGTTGTGCCGTCTGAGTTGGTAACTTCAATATACCGGGTTATGTCCATCTTATCTGTAAACATCGACGCTATGATTCCTGAAAAATCACTTAATCTCATTACCACAATCTCCTAAACTGGTTCAGTTGGGCTTTGTAATTAGTGACGATTGCGTCTAGATTCGCCTGATGACTCTGAAGGATTCTGCTCCTTGCGTTGTGTCGATACTTATCACCGAGTGATATAGAAGTGTCTCCCAACTTAATAGTGGACACATCGCTCGGGTCAACTATTTCTAATACATCGTTCGGAGTGGCGTTGACTTCGTGATTGTAAAGAAGGAGGTCAATGGACATATTGCACCAGGTATATCTGAGTTCGTTCGGAACAGCCGGAATAGAACAGTAGTTCTTGATAACCTGTTCGACCTCTTGCAGAGCAGCAAGAATATCTTCGTCTGTGAATGGTATCTTCTTCTGCTTCTGCCTGATTATTCTAATTAATTCCTGATAGTCCATCGACCTCACCTCCAATTACTTATTTTTGTTACCTTCAGCTGCTTTGATAGTAGCCAAGATATCAGCTTTCTTCTCGACCTTGCTAACATCGATTCCCTTTTCAGCAGTATATGCCTTGAGTTCGTTGACAGTCATCTCATCGAGACTCTTTTTTTCGTCACCTTTTCCCTCAGCTGCTTTAGCCTGCGGAGGTACGAGGACGATAGCACCGGATTTAACCAGGCTATCAACATCCTCATCCGCTACCTGAAAAGGAGTATGAGCAGGGTAGCGAACACCCTTATACTTTACAGCATTGAAAAACTTAACTTCTGCCATATCTCATACCCTCTTTTTCTATTAGTACACGATATTGAACACTTTGTCCATATTTTCAAAGGACGGAAGAACAATTTCGGATACCCAGGTGATGATGTTCACAGGAAGAGCAATCTTCTCAGTGGACACAGCAACACCGGTGTTGACAATACGAACATCGGCAAGAGTGCTACCAGACATAAGGTCTGCCTCTTCCGGAGTAGTACCGTACCAGGTCTTACCAAGTGTGCCGTCAGGAATAAGAGTACAATATCCGGAGGTCGGATAGAAATACTGGTCTGTCTGAAGAGTGTCTTTATACATCTTGTCGTACACCACAATCTTCATCTTGATGACACTCTCAACATAGGTCTTAACCTGGTCGTCGGTGACAATAACATTAGCAGCCTGCTGAGCAAGCGGATACATACCAAGCCTAATCTTAGCATTCTGCATGATGTCTAACCAAGTACCGTAGCCAATAATGGCACGAGTAAGGTTGATACCACGTTTAGCAGCATCACGCTTAACATCCAAAATGTCCTGAATAGGATTGGAGTTAGCATGGTCGGACCACCTGTCGGTACCTGTAAGAGTCAGCTTGTTCTTAGACGCCCAAGTACTGTTCGGGTCGTAGTTGTAAGAGTAGTTGACAGCCTGACCGGAATCAGATGCAGAACTGATAGTGAACGAACCTGTGGTCAGGATACCCATGCGCATGATTTCAGGGACGAGCATAGCACCGTCGATAAGAGCCTTTGTATCGTCGAAGATACGAGTGATAATCTGACGAGCGTATGCGTTATTGTTAGCTTCCATAAACATGAGAAGCTGTTGACGATCTTCTTCACCGAGTCTCATTGCCTCACGGAAGAAAGGCATACGAGTGCTCTCCATGGAGACTCCGCCTCTGTCACGAAGCAAAGGCTTCGCATCAAATGCAGAGGGCTGAAGAGCAACCGGAAGGTTGTCGTAGCCTTTAATCCACTCGAGCTTCAATCCCATCTTCTTGTCAGCGGGGAACAAGCCCTCACCGAGAAAAGGAATACGGTTTGACTCAAGTGTCTCGTAATAAGAAGCGAGAGCTTGAGCTGTAATCATATCAAAAATAGATTTAGCCATTGTTCATTCTCCTTCCTTATTAACTCGCTGCCTTATTGACCCGCTGCCGCAACATTAACGATAGTAGTGGCAGTTGCGGGAACATCTCCGGTGCTTGTAGCTGCCGCAAGCGGAACAACTGTCACACTACCTTCAGCAGTAGCCGCTGAGTTTTTAGTGTTGATAGTAACAAACCTACCATCAGGGGACACAGTGATTGACACAACTTCGACCTTAGTTGTATCTTCCCCTGTAATAGTCCAGTTGGTGAGTATGCTCGCTTCTGGTCGGAAAGTAGTTCCTGTAATACCAACAACAATACTATGAGTTTTGTCCTTGGCTTCTCCGTTGGCAATCGTCAACGGGGTTGCAACAAGTGTTACCTCTACCGGTGAAAGAGGTAGAAACTTAATCATGTTCAATGCTGCGATTGCGTTGGCGGACGGGTTTGCAGGAAGTGCTGCTTTCTTGATGAATCCGTGAATGATAATAGTACCAGTACGATCACCGTCGGTAACATCCATGTCACTGAATACAACTCCAATAGCGGTTTGATCATTTGCAGGATAAATTGTGCCTGCCTTGATAATCTTACGACCATCTACAGTAACGGCTGCAGCGTCGTTCTGACTGAATGTATGAGCGACACCTACATAGTGGTCAGGAAAAACAAGAATCTGTTTGCCAGTCGTATAATCCTGATACTTATACTCTACTGCCATTTAAGTTACCTCCTTAAATTATTTGAAATAGGTTTCTGTGGCTTTTTCAGCTGCTGTGGCGCTGCTGAGTTTAAAACCTGCCAGCATTTCGCCAAACAGTTCTGCTTCAGACTTCTTACCACCGTCCTTACCATCATCGCTGCTTTCGAGAGGAGTCTTACCGAATAACCATCCTTGAGGGATACCTTCCGAGTCTTTCTTCTCCGTCTTAAAATAATGAGGTTTGGACTTCTTCAGCTCGTCTAACTGTTCAGTCAAACCTGAGACGATTTTGCCGTCCTTGAAAACAATCTTGGACTGGTCCAGCTTCGGAAGAACATCATCAGGGTCAATAACAGAACTTGCTATATCAAACCTAATGGCAGCCTCTTTTTGAGCCTGTAACAAGTCAGCTTCGAACTTGTCTTTTGCCTCTTTGTTCTGTTTCTCCAGTTCTGCCACCTTAATCTTGAGCTGTTCCGCAGTACCTTTGAAAGTTCCGAGTTCGGCAATTTGCTTGTCTCGTTCGGCTATCTGGGCGGTCAGGTTTTTGCACTTCTCACGTTCTGCTTCGAAAGTCGCCTTCGGTACATAGTTACCATCGATGGCTTTCTTATGCATCTCCATGATTTTAGCTGCCTGCTCCTCTGTGAAGCCTGCTGCGATTAGGGATTCCTTGTTCATTGTGTGTACTCCTTTCAATTACTTCGACTTTTTTCGGTGGGCGTCTCCACCTGTAATTGAATATCTGGAACCTTTCGGTTCAAATATATTATAGTATGTTTAGAGCCATCTGTAAAGAGTTTCCTCTAAATATTTACTCGTCTCTTGAATATTTTTCTTGAAACTTTAGTAATTTAGCCCTCTGTTCCTTAGGGACATATTTTTTAATCCACTCTTCTTGGGTCATGCGTCTTGGAACTTTGATATTATTGCCTCTCTCGTCTTTGGCAATTCTATCTAAAGTATCATCGTCCTCGAAATAGGGAATGGTAGTAGAACGACAGTTGACATGCATTGGAGGATAGTTGACATTGACTTTAGCCTGTGACACCTTTCCGATGAATCCGTCCATACCACGACAGATTTCAGATGTTCTCATATCTAGAGTAGCGAGGAACTGATACTTCTCTATTCCACACATTTTATAGACATCAAGAGTGGCTTGATTGCAAAGATAATTGATTTCCGTCCTTGCAAGAGCCCTTCCTCGATTTTTAGATACATTGAGTTCTTTCGCTAACATATCTCCGAGAGTTGTGGAATTAAGACCCATTGAAAATGACCGAGGAAGAATGGTTTGTATCGCTCGTATGAGCTTTGCTTTATCATTCCATATTGAGTCACTATAATTTTGTCCATTCCATCTCTCTTTGATAGCTCTTTCGATACCTGTCTTGTCCACCGTCGCAAAGTTAACAGAAACCTCAATACCTTGTGCTACATTATAATAGGCAGTATAATACCCTGCCATATAATTTGTAGCCATAAGGTCTGACATCCATTGATATTGTTTGTTCTTTAACTTTTCAATTTCGTGCCGGATAGAAGCTTCCAGTGATTCAAGACGAGTGATGTAAACTTTCTTTCCGAGCTCCTGCAGATACTGCTTGTATTCTGCAGAGTACCCATTTTCAGATGCAATAGAATACCACTCCTTAAGCAGCGTCTCAAAACTCTTCTTTTCAGCAAGAGTTAGTCTGCGACGAGCTTCTGCATACGGTATCTTATTGTCTTTGGCGTACTTCTGAAAGAAAGAATCAATCTCTTTGCGGATTTCGATTAAAGCAAGTTCATATGCTTCAAGCAGCATCTGCTCATATTCCAGGACGGAGCGTTCAGACGCGAGTGTCGCATTTGTCATTCGTTTTTCCCAATAATCTCTACCTCGCATTTAATTTCCTCCTATACCTTCGGCGCCCTTTGACCCTGTGCCGGCTCATCTATCTTTTCACCGTATTCGGACTCAAGGTCAAGAATATCACCCTGCTCTTCTCGGAGTCTCTTTAATTCCTTATCAGCATTCATAACCCAAGGATGATTAGCAGCAATAGTGCGCCCAGAGATGAGTCCAGCACTGGTAAAGCAGTTCTGAATTGTCTCAGTCTCATTGATAATGACATCTGTGTTGAAGATAATGCTGTAGCTGACATCTGTGAAATCGCCTTTGCCACGAGCGATAAGGTCCTGCTGAATGAACCAGATAAGCAACATCAGTGACCACTCACATTCACTACCCCAATCGACACAGTCCATATCCAGGTCAGCGTAGAGGAAACGGAGTGCAACACCTGATGTATCTCTGATATCTTTATCAGCAGTGTTGACACCTTGTCCGAATTCATAAATGTCTTCACGCAGACGCTGCAAGTGCTTGTCTACTTCTTCTATATTAAGAGGAGTTTCTAGTGTACGAGCGTCACCGTCACCTTGTACGAAGATTGTGCGGTACTGATTCTTATTGTGGACGAACTCTTCTTTAGACGCACCGTCGTAGTTCTTTACCACTGTAATGGAGTTAGGGAAGTCGTCTATATTATCAGCAATTCCGCTCGTCTTCTTATCGTAATCATCAATAAGAGATTTAATACGAACCAACAAACTTTGTTCGTCAGGGTCATACTTAAAAGGAATAAATGGAATTTTTGCCCACATGACGCCAATTTCTTGTTCTTTTCCGTCCTCTCCTGCACTTTTTAATGAGAAATTGGCGGAGCGAAAACCTTTTTCTTCATCTGGAATAAGAACGCCGTCATCGTTGTACTTATAATGGTAAACAGCCTCTTTGGTATAGTAGTCAACGAACGTCAACAGCTTCTTACGACCCATGGTGTATTGTTCTACCGTGTACTTCCGGATGACTGCATCAAGTTCTGTATGGTCGCTGTCTGCCCAAAGAGGAATAACCTCTTCTGGAGCACAACGCATGAATTTGAGTTTTCCTTCCTCATTATAATATACATGAATCCAGCCTATACCCTTAACGATGGAATCACGACCAACATTCTTAATGAGTTTGTAAAATTCCTTTCCGAAATATTCCTGGACGAGTTTGAACATCTCTTCTGCTCTAACATCGTCTTCCTTATTTGCACTCAATGTAAAAGGCTTACCGAGCATATATGCAATCTTTTGCCGAGTAAGCTTCTTCATAAAGTTGTGACACAGCTTGTTATTTGTAAGAACTTTTGATTCCATGAGAACAGGATTGTTTTGAGCGTCTTTGCCGATGACATATCTCTTTTTCTGCAGGATATCATTTTCATTCTTATAATATCTCCAAGCGATGTCCATATATTTTCTGAATTCACTGTTTTCAAATTCAGAAATGACCGACGTTAGAAAGGCGGTCTGTTCTCTTCCTTGAGGAGAATCATCTGCAATTTGTTTTGAGATAATCTCCGTTTGAGTCTGTCCAATCCAGAACATTATTCACCCCTCCTGCAATTCAGCACCACTAACAATGAAATATCTATAGTCGTTATAGACCTATCCTCTTTCGATTATTCAATACTATTATAGCAGAAGTCACTCGGTCTGTAAAGAGTTTTGAAAAAATATCTCTTAAAAACTGAAATTACTTTGTCCGATTTTTTCGCACGCATACCGAAGGGCGTCCATTAAATGGTTATAATCATCTATCGGTTGATTGAGAACTCTTCCGTCCTTATCCTTGTCCCAGACATAGTTATTTAGCTCTACAATAGTATTTGTGCATCTGGGGTGAACATAGATATGATAATCTTGAAGTTTCTGAATACCAGCACGAACAGAGTCAGCACCCTTCTTCGCAGGACGAATTCTTTGGATACCTGCTTGACGAAGCTCTTCAATAGATTTAGGTTCAGAACTATCCGCGATAATAAGACATTTATCATAGCCCTTCTCTTTCAGCTTGTTTGCTATTTCGAGATTTGTCATCCTGTACCCATATATTTCGTCGAAGATAAAGATTTCCCTCGTTTTCTCATTTGCCATGCACGCAATGAAGCCTGTCGGATCATTAGAGAAGCCCCAGTCAAGACCATATAGTTCTTGATAGATAGGTCTATCTGCTTTATCAGTCATCGAACGAAGCTCTTCAATATCAAAGTCGAGTTCTTCCCAGTTATTATAAACAAGCCCTTCTGCGATACCCCAATTTCCGAGACCTTCAATTTCATATCGACGAGGGTTTTTAATTTTCATCTCTTCAAAGACTTCTAGGTCGGCAGCATCTAAGAATTCATTACACATATAATTAGTAGTGAGGCAAAGTATGTTTTTTCTTTCACCTCGTTCGTAAGCGTCAAAGAATCTCTTCTTAATCCAAATATTCTCCGACCACGGGTTGAAGGTGAAGGTAATTTGTTTGAAATATCCAGGAGGTACAGAACCTCTGATAGAAAGGTCGAGTTTATTGAACTCTTCTTCATCCGTAATCTGGAATGCTTCCTCAATCCACACCCAGCATAAGTGGCCAGTTTCTACAGTAATAGAGGTAATACTTTGAGGGTCATCAAAACCTCTGAATAGAATCTTCTGCCCGGTGGGGAGGTAGGTGAGCTCTAGAGGGTTCATTGTAGCTTTCCAGGCGCTTTTTACTTCAAACTGATTAATTGCCCATTTCAGCTGAGCAAAGGTACTATCACGATGAGTATTAAAATACCGGCGGATAACAACAGCATTGGCGAGAGGATATTTCATCATATTATAAATAAGCCACAACGCCATCGTACAGCTCTTTTTACTACCACGCCCGCCCTTAACAAGACGATATCTACCTTTAAAGTTCCAAAATTCTCTATATCCGCCACCTATTAGTTCAGGTAGGTAGATTTTCTTCACTATTCATTACCTCCTATCTTCTAATTATTTCAACTTCAGGAAACTTATTCTGATTTACTTTTATTCTACTATAATATTCTACTATAATTAGAGCCATCTGTAAAGGCTCTATTGAGACATTCGATAAATCATTTAGAG
>LSQX01101281.1_pt2 | contig 18403 bp, 18 predicted proteins | sample 654561 | NCBI WGS metagenome assembly LSQX01 (sample SAMN04489861, study PRJNA283612) | anaerobic digester metagenome | isolation source: 4 biogas reactors fed with cattle manure at either 37C or 55C with and... | place: Denmark: Kongens Lyngby | collected 2014
AGAAAAAAAATCAAGTTTTTAACTACAATTTCAGCGACGGTTATTCTCGTTTTGCTGGGAATGCTTTTGAGAGCAAGGTTCTTCCTGCCAACAGTTGAAGTTCCAATACTGCTTTACGATCGGGTTTCGGACTCAGTGAGCGGCATTTATGATGTATCTGCCGAAGACTTTCATGCCCATATAGAAGCCCTTGCGGCTGATGAATATAAAACTGTTTCACCTTCCCGTTTGCGAGCGTATGCAATTTGGGGTATACCACTGCCGGAAAGACCATTTGTTATAACGTTCGATAACGCTTATAGAAGTCTTTTATCCAATGTAAAACCTGTTTTACAGGAGCAGAATTACAGCGCAATCATAAATTTGGCAACAACATATATGGCACCTGACCCGGCAGGAAGACTTATGCTTAACGGAGAGCCGATGCTGACGTGGAGCGAAATCAAAAATGAAATGGATGGAGACGTTTTCATATTTGGTGGACATACCCGTAACTATGTCGATCTGGAACGTCACATAAATCCTTTCAATGAAATTCGTGCATCACGAACAGATATAAAAAGAGCAACAGATTTTAAATCCTCCATCTTCAGTTACCCATTCGGTGCTTTTACATCAAAACTGGCTGACGATGCAAAAAGAGCAAAAATTAAATTCGCTATGCGCTACGGCAATGAAATTGCAAAGATTGGTGCTGAAACTGATTTCCTTGCGCTGCCGAGACTGCGTGTTGTGGGGGGACGTCATGTTTTTAATGCAGAAGTAATCGAATCTATTTCATCGGGTGTTTTCGGAAAAGTACGTATAACTCATCCTGCAGGACCATCAATGGACATGTCGGTGCTTGTATACGACTCAAATTTGCAGGGAGAGGTAATCAAACCTGTTGCAAGAGGTGAAATCGCTGATTTTGATTCTAATAAAACTTTCGAAATCGATTTGCCATCAGATATAGTGTTTCCTTTAATAATATCAGTTTTTGACAAGTCTTGTATTGTTAGATATTTTGAGACAACAGTTCCAAAAATTTCAGTCAAACGGGAATCAGCACTTGGTCATCCGCCGATTAAACTGGAGTACGAAGTAGATATTATGCCTGTTGAATTAAACTTGAATGATGAAGTAAAAACAATAATTCAAAACGAATCTCTGGAGAGATAATAGCGAATGAAGATTAAAATTAAAAGATTGGCATCTGATGCAATTCTGCCTTCTTATGCCCATGCTGATGATTCCGGTATGGATATATGCTCTATTGAAGACAAAGTTATACCAGCCGGAGGATATGTAGTTATTCGCACAGGACTCGCCATTGAACTCCCTCCCGGCACTGAAGCCCAGATCCGGCCGAGAAGCGGACTTTCTGCGCGGAATGCATTATCAATACTGAATTCACCCGGTACAGTTGATGAGGGCTTCAGAGGTGAAATCCGTGTTATATTGGCTAATTTTGGAAATGAAGCCTTCCCTGTATCAAAAGGGATGCGCATCGCGCAAATGGTGATATGCCCTGTTATTCGCGTTAAAATAGAAGAAGAAACTGTTCTTTCTGAAACAGCAAGAGCCGATGGGGGATTTGGGTCAACAGGCTTGTAAAGATAATAAGTGGACCCTGCAGAAATTATTTCTCATCAGTAACGCGGCGAGTTCGCCTGGAAAAGAAACCTCGTTCTTTCTTTTTTGACGGCTCCTCCGGAAGATCCTGCATCTGATTCGATACATGGCGCATTACGATTTCTTCACGCAAGGCATGAGCATTGACCATTTCCTCTTTTTTCTCAATTGGTCTGTCTCTTGAGAAGTCAACTGTTGTCCGTGTGAAATGGTCACGCGAAGTCTGGTGTGTTACTACTACTGCATTGCCACCGGGAAATTCAATGGTGGGCTGGGTTATCCGGACGACATTTCCCAGATGGGCAAATCCTGTAATACTGCCGGGCGGGTCTTCTGTAACACGTATAAAAAGATGTTCTCTCTCCTTGCGAGGCCAATACAGCAAAGTGTAGTTTAGCGATACATCATCAAAACCTGCTTTAATTCGTGATGTGCTGCTGATTTCAAAACCGCTCACAACAGATATCGAAAAAAGATTGGAAGTCGAAACTGCGGAACCGCGGTTTACAACGGCACTGATGAGATAGCGCCCCGGTACCGTCATGTCATAAAATTCTTCAATTCGTACAACAACCGTTTGTTTCTCACCCGATTTGACAGAGATGGCGTCAATAAATGGCTTGTCAGTTTTAGTCGGCAAAAGATTGCCCTTGGAATTGCGAACCTGGATTACCAAACCGTTTTCAGTGTAAGGTGGATAATCATCGACAATGAATACCGATGTGCCGGAATTGGCAACCGTTACCCCTATGGGAATAGTTTCTCCCAGAACATACCCTGTATATTGCATTACAGCTTCTACTTTCAGACCGGAAGAGCTTTGAGCTTTCAAAGGCTGGAAGATTGATGTTGCAAGAGCAATCAGCATGAATGTTTTAAAGTGTTTCATTTTACCCTGTTTTCGAAATATTTGTGAACGTAGCATCGACTTGCTCAAGAATAGCATGTATTAAAACCTGGTGGGCTTCCTGCACATGTGCGCCGGCTGTGCCGGTTACACATATCTCAAGCGTAACATTACCTGAAGCCAGGAGCGAACCGCCATTACCTCCAAGCAGGGCGATAACGCTCAACCCCTGTTCCTTCGCCTGTTTGGCAGCAGCAGTCAGGTTGTCAGAGTTACCGCTCGTCGAAAAAAGTACAAGCACATCACCGGCTGCTCCCAACGCCTCAACCTGGCGGGAAAATACTTTCTCAAAACCATAATCATTAGCAATACAGGTGAGTACCGTACCATCGGAACAGAGAGATATTCCCGGTAATGCCTGCCTGTCATTTTTGTATCTTCCAGACAATTCTTCAGCGAGGTGCATTGCCTCTGCTGCGCTTCCGCCGTTGCCGGCAGCAAGAACCTTTCCGCCATTCACAAGTGTTTTTGTGATAAGTGAAATAATCCCTTCTATGCGCGTTATCTTTTGTGTTAAAGACAGGACTGCAGCGGCTGCATCTTCTATAAATTCTACAGTGCCCTTAGGCTGAGACTGAGTGCTTGAGGTATTTTTCATGCCCAATATAATAGCATTCACTCCATGGTTTGGCAACTATACGGCAATTTGTGAAACGGTATCCATATCATGGCGTTTCATGTAATCTTCAATACCGTCAATCACCCTGAGTGAAGTAGAAGGATCGATGAAATTTGCTGTTCCCACAGCTACAGCCGAAGCGCCTGCAACAAGAAACTCAATAGCATCTGCAGGTTCAAAGATTCCACCCATGCCGATTATAGGTATGTTTACAGCAGAGGCAGCATCCCAAACAAGCTTTACAGCAACAGGGTGCAGGGCAGAGCCGGATAATCCCCCTGTCTTGTTCGCCAATACCGGCCGTCGCTCTTCAATATCAAAAGCCATTCCCGGCAAGGTGTTCGATACAGCCAATGCATCAGAACCTGCTTCTTCAGCAGCTTTCGCAAAAACTCGTATGTCCGGCACGTTAGGAGCCAGTTTTGTAATCAAAGGCAATTTTGTTGTCTTTCGTACTGCAGAAACTACTTCAAAAACAGATTTGGGACTTGCGCCGAAAGAAGAACCCCCTTCTTTAACATTCGGGCATGATACATTGATTTCCAGTGCGGCAATTCCATCGACATCGGAAAGATCTTCTGCAGTTTGCACATACCCGTTGAGAGTAGTACCCCATATATTTACAATTACAGGAACGTCTACAGTCCGTAAGAAGGGCATGTAATCCTCTATAAAACCTTCAGTGCCCGGTCCCTGAAGTCCGATAGCATTGAGCATCCCGCCGGGAACTTCCCAAATTCTTGGAGTTGGGTTGCCTTCACACGGTTCCTTGCGTATGCCTTTGACTGTGATAAATCCCAACTGTGACAAATCAAGCAATTCGGCATATTCCACCCCGTATCCGAAGGTGCCGGATGCAACGCCGACGGGGTTCTTCATTTTAATTCCGGCAACATTAACAGAAAGATCCGGTTTCAAATATTACTCCTCCCAGACAATGGTATTCGCTCTGAAAATCGGACCATCCCTGCATACCCGTGCCATATATTCTTCCGTACCGGAATTTGTTTTTCGCCTGATTTTCTGAACGCAACCCAGGCAGGCTCCGACGCCGCACCCCATATGTCTGTCGAGTGATAACCATGCCTCGACTCCCCAGTTTTGTGCACGAGTATCTACAGCAGCAAGCATTGGGTCAGGACCGCAGGCAAAGATCTCAATTTTGGTGGCAGGGTGTGCACCTTGCCACTTGTCGAGAATCTGCGTTACAAAACCTTTATCTCCCAAAGTTCCATCATCGGTGCTCACGTATGTCTCCCAGCCGATCTTCGTGAAGTCTTCCACAAGCAAGATATCCTGCTCCGAACGTCCGCCAACAAACAACGCTCCTTTGGTCGTGCTGTTTTTTGCAAAAAAATAAAGAGGAGCCACGCCATAGCCGCCGGCTACAAGAAGGGGCATTTTATCATCAACAGGACAGGGAAAGCTGTTGCCGAGAGGTCCCATTACATTAACTGTTTCATTAACGGCAATCCTCGCCATAGCCTCCGTCCCGCGACCTACTACTTTATATAGAATTTTTATAACACCGGCTTCAGCATCACAAATACTGAAGGGACGTCGCAGGGATGATGCTTCTATATTTGGAATTCTCAGATGCACGAATTGTCCCGGCTTAGCTTCTGTGGAAAGCTCAGGGGCTCCGAGCGACAGCATGTAATATCCGCCGCTTAATGGGAGATTTGAAATAACCGGGGTTTCGTGCAGGCGCATTACTTGGCAGCTTCTGCAGCCAGCTCTTTTGCCACTTCGGCAGGACGTACTACCTTGTTCCTTATTTCCAAAGGAGACATCTTGTCTACTTTTTCTTTAGGATATCCCATTGCCAGAAGGCGGTTCTTTTGTACTTTCTGACGCTGTGCACGCTCTGCTTGCGACTTTTTGGGACGTCGCATATGTTTTTTATTCTTTACTGCATCATGACTCTGTAATGACATTTCTTAAACTCCGTGAACTCTTTATCTGATAAAAATTGAGTGACATGATGCGATTTTGGACGCTGAAAGTCAAGTCACAATTCCGATTTGCAAAATTAAGTTTGCTTGCAGATATTTTTTAACAATGGTAAAATCAAAGGAAATTTGGGTGTAAATATGGCGATAAAGAAAAATATGGAAGCAACGGGAAAGTCCGGGAAAAAGAGCAGGACGTCAAAGGCTGCCAAGAATGTAAAAAGACCTGTAGTTGTAGCACGGACTACCGTACCGAAGACGTCCCGTAAAGCCGGTCTGGGGCGGGGTTTAGATGCATTAATCGGTCGTGAATCTACTAAAACCCTTTCCGGTACCGGTGCGAATATATCTGTTCAAGATACAGCGCAGCCTAATACTTTTTCATCGCAGGCATCAGACAGCAAACACATAATTATGGTAAGACCTGAAATGATTCAGGCAAGCCCGTGGCAGCCGCGGAGGGTGTTTGATGAAGAGGCACTTGAAGAGCTTTCCGACTCGATAAGAGCTCACGGAATTATTCAGCCGTTGATATGCAGAGCCGTAAAAGCAGGCGGTTACGAACTGGTGGGAGGAGAGCGTCGGTTGCGTGCGGCAACGAATATCGGTCTCAAAGAAGTACCGGTAATTGTAATAGATGCCATTGATCGCGATGCAGCCGAGATCGCACTCATAGAAAATCTGCAGCGCGAAGATCTTAATGTAATAGAAGAGGCTGAGGGATATAAATCTCTTGCAGACGGCTTTAATCTGACACAGGCAGATATAGCTGAGAGGGTAGGGAAGGCGCGAGCTTCTATTGCTAATACTATGCGACTTCTCGAACTGCCTGATGAAGTGAAGCAGCTTCTTGGTTCCGGACTGCTTTCGGCAGGTCATGCAAAAGTTATCCTGGGCTTGGAAGCCGAAGATGAGAGGATTAAAGCTGCGAGCGACACTGTACGTGAAGGACTTACAGTCAGAATGTTGGAGCAGCGCATTGCACGGCGCAAAAAAACACCAAAGTCCACCATCCTCGCATCAGACATACCTGCAGACTACTTGCGTTTGCTTTTAGACAAACTTCATCAGCGTCTCGGTACCAGCGTCAGGTTGATGCCTTCTGTAAAATTCTCAAATGGACGTCGTGGAAAAGGCAAACTCGAAATAGATTTTACAGATAATGAAGAGCTTTCCCGGATTCTTGAAGTAATCGGGATAGATGTAAACGAAGAATAACGATGAGTTATTCCCCCAGCTTCCAGCCTGTTACTTCTATCACATCTGCAATGGCATAAAGGAAGTAGTATTCGGTGTCTGTTATCTGCTGATCAAATGTTACAACAGCTTTACATGCTTCAATAAAGTCTCTTTTTGCTACAGGTGACAGGTTGACGAGGTTTAAAAGGGCAGTATCGAATCGCTTCAAGTCATTGAAATGCGCTTGTTTATCATAAACCATTGCTCCGAATGAAGATTCCAGACTCGTTGCACCGGCAGACCATGCATTACGGGCTTCATCGGCATCTGGCGTTCCGAAATTTGCAAGTACACGTAAAACGTATGACGCATCTTTTGCCAGTTGACCGGGAGCCTGTATTTTTGCGCGTGACCGGATTACATCAGGCATCAGGCGTGATTTGAAAAGTCGTAATGAAGCAAATTCAAATGCGTCAACCTGAGCATCGGCATATACAAGTTTTTCCAGATGTGCCAGCAGTATTGAAATATCACGGTTTGGCAAAACTCTTAATGTATTTACAGCGGTTTCACAAACATAACGTTTTTCCGGGGCATTTAATGTTCGAAGGTAGCCATCCATTTGTTCGATCTGTTGAATTATCTCATCACCATAGCCTTCACGAACGATTCCGATTTGAATATCACGGATACTCTGTTCGGAAGAAATCAATGATGCCAGCAGGCATGCTGTTGCTCCACCTGATGCAAGTATTTGCTCCTGTATGGCAGATTGCATATCAGGCAGGGGAGACTTTTCAGGTTTTGATGTCTGTTCTCCGCTATAGGAGTCTGCTTCTTCCGTTCCCAGCAGTGAGTCTGCATTACGAAGAATTGTTCTGGCAATTGCTCCCCTGTGGATGAGGTTCTCTTCCTCATTCTCTTCTTCTTTTTTTTCCTGCCTTTTCAAACGTTGGACCATAAGTTTTCTTGTTGCAGTATAATCGCCATCAAAGGAAGAGTCGATTGACTGTATTCTCTCCAAAACAGGTGGATGCGTTGCAAAAAGCTGCTTTGAAAATGCAGATGTAAAAAACATGTGTGAGATTTCAGAAGCATGGACGTTGTTAACGGTCCCTCCGTGTGAACAGGCTCCTATGATTTTAAGCGCATTAGCCATTGCGTTTGGATTACGCGTAAACTGGATAGAAGAGGCATCAGCAAGCTTTTCACGCTGTCTGGAAATCATTGCCTGAATAATTCTACCGCACAGAACCCCGATTGAGCCTATCAGCCAGACCATGGCACCGAATGCAAATATTAAAACAACAACTCCGGCATTGCTGTTTTTTGAACGTCTGCCCCTGGAACGGGTCGTCATCCTGGGAGCTAATCTTACTATCAGGCTGCCTATGATAGAAATACATAGAATTCCAAAAAGTACGCCTATCAATTTTATATTCAGACGCATGTCACCGTTCAGGATGTGGCTGAATTCATGACCTATTACAGCCTGAAGCTCTTCCCGGTTAAAATAAAGAAGAGCACCTTGTGTAACGGCAATTGCGGCATCATTCGGCGAGTATCCGGCTGCAAAAGCATTAATGCCCGGTTCATCATCCATAATGAAAACACGCGGTGCAGGCACTCCCGACGCAAGAGCGATTTCTTCAATCACATTCAGCAGCCGTTTTTCACGGTAATTTAATGTTCCAGGATTGACTTCCCTCGCTCCCAGCGAAAGGGCAACGGCAGCACCGCCCTGGCGCAGGTTGAAGTTTTTATATGCTGTTGCAATGGCTATAATGGAAAAAGTTATTCCGAACGACAGGAGTAAAAGAAGCGGATCTATAAAAAAGTTTAGAAAAACAGATTTATTCAGAGAAAATCCAGTATCCGTTTCCGAACCCAAAAAGAGTAACAGGGAAACAGCCAGATGAATGGACAACGCAAGTAAAATCACGAAAGTCACATACAATATGACAATGCGTTTAGTCGCTTTTTGTGCTGCTTCCTGTCGCTCGAAAAAATCCATAGAAAATTATTCCATCATTATTTAAAACTGCACTTTCGGCGCCTGTCTTTCAGAAACATCATCGACCTCAAAAAGCTTGGCTTCCTTGAATCCGAAAATTCCTGCGAAGATATTATTTGGGAAGATTTCGCGTTTTGTATTAAATGCCATGACTGCATCATTGTACGCCTGCCTGGCAAAGGCAACTTTATTTTCTGTAGAAGTAAGTTCTTCCTGAAGAGAAAGCATATTCTCATTTGCTTTCAAATCAGGGTAACGCTCTACTACAACCATCAAACGAGCCATAGCACCTTTAAGTGCACCTTCGGCTGATGCCAGTTGCCCCATTGCATCCGGATCGCCCGGTGCTGCGCTTGCGGCGTTCGAGGCACTCATTGCAACATTTCGGGCTTTAATGACAGCTTCGAGCGTTTCCCGCTCATGCTTCATGTAGCCTTTTACTGCTTCAACGAGATTTGGAATTAAATCGTAGCGGCGTTTCAACTGGACGTCAATTTGTGAAAATGCATTTTTAAAACGATTCCGCAACTTTACGAGAGCGTTGTAAGTGCTGATTGCCATAAAAGCAAGCACAACTACAACTGCAAGAACAATAACAAGTGTCGGATTTTTTGATCCGCCGGCACCACCATCGGCTTGAGCGAGTATAGACAGTAAAGTAGTTTTCATTTTTTTCCCTGACCTTTAGAGTTTACAGCAGTTGTTTTATACTTAAAACATATTTGCTTTTGTGCTTACTTTACCATATTGGGCGTAAAAACTTCAAGAAATACACTTTGCCTCAAATCTTCCACAGATCTGGGCGTTATTTGGGCATCTTGTACTTGTTGCTTTCATTTGATATCATGTCGGCTCCAATTTAAAACAAAAGCCCGTCCATAGGGCGCATTAATAATATGAAGAGATGAATCGAAAATATACAGTTGCAATAGCAGGTGCTACCGGTGCGGTAGGTGCTGAAATGTTGAAAGTTCTCGAAGAACGCAATTTCCCTGTTGCTTCTCTCAAACTTCTTGCATCCGCTCGTTCGGCAGGTAAAAAAATAAAGTTTTGCGGTGAAGACGTGACTGTGGAAGAGCTGAGGCACGATTCTTTTAATGGCGTTGACATAGCTTTATTCAGTGCGGGAGGTTCGCTTTCCAAAGAGTTTCGTGACAGCGTAGTAAGCTCAGGCACTCTGATGATTGATAACTCAAGCGCTTTCCGCATGGATGATGACGTTCCTCTTATAATTCCAGAAGTTAATGCTCACGATATGAAAAAGCACAAGGGCGTTATAGCAAATCCTAATTGCTCCACTATTATAATGCTTATTGCAGTGGCGCCTCTTCACAGGAAGTTTGAAATAAGAAGAATTGTAGCATCTACGTATCAGGCTGCAAGCGGAGCCGGAGCAAAGGGGATGGAGGAGCTTATTTCCCAGTCACGAGCGGTTCTGGATGGCGAAACTGCAGTTCCCTCTGTTTTTGTTCATCCGATAGCATTTAATTTGATTCCTCAAATTGACACTTTCCTTGACAACGGATATACAAGGGAAGAGATGAAAATGGTATATGAGTCACGCAAAATTCTGGGGTGCCAAGAACTGATGGTTTCCTGTACATGCGTACGCGTGCCTGTTGTGCGAGCCCACTCGATAGCTCTTAATCTGGAGTTCGAAACAGGTGCTTCACCGGATATGGTACGGGAGGTTTTAGCAGAGTCGCAGGGAGTCGAAATAGTCGATGATCCTTCAGCCCATAAATATCCGATGCCTCTTGATGCCAGTGACAAGGTAAATATCTTTGCCGGCAGGATAAGGCAAGATATATCTTTGCCGGATTCGAAAGGGATTGATATGTTTATCTCTGGAGATCAGGTGATCAAGGGTGCAGCTCTCAATACTGTCCAGATTGCAGAGCTTGCTCTTTCGTCCGAACAATAAAACAGGGAGGGGTGATTCCACTTGCCCGATATAAAAGCAACAAAAAAGCGGGTTTTCCCATCGCATCCTGCCGTAAGTTCTGCCCTATGGCACTTCACAGGTGCAAAAGTAGAAGACATTCCTCGTGAGGAATGGTTTACTGATGGCGATTTGGATGAAATAAAAACTGCCACCAGCTCCAAGCGCATTGAGGAATGGCTCTCAGTAAGGATCGCCCTAAAATCTCTGATGCTAGATGACGGTGTGGCAGAGTCTGCCCTGCACATACACGTCAGAAAAAGCAGCAAAGGATGCCCGCACGTTGTAGTTTATAATCCCGATACTGGAAAGTACGCACGATATCACTGCTCTCTTGCACACAAGGGACCTCTGGTGTTTGCCGCTTATTCCCGCATGCAGGATGTAAGGGTAGGTGTCGATATCGAAAGACGCTCATGGCGCCTGCCGTATCTGCGCCGTCGATTTTTATCAGACAAGGATACTCTGATCGAAACAGGGGATCATATAGGAGAATATACGGTGTTGTGGGCATTTAAGGAGGCTGTTTCAAAAATTCTCGGACTGGGCATGGCTTATGGTCTTGCAAATATAAGTTGTCAGGAGACAAATCTTGGTACTTGTATGCTTACAGATGCTGAAGATGTACAATATATCGGGAATTATGTTTGGTTTGGCAAATATGCGCTGACTGTAGTTGCAGATCCTATATCTCCCGAAACGGACTCCGATGTAAAGAGGCCTAAACCATCAGGTCGGTCCTGGCACGAAAAGATTTCTCGCGGACGCCGCCTGCGTGCTTTACGCAAACAACGCTCAATTGCATCCAGTATAAAAACATTAAAAGAGAAGGATGCAGATCTTAACTCCGGCGCAACGTTTTTACAGGCTGAAGCGAATGGAACATCTACCACGGAAAAAATGAAACAGAAAACAAAAAGCAAATAAGGAATATGAGATTAATGCATACTTCTGAAAACGGTAAAATTCAAACCTCGGCTATGACTATTGCCGGTAGTGACAGCGGTGGTAATGCAGGCATACAGGCAGACATCAGGGCTTTTCACGTCTATGGCCTGCATGCATGCACGGTTATAGCTGCCTTAACGGCGCAGAATCCGTACGGAGTACGATCCGTTGTGATTCCAGATCAGAAGTTTATAGCAGATCAGATGGATTCTGTTTTTGAAGAATACACTATTTCAGCATTGAAAACCGGCATGCTTGCGAATTCATCAGTCATTGAGGTGGTCGCTGGAAAATTAGCTGAGCAGGTGGGCGTCTTGAAGGTAGTAGATCCCGTTATGGTGGCAACAAGCGGTGCCAAACTGTTAGCTGATAACGCTATCGAGGATATGATCGGCAAAATGTTGCCTGTAGCAACGCTGATAACACCGAATCTTCCGGAAACATCCGTGATTGTGGAAAAAGAAGTTTCCTCAAAGTCGCAAATGGAGTCGGCTGCAAAAGAAATATATGATAAACATGGCTGTGCCGTATTAGTTAAAGGAGGACACAATCTGAAAAGCATGGCAGAGGATGTTCTTTATGATGGGAAGGAACTGACATGGTACTCTCTGCCGTCAATACAAAACCCGCTGTCAACACATGGTACAGGTTGCTCACTAAGTGCCGCGATAACGGCGTTGCTTGCCAGAGGCAATGACTTGAAAACTTCGGTGGAAAAAGGGAAGCAATATGTATGGGAGTCAATACGTTCGAGCATCTTCGTCGGCAAACGTGCTACGGTACTCGGCACTCCCGGTATATCTTGACTTGGTTCTCACTTTATAGCAAAATACGCAAAAACAAAAATGGACATTTAATGATGCAGACTACCTATAATAATATTGTTGCAAGATTGACTTTGGAACCGGCAAAAGCACACTTTGTTGGCATAGGTGGTATTGGAATGGCAGGTTTGGCATATATTCTCAAGAAATCAGGCTGGGATGTTTCCGGCTGTGATGAGACGGAAAACCATCTCTTGGAATGGTTGTCAAAAAATGGTATTTCTTATGACGGTCGCAACTCGTCAGAGCATATTGCCGACTTGGATCCTTCAAAGGATATTGTTATCCGCTCCTGTGCGGTTTCTGATGCCTCTCCTGAAATATCTGCCGCGATAGAGGCGGGGGTGCCCGTATACCTGAGAGGGGAGCTTCTGGCAGCCATAACCGGATTACATAATACTATAGCAGTTTGCGGCACCCACGGTAAAACAACAACATCCAGTTTTCTTGCTGGTATGCTCAAGGTGCTTCGCCCGGATGAAACCGGTTGGTGCATAGGCGGAGAGTCTCCCTTCCTTGATGGTGCACCGGCAGGAGGCAGACTTTTCGATGATGATAAGCGACATGGTCTTTTAGTTGCAGAAGCAGATGAAAGTGATGGCACATTGGTGCTGTATTCTCCGGAAGTTACAGTTTTAAACAATCTGAACTTTGATCATGTGGAGTTTTTTAACGACGAGATGGAAATGGAGGATACTTTTCGGGGGATACTCCAAAACACAAAACGTGCCGTTGTATATTGCATCGATCACGCCCGAACAACTTCACTTGTAAATGAAACAAGGAACATAAAGACTTTCTCATTCGGATTTTCAACAAACGCCGATTTTCGGATAAGTGATTTCTCCAAAATTGATGGAGGTTCAAGGTTTGCTATTACTACGAGAGAAAAGCTCAGCAGGATAATTTCCCTTAAAGTTTACGGACGTCACAATATACTGAACGCCGCTGCGGCTATCACTGCAGCGTGTTCAATCGGTATCGATTTCGAAGAGGCTTGTCAGGCACTTGAAGATACAGCCGCACTGCCTGCCAGAAGATTCCAGAAAATCGGTAACCCTGATAACTTTACTGTTATATCAGATTTTGCTCATCATCCGGTTGAGATAATGGCTTTAATGGAAACAGTTGCTGATCTGAAGCATAAGCGTATTGTCGCAGTATTTCAACCACATCGATATACACGTACAAAAACCTTGATTAACAAGTTTCCTGAGGCTTTTCTGGGCGTGGATGAACTTGTGCTTTGCCCTGTTTACTGTGCATCAGAGTGCCTCATGTGCGGCGGAGCAGCCTCAGATCTTTACAAGGAATTTCGAGATGCTGCTGCAAAGAACATTAAACTGCCGATACCCATCTACGCAGCATCTCCTGAGGCTGCTGCTGATTATGTTGCTGCCACATTGCAACCGGGCGACGTTGTAGTCGTTATAGGTGCCGGTGACGTACACTTGATAGCTGATGACATTGCTGCAGTAAAACCACCGAAAAAACTGCCGATGGAAGTTCGGCTTGGCGCATTCGGTACAGCTGCCCTGGCACCGAAAATGGAGGTTGTGCGAACTGTCGAAGATGTTCAAGCCGCCGTGCAAAAAGGTGAATTTACTGTCATATCGGGGGGCACAAACTCTTTCATATGCCCGACCGGATGCTATAAAACATTGATAAGACCTGCAGGTACCAACTTTTCAGTTAAGTCTATTGTAGAAGAAACTGATGATGAAGTTATTATGGATCTGGGTTGTGCTGTACAAGGTCCAAGCCTTGTCAGGTATTGCCTGGAACAGGGATATTCCGGGCTTGAGTTTATGACGGGTATTCCGGGGTATTGCGGCGGTTGGCTTGCAATGAATGCAGGTACGCAGAGAGGTTCCTTTTGTGACTGTGTTGTAAGTGCAGATGTCGTAACAGCAGACGGATCCCTTAAAACAATACAGGCCGGCGAACTTGGTGCCTCTTATCGCTCGTGTCCTGCAGTTGCTGATACAGTGGTCATAAAGATCAGGGTGCGACTGACCAAAAGTATGCCAATTGCTGTTAAAATTGCGATGGATGATGCTTTATCGGCACGGTTTGATTTTTCCGGATTACGTTCAGGCGGCAGTGCCTTTAAAAATCCGCCTCCGCCCGCCAAACCGGCAGGCATGGTGCTTGATGAGGCAGGGTGCAAAGGCATGCGTATTGGGGGAGCACACGTTTCCAAAGATCATGCCAACGTTATTTCGGCAGATCAGGATGCGACAGCATCGGATGTGTACGCATTATTATGCATGATGCGGGAACGGGCACTTACTGCATCCGGCATTTTGCTTGAGCCGGAAGTCCGCATTCTTGGTTGATCGATTTTTTGCAATAGTAAAAGTATATCGCTGTTTATTCCTCGATATATTCACAGTATATATTAAAGTCCCTGGTATCGTTTATTCTGGCGAGAACGAAATCGCCCGGCTCAGCATCTTCGGGGACTCCATGCACCAGGGTTGCGCCATCAATTCCGTCCGGTGCCTGCCACCATGTACGACCTTCCCAGATCCGGTCGCTGTCATCATGAGGCATTTCCAGGAGTACTTGGGTAATTTCACCTTTTCTTCCACGCAGGATCTTGTTGGCAATTTTAGCCTGTTTTTTCATGAGACGCTCATGGCGTTCCTCGGCTACAACATCATCGGGTTCCCTTGACAAGTCGTATGCTGATGTGCCCTCTTCAGGTGAAAAAGTAAATGCGCCAAGATGCTCGAATTTCGCTTTGCCGATGAAGTCCATAAGATGTTTGAAGTGTTCATCAGTTTCCCCGGGAAATCCCACAAGGCATGTAGTCCGCAAAACCACATCTGGAATTCGCTCCCTGATTCGTGTAACCATGTCTGGAACGATTTTAACAGTGTCCGCCCTGTTCATGGCACGCAGGATATCGCTGTGGCTATGCTGGACGGGTATGTCGAGGTAATGACAAACATGCTTGCTTTCATTGATGAAATCAAGTAATTCGTCCGTCACTGTTGCCGGATTAGCGTATAGCAGCCGAATCCAGAAATCTCCTTCCAGAGAATCCAATTCTCTCAAGAGTGTAACGAGGTTTGTGTTGTTCTTCAAGTCCCGACCATAACTTGTTATATCCTGCGCAATCAGGTTTAACTCAGAGATTCCTGAAGCTAAAATAATCCGCGCCTCATTTACAAGCTCATCGACAGGGCGAGATCGTAGATTTCCCCGGATCCCGGGAATAGCACAAAAGGAACAAACATGGTAGCAACCTTCCGAAATTTTAAGATAAGCATAAGGACCACCGGTCAGTACCAAAGTCGGAATCTGCGGGTTGAATAAACGTGACGGATTATTGGTAGAAACTTCTACAATTTTAGGAGCTTCATTTTTGCGTGCAGCTTTTTTCCCCTCCAGTGTTTTGTTAATTATATCGGGAACCCGCTCCAGATCATCTACGCCCAGAATAGCGTCAACTTCGGGACAGGCTCTTAATACTTTTTCCTTATAGCGTTGAGCCAGACAGCCTGTAACAATAACAGCAATGCAGTTGCCGGCTGACTTAAGCTCACAAACACCGAGTATTGCTGAAATGGCTTCTTCTCTTGCATCCTCAATGAACGCACAAGTATTTACCAATACAACATCTGCTTCTTCAGGCTCTACGCCTATCTCAAATCCTGCCAGATGAAGTTCTCCACCCATTATTTGCAGGTCTACAAGATTTTTGGCACACCCCAATGATACAAAACCAATTGAAACAGCTTTCTTTTCTTCTACTTTGTCACCCATTTTAAAACTAATTTATAAATTACTGAAAATCCGGATAGTATCTTACACAACGTTGTACCAGTCAGTATCGAGTCTTCCCTCGAGTACCGTTTTTACCGGTCCTGTCAGACGCATGTTGTGGCAGAGTCCTGACTCTTCCACAGAACCGTCAACTTTGAGAATGTCGCCGGAACTCACCTGTATCGAAACAGGCAACAGTATATCAAGTTTTTCTCTCATGGCAATAGCTGCCGCAACTGCTCCGGTGCCGCATGCGCCCGTTTCATCTTCAACACCGCGTTCGTATGTGCGCATTTCAGCAAAGCCATCACCATTTTCTGTCTGTACAAAATCCACATTTACTCCGACAGGAGCAAATTCAGTGGCATAGCGTATAGCCTTGCCATCGCCTATTATGTCGATTGAAGCTACATCTTCCACAAAAATCACTGCATGAGGAACACCGGTATCCACGTAAAAGCAGTCAAGTTTCCGTCCATCAGGCAACTGCACTTCAACATTTGCTTTCCTGTCTTTCGGTTCTGTCAAGTGGACACGGACAGTACCGCTTCCATTGCTTGATTCGAGGACATCCAGAATGATTGTCCCTGCGTCTGTTTTTACCCGTTGCCTTCGTCCTGCCAGGTTTTTCTCGAATGTGAAGAGTGCCACGCAGCGTGATGCATTTCCGCACATGGAAGCTCTGCTTCCATCGGGATTGATGAAAATCATTTCGTAATCGCAATCAGATAGGGAAGGGGCCTGCTGCACGAGCAGAAGTCCTTCGCATCCGATGCCTGTGCCTCTTGCCGAAACAGCCTGGATAAACTTCTTGTTTCCTGTTGGAAAGTTTCCAGCCCTGTTGTCAATCATTATAAAATCATTTCCTGCGCCGTGCATTTTGGTAAATTTGATTTTCATGCTGTTCTCTTTGTTTTTAGATTCCTCAATTGGCGTGGAAAAAATGCTTAAACATATCTTCGTTCAACCCTGTTCCCGAATGAGCAAAGTATGTCATGCTGATGAGTACCTTTCAAAGATGCCCAGTCTTCAACAGTTATGTTATTTGGGGCGTCTCCTCCAATGCAAATAACCTCATCACCAACAGCAGCTCCGGGAACGTTGTCGAGCGCTACTGTTGTATAGTCCATGGAGACCTTCCCGAGTACAGGACAAGGGCATCCCCTGATGATAACATGTCCCCTGTTTGAAAGTGCGAGCGGCATGCCCTCGGCATATCCGGCAGCCACAGTGCCTACGAGTGCAGGTTTTTCGCACTTGTAAGTTCTTTCATAACCTATTGTGCTTCCAGCCGGTAGCATACGAACTTGTGCCAAATGTGAATGCACTGTTAAAACAGGTTGCAAATCAAGATTGTTATTGCTTGATGCATCTAAAAATCCGTATAGACTTATCCCTGGTCTTACATGTGTGAAAGGTTCCATGCATGAAGATTTCCAATTACATATTGCATCGCTGTTTGCCATGTGTAATTGTGAAATTGCCAGACCTGAAGCGATTAACTGTGAGTTCAGGTTTCTGAAAATATCAATTTGTTTCTGTGTTTCAGGGTCATCAGGGTGTGAAGCTGCCGGGAAGTGTGAATACATGCCTTCCAACTGCAGCCCCTGGAGACCGGATATTCTTGTAATTATATCAAAAGCGCTTTCATGCCTTATTCCCAGTCGGCCCATCCCCGTATCTACTGCCAGGTGGCAAACGGCTTTTTTGTTAAGTTTTAAGGCAATATCATTAATTTTGAGAGCTTCTTCCCAACCTGCGACAGGTATGCGAACGCCAAAAAGGATTGCCGGTTCAATTTCCTCCGGCAGTATTGCACCCAGAATTATTACCGGAACGTTGAATTTCAGAGCATCTATGGCTTCTTTTATCTCTGCCACGGCTATTGCCGCAAGACCGGAATCGACAAGAGTCTTTGCAATTTCAGGCATTCCAAGACCATACGCGTCAGCCTTCAAGACGGCTATTGAGCGTAACGGTGCAACAACCTCAGAAATCTTGCGAAAATTCTCTGCAAGAATGCTGAGGTTTATATCCAGAACAACTCTACGACTGACTTTATGCATGTTCAAAACTCAGGCTTCGATTATAACCTCAACTCTCACACGGGTCAACAAAATCACACCTGAATTTCATTCTTTATTTGTTGTATGCTGATAAGGTTTAATTTTAGAAATTATTTCTCAGGTGACAGTTCGTAAACGTGTCCTGGTTTTAAAATCATTGTTCCTTTAATTTCGTGAGTTTCTTTGTCCAGAACATCGTGGCATTGTCCTGTAAATGGCATTGATGTTTCTTTGAATGCCCATACAACAGATGGAATATTGTTTTCATCCAGCCATAGCGTGTGTTTACCTTCTTCAGTAAGTCTTAAACGCTTCATTTTACTGATAACTCGATTGTAGATTTTGTTTATGGCGGCATAAGTCTCTGCCAGTTCGCCTCCCGGCAGGTAGGTGCCGGGTTCCCATGGACGAGCCGATACAATTGGCACGGAACGATGTCCCAGAAGCCAGAAGTATTTCTCGGGGGAAATTTTCTTTGCTGATATTGCCTGAGCTCCTGTAGTCATAAAAGCGGGGGCAGTGTCGATTAGTACAAAAGCGGAATCATCGCGTTCAGTATCCGAC
>LSQX01212825.1_pt2 | contig 18401 bp, 23 predicted proteins | sample 654561 | NCBI WGS metagenome assembly LSQX01 (sample SAMN04489861, study PRJNA283612) | anaerobic digester metagenome | isolation source: 4 biogas reactors fed with cattle manure at either 37C or 55C with and... | place: Denmark: Kongens Lyngby | collected 2014
AAGGCTAACGGGGGCAGATGGCATTACGCCTGATATTTCATTCCATATAAATGATAATAACGAATTAATAGCAACTGTAATAACTTAATAAATATGGCAACAAAAGAATTTAATTTAGGAAAGATATCATGGTTCCCTAAAGGAGTTTGGATAGAAGGCACTTACGACAGGTTTGACCATGTTACTCACGAGGGTAATAGCTACGTTAGTAAAGTAAATAATAATACGGCAAACCCCACAGATGCTACTAAATGGGACAAGATAACTGATGACTCCAAATTAGCTCAATTAGCGGGCGATGTGGCTTTGAAAGTGGACAAATCATCAGTTAAGCAAACAACAGGAACGAGCGAAACGGATGTAATGAGTCAAAAAGCTGTAACGGATGAAATCGCTCAATTAGCGGGCGAAGTGAGTCTTTTGGATGCTGTTCAGGGAGCAAAAATAAAAGACATCGAAAACGTTCTTTCAACTGCAAATTTGAATCAATCAGCACAAGTCAGCGTGTCAGGGGTATCACCTCTTTCATTGCCTAAAAACGCAGCGAACGGGGGAATGAGAGTGAAGATGGAGGGGTTGACTGCTGAGAACTTGGTGACAGGTGGAAAACTTATTATCGTTACCGGATTCGCACATAACACAGGTATTAAAATAGATATTATTAATGGTAATAAATATTATGGAAAAAGATTATATCAGACAATTAGTGGCACAGACGGAGCTGCAACTGGAAGAATTACAACTTTAAACCCTACCCACGAATTTGTTAGAGCGTCAGAATCATCAAGAGTATCTACATATAGCGAAGTAACCGAAATACAAAAGCTTCTATATATGTACGGGCCGCAAGTAGGAACAGATACAATTAGTGAGTTTTCCGATGTAATGATTATCAACCTCACCGCCACTTTCGGAGCAGGTAATGAGCCTACAAAAGAGCAGTGCGACCTTATGTTCGCTGACTACTTCGAGGGCGTGAAATGTTTCGAGCCGACAGGCAGGGTGAGGAGTGTGGGGAAGAACGGGCTTAATCCTACTCATCTCTATCTCAACGCCCCAGAACTGCGCTCCAACAACATGGTAAAAGATGAAATCAGAAAGGGTGCAAACGGGTATGAGTTGGTTAAGAGAGTGGGGGTTGGGACGTTGGGGGATGAGATGGTTCCAAACGGTGGATTCGACACAGATACAGGCTGGAGCAATCCTACAGGTGGGTTTACCATAGCCGGAGGCGTAGCGACATATGACGGTTCAGAAGTAACAGCCCATTTAAACACAAATACGGCTACTTCATTTGTAGCAAACAAATGGTATAGAATATCTTTTGATATTATTGGAGGGGCGCTGGAATGCGGATTGTTAACAACGGGCAGCGGCATTCTATTTGGTGGAGACATTAATGCTGTAAGGAATCCTGGGAGATATATTTTATATCGAAAGGCTTCAGCTACGGCTATAGGGATTCAATTTTATGCAAGAGATACTTCCATAGCCAATTCGGCATTAGACAATTTTTCGGTAAAGGAAATTACAGGAGCTGAGGCAATAGCAAATACATTCACAGAACTTTCAGACGGAACAATCTTATACACCCTCGCTACCCCCGAAATCATCCCTATCAGTTACGGAGGTGTACTCAATTCAGCAGAAAACGGTACAGTCTATCACGAGCCTATTATTGCAGATGCAGGAGTGTACGAAACGAAGATGGACATCCTGTTAACCGATTACCCGATTGCTACCATAGAGGAAATAATCAAGTACGAAAATGGAATTGATACCTATCTCAATGTAGCGAGTGCGGTGGTTGCAAGTGATGGATTGAGTTTCACTCATCCTGATTTGGCAGATGGTGATTTGGTACTGTTTACCTATGCTTTTGATAAGGAAAGCACCAACGGAAACATCACAGCAACGTTCTATGACAGCAACGTGGTAAAAATTGACACTGTAACGGGAAAGGCTTACAAGATTGAAGATGTGGTAACAGACGGAGTATTAACGAGAATATTAACAGAAGTATAATTATGGAAGAAATATATTTGCAAAGATTAGCTGAACGAGCAAAGCAGGATGATACATTGCTTGACAAGCTACCCGAAGACGTGAAGGTGGAGGTTGAGAAATACATTGAAGAACTTTAAAACAATAAACAAGTGAAAGGTATAGACAAAATTTATCATTTAGTAGCGGGCTTCATTATAAGCCTAATATTCGGATTTATCAATCCAATTTTAGGATTAGCTTTAGCGATTATTGCGGGTGTAGGCAAGGAAATTTACGACAAAACAATTAAGAAATCAGTAATAGACCCTATATCCGCAAGGGTGGAAACAACTGTAAATAGTTCAGTTAGTGACAGATTTGAACATTTTTCATCATAAAAAATCAACGGGCATCTCGGCGATTGTAGCCATATTAATAATTATGTTGTTTTGATGGATTTTGGTCTTTTGCCGAATGCTCGCTTTTTAGCTGGCATTTGTTTTTTTAACAAACAAGCAATTGATAAATGATATTGATATATAGAGAAATAAACGGTGTAGAAACGGGAGTTTGCTTAGTCTCTGACAAAGGAGCAATGCACAAAACAGCTATTATGGGGATTGATGAATTTCAGATTTCCGTAGTAGTTGATGACGTTTTGGATGTAAAAGAGGGTGATTATATCAAGCATAATGGAGTAAATTATACACTGAATCGCGATGCAGAATTTACAAAGGTTTCTGATGTGCAATACAATTATGAATTGATCTTTGAACATCCGATTTACACACTTCTTGATAAACTATTTGTACATCGTGTTTCCGGATTGTCGAATTTCATACTTACAGGCAAATTGCTTGACTTTGTGGAACTGCTTGTTTGGTGTGTGAATAAGACAACAGATAATCCGCTTGGCGTGGATACCGGTTGGACCGTAGGAAGTGTAGTTGACACAGAATTTCGGAATATTGTTTTTGCTGATTTGAGTTGTAGAGAGGTGCTGAATCTACTTGCGAATGAGTTCAACGCAGAATACTATGTAAACAACAAACAAATCAATTTTGCAGATAGAATTGAGAATACAACCGGATTTACATTTGAGCAAGGAGCCGGAAAAGGATTGTACAGCATTACGCAACGGAATGTTGACAAAGGCGACACGGTAACGCGTATTTACCCGCGTGGTGGAAATAAGAATGTACCTAATGAATATGCTGACGGAGAAGGACATTTGATTTTGCCTGAAAAATACCTTGAAAACTTTTCGGAGCATTCCAAAGTAGTTGAGAAAAAAGTAACGTTCGAGGAAGAATTTCCGCATTTTTTAGGCAAAGTTGCGACGGTGTCCGGGGTTGATAATGTAGTATTGACCTGTCCGCAGATTGATTTTGATGTAGAAGCTGTTGCAGTTGGTGATAATGCTCGTATCAATTTCTTGACCGGTGATTTGATGGGTGTTTCATTCAAATTTCAATGGGATTACTCACTGAAAAAAATCACTCTCATAAAACAGGACGATGAATTTGCATTACCTGATGAAAATGGAGTGAAGCCGCAAATACCGAATGCGAGCAAAAAGGCAAAAGTTAATGATAGTTTTAACTTTACCGGATTGTTTATGCCTGAAAGCTACGTTACAGCTTCACAGGCGCGGTTGCGAGCAAAAGCACAAAATTATTTAGAATTTTACTCACGCAAAAGGGTAAAATTTGATTTGAGCGTGGATCATCGGTTTATGCGAGATAAGCAGGAACTGAAAGTTGGTGATTTGGTAACTATCAACATTCCGCAGAAAAATCTATCTAAATTAATCCGGATTACAACGCTTGACAAAAATCTCTATTCCGGTGCAATCAGTTGCACTGTTTCAAATTACCTGGACGAAAAGTGGGAGAAAAAGATTGAAAATCAAATATCATCCCTTGCTTCATCAATTGGGAATGATGCTTACAACGCTGTTGAGAAGTTAGTTGATATACTACAGCAATATGACAGCCGAACGCCGTCTGACCGCAATATTTTCTCCTCGTTACGTACGCTGTTTGAAATCCGTAACCGTGCCATTTCAAAAGAAACCAATGATGTAGCAGCCGGATTAATCCAATTCATTCAAGGGCTTGAGGTAGGAAATTATACTTCCGGAGTTCTTGGCGGAGGTGGAGCATTCAAGATGCAGGATGGCAGTTCACATGCTGAAGTGGATTTTTTGAAAGTTCGCAAAAGGGCGGACTTTAATGAGGTATTGGTTAAAAGAGCAGAGCATATTGGTGGTGAATTGATTGTTTCTGCCGCAAATATGATTTGCAATTCCGTAGAAGAGGAAGCGGACAGTTACAGGTGTTATTTTGACAAAGGAGATAATGAAGTAGTAAATTTATTCAAGGTTGATGACCAAGCAAGATGCAACATTTTTTACGGGAGTAAACAAAAATACTTTTGGCGATTGGTTACTGCTATTGGTGATGATTGGATAGAGTTGTCAAAAACAGATGCTGATACTGGTTCGGACATACCGTCTGCCGGTGACCATATTTTTCAGCTTGGAAATAGAACTGATACAGAACGTCAGGCAGCAAGGATTATTTCCACAGTCGGACATGATGCACCATCAGACAAGCAATACGGCGGTATCAACTCATTCAGTTTAGAGGGAAAAGAACTAACTGTTTTCAGTTCAAAAGGCAATAAAATACATGGCTCAACTACGTTTACATCAGGCGGACAAACGATTGACGAATGGGTTGACCTGACTGAACAAAATATCCAAAATACACAGACTTATGAAGAATACTCTGTAAACGGAACATCAGGCTGGCACTATCCTTATCAGTCGGGCGATATTTACATGCGTAGGAAAATAGGCTTAAACGGAGTGTGGGGCGACGCAATTCGTATTGTAGGGCAAGATGGAGAACCCGGCTATACGCCAATTAAAGGAACAGATTATTTCGACGGTGAGCCGGGGCAAGACGGTACATCACAGTACGTACATATACGCTACTCAAATAATGCTGACGGAACTAATTTTGATGAAAACCCATTAGGAAAAATATATATTGGTGTAGGAGTAACTTCAACGCCTTCAGCACCTACATCAATCACAAACTATAAATGGAGCAAAATACAGGGAACTGACGGATTGCCGGGTGAAGATGGAGAAGACGGCAGAACTTCCTATATGCACATTAAATACTCTAACGATGGTGGAGCTACATTTACAGCTAATAATGGTGAAACTGTTGGAGAATGGATAGGAATATACACTGACTTCATTCAAGCAGACAGCAACAATGTAGCCGATTATACTTGGAATAAAGTAAAAGGTGCTGATGGGCGCGCTATATCAAACGTTGATGTTGAGTATGCTGTAAACACAAGCTCTACGCCACCAATTCAAACTTCATCACTCTGGAAAACTGACTCAAGCGATTACACGGGAGCTACAAACCAAAGACTTTGGACGAGGACTAAAACAACCTATTCTATTGGTAATCCAACTTATTCTACACCAGCCAACATTACACCTAAAATAGGCGCAACGGGCAAGGGAATAACGGCTGTGACGGAGTACTACCTGCTGTCAGAAAGTAAACTGGCGGGCGACATAACCGCACCTGCCGGGAACACGTCTTCGCCTCCTGTAGGCTGGAGCACTACACCTCCAACGTGGGAAAGTGGGAAATATATATGGACGTGTACGCGGATAACGTATAACAACCCGACTTCGTACAGCTGGACGGTTCCTGTCTGTTCGAGTGAATGGGAAGCGGTGAATGACTTGGAGATTGGCGGGGTTAACCTTATCCGAAACGGTAATTTCCTGAATGGGATGCATGATTGGGGCTTTGGTGATATTACAAGTTCACCATCCTACGCTCCTATTGGGACTACAAACCTCCCAAAAGATGCAATATCTGGTGCAGAAATAACGACAACCAATTTAAATGGTATTTGGCAGAATTTCGCTGATGCAGAAAATCAAATTGAGTTAAATAAAGAATATACGCTTTCGTTTTACGCAATGTCTGTATCAGGAAACAATATCTTGACATACGGGCATGAAGCACTCGGTAAAGCTGTTGCGTTGACAAGCACATGGACGCTTTATAAGATTACATTCAAACCTACACAACACAGTAATTTCGTGTTTTATATACAAGATGCGGGAGTATTTAGAATTACAAACATTCAGCTTGAACGTGGGAATAAAGCGTCTGCTTTCAAAAACGGTTACTTAGAAAGAGCTATCCAGCAAGATGGACTTATTAGAGGTGGCTTGACACTTGCAACTATACTTGGTGCAAGAGATGGCGGAATTGTAAGAAGCTACATGAGTGGGTTGACAGATAATCCTACAGCTATTGCAACAGGAGTGGAAAACTTCGGGATGCCGAATGAAACGAAAAATGTTGATTTAAGACATGATGGAAGTGGCTATTTGGCAAATGGCAATATCAAATGGAATGCGGACGGCTCACTTTTAGAAATCGTAGGTAAGATTATTGCTCAAGCAGGGAAGATTGGCGGGTTGAATATATTTTCACACACATTGAAATCTGCTTCAATGTCCTTTACTGAAGACCCGATAGAAACACTCTCTTCGCTTCTTACTCCAATAACAGTTTCAGCTTCGACTACTCAGTCAAATAACGTATTAAATGCTCACGCACACGCTTATTCCGGAACATTAAATCTGTCGCTCGATAGTCAAGTGAAGTTCAGAACGTCAGCGACACCGGACGCTAATGCCATAGATAAAGGATACGAAGTCTATATCCAAGACAGTTCAGGGAATAGAGTATTCAGCCAATCGGGCACAGGGAATTTGCCACAGACAATGTTTACCGTGAATCTGCCTAAAGGCAATTTCACTATCCATGTGGTTACAACAGGTATTTTCTATATCGGTCAGAATTACTACAATAGTGCAACATTGTTAGGAGAGATAACTTCGACAATCTATGCGAACGGATATAATTTTCAAACGAAAATTGGAAATAACGGATTTTACTCGTTTTGGGATTCGACAAAATACATGCACTATTCAAGCTCGGAGGGTTTAAGAGTAAAAGGGGATACGGATATTCCGGGAGGATTAGGGGGTGGAACAGTTACTAATAGCGGTGGCGTAAGCAGAACTTGGGGAAAAGTAACTGGTTGCTCACGTGCTGGAAGTACAGTAACTATTAATCACGATATAGGTGATGACAAATACACAATCCAAGTTGCAATGAACGGAAGTTCGACATGGTATTTTCAAAATCGAACAAACACGAGCATTCAAGTCGTTTGTGCCGGAACGTTTGATTTTACCCTTGTTAGGACACCGTATTAAAAAAGCGGTAAGAGTACCGCCTTTTAATTACTGATTACCTGCTTCTTTGAGTGCCTTATATTCTGCTCCCGTAATTGGTCTGAATGTAAACGCTTCATTGAAAAGCCGCAATACCTCTTCGGGGTCGTTATTATCATATGCTGATTTTACAGCAGATTGTGCGGAGCGGATTGTTGAATTGGGAATATAACCGATTGTATCACGTGCCGTTGTAGGTGTCATTTCGTGAAAATGAATAAAAATAATATCGTGAGCTTCGATAAATTCAGGGACATATTCACCCTTATCATTAATAATATCGGTAGCCCACATTTTCAAAGCAGGTGTTTCGGAAATAGTATCACGTTGAAGTTTGTCAAACATTCGCTCTATTTTACCTGCTCCAACTCCGATGTTCGGGTTATAGTATTGCATAACTGTAGTTTGTTTGACAATTTCAAGTGCTGATAGATGTTGCGGATTTTCAGAGATTACACGCATAGCAGGTAATTTCCATGCGCCTTTTTCCGGCTTGATGTTCACGGTTGCGAGCGGGTCGATTTTAAACGGCTCTTTCGGTTCGTTCCCCTTGCACCCTACAAGGGCTACGGCGAGGATAAGGAATAGTAACTTTTTCATAACAGTGAATTTAAATGGTGAATAATGCAAAAGTAGTTTATTTTAAAATATAAAACAATACCGGGAATTTGGTAAAACGTGATTTGTGCGAATTATTGCGAATTAAAACGAATTATATCGAAGTGGAAAGCGGCTGTAAAAATATGCAGTCGCTTTTATATTTAGCTCCCTTTGCCAACGGTAATTCCCCACAAAGGAAAAAATAATGAATTTTTATATTTTAAAAGAAAATATACTGAAATGACTATTGAAGAAATACTTGCGGAAGAAGATAAAAGTAAAATAATTGATTTGCTTTGTAAAGATACGATTGATGATCGGGATGTAGAGGAATATGTGAATGAGTATAAGGGTAAAAGAGAGAGACGTCCCAATTCGGTAGGTAATCGGGAAAGCAAAACGATTGATATTTATTCAGACACGGATGTAGATGAAGAAGGCAATCCGAAGAAAACCGGTTCAAAGACGGTAATTCCGGCAAAGATCAGCACTAATAATCCGAAACGGATTGTAAGGACAGCTGCTGCTTTCTTGTTTGGAGGGGATATGCAAGTTTCGTTCGCAGAAGAAAATGAAGTGGCACAATATTTCAAAGATTTTGTGACTGACCGGTTGAAACTGAAATCGGTTTTGAATAAGTTTGCTCGAACGGTGATGAAGGAAACAAAATCAGCAATCCTGTTTTATCCTGCGCCTACGATTGTAGATGAAAAGCCCGCTACAGAGATAAGGCTGAAAATATTGGACCATAAAAACGGTGAATTTTACCCACATTTTGATGAGTATGATAATTTAGACGCTTTTACACGCAAGTATAAAGCACCTTGGGGAGATGAAGGAAAAGAACATGAAATCGTGTGGGTGCAAACCGCAAACCATGAATACACATACGTGAATGTGGGGGGATCATGGGAAGAACAAACGCCAAAGCCGAACCTTGCAAAAAAAATAACGGTAGTTTATGCCGAGCAGGATGAGCCCGAGTGGGAAGATGTGGTTACGGCTATGGATGCACTTGAAAACCGGCTTTCACGGCTTGTAGATACCAATGACTATTTTAGTGAACCGATTTTGAAAACATACGGCGCTACCGCTTTACCTTCAAAATCAACCGTAGGAAAGCAGATTGAATTTGAAGTAAGTGTAGATCCAGACACCGGCAAAATGATGCATGGGGACGCGGATTATTTGGTTTGGCAACAATCGGTTGAAAGTGTTAAGCTTGAATTAGGAACGCTTAGAGAAGAGGTATTTTCCGGCACTTCGACGCCTGATTTAAGTTTCGAGAATATGCGGGGAATCGGTGCACTGTCGGGCGCTGCTCTTGAATTAATGTTTATGGACGCATTCATCAAATCAGCTGAAAAAATGGAGATTTTTGGTCCGGTTGTAATACGGTGTATTTCCGTTATTACAGCTATGATGGCGAACATTACGAACGTTGATATGAAAGAACAGTTGAAGGCGGCGAAGCCAAAAATTACGTTTGGAACGATACTTCCGGACAACCTGACGGAACTGGTGGATACGCTTATAAAAGCAAACAGAGATAAACCGCTGAACAGCCGGGAAACCATAACGGCTCGGTCGCCATTTACGCAGAATGTAAAAGAGGAGATGAAGCGAATGCAGGATGAAGCAAATGAAGATATTGCGAGGATGGGGATGGTGGGAATGGTAGCTGCCCCCTAACCCCCTAAAGGGGGAATGCTAATTACGCGAATTTAGACGAATTAATACGAATAATAATGATTGGCTTGTGCCAATGTGACAGGCAGGAATGCCTGTCATCCTAACACATGAGTTTACTTACTTCACATGATCAGCAACATATAGCCCGCATGTTTATGCAAGAACAGCGGGTTAATGGTATTTATTATAAGTTAATTCGGGATTTGAGCGAGTTGATGGCGAAATATAGCCCCCCTAAATCCCCCCAAGGGGGGACTTGGTACCGGAACAGGGAGATTGAGCGGTTGATTGATTTACGGTTGAAGCGGTTTGCAGTTGAATTTGAAAAGCATATTGATGAGGAAACTCTTAAAGCCTGGAACTTGTCAAATTTGAAGAATGACAGATTAGTTGAGCGGTTTCTTGAAAATTTATCGGTAACGCAAATTATGCGTAACGGTATGATGCAGCAGAATATGAATGCCTACGAAGCGTTCAGGGTTCGAAAAATTGAAGGGATGAACCTTAGCGGTAACGTATGGAAATTAGCGGAACAGATGAAAACGAGCGTTGAACTATTTCTTGAGAGTGGTATTGCAACCGGACGAAGCGCTGAAAAGATTGCAAGAGATCTGCGACAACTACTTGATAAACCGGATAAAGTGTTCAGGCGAGTGCGTGATGAAACCGGTAAGTTAGTACCAAGTAAACCAATGAAAAATTATAACCCGGGACGGGGCGTGTACCGAAGCTCGCGAATGAACGCGGTACGGCTTGCCGCAACTGAAACGAATATGGCTTATCGTGCAGCTGATTTTGAGCGTTGGTCGCAAATAGATTTTATCCTTGGATTTGAAGTGCATCGGTCGCAGAATCATAAACCGTGTGTGGTGTGTGATGCTTTAGTGGGGAAATATCCAAAAGAATTTAAATTTGTGGGATGGCACCCATTCTGCATTTGTTATGCTACACCGTTACAGCTTAATCATGATGATTTTGCTGACTTTTTAATTGACGAAAAAGTACCGGCTGATAAGTATGTGAAAGATATTCCACCCGCAGCACGTAAGTTTTTTGAAAACAATGAAAAATATAGAGAAAACAGCTATGCGGGGAGGAATTATAGGGAATGGAATGGGGCAAAATAAATAAAATATATTATGGCTAAGACAAGTGGTAACAATAGGAATGGCTCAAAAGTGATTGTAAGCAATGTAACTGTAAAGGATATTTTTAATGAAATATCTATGTTGAATCCGGATAAGACAACAATAAGTTCATTAGGTAGTTTTGTCAGTCAAAGTTCACAGATGGTGAGCGATGCTGTGCATAAAGAGGTTCTGGCTCATGTACCTGATGGGTCTCTTGCTCAAAAAATTTTGATGGGAACGCAAAAGACTTATAGCGATAGGCAATTGTGGGCTATATCTTATGAGTTACAGAAAAACAAAAAATACACTCAAAAGCTTGGGAAAGAATTAGCAGCCAGAAAAGCTAAAGCAGAGTTAAAAAAACAGGCAAGTAGAAGTAAGTTGCAGGCAAACAAAGCTGGAAGTCAGAGAATTTTGGATAGTATAAAATCTAATGGATTCAAATTAGGTGATTACTATAACTGGTTAAAAAAAAACAAGAAATATCGCAAGGAGTTTTATAATAAAAAATACAGTTCGGAGAGCGCAAAAGAGTTTATGAAGTCATAAAAAAAAAGAGGAGTTATTTTCGCTCCTCTATTGTTATATCGCAATTAATTGCATCAGCAATTTTTTCTATTGTAGATAGCTTCGCATCAAACCTACCATTTTCAAGATTTGTTACCGTTGCTCTCTTAACGCCAGATTTGAGAGACACTTCCTCCTGTGTTAGATTTTTGGATTTCCTAATCTCTCTAATCTTTTTGCCTATTTTTATTCTTGCATTCATGCTTGATTAAAAAATTTTATCGTAGTGATTTTCCTTAAGCCAGTCAGCCATTTCTTTTGCAATCTTAGCCAAGCCCATATAATTGGCAGGGTTGAAATCTTCTAATATGCTAAACTTTTGCGTATTGTTGAAGTTGCCATTTTCAAAAATGCAAACTATATTATTGACTGTATCGGTGCAGACCCATTTGTCTGGATTTTCAGATTTTTGTATGATAAATCTCATTTTTTTATTTTACTTCTAAAATACTCAAAATTGAGGTCAAAAAACTCAATAGCAGCCTGTTTGCATATCAATGCTTTGGTGCATTCAATCAAAACTTCTTCTTGCGTCATTGCATTGACTCTGTTGATAGCGTCATTACAATACCGAAGCAATGCTTCGGTATTATACCCTTCGCGTGGTTTTAACTTGTCTATCTCCATGGATTTCTTTTATAAGGTTTCCTATAATTGGAGCTTGGGGTTCCCTGCCTGATGATACCTAACGTTTGATTTGGCAAATAGTAAGCAGTCCAAAAACCACCTTCATTAATCAGTAGATGATATGAAATTATCTCTACACCTTTATTATTAACTTCTTTAATTTCTTTGAAATTAACTACATTCGAGTTAGTCAGTTTTGATAATTTTTGTGTTGTCATAGTCTTACGCTGAATTGTCGAGTTGCCACCTCGTCTAAATGTTATATGCAAATATAAGCAATTATTTTAAAAATGTACCTTGCAAGGCACATTTTTAACTATATTTAACGTAATGTTTGGTTTTGTTCTTGTTTAGAAGATTTGGAAATCTGCTGTCGTTTTTAGATGGATGCTAAAACTCTGAAAGAGATTTTTGCATCTGCAGTTCTTTTTCTTTTTTTTCTTCTTCTCTCACGATTTTGTCAATCGGCGCATTTGTATAAGCCATTTCCGAACCTCCTTTATTCTCAAATGTAATGATTAAGTTGTCTTTTATACAAGTATAAACAGTTTCATCAAGTATGTTTTTAGTGTGAAATGCTTTCATTGTTTTGTACCTTTCTGTATCGCTAAACTTTGCAAATGCAAATACGTATTGATTTACTTATGCATTTAAATTTGTGTTTATCGGATATATCATCTTGTAAAGCTCTCCATTGTAGTATTTTGGTATAAAATTTAGTAGCAACCCGGTACCAGCTTCTCCAGCAAATGAGTATGTGTATGCATCACGGTAATCCATATACACCTTTTTTTCTTTTAAAAGTTGCTTCATATGCACTTCAACATCTTTCTTAGTCATTCCGAATGCAAAATCAAGAAATAATTTAGTTTCTGTTATTTCTGAGTTTTGGGCGCTTTCAATAGCTTCTTCTAATTCTTCTTCAATACTTTTATTAGCTTCTTTTGTGGCAGTGTTGCAACTATAAATTAACACTATTCCTATCGCCAATAAAACGATTAATTTTCTCATGTCTCAAATAATTTTTTAGTAATGATTTTCAAAGATAGAAAATATTTTTTTGAAAATATATTTTAATGTAAAAAGAATTATGGATGCTATACTGAAAGCAATAAAAGCGGCGCTTAAAAAAGCGGGTGTGGATGAGAAACACGCAGAACGGGTTCAAAAACTTTTTAAGATTGAAAAGGATGAGGGCATTGATGGTTTTGTAGCGCTTTATAAGGAGAATGTAATAGCCCCCCAACTCCCTGAAGATGGAGTGAGTGCGGAACGTGAGAAAGCTATCCGTGAAAAAGCTGTGGCGGAGTATGAGAAGAAATACGGATTAAAGGATGGCAGCCCCTTAAATTCTCCAGGAAGTGCTTCCGGCGATGATGAGGAAGATGCTCCTGATTTAGAAATTGAAGGTATGGATGAAAAAACAAAAATCTTGCTGAAAAAGCAAAGCAAAGACATTGCTGACTTGACAGAGCTGGTTACCAAACTGACAACTTCAATTCAGAAGAAGAGCACGCTGGATGCAGTTCGTACAAAATTGAAAGGTAAAATTGATGATGATTTTATTGATGATTATATCGGCTATGTGAAACTTGACGCAGAAGATATTGACGCGGAGGTTGCACGGGTGGCTAAGACCTACACGGATATGCATCAAAAATTTCTGAATAAAGCAGTTGCAAGCGGAAATTACAGACCGGCAAACGGTGGTGTGAGTGACACTGAATTTGACGATTACGTAAAACGCACAGCTTCGGCTGAATCAGAATTTGAAGGGATAAAGATTTAATTTAAAATATAATTTTCAAATAATTAATTCATAAAAAAATGGATGACGTAAGAACAAAAAAAGAGTACCAACATAAGCCGTTTATTATTGCGGAGTTGGAAGACTTACCGGGTGGCGGAAGTTTGAAATTAGGCGACTTGGATAAGTCAAAAAAAGTAATTCCTCCCGGGTTTTTCGTAGGAAAGAACGCGGATGGAATGTTGGTGTTGTTAGTGTCTGCCGTATTGGTGGAGGCTGCTGTTGACACAGCTAAAACGCTGAAAGTAAAGAAGGGTTCGCAATTGCAAGTGGGCAAATTTATTGCCGGTGATGCGGAAGGCTCTAAAGCTTATGCAGTTACTAAAATTGATACAGCGAATGCTGACTATGATGAAGTAACTATAGGCACTGCTTTGGGTGTGGCATTGGATGCCGGCGACAGTGTTTACGAAGTAAAAGCGGAAGATGCAACCGGAGGTGAAGGTGAATTACCTGTAATTCCTATCGGATTGGGTAAAAATGAAATTGATTTGAGTAAAAATCATGCTGAAACAGGTGTTTCGGTGCGTGGCTCATACACTGTGGCGACAATGGCATTCGGCGCTCCAAAAGCTTACACAAAGCATCTGCCGTTAATGAGATTTAAGTATCCTAACAAGTAAAATAAAGTTGAAAAATGGAAAGAAGTTTATTGAACGAAATAACAGATAAACGTTTAGGCGCTTATCTGAGACATCAGAAGACCAAACCGCGTTACTGGCCGTCAATTTTCCCGCTCGATTTCAGTGATGAATTGAACTGGGAAACCCTGACCGCAGAAGCGGGTGGTACCATCGTTGCGGACGTGGTGTCTTACGATTCTTCGGCACCGGAGAAAAGCCGTAAGACAATTGGTAAAGCAAGCGGCGAAATAGCTAAAGTTACGGTAAAACGTACGATGCGCGAGAAGGATTTTCTTACTTATAACCGCCTTAAAAAAGGAATACAAACGGATGAAGTTAAGAAAAAAATTCTTGATTTGGTTTACAACGACGTTGATTTTGTAGTTGACGCCGTAAACGGAAGACATGAATCCATCGCATTGCAAATAGCATCGACCGGGCAAGTTTCTTTGAATAAGAAAAACAACAATGGGTTAATAACCGAAACAGCTATTTCTATGGGAGTACCTACTGCCAATAAGCTGACGGTATCAAAACTGCTGACAAATGCAGAGTTTGATTTTTTTGCCGAAGTTCGAAAAGTTGTAAAACTATCAAAGAAAACCGGTAAAGTCAAATACATGTGGATTGACGAAGATACGTTTGAGGTGATCATGGAAACGCCTAAAGTGCGTGCATCTTACGGGCTTGATTACTACAAAACCAAACAAGACTACGAAGGTACGATTGATTTGGATATGATGAACGCGTATCTACGCAAAAAACGTCTGCCTGAAATTATCCTCGTGGAAGATTCGGAATTGATTTTTGAAGATGACGACCATGCGAGAACAGAGCTTCCTGCTTGGGAGAAAGGTTATATCACGTTCACGATCGACAAAAAGTTTGGGCGCACCCAACACGGACCAATTGCGGAAGAGCAAGCGGAAACCGTGAAAAAATATGCTGTTCAAGCGAAAAAAGGACACGTTTTGGTAACAAAATGGTCTGATGTGGATCCTGTGGTAGAGCGGACAAAAGGTGAAGGTCATTTCTGGCCGATTATTGACGATCCAGGTCGTTTCTACTTCCTGAACACGAACAGTACTACAAAATTCATTGAAGTTGCTGTGAATCCGAATACAGAGCAGGACGAAATTGTGTAATCAATGACTATCCAAGAAACGATATTGGGTTATCCGGGTTTAGGCGGCATTTCGCCTGAACTGTTGAATACGGCGTTAATCGACCGCGGGTTAAGTCCTGCGGACGATTATAACGCTGATGTAACTACGCAGGTGAATTTGGTTAAAGCTGATTTGCTCGTTGCAGTTATTACATCAACGGATTACACCGAAAATAAATTGTCGGAAAAATTTCCACGTAAGGAGATGAAAGAAGCGGCAATGCGTTTGTATCGTGAGAATGGAGAACCTGAAAAAGCAAATGCGCTTGCAAGGGGGAAGTTTAAGATAGTTGGTAGGGCACCTCAAAAATGGTAAGCCCCCTTCCCCTTCGGGACTTCCCCCACAGGGGGAAGAATATGGAGGACTTAAAGATATGAAAAGGTATCCACATAAGGCGATAATAAAGATTGTCGGAGGTCAGCTGGTAAATGGAGAGTGGGTTGATGAAATTTCAACCACATCTGAAATTATCGGCAGGTATGACCCTTCTAATAATGAAAATATGCTTGTTCGGAATTCTCACGGTGATGAAATAAGACCGAAAGCAGAGTTTTATACCAAAACGGAGCCAATTGCCGGAGCGGAACGATTAGAAATCTATGAATTAGGAGTAAGTGAACCGATTATTAGCTGGTGGAGGTTTCAAACGCATTCGGTGATTTATGTTTAGAAGCCCCCTAAATCCCCCAAGGGGGACTTAAAGCCCCCTTTGCCTACAGCATTTCCCCCATAAGGGAGAAATAAATGGACTTTTTAATTGATTATGGATGAGTTTGATATTATTGATTTGGTTTATAGTCATGTGGCAGATGCGAATACCGGAATTACGATTTACAAAAACAAATCGAAAACCGGTGAAGCTGAAAATCACATTGTAATAAATCATCTTGAGTTTCATGAGCAGGACTGGATTAATGTCTTGCCTGTAAATGTGAATATATTTATCAAAAATCATTCGAACGGGATGACTGATATATCTACGATGCGGCGAATAAAACGTGCTGTACGGACTGAATTGCTTAAAATCAAAACAGAAAACGGACAGTATCGTAACTCTGAAATAAGCGGTGCATTGCCGCTCCCGGGATTAAAAGACGGGTTTAATTGTACAAATATAAAAATATTAGTAAAAACAGATAAAATTTAAATAATTATGGCAGGACAAGGAAGACCTATTGCGATGGGTGTAAGCGCTATAAAAATAGGCGCTACCGGGGACGGTGTGCCGGGAACAGTTTTGGAAGCATTGCCTAATCCGCTGAAAAATGCAGTCAGCTTTAACTTTGCTGACCCTACTGAAGTGAAAATTGAAATTGAGGGCTCGGATGTGCCTTTGTATTCATCATTCAAAAAAGACAGCACGGATTACGTGGAATTTTCTATACCCACACCGGACAACGAAACGATTGCAAAACTGATGGGTGGAACGCATGATACAACCACAAAGGATTTATGGAAAGAGGCGGTTACACTTCCTTCCATCAATCAAACTTTCTTAATGGAATCGGAAGTTCACAACGGTAAAAAGGTAGTTTACACGATCGTAAACGGAAAAGTGGTTGCTAAATTAGGGCAAGCGCCTACAGCTGATAATGCTGAAACCATTTTGGTGCGCGTGTACAAACAAGCTGCTATCAGTGAAGCCGGAGTGACCGGATATGCATTCAGCAGGGAGGTGGTGGCGGTTTAAAAACGAAGAAGCCCCCTAAGTCCCCCTAAAGGGGGATTTAAAGAGTGGTATGCGAAATTTTATAAAAAATGCTTGATGTGGAAAATGTCAAGCATTTTATATTTTAAAGGAAAATGAGTGTGCTGACTAACCTTTATTTTGAAAGCGAAGCAATAACGGAACAACCGGTTGAAATAGCTTTTAAATTTGATAATAAGGAAAATGTCCCAAAGGGAAAAGAATTGGGCGATAAGATTGTGATTAAGCCGGCTACTGTGCGGACGTGGTTCCGGATGAAGCCATTGCTAATGAGTATTGATAGGGAGGATTATAATAAATTACTGCCCCAGCCCCCTTCCGAAACTCCCTTCATGGAGGGAGAGATACCGGATAGTGAATTGATTGCCATTGTGGCGAAGTATGATGAACTGCTGATGGAGATTATCTTTTTAGGTATTCACAACAAAAAAGGTGATATGCCGGATTGGTTCAAAGAGGTACTTCGAGACAATTGCAATTGGAGAGATATACGGATTTTGTTTAATGCAATTGTTTTCCGGCTTGGAGTACAGTCTTTTTGCAAATCTATCACGACAGCAGCGAGCGTGAGCCCAATGACGGAAGCGGAGATAATAGCCGCTCAAAAAAATCTCGAAAGCTGGACCAACCTATAAGTTCATTTATGTTTCTGATAAATGCGAATGAAGCGTTTGGCTACACCCACGAACAAACGCTTGACAGCAGTTTTGCAGTTATTCGTGGTATGCTCGAAGAACATAACTATATGTGGCGAGAACGGAATAAGGAATTAGACAAAGAAGGTGATTTGGATGATAATTTTGAGTGGGTGGAGTTACCGGACTGGGATGATCCGAGCAAGATGAACAAAGTGAAGAAGTATAAGGATGTAGTCGGGAGAATACCTGCCCCCTAACCCCCTAAAGGGGGAATAAGACGGGGATTGAATAAGACTGTTAGGAGTATTAATGCTATTAAGGTGTAGGTGCCAAAATATTTTATAAAATATATTTTAAATAAAAAATGGAATTATTGTTTGTTAAGTCAATATTAAATCAAGACTGGTACACGCTTGCAGTAAAACTTGGTTATCAAGCGCTTGCTTGGGTTATAATTCTTATAGCCTGTTTTGTGGATTTGCGAACAGGTATGAATGCGAGTAA
>LSQX01171852.1_pt1 | contig 18400 bp, 19 predicted proteins | sample 654561 | NCBI WGS metagenome assembly LSQX01 (sample SAMN04489861, study PRJNA283612) | anaerobic digester metagenome | isolation source: 4 biogas reactors fed with cattle manure at either 37C or 55C with and... | place: Denmark: Kongens Lyngby | collected 2014
TCAAAATCTATCGTGGAATACTGGAGAAGATGGCATATTACTTTGGGAACATGGTTCAGAGAGTATATGTTTTTCCCTATATCAGTCAGCAAATCCATGCTGAACCTATCAAAGAAGTGTAGGAAGCTATTCGGTGATGCTATCGGAAAAAGAATTCCTGTATATATAGCCACAATCATAGTATGGTTTACAACAGGTGTATGGCATGGAGCTGCATGGAATTTTATAGTATGGGGATTATTAAACTGCTTGGTAATACTTGTGTCCCAAGAATGTACACCCCTATATAATCGTTTTCATAAGCGATTTAACGTGTTACATACCTTCTGGTATAGACTCTTTCAGGTTGCAAGAACATTCTGGCTGATGAGTTTTCTTCGTACCCTGGATACTTATAGAAATGTAGCTACTACATTTAGGATGTATGGTACTGTATTCACAAAATGGAACTGGACTGAGTTATTTAATGGTGGACTCTTAAGGTTTGGATTAACCCCATCTGACTATATGGTATTAATACCGGCTGTATTACTAATATTATATGTAAGCCTGGCATCAAGATCCCTAGGCTATAGACAGCAGCTGGCCTCAAAGCATCTTACTGTTAGATACCTATCATATTTCCTACTTATTATATCAATATTGATATTTGGAGCATATGGCGTGGGTTATGATGCAAGCCAATTTATATATAGTCAGTTCTAGTATGTGCGAACTAATAAAAGAAGCTAAATTTATAATTCAGGATTTTAGTTGGTTTGGTAAGAAAGGCTGATAAGTCATGAAGATAAAAAAAATCTTAATAAATATTATTGCGGTGCTATTATTACTTCTTGTAATAGTCTTTTTACAGGAATTATTTATGCCTAAATATATGTCGGAGATCCCTGAGGGAAATCTGGTAGAAGAGTATTATAAGGAAGAAAAAAAGCATGATCTAATCTTTGTAGGAGATTGTGAGGTATTTTCAAATGTATCTCCTGTTACCCTATGGGAAAAATACGGCATAACAAGCTACATAAGAGGAAGCGCTCAGCAGCTTATCTGGCAATCCTACTATTTGCTTGAAGAAACACTTGAATATGAAAAGCCCAAGGCAGTAGTGTTTAATGTACTGTCTATGAAATATAATGAGCCTCAGAAGGAAGCATATAACAGGCTGACCTTGGATGGCATGAAGCTATCTAAGCAAAAGATTGGAGCCATCAAGGCTTCAATGATGGATGATGAGGACATGATAACCTATATATTTCCGCTTCTTAGATATCACTCAAGATGGAATGATATAAGCTCAGAGGATTTTACGTATCTGTTAGATAAGGATAGGCTTTCCCATAATGGATATCTTATGAGAGTGGATATAAAGCCTGTTGGATATATACCTAAGGGAAGAGTAATGGCAGATTATAGCTTCGGGGATAATAGCTATTACTATCTGGAGAAGATGGCCAAGCTTTGTAAGGATAATGATATAGAACTAATCCTTATAAAATCACCCAGTGTATATCCTTATTGGTATCCCGAGTGGGATCAGCAGATGGTGGACTTTGCTAAGGAGAATGATCTGACCTATATTAATTTCCTTGATGTTGCCGAGGAGCAAATAGGAATCGAATATGATAAGGATACATTTGATGGAGGCCTTCACCTTAATCTATCTGGTGCTGAGAAGTTCACAGACTATTTCGGTAAAATATTAAGTAATGACTTTAATCTTCCCGACCATAGAAACGATGAGGAATATAAAGCTATATGGCAGGATAAGGTCGATTTCTATTATGCCATGAAGGAAGACCAAGAAAGAGAGCTTAAGGAGTACGGATATCTAAAAAGCTACGGAGCAGTCGCTCAGACTATTGGTGGGGAGTAGAAGAGAGAGGAGAATAAGATGAGAAAGATATTTCTTTTAATATTGGTAGCCATGTTATTTACAGCCTGTGGCAAAACAGAGGAACCCTCAGATATTAAAGAGTATAACGATATTCCAGTACAGGAAGACAATGAGACAGATGATAAGCAAGATAATTCAGTAATAGAACCATCAGGCTACTCATTCGAGCATAATGATGTCAGCATATATATGAATACTGATGTGGTTCCAGTAATCGATGCCTTAGGTGAATCGCTACATTATTTTGAAGCTGAAAGCTGTGCCTTTAAGGGACTTGACAAGTTCTATACCTATCCAGGCTTCGAGATAACCACCTATCCCTTAGATGGTAAGGATTATATCTCTGCTCTTAATCTGATGGATGACACAGTAAGCACTCCAGAAGGTGTCTATCTAGGCGCGACTGTAGATGATATGATAGCAGCTTACGGAAGTGATTATACTGAGTCATCAGGTTCCTATACCTATACTAAGGATGCTTCAAAGATTCAATTTATAGTCATGGATAATGAAATCATATCTATTACTTATCTTGCCGAGGTGGAAGGATTGGAGTAGTATCATAAAAACAGTATACAAAAGAGGTAGCCCATATAAACGGCTACCTCTTTATAAGATAGGGCACTATCCCTTGACGTATATTTTATTAACACAAGAAGAACACTCGTGACTTTTGTCGTGAGAGGTTCAAATCCTATTAATATTTCTCTACTGATGCCACATTATCAACAATAGTCATTTTCCTAACAAGTGTATAACCCTGAGCCAAATCTTCTACATTAGTTTTGCCTTTTCCGATAATAGAATCGTAGGTAAAATCAACATCGGGCGCAAATACGGCTCTGATTACTTCTAGCTTATTAGCGTCAAACACCATAAAATATGCGTTGCCCTTATCCTCCATTCGGTCATCATATAGTACAGGTTTGCTAAATGTTTGTACAATAAATGTACCATCCGAAAGGGCAACTACTTCTGAGACAACTCTGGAAATCTTCTGACCATCACGCTCAGTATAATTCTCAAAGTAAAGAGTATTTGCTGAAGTGTCTAGGATGCCTTTTTCTACATAAAAATCGCCTTTTTTATCACTAGGAGAAAAACCGTCCTCTTCTCTGGTATATTCCTTGCCATATTCTATTAAATTTCCGTTAGCTTCTCTATATTCTCCCTCATCGGCACCAAAAATCCCTAAGAGATCATATAGACTCATACCTACTATATGTAGGCTTGTGGCAAAATAATCCAATGAAGCATCAAACATGGCGAAATCATCAGTTTCCCAAGCGTTAACAGCACCCTCAAATGATGAAAGCGCATTGTCATAGAAGGAGTAAAAGTTGCTAAGCTCCTCACCGGGTGTTTTATCCAGCTCATCATCCGAGTAATCATCAGAATAATCCTCTAAAAAATCTTCTGAAAATACTTCTTCGTCAAGAGAATCAACTATTCCACTAAAAACGTCTTCACCTTCCTCGGATCCTATTTCGTTGAGAGCTTTTGTTAGCTTTTCAAGCTCCTTTATTTCCTTTGGTTTACCGCAGGATGTAAGAGAAAAGACCAAAGTTATTAATAACATGACAGATATAATTTTTTTCATCTTCATAACCTCCCTCGTATAATTTTTAAATGTTCAATTAGTATATGCCTACGAAAGCGTGTATGTATGTTAATGTCAATATTATATTATAAAGCGTATCTATTGAATAAAATAGTGCAAATATAGTTATGTTTAGTTCAAATAATACTTTTATGCAATTTATAGAAGTATGATATAATGTAAATGTAACTCAGTTATATGCTGTTATAAGGAGGATAGATAATATGAAATCATCAAATATATCGTTTAATATAACCGGTCGTTGGGAAGGTAATCGTAATGGTAGTGGGGTAATGACAACAAATGAGGTTAATGTGCCTTATTCTGCTCCGGCTAGCTTAGATGGTCCGGGTATTGGTTCAAACCCTGAAGAATTGTTAATGGCCTCTGCTTCAACATGCTATATGATTACATTAGCAGCTATTCTTAGTAGACGCGAAATAAATTATTTACACCTTGAAATTGATACTGAGGGAATAGTACTTGAAGAAGGGAATAATCTTATCTATAAAGAAATTATCCATAAGCCAGTCATATTTTTAAAGACTGGAGATGAGGAAAAGGAGAATGAGGTTATAAAGCTTGCGCATAGGGCCGAAAAGGCTTGCTTTATAAGTCAGACAATAAAGCCACAGGTTACTGTAAATGTAGTTCCGAAGGTTAAATATAGTTAATGAAGGATGTTTCAGGGGGACGGGCTAGCGTAGTGTGACACTAACTCCGTCCCCCTGACACGTGCCCCTGACACATTGTGACTAATCAATGGGGTCAAAATCTTCTTTAGGTGCACCACATTCTGGGCATACCCAGTCAGAGGGAACATCATCAAAAGCTGTTCCCGGTGCCACACCATTGTCAGGATCACCAAGTGCCGGATCATAGATGTATCCACATACAGTACATATGTATTTTTGCATAATTGACCTCCTTATATTATTGAAGACATAAAGTTTTATCTAGTCTTTGGGATAATTATAGCCAAAACTTAACAACTGTACAAGAGTAAGTTTTGTAACCATATGGTTTTACAGTCTATAAATGTTATCTTTACAAAATAATAGATAATCTTATAATTAACAGAATAAATAAAAAGAGAGGAACAAAGGCGTTAACATATCTATTAGCTAGATACTAAGCCGTTGAATATATGAAAAAAGGACAGATTTATGAAGGAAGGGTACTTCAAATGGAGTTTCCCAATAAAGGAATAGTCGATATAGAGGGAAATAAGACTATAATAAAGAATACAATACCTGGACAAAAGATTCGCTTTGCAATTAATAAAATTAAGAAAGGTAGAGCAGAAGGAAGACTTATGGAGGTTATTGATAAGTCTCCCCTTGAAATCAGAAAACCTGCCTGTAGTGTGTTCGGAGAATGCGGTGGCTGTAATTACCATACTCTTTCTTATGAACAGCAACTTGAGCTCAAAAGTGAACAGGTTAAAGGATTAATTGATAAGGTATGCGATGATTATGTATTTGAAGGGATCATCGGAAGCCCTAAGGAATGGGAATATCGCAATAAGATGGAATTCTCCTTCGGTGATGAATATAAGGATGGCCCACTGTCACTAGGACTTCATAAGAGAGGAAGCTTTTATGATATCTTAACAACAGACGATTGTGCAATCGTGGATGAGGATTATAATAAAATACTCACCTGTGTGCTTGATTACAGTAAGGATAAGGGACTTGATTATTATCATAAGCTTACACATGAAGGATATCTTCGTCATCTAGTGGTTAGAAAGGCGGCAAGGACGGGAGAGATACTGATTAACTTAGTTACAACCTCACAGTATTGCACCGAAGGAGGGCTAGAGGCTTTAGATAATACAAGCGTTTCAGATAGAAGAGGTAATATTCCAAGCACAGAGGGTGAACTATTGGGTGGCCTAATAGGAGTGCTAAACGAACTTGAACTAGGAGGAAATGTTGTCGGAATACTTCACTCCTATAATGACAGTAAGGCAGATGTAGTACAGAGTGATAAAACCGAGCTTCTATATGGAAGAGACCATATCTATGAAGAGATACTAGGACTCAGGTTTAAGATATCCGCATTTTCATTCTTTCAGACAAATTCCCTTGGCGCAGAGGTGTTATATTCGAAGGCCCGCGAATATATTGGAGATACAAAGGATATGAATATCTTTGATCTATATAGCGGAACTGGAACCATAGCACAGCTTCTAGCGCCTGTAGCAAGAAGGGTGACTGGGGTGGAGATAGTAGAGGAAGCGGTAGAAGCCGCTAGGGAAAATGCGACTCTAAATGGATTAAGTAATTGTGAGTTCATAGCAGGAGATGTACTGAAGGTTATAGATGAGCTAAAGGAAAAGCCTGATATAATTGTTCTAGACCCCCCAAGAGACGGGGTTCATATTAAGGCTCTAAACAAAATCATAGACTATGGAGTTGATCGTATGGTCTATATATCATGCAAACCAACCTCATTAGTGCGAGACTTAGAAATACTTCAGGATAGAGGGTATAAGGTCGAAAAGGTATGTACTGTGGATATGTTTCCTCAGACGGTGCATGTTGAGTGTGTCGTCCTAATGTCACGGAAGGACGGCTGAAAGGCTGATTTACTGGGGCTTTAGCGTAAACAGAGAAAACGGCAAGACTGGTTAATGAAGCTGGTCTTGCCGTTTTTTTTGTTGTTCGGAAACATATCCATTGATAAAAAACATAGTCCACGGGGGGCTTGGCAGTGCGTGGGAATATATCCACTGCTAAAATTGGGGGTTTGCTGTGTTGGGAAACATATCCACTTCGACACGGGATATGCATATTCATTTGTTGAGAACATCGGTTTTGACACAAGGCTATATGCAAATTTGCTTATCGCCCGCTGGTTTCTTCAAACGGCGGTGAGCTTTTTATTATGAATGAAAGTGAAATTATTCTGAAAATTGGCCTCATGGATTTGACATTATTCGCATATCCGTATATAATAATAGAAAACCATCGGAGGTGGATCATGGATCGCATGTCGGTAAAAGACGCGGCAGAGAAATGGGGTATTTCTGAGCGCCGCATACAAAAGCTCTGTGAGGAAGGTAGAATCCCTGGTGTGATACGGTTTGGCCGTTCATGGGCTATACTAAAAGATGCCGAAAAACCTGTTGACGGAAGAAAACGAAACAATAAGGTCAAGTAGCGGTTCCGTTTACCTATGACCTTTGAATCCATGTAGGAGGTAACCATGTCAAGTCCAGGTATTACAAAAAAAGCAATCGCTGATGCGATGAAAAAGCTGATGGCCGAGCGGCCTTTGGCGAAAGTTAATGTTGGTGATATTGTAGATATATGCGGTCTAAATCGAAACAGTTTTTATTATCACTTCAAAGATAAATATGACTTAGTCAACTGGATCTTCTACACGGATATTGCAGAGGAATTCAAAAAAGAAGAAGTTGAATCCGTATCCGCTTGGAAACTTATTGAGAGGCTTTGCCAATTCTTTTATCGCGACAAGAAGTTTTATATAAATGCACTGAGCGTAAGCGGTCAAAACTCGTTTGAAGAGTATTTTCTTGAACTGGTTAGAAAACTCATAGTAATTCGTGTTCCTGATATTCTTGACGAAAGTGCAGAAACAGATTTTTTTATCGATTTTTTCGTGGACGCTTTCTCTGTAACCATTTTGAAGTGGCTCCGAAAGGGTGTAAAAATGACACCCGATGAGTTGGTGACGCTTATTAAAAAGGCCACTACGGGAGCGGCCTCAAGAATCCTGAACGATACGGAACAATAATTGAGGTATTTCCATTAAAACCAAATTGCTTTTATAATTATGTAAATAATCAGAAGCCATACCAAGATGATGGGGATAGCATAATACCACTTCTTTGGCTTACCGCTATCCCACAAACTTGCCGCATCTTTGCGGCATTCCCAAAGCACCTTTGACGGAATCAGCTTTATCGTGAGCGCAACAAGCGCCGGGAGAAGTATCACATCATCCAGATACCCCAGCAAAGGTATAAAATCAGGAATTAGGTCAATAGGTGAAAGCGCATAGCCTATGGTAATACCTGCGAAAATTTTCGCCAGCAGAGGAGTTTCTTTTCGCTTTAAGGCTAGAAAGACAGCAGGAATATCCGTTTTAAGACTTTTTGCTCTTTCCTTTAGGCTCACACATTCACCACCCTTTCCTAAGTTTATTTTTATTCAACCCTTTTGGGCATTGTTTCCGAGAGTATGGCTTGCAGTGATTCTTGCCTGATATTATGCCCGGTATTAACTTGCTCTTGGCTCATGTCGGTAGTGAGAACCGTTCCGTTTCCTAAAATGACAGTCAAGCATTCTTCGGTTGATATGTTGCGATCAATGTTTGCTATATCAGGATACAAATCAATGGGAAATACCGGCATACTCAAATTCCTTCGCAGCGCTAAAAGCGTTTGCTGCTGTACATTTGTCAAATCCTGTCCATATCTTTTTGTGCCGATTAAAAACAGAAACGGTAATCCGTGCTTGTGCGTTTCTGATATACAAATGTCGATATGTGATTCCAACTCTGAATATCTGGAGAATCCCCCAAGCAGGCATTGCTCCTGCTTTAACATAGATATGGCTTCATCTTTTTGTGCAGAATCCTTGCTATCCATATCAATCACTATCATACTATTTTTAGCCTTCGTTAGTTTTTCAGCATTCTCATTTTTAACAAGGAATGAAGACAAAAAAAGGACAAAAGCACAATCTGCATGACGGTCGAACAAATCCAATAAGTCGGATAGCGCCGGATAGCATTCATCAAGATAAAACATATATGTGTATATCCCTAAAGCCTTTCCCTGCTCAATCACATTCGAGATTAAGTCCATGGCTAGATATTCACCATACCCCATTTCAAACAGCACACACCAAGGAACATTAAATCCTTTCTCTGCTTCGACTTCTCGGATGATTTTAGCCCCTTGCGTCCAGCTATGGTATCCAAGGTTGATGCCGAAGCTGGACAATATCTTAGGATTCGTTTCTTTTACAATCTTTTCTGTCAGCTTATAATACACACTCTCCTCATTTTGCAGCTCACTGTGAGCCACCTCAAAAAAATCCTTCTGAAACCGTCCGCCAGAAAACATACCGCCCAAGTCCACCAAGTTGCGAATGCCACGGCGCGGATTTTCGTGAATATCTTTTATTCCTTTTTCAACAGCGGATTTAATCATGGTGTATGAAAATTTATTGTTCTCCATTATAATAAACTCCTTAATCGTAGCGGAAAATTGGTATTCTTGTGTTCCTAACATATGATACATCAATTTGAGAGCAGATGAAATAGACAAACGCAGTTCAGTGTTCAAAAACCAGACAGAACAAGCCCCGTGTTAGAAATTCTAGCACGGGGCTTATTCTGTCTAATGCGATTAGGGAAGAACCTTTGTATACTTATAACAACGGCAAAATGCCAAATGTCGTGAAATAAATTGAAAGCGAGGCAATAACATGAGTAACAAATCTATGAAAGAAAATCTACAATCATATGGGATTTCTAAAGCGTTGGGCTTTTTGAAAGAGGACCCCGACAAGAACCTTCCCAAGCTTATGGACTGGGTAGACCGCTTTGACCGTAACAATGCTGTCGCAGGACAGCGTAGAGTGATCCGCAGCATTATCGAAGATCCCAGTAACCATTGGAATCGGTTGATAAAGAGCCTCTGGACGGATATTGATGATGATGTTCGACAGACAATCTTTACAAACTTTATCATCAACACCGCAGTGATTGGAGGGCAGCGGCAGGAAAAAGCGAAACAGGAAAATAACTGCAATATCCCCTGGGCAATTCTGATGGATCCGACCTCAGCTTGCAATCTGGGATGTACAGGGTGTTGGGCAGCGGAATATGGCGACAAGCTCTCCATGGACTATGATACCCTGGATTCGATTATCAAACAAGGCAAAGAGCTTGGTACATATATGTACATTTACTCCGGGGGCGAGCCGCTGATGCGTAAGAAGGATATCATCAAATTGTGCGAAGTACATGATGATTGTATGTTCCTTGCCTTTACCAACGGCACACTAATTGATGAAGCCTTTGCCGATGAAATGCTTCGTGTAAAGAACTTCGTTCCGGCTATCAGCATTGAAGGCTTTGAAGAAGAAACCGACGGACGTCGCGGAAAAGGAACGTACCAAAAGGTCATCCGCGCTATGGAAATTCTGAAGAAAAAGAAATTGCTTTTTGGCGCTTCGTGTTGCTACACCAGCAAAAATACCGATGTCATTGGCAGCGAGGAGTTCTTCGATTATATGATCGATCTCGGCTGCAAGTTCGCCTGGTTCTTCACTTATATGCCTGTGGGCGTCGGTGCGCCGACTGACCTGATCGCCAAGGCTCACCAGCGGGAGTATATGTACCGCCAGATTCGCTCGTTCCGCGAGAGTAAACCCATTTTCACGATGGATTTTTGGAACGACGGAGAATATGTTAACGGCTGTATCGCGGGTGGACGCTGCTATTTGCACATCAACGCAGGCGGCGACATCGAACCTTGCGCCTTTATCCACTATTCCGATTCGAATATCCATGAGAAGACGTTGCTAGAAGCCTACCAGTCGCCGTTGTTCATGGCATACAAAGAGGGGCAGCCATTCAATGACAATCATCTTCGCCCCTGTCCACTGCTGGACAACAATGGAAGGCTGGCTGAAATGGTTCACAGATCCGGTGCACACTCAACCGATCTGACGCAACCGGAGGATGTTGATAGTCTTTGCGCCAAATGCAAGGGCGCATGCGATAACTGGACACCGGTGGCTGATCGCCTTTGGACACAGTCACATGGAAATGAGGCGATTAAGACAACGCAGAGTTGATGGGAGGTATCATGGAAAATTTCAAAATCATTACAGATGCCTGCTGTGATCTTCCGCCGGAGCTTGCCGAAGTGATGGATGTGCATATTATTCCAATGATGTTTACGATAGACGGTCAGACATATCAGCATCACCCTAATCGGCAATCAATAACGCCCAAAGAGTTTTACCAAAGGCTGAAAGAAGGAGCAGCCGTTACTACTGTTGCTTTGAATCCGCAGGAATATCTGGATGCGGCAACACCTTATTTGGAACAGAAGCAAGATGTCTTGATTATGGCATTTTCCTCTGGACTTTCATCAACCTATCACAATGCACTTGTCGCTATTGATGCGTTGAAAGAGCAATATCCAGACCGACAGATACTTGTTTCGGATAGTCTTGCTGCTTCTATGGGCTTTGGTCTCTTGGTATGGCATGCAGCACAACTGCAGAAGCAGGGAAAGTCCGTAGCGGAGGTATGCCGTTGGATCGAGAGCAACAAGCTTTCTCTCTGCCATTGGTTTACGGTAGATGACCTTTATCATTTGAAACGAGGCGGGCGAATTAGCGCTACTACAGCAGTGGCAGGTACTATGCTATCCGTGAAACCAGTCTTGCACATTGACAATGCCGGGCATCTTATCAATGTGAATAAGAAAAGAGGGCGTAAGGCTTCGCTTAGGGCTTTGGCGGATATGTTGGAATCAACTGCTATCAATCCATCAGAGCAAATGATATTTATCAGTCACGGGGATAGTGAATCGGATGCCATGGCAGTCAAGGATATGCTTCAAGAGCGCCTTGGCTGTAAACAGTTTCAAATCGGCCCTATTGGCCCCATTATCGGGGCGCATTCAGGTGCTGGAACCGTTGCATTGTTCTTTTTTGCAAAGGACAGAAGCCTTTCATAGCGTTTTAGTTTTCAGAGATTATCCCGCAAGGGTTAATTAAGTAAAAATCGAAAGGAGACCAACCATGAGTACCAATACAGAAACCACCAAGAGAGGTATCAATGATACGGCTGGCAAATGGCTGGGTTGTATCGGAATCGTCGTCAGTGTGATCGGATTCTTCTGGGCGCATATTTGGATGGGAATCATAGGCGCAGTATGTGGCGTAATCGGCCTATTCTCCCCGAAGAAGTGGCTGAATGGAATCGCCGTTGCCGCAGGCATTATCGCACTCATCATTGGCCTTGTGTAAACAAAGGTATTCTATGATGATGTGTGAAGCGGGGGCTCATCCACGAGCACTCATCATCTATGCTTGTGGATAAGCGGTAACAAACCACAGCATAGGTTTATGAGGGAGTAGTCGGTATGAATTGTAATCTCATATGGCAAGTCAACATCACGGTCTAAGACCTGGCTTGCATAAAATGACCAGACTCATTAAACCTACGCATAGCACATTGTGAGGGAGTAGCTAGCGCACTTTCCCGTGCGCGGATTGTCAACAACACCGGCTCATAGGGCTTGGCAATCCTTAATTCGCCAGACTCACAACCAAATAAACTTGTGAAGGAGAATTAAGGTGAAATCATATCAAATGACCACAGATCAGGTGCTGCAAGAGACTCGAAGCACCAAGCAAGGACTCAGCCGGGAAACTGCTGATGAAAGACTTCAAGCAACCGGAAAAAATAAGCTTGAAGAAGGGAAAAAGAAATCCCTTATATCAAAAATATGGGATCAAATCAAAGACCCCATGATTATTGTTTTGATTGCTGCGGCAATCATATCCGGCGTTTTTGGCGAAATAGCCGACATGGTTATTATCCTGCTCGTCGTCGTTTTAAATGCCGTTCTCGGTATCGTGCAGGAAGGAAAGGCTGAAAAGGCAATTGAAGCACTGCAAAATATGTCAGCCCCCTATTCCAAGGTGCGCAGAGACGGCCATGTTATGAAAATAAAGTCTGAAGAGCTTGTTCCCGGTGACATCGTACTTCTCGAAGCAGGCGACGCAGTTCCTGCGGATATGCGGCTTCTGGAAGCGGCAAGCCTCAAAATCGAAGAGGCGGCGCTCACCGGCGAATCTGTTCCAAGCGATAAGACATCAGATAAATTGAGCAAAAACGAATTGGATATTCCGCTGGGTGACCGTGCCAACATGGCATATATGGGAACCAGCATAGTTTACGGTCGTGGCGAAGGTGTTATAACTGAAACCGGTATGAACACCGAAATGGGAAAGATTGCAGGGATCCTATCCGCTACCAGTGAAGAAAAAACTCCCCTACAGCAAAAACTCGCAGGGCTAAGTAAGGTTCTCAGCATTGCGGTTGTTGGAATTTGTGCATTTATCTTCCTTTTTAATGTGATTCGCGGGGGCGGCTTTGCAGGAGATCATGTGTTTGATGCTTTCCTGACGGCTATTAGCCTCGCCGTTGCCGCTATCCCTGAGGGTCTTGTCGTTGTTGTGACAGTTCTGCTATCCATCGGCGTAACAAAAATGAGTGAGCGAAATTCTATCATTCGCAGACTAACAGCAGTAGAAACCCTTGGTTGCACCGAGATCGTATGCTCGGACAAAACAGGTACGCTCACACAGAATAAAATGACGGTGGTTGAGCATTACGGTGATGTGGAGAGGCTTGCCACAGTGATGTATCTCTGCAACGATGCAGAGGGGGATTCTGCCAGTCAAATGCTCGGCGACCCTACTGAGATTGCGCTAAAAGTCTTTGCGATGGGCAAAGGATACATCACGGGTATCCCCAGGCAGGCGGAAGCCCCGTTTGATTCAGAGCGTAAAATGATGTCAACGCTTCACGAGGTTGGCTCTGGCATCATGCAGTGCACAAAGGGCGCTCCCGATGAAATTCTCGCTCGTTGCAGTACAATTTTGATTGATGGGGAAATTTGCGACCTGACTGAGCAACGTCGGAATAATGTCCTTCATCATAACAGCGAGATGGCAGGAAAAGCTCTGCGTGTTCTGGGAGCTGCGTATAAGGCATATCCGGAAATGCCGGAAAATGTGCAACCGGAATTCCTTGAAAAAGATATGATTTTCGTTGGGCTATGCGGAATGATTGATCCGGTGCGCCCAGAAGTTAAACTTGCGATTGATGAGTGTAAAACTGCCGGTATTCGCCCCATCATGATAACCGGCGACCACAAAGATACAGCTGTTGCCATCGCCAGGGAACTCGGAATTTTGAAAAACGAGAATCAGGCTATCACTGGAACAGAACTTTCCGCACTCTCTGATAAAGAGTTTGAAAAACGCATCGGTGATATCGTGGTGTATGCAAGGGTTCAGCCTGAGCATAAGGTGCGTATCGTTAATACATGGAAAAAGAAAGGCAAAATCACCGCAATGACCGGTGACGGTGTTAATGATGCTCCCGCACTCAAATCTGCCGACATCGGTGTCGGCATGGGAATCACTGGCACCGACGTAACAAAAAATGTTGCGGATATGGTGCTTGCCGATGATAACTTTGCCACCATTGTTTGCGCTGTGGAAGAAGGCCGACGCATATACGAGAACATCCGTAAAGCTGTTCAATTTTTGCTGGCCTCTAATTTGTCCGAGGTTGTATCCATCTTCATTGCAACCTTAGCCGGACTTAGAATATTTGCACCTATCCACATTTTATGGATTAACCTGATCACGGATACTTTTCCGGCTATGGCGTTGGGCATGGAGGAAGCGGAGGCAGATTCCATGCAAAAACCGCCGCGCAATCCACGAGAAAGTATTTTCGCAGACGGGCTGGGGATTGAGGTCATTTGGCAAGGTATTGTCATTGGATTGTTGACACTTTGGAGTTTCTTTGTTGGTAATGCCGAGTCACATATCACAGGGATGACGATGGCTTTTCTGACGCTCTCCATGTGCGAGATCTTCCATGCTATCAATATGCGTTCAAGGGAAAAATCACTTTTCCGAATGAAGAGTCATAACAAATTCCTGTTTGGAGCCATGATGCTCAGCTTCGTCCTCACTCTTGGCGTTATTTATATTCCGGGCATCAACACTGTATTTTCATTGACTGCACTTTCGGCTGGAAATTTCTTCTCCGCATTGGGAATCGCTCTTCTCATTATACCTGTGGTGGAAGTTGCAAAATTTATTAAAAGGAGCATCTCAAAATAATAGAACAAAAGAGGCTGTGAGGATAGCTGAGCGGCATTACGGAGGAAAGAAATGGGTTTTATAGAGCTTGCTTTAATTGCGACCGGAGTATCAATGGATGCATTTGCTGTGGCACTGTGCACAGGGGTGTCGATAAAAAAAGCCAGTGCAAAAAACATTTTTACGGTTGGACTGTATTTCGGCATATTTCAAGCGGTTATGCCGCTGATTGGTTATTACCTGGGAGCGCAGTTTGCCGATAAAATTACCGCCATCGATCATTGGATTGTTTTCATTTTGCTTTCGCTAATAGGAAGCAAGATGATTAAGGACAGTTTTTCTAAGGATGATTGTACCTCAGAGCAGGAAGCCTCTCTGAAATTCAAAGATATGCTGCCGCTTTCCCTTGCAACCAGTATTGATGCGTTGGCAATTGGAGTATCCTTTTCCTTCCTTCAGGTGCGCATCGTGCCTGCTGTTGTCTTTATTGGAATTACTACGTTGCTTTTGTCAATGGGCGCTGTGAAAATCGGAAATGTGTTCGGTATTCGCTTTCGGGCTAAGGCTGAATTTGCAGGAGGACTTATCTTGGTTTTGATGGGCATCAAAATATTAGTTGAGCATACAGGGCTTATATAACGATAACGGCTCGCCGGAGATTTTAGAATGGGAGGGAGATAGATGAACTGGATTTATAATCATAGAAAATTAATTGCGGTCATAGCAGTGGCTGTGCTAGTTCTTCTCGCACTCCCTCATCTCTGGAACCTTGATGTTTCGGATGTTCTTAGCTACACACCTGCTTCCCCGATTTTGGCGGCATTGGTGCTGCTGGGGTTTTATTGCCTCAAGTCAATAACCATGGTACTCCCCATTGTCGTGCTGTACATCAGCGCAGGTATCCTGTTTCCCCCGGCATGGGCGGTGCTAATTACTTATATTTGCCTGATCTGCGAAATGTCAATCGGATACTGGATGGGCAAGACAATGGGACATGACAAAGTGAAAGGATTGATTTCCAAAAGACCTCGTGTAGCAAAAATCCTCTCTTTCCAAGAGAAAAACTCTAGCACGACCTGCTTTCTATCGCGGCTTCTCCCTATTCCGTTTGATGTAGTCAGCTTGTTTTTTGGCGCTTCCGGTATGAACTACGGAAGATATATCATCTTCTCTCTGTTGGGTCTCAGTCCGGGCATGATTCCCTTTGTAATAGCCGGAAGCGCTATAAAGAATCCGCTGTCCAAGGAGTTTTTGATACCCTTTGGAATCAGTATTGTCATAACAGCGGTTGTATTCTTTGCCTTTCGCAGGATACAAAAGAGGATTCAATCGAAGGGCGGTGGAGAGGTAGGATGAAATCAGGAACTGAACGAAAAATCACAGGCTTTTTACGCATTGGCCTGGTCGCAATAGTTATTCTGCTCCAGCTTTTGCTTATGGTAATACTGGTTCGGAATCTAAGGCAAAATGCCATTTATATATACGTAATCATTGAATTTGTGGCTGTTATTAACATTTTTGTCTTGGCGAGCAGAAACAGGAATAGTGCCTATACCATTGCTTGGATGTTGATAATTATGTTCTTGCCGGTTTTCGGTCATTTGCTATATGTATTGTGGGGCCGGTCAGATACTCGTGGTCTACGGCCTGTCCGTACGCGGGAGTCAATCGCCTATGGAAATCAATTCTTAGAAAAGAAACATGAAATATACGCAAGTCTTATGGATCAACATCCCTCACGCAAGCGGTTAGCAGGATATTTAGGTCGAAAAGGTTTTCCTTTATACCAAAACACAAAGTGCGATTATTTCCCACTGGGAGAACTGCAATTTGATTCCATGATTGCGGATATGGAACAAGCGGAAAAATTTATATTCCTGCAATATTTTATATTAAACACTGGGAAGCTATGGAACAGAATATCCGATGTCCTAGTGCGCAAAGCAAAGGAGGGCGTGGAAGTACGGTTGATGTTTGACGATTTAGGCAGCATCATCACCGTGCCGGATAATTTGGTGAGAGAGTTGAGGCAAAATGGCATTCAGGTTGTGAGATACGCTCCTGTTCACCGCTTCATTTCACGGCTTCACCTCAATTATCGAAATCATCAGAAAATCGCTGTAATTGATGGACATATCGGCTATACGGGTGGTACTAATCTCGCCGATGAGTACGCTAATTATTATCCGAAGCACGGTCATTGGAAAGATACCGCTATCCGTATGGAAGGTGACGCCGTATGGAGCTTGACTGCTATATATTTGCAAATGTGGGACGCCGAAAGCCGCTCACGCTCGGATTATGAAATATACCGGCCAGTCAAAACGGTTATAGGCAGCGGTTTTTTTCAGCCATTTGCCGATGGTCCGGTGAACAACCCGGACAATCCGGCGGAGATTATGTATCGCAACATGGTGGCAAACGCCAGAGAGTATGTTTACATCACCACGCCGTATCTTGTCATCGACAATACTATGCGGGACTTGCTCTGTGCTTCGGCTACCGCAGGCGTGGATGTCCGCATTATTACGCCAAGAATATGGGATCACTGGTATGTTCATGGTGTGACGCGCTCCAATTATCGCAGCTTGCTGGAAGCAGGTGTACGGATTTATGAATATACACCCGGCTATATCCACGCCAAGACCATTATCAGCGATGACGACCATTGTATTACCGGCAGTATCAATATGGACTATCGTAGTTTTCACCTCCATTTTGAAAATGGAGTATGGATTTGCGGTTCGCCTGTACTGAAAGAAATAAAGAAGGATATATTGGATACATTTGCCGCCTGTGAAGAAATCCAAATAGAGGACTGGGTGAAACGCCCTTTGTATATTCGATTTTTAGAAGGCGTATTGCGCGTGTTCGCTGTTATGCTGTAGAAGGGAGGTAGAGACAATATGAAGCGTGAAAAAAGATGGGATATGCCCAAAATTTTGAATAAAATTGCAGACCTTATAGAGCTTGCGATTGCTTTCACTTTAGTCGCAGGCATTGTTGTCTTATTTGTACAATTAGTGTTTGAATACGGAACACTTGCAATAACCGAGGGTAAGTTTAATTTTAGCGACTTTCTATCGCAGGCGTTGAACCTAATCATTGGGATTGAATTTACTCGTATGTTGTGCCGACATACTCCTGATACGATTATTGATGTGCTCCTCTTTGCAACGGCGCGGTACCTTATCATCGACCATTCAAGCCCCGCAGGTACATTCCTTGGGGTTCTCTCTATCGGTGTGCTGTTCATTATACGGAAGCATATGATGCCGAAAGATAGAAATGATAGGCCAACAAATAGCTTTATGAGAAGGCGGGCGTTAGAAAATGAACCAACCAATTCAGATCAAGGAATTAAAGAAAGCAAAGAGGTGTGAGTGCCAGTGTTTTTGGATGGTGAAATGCAGGGTTATCATGAAGAATGAAGGTGACATCTATAATCTGTACTTATCACATCATTGTCTGAACTAGCCGTCAGAATATGATCACATCATATAATTCGTAATCATCCGGCGGCTTGTATTTAACCGAATATAAAGCCGCCGTTTGTTCAGAAAAAACAGGATAACGGTGGGTGTATTAAGTGCGCCCTTTTTCACGGCGGCACCGGGAGGTGACCGTCGTGTGCCGTTCAAGCGTTCGAAAAAAAAGGAAGATATACAACCGAATATTACATAGAGCGCGGAGCTTAACCACGGAGGTTAGGTTCCGCGCTTTTTCGTGTGTGCCAGGCATGGCACTAATCTAGCTAGTGAAAGTCTAGCCACGGGTATTTACCGCCAAGTGTAGCGAACCACAAGTTGGTGTCAGAAATGGCATGGATGAAGGAAGTGGTGTAGCGAAATTCTTGAGCCTACGAACAGAAACTTGATAAGGCGATTAGGTGGGTGAGGTTGCACAACAAACTTAAGCCCAAAAGGTAAACGTAAACCGAAGTTGTAAATCAAGAGGTTGTGGAATGAAAGATTAGTGTCTTACCCTGGGAGACCCTACCCA
>LSQX01017039.1_pt1 | contig 18398 bp, 22 predicted proteins | sample 654561 | NCBI WGS metagenome assembly LSQX01 (sample SAMN04489861, study PRJNA283612) | anaerobic digester metagenome | isolation source: 4 biogas reactors fed with cattle manure at either 37C or 55C with and... | place: Denmark: Kongens Lyngby | collected 2014
TATGGTTACCACATATCCTTTAATAGAAAAGTTATTTATTTTACTATATATATCATCTATTTTAGAAAAATTTTTATCAAATGTTGTTGATTTAACTATTTCTAATCCTGATGCTGGATATACTTGATCAACTCTATATTTTCTTTTTATTGTTTCTTGTTCTTTATTAATTTTATCCAATAATTCTTGTTTTTCTTCAATAACTCCTATTTTTTGGCCATCTAAATAAACAAAATAAGCATCTTTGGGCTCTGTGACTCCTTCTGTATTAATACCAACATAAAAAATTAATATTGCAAATATTAAAGTTGAAATAATAATTTTTATTTTATCGGTTTTATTCATTTAATCATCCTTTTCAGATCTATCTTGTAATAAGTTTCTAAAATTACTCATATTCTTCTCAAATAATAATTCAATGGTTCCTACACCACCATTACGTTGTTTACCAATGATAAGTTCCATTTTATAGGCATCATTACCTTTTCTTTCCTTATCATAATAGTCATCGGTATATAAAAACATTACTATATCAGCATCTTGTTCAATTGAACCAGATTCTCTTAAATCACTTAAATTAGGCCTTTTGTTTTCCCTTTGTTCAGGATTTCTCGATAATTGGGCAAGAGCAATTACTGGTACTTTAAGTTCCATAGCCATTATCTTTAGTGAACGGGATATTTCTGATATTTCTTGTTGTCTATTTCCGGCATATCTTTGCATTCCTTCAATTATTTGTAAGTAGTCAATTATAACTAGTCCTAGTCCTTGAGGAGAGTTTGCAAGACGGCGACATTTAGCGCGGATATCAGATACTCTTGTTCCAGATGCATCTTCTAAAAATAGTTTGGCTTTTCCTAATTCGCTCATTGCCTCATTGAATCTTTTCCAATCTGAATGATTTAATTGGCCTGTTTTTAACTTATTACCCTCAATTCCACCAATTGAGCTAATTAATCTTGTAACCAATTGTTCTGCTCCCATTTCTAAACTAAAGAAAGCAACAGATTTATCGCTATTTAATGCTGCATGCGCAGCCATATTAAGAGCAATTGCGGTTTTCCCCATCCCTGGTCTAGCTGCTAAAACAATAAGTTCATTTTCATGAAACCCACTTGTCATCTTATCTAAATCATAAAAACCACTAGATATCCCTGTAACATCTTGATCATTTTTTGCTTTCTGTTCAATAATATCTTGAACTTTTCTTAGTACTTCACTTATTGGTTGAAATTCTCCTGCTTTTCTTCTTTTTGTAACTTCAAATATTGCTTTTTCAGCCCCATCAACAACATCTTCAGCAGTTTCTTTTTCATCATAAGCTTTAGTAATTATACTTGTTGATGTATCAATTAATTTTCTAAGTAAGGCTTTTTCATAAACAATATTAATATGGTAATCCACATTAGCAGCGGTCGCGACTGAATCGATTACTTCTGCTAAATATTCTAAGGTTACATATTTTAAATAATCTAATCTATCAAGCTCATTAGATATAGTTGTTACATCTAATGGGGTTTGTTTATCATATAGGTTCTTAATTGCCTCGAAAATTCTTTTGTTTTTTTCGTCCAAAAACATATCTTGGCTTAATTCTTCACAGATTTTATCAAATGCATATCTTGTAAGAAATGCTGCGCCTAAGACTTCCATTTCTGCATCAATGTTTTGGGGTAATTTTCTTGTTGACATATTTCACCTACTTCTTTATTAAACTAATCTTTAAATTAACTATTACTTTCTTATGCAATTGTAACTTAACATTATGAATTCCTAGTGAATCAATTGATTTATCAATTACGATATTGTTTTTCTTAATATCATATCCCATATCCATAAGTTTGTCTTTTATTTGTTTTGAAGATATTTGACCGAATACTTGGTCATCTTTACCTGTTTGAACTTCAAATGTTATTGTATTTTTCTCTAATTCTTCCTGCCATTTGATCATTTCTTTAACAAATAAATCTTCCTCTAATGCTTTAGTATCAAGTTCTTGTTTTAGTCTTTCATTGCTAGCTTTTGTATATTGGATAGCTAATTTATTCTTAATTAAATAATTATTTGCATAACCATCACTAACATCGACTATTTCATCTTTCTTTCCTACTTTTTTCACATCTTCTAATAATATTACTTTCAAAACAATCCCTCCAATTTCACTTGGTAATTTATTATATCAAATATCCCTCATTTTTTCTTGATTATTTTTTTGAGATAATATTTAAACTTTTCTTTTGGACATAGGTATAAATCTAATTCCCCTATTGTTTCGATTACATTTCCATTGAAACCTTTTTTAAACTCATATACTCCTCTATTTTTAATACTTGGATCTGATAAATCTTCTATACCATAGAAGTTGTACCTAGGTATTTTTCTTTTAATGGTTTCCTTAATTATTTCCCATTGTAATAAATATGGGGCATTTAAAAATAAAAATTCTTCTTTTGACCCACTATATAAATAGATGATTTCTTGATCACTTATTAAAAACATTGAAGCCGCTAAATCAACTACCTCACCATGTTCATTTCTTTTTTCTTCGACCTTATTAATTGTTGATTTTATATTGTTGATATTATCTTGATGATTTTTTCTTTTTCCTTCTCCTTTTATTTTAGAAAAATTAAGTTCTAATTCATTTAATTCTTCATTTAAATTTTTTAAGTATTTTTTTAAATTTATTTTAGCAATCATCACTTTTAAATNNATTTTCTTCAAATTCTTTCTTCATCAGTGAATAATATTCATCATCTCGTACTGAAAAGTTTTTTCTTTCTGCAGTCTCAGAAACAATATTAGAAAATCTCGTGAAATCTTCTTCAATCTCTTCAATTTCAATGCCTATTCTTTGACATTTACGAATAATGTTTCTAACTGTACTTCTAAAGTTATTAAACATTTCTTCTTCACTTCTGTTATTAATGTCCAATACATAAAACCATTTCTTTTGAACTGAAAAATTCAAATATTTAAAACCAAATTTATTTAAGGTGTTGATAAAATGAGAATTATCTATACCATCCACTTTTTCACCTTCAGAGTTCCTTGAATACAACTCAATGTATGGATCGATTTTAATCATATAATATTTTTTTTCTTGAGCAAATTTCTTTAATGATTTAACATAATATTCAAGGATTTCTAAATCATTATAATCTACTTGCAATCCTCTTGGTGAATATAAATAGTATCTATTTTTATTTTTTCTAACAATAAATAAAGACGCTGCGACTATATTGTTATTTTTCTTAACACCAAGAAAAAAAGTTTGATTATTTGTTTGTTCATTTACTCTAGCCATTTCTGGTGATTGTAGAAATGTTCCTTGATAATCATTATAAAATTTTTTATATTCTTTTTCATTTAATTCAATAAATTCCATAGTAACTCCTATTTAATTATAACAAAATCACAAAAAAAAAGATACTTAGTATCTTATTTTACAAATGGTATCAGAGCCATTAAACGAGCTCTTTTAATTTGATTAGCAATATGTCTTTGATGTTTAGCACAAGCACCTGTCATTCTTCTTGGTAATATTTTACCTTTTTCATTGATATATCTAGAAACATGCATTACTTCTTTGTAATCCACATCTTTACCTGCACACATTTGACATACTTTTTTCTTCTTACGATAAAATTCTGCCATATAAATCCTCCTTATTGATTAAAATGGTAAATCATCATCACTAAGTGAAACTTCTGAACCAAATTCTTTAAATGGATCTTCTGAAACATCAGATCCGTTTGATTGAATCGGGTTTTCATCTCCCATTTCATAATTTGGCATTGCATCTTGATAAGACATTCCACCTCTAGTGTTTTCTGATTTTGAACTTAAGAATGTAACACTATCTGCGACAACTTCAGTTACATATCTTTTTGTTCCGTCTTGAGCATCATAACTACGAGTTTGTATTCTTCCTTCTACTCCTACTAATGATCCTTTAACACAATATTTAGCAACATTTTCTGCTTGTTTACGCCAAACAACAACATTAATAAAGTCTGCTTCTCTTTCACCACTTTGATTAGTAAAAGGACGGTTTACCGCGACTGTAAAACTAGTTGTTGGGGTTCCATTTGCAATTGTTCTTAATTCTGGATCTTTAGTAAGTCTTCCAACTAATATACTTCTATTCATCTGATTACTCCTTATCTAAATTGATAATTAAATGTCTTATTAAATTTTCTTCAATTAATGCCTTACGATCAAATTCTTTAATCGCTTCAGCACTTGCACTTAGGTTCACTAAAAAATAGTATCCGCTGATTTCTTTTTTAATCGGATAAGCTAATTCTTTTTGTCCAAGTTCTTTGAAAGATTCAATTTCACCTTTGTTATCAGTAATTACTTTTTTTAAGTAATCTGCAACTTTTGCTACTTCCTCTTTCTCAATTGTCGATTTAACAATGAACATAATTTCATAATTGTTCATATTCCACCTCCTTATGGTCTATTCGGCTTTATAAATAAAGCAAGGAGCTTTCGCTCATTGATATTATAGCACAAGGAATTTTTATATACAATGTTTTATTTATTAAAAAAGTTAGTATTTCTACTAACCATTTTATTTATATGAGTACGCTTTACCATTGTATTGATCTGCTGTTTCATTAAAGCATTCAACTGTTCTATCAATACATTTCATATGATTAACCGGATCTTTTCCAACCCTAACATAATATGAGTTAAATGTTAGAGGGACATAATTATCAAATATAGAGTCTTTAAGAGCTTGTTGAATAAATGATAAATACTCTTGCATTGATGTTGCTTTACTGTGTATTTCATCACTTAAGTTATTTATCATTACTTCTTTTCCTTTTTTATCCATTTTTGAATAGACATCAATTAATTGATTAATATGTTTTAAATCTCTATTTAATAGTTGAAAAATATTGTTATCTATTTCATTGCCATCAAAAATGAATCCCGCTAACCTTTCTGATAATAATACATTAAATATTCCCGCTGAATGGGTAATATTCATTAACAATACTTCGTAATATCTTTTAATCTCTTCTAATTCTTGAGCAAACATTACATTGTTTTGTTCTGTTCTTAACATTTTATCTTCTCCTTGTTGAACTATAATATCATATATTAATTAAAAATAAACTTTTGTAGAACTTTCCTACTTTAAAATGTACTGTTCTTGGCTGTAAGAAGCACATTGTTCATTAAAATTCTCAATTGTATTATTAATATCTTCTATTAAATCGTCTTGATAAAGAACGATTTTAATACCCTTAACAGATCCTTCCTTTTCCGCAGTTTCTGTATCAATATTAAGTGGAGCATAGTTATTAAGTATTGCATCATGCATTGCATTTTTAATATGTGTTAGGTACGCCGTCATTGCGATTGCTTGTCTTTTTACTTCTGGTCCTAATTTTTTAATCATCATTTCTTGATTATTTTTATTAGAAAATTTATAGGTTACAATTAATCCTTTAATGTAATTAATTTCTGTTCTAATCTTTTTAAGTAATTCAATATCTACTTTACCATTTTTAGTAATAAAATTTGCTAGTTTTTCTGCCATAATTACATCGAATATTCCACTTGTACTACTAATTTTTTCTTTTAGAGTTTCAAAGTATTCTTTTATCGCTTCTAAATCTTTAACAAAAACATCATTTTCATATTTATTTTCCATCTCGCCCTCTCCTTTGTGCGCTATATTAACATACTTTCAAATATAATAAAAGAAAAACGACTATTTAGTCGTTTAATCATAATTTTAATGTATTATTTTTAGTTATATCTTTTATCATTACATCACCATCTTGCATAGCGATATATGAAAAATTGTTTTGCTTACAATATTCAACTGCTTTTGAAGCTAGTTCTGTTTCTTTATGATTAGAGTTAAAATGAGGAATAATCATTTCATCGATTAAACCAAGCCCATCATAAATAGGTGGTTGATTAGTCTTGTATGGATCTAATTCTGGTTCATCCATAACTGCTACACCTCTTAAACTTTTTGATAGTAAACAAACCCCAGCACTGTAACCAGCATATAAATATTCTGGATTATAAGCATTGTCAATTAATAATTTATCAAAACCACTAAGTTGCATTGCTTTTCTTAAAACAAAAGTGTTGCCACCTATAGCATAAAACGCTTTTAGTCTATTAAACAGTTCTTTAGTATTCTCATTATTATTAAAATAATCTTTTAAATCAACTATTTCAACATCAAATCCTAAAGCAATTAATTCATCAGCATCGCTTTTTATTCCAAATGTCTTTCTTTCTCCATCGGGAAATACATCTCTTGAATTAATGATTAAACCAATTTTATTATCATTAGTTTCTAACCATTTTTTTAACTCTTCTTTTTTATTCCCTAGTTTATATGAGGAAATGTATAGTTTCATATTTGCCTACTTTCTAAACATTAAACCTAAAATAGCAGATATCTCCATCTTGCATTAGATATTCTTTACCCTCTAGCCTCATTCTACCAGCTTCTTTTACTTTTAATTCTGAACCGTATTTTTCTAAATCGGAGAAACTCATTATTTCTGCTTTAATAAAACCTCTTTGGAAGTCAGTGTGAACAATTCCTGCGCATTCAGGTGCTTTCATCCCTTTAACATATGTCCAAGCTCTAACCTCAACTTTTCCTGCAGTAAAAAATGTTTCCAATCCGAGTAAATTATATGTTGCAAAAATAAGTCTATCTAAGCCACTATTTTTAATTCCTATATCAGCTAGAAACTTTTGTTTATCATCATCTGATAATTCTGATAATTCGCTTTCTATTTTTGCCGACATAACAATTACGCTTGCATTTTCATGACTAGCATATTCTTCAACTAGTTTTGTATATTCATTACCACCTACAATCGCTGTTTCTTCATCAACATTCGCTAAATAAATTATTGGTTTTATTGTAATAAGATGAAATGATTTTAAAACAAATAATTCTTCAGGGCTAAAATCTAATCTCCTTAAGGGTATATTGTTTTTTAGGCTTTCCGAACATTTTAATAGAAGTTCATATTCAAATAATTCTGCTTTATCTTTAGTCATCTGGGCTTTTTTGCCTATTCTATTAATTCTATTTTCAATCATTTCTAAATCTGATAATATTAATTCTACATTTATAACTTCTATATCCTCAATTGGATCAATTTTGTTAGTGACATGAATAATTTCAGGATCATTAAAACATCTAACAACTTCAACTATTGCATCTACTTCTCTTATATGAGATAAAAATTTATTACCCAATCCTTCACCTTGTGATGCACCTTTAACCAAACCAGCTATGTCGGTAAACTCATATGTTGTTGGAAGGACTTCTTCTGGTTGATAGATTTGTTCTAATAATTCTAATCTTGAATCAGGCACGACAACAACACCGATATTTGGATCAATTGTAGCAAATGGGTAGTTAGCCGCTAAAATGTTTTTCTTTGTAATTGCATTAAAAAGGGTTGATTTGCCAACGTTTGGTAAACCAACTATTCCTGCTTTAAGTGCCATAATATACCTTCTTTCTTATAAGAATGGTGTTGTGTTAATTCCTAATGGAATACCGATTGTATACCATATAACAATTAAAACTAACCAAATAACTGCAGTTACTACACTATAAGGAATAATATATTTTATTCCCTGGGATATAGTAATTGGTTTTTCACTGTGATTGTATTGTTTTATATATCCTAAATAAATGATAAAGTAAGCAAATAATGGAGTTAATCCTAAAGCAACTGCTTCTCCTGCTCTAAAAATAATTTGAGCAAATTCAGCACTTAAACCGGCATTCATAAATGATCTAACTGCAGTTCCACCCATAATAGACCATCTTAAGACTGTTCCTGGTAAGAAGAATGCACTTATTATTGATATAACAAACATTACAAGGACTAGTACAAAACCACTTAGTTTTGTATCTAATAATACATTAACTAAACTTGCACTTATTACATTACCAAGATAGGTTCTTTTAAACACACCGATAAATGTTGAAGCAAATAATATTAAAACTAATACTTTACCTATCTTATCTAATGAAAAACTTAAATAATCACTAAACATTTTATTACTTTTAATGGTTTTTGTTCCCAATCCATAAAATAAACCTAAAATGATGAATAGCATCGTTACTACAAAGATAAATCCTAAAGAAAAGAAAGTGTTATAACCAAATAATTTATCGATATATAAAGTTTGTTTATGATCTAGTAAACTTCCGGATAATGGTAATCCTGGGATGATATTGTATGTGAAAAATAACATATATAATATGCCTGCCGCTAAGGCAATGATTATTCCTCTTAATTCTCTTCTTCCAACAGTATAATCTTCAATCTCTTCTTCTACAGTATATTTTTCTAGTCTAGGAACTACAAATCTTTCAGTAATAGCTGTAAGTGCAAAACTTAGTATAATTATAGAAGCTAAAGTGATAATAACAAAACCAAATGTGTTGATTGTATAGTTTGGATCTAAACCTTGAGCACTTATTTTTGAGTATGTTATTAGGGTAGAATCGATTGAACTTAAAACAACTTTTGATGCAATCCCACATGTAACCCCGGCATATGAGGCAATTATCCCTATCATTGGATTTCTTTTACCATATTTAAATAATAAGGCTCCAATTGGAATCATGATTACACAGACAACTTCGCCACATAGACTTGCTAGTATTGAAGTCAAAATTAAAAAGAACGTTACTTTTGTTTTTTTGGTAAATTTAGTTATTAAAGTGAAAAACGCCTGTAAAAAACCACTTTTATCCATAATACCTATACCCACTAGAATAATAATTAACATACTTAATGGAGCAAAACTAACAAAGTTTGAAACTGTATTACTAAATATATATTTTAATCCTGCTAAATTAAATAGAGAATCAACAAATACTTCCGAGGTTTCAATTGTTTGAGTTTTGGGATTAACATCTAAATAATTTGCACCAATATCAAAGTATCCTAAAATACCACTTACTATTATTGTTAAAACAATTAAAATAATAAATGACATTATTGGATGAAGTTTAACTCTTTCTTTAAACTTTAATCTACTCATTTTTTTCTCCTACTATTTTTTTAAGTTTCTTTTCAAATTGTTTTCTTTCTAACATTACTTCTCTTTGACAATTTAAACATTTTATTTTTATATCTACACCAACACGAGTTATTTTCCATTCATTCGTACCACAAGCATGATTTTTTTTCATAATAACTGTATCATTTAAGGCATAATTACTCATCAATACTGACTTCCATCTTTTCTAAGATTAATTCTAATTCTTCTTGATTTGTAAAAGGAATAGTTATCTTATTTCCTTTAATTGTTATTTTTGAACCCAATCTTTCTCTTAGTAATGATTGGTATCTTAAGTATACTGGATCTATTGATGGTCTTTTTTTGATTGGCATTAGTTTTTCAAAATCCTTATTATTAATTAAATCATCTAATTCGTGAACACTTAAATTTTCTTTAACTACTTTGTCAGCTAATTTTATTATTTCATCTTCATCAGATAATTTACTTAGTATTCTTGCATGACTCATTGAAATCATCTTTTCATTAACTAAGTTTCTTACTTGTAATGGTAATCTAAGTAACCCCAACATATTAGTAATATGAGTTCTATTTTTACCAATCTTTTTACCTAATTCTTCATGAGTAATATTAGTTTTGCTAATTATTCTAAAGTATCCTTCTGCTTCTTCAATAGGCGATAGGTCTTCTCTTTGAATATTTTCTAGCAAAGCTAATTCCATCATTTCTTCATCAGAAAAATCACGAACAATTGCAGATATTTGTGTTAAACCAGCTAGTTTAGCTGCTCGACATCTTCTTTCACCTGCGATTAATTCATAACCTTTAATACTTCTCTTAACAATGATTGGTTGAATTAATCCATTTTCTTTAATCGATTGAGCAAGTTCATTTAATGAATCTTCATCAAAGTGTTTTCTTGGTTGGTATGGATTACTTCTAATATCATCTAAATTAATCTCCATAATATCACTTTTAGTAGCACTTTCGACTATTTCTTGTTCAAGTTTATTAAAGTCGAAATGTTCATTGTTAAATAATTGATCTAAACCTTTACCTAAGGCTTTGCGATTAGTTTCCATTGCGTTCAATCACTTCCTTTGCCAAATTTAAGTAGGCTTCATTCGCTCTACTTTTTGGATCATATTCACCGATCGGTTCTCCATGACTTGGTGCTTCAACTAGACGGATTAATCTTGGAATAATTGTATCAAACACTTTTTCTTTAAAATATTTTCTTACTTCTTCGACAACTTCTAAACCAAGATTTGTTCTTGCATCTAGTAATGTTAATAATACTCCTTCGATTTTTAAATTAGGATTTAATTTTGCTTGAGTCATTATAATTGTATTTAATAATTGAGTAATTCCTTCTAATGCAAAAAATTCACATTGTACGGGAATGATAACTGAATCACTTGCTACTAGAGCATTTGTTGATAATAATCCCAACGAAGGTGGGCAATCAATAATAATATAATCAAATTTATCACGAATATCTTCTAGAGCATTTTTTAATTGTTCTTGAAATTTAAAGCTCTCATTAGTATATGCTTTTTGAATTAATTCTACATCTAAACCAGCCATGTTAATAGAGGCAGGAATGATATACAAATTTTCAAATCTGGTTTTTATAATTGCTTCTTTAGCTTGAGCAGTACCATTTATTACATCATAAGCTGTTTTTTCAAAGTCTCCTTTGTTTATACCTAGCCCTGTTGATGAATTCCCTTGTGGGTCTAAATCAATAAGTAAGGTAAGTTTTCCTAATTTACCTAATGATGCGGATAAATTAATACTAGTTGTGGTTTTTCCAACTCCACCTTTTTGATTTACTAAAGAAATAACTTTTGCCATTTTACCACACCGTTTCTTTAACTATTTTAACATATATAGATATAAATGTCGAAGTTATTTTAATAAAAAAAGAAAGATTACTCTTCCTTCTTTTCCTTAGTTTTTCTTGGTTTTCTAACAACTCTTTTTTTCGGTTTTTCTTCTGGTTTAGTATCAACTTTTTCTTCTTCTGGATCTTTAATTGTTCCAGTTTCTACTAATTCATCAATTTCTTCTTTAGTTAATGTTTCTCTTTCGATTAATGCATCACTTATTAATTTAACTAATTTTTCATTTTCTTTAAGAACTTTTTTTGCAGTTGTATGACATGAATCGATTATTTTTCTTGTTTCTTTGTCAATTTCTAAAGCAACTTGATCAGAGAAGTTTTTTGATTTAACATAATCACGACCTAAGAATACACCTTCAGATTTAGCTTCAAATTGAATTGGGCCTAAATCACTCATTCCATATTCAGTAACCATGCTTCTTGCAATTTTAGTCGCTCTTCCAAAGTCATCAGATGCCCCAGTACTTACTTCGCCTATAAATAATTCTTCAGCAACACGTCCACCTAATAATCCACTAATCATATCTAATAATTCATTTTTAGTCGCGATGCCTTTTTCTTCTTTTGGTAACATCATTGTGTAACCACCAGCCATACCACGAGGAATAATAGTTATTTTATGAACAACATTTGCATTTTCTAACTTTAATCCTATTACAGCATGACCTGCTTCATGAATACTTACTAAGTATTTTTCACAGTCAGTAACTTTTCTACTAACCTTTGCAGGCCCTAATAAGACACGATCTGTCGCTTCATCTATTTCACTCATACTTATTTCATTTTTATTACGGCGAACCGCTAGTAAAGCAGCTTCATTAAGTAAGTTTTCAAGGTCGGCTCCACTAAATCCTGGAGTCCTTTTTGAAATGTTTTTTAAGTTAACTGATTTTTCAAATATTTTACCACGAGCATGAACTCCTAGTATTTCTTCTCTTTCATGAACATCTGGTAAATTAACCATAACTTGACGATCAAATCTTCCTGGGCGTAATAATGCAGGGTCCAAAACATCTGGTCTGTTTGTTGCAGCAATGATAATAATTCCTTCATTAGCGCCAAAACCATCCATCTCAGCTAGTAATTGATTTAGAGTTTGTTCTCTCTCATCGTGTCCTCCCCCTAAACCAGTACCTCTTTGACGACCTACTGCATCAATTTCATCAATAAATATTAAGCATGGAGCAGAATGTTTAGCTTGTTTAAACATATCGCGAACACGACTTGCTCCAACACCAACAAACAGTTCAACAAAGTCAGATCCACTAATATAGAAGAATGGAACATCTGCCTCGCCAGCCACAGCTCTTGCTAAAAGAGTTTTTCCTGTTCCAGGAGGACCAACTAATAATACTCCTTTAGGAATTCTTGCTCCTAATTTTTGAAACTTCTTTGGATTTTTTAAGAAGTCAATTAATTCCTTAACTTCTTCTTTTTCTTCTTTTAAACCTGCTACATCAATAAACTTAGCCTTTTTCTCATCTGCATAAAGTTTTGCTCTACTTCTTCCAAAATCCATCGACTTATTATTACCACTAGATAACCTTGTAAATAAGAATATCATCGCTCCTACTAATAATAGAAGTGGTACAACATTCGCTAATATAGTTACAATAGAACTATTTTCTGGATTAGAATTGGTATTTACTTTAAAATTATTTTCATCAGAATATTTTAAGATTTTCGCTATTACTGTTTCTGATAGAGGAACATTTACTTTGAAAGATTCAGTTTTTGAATAACTCTTTAATTTTCCTTCAATATAGTAAACTCCACCACCACTTTTAGGAGTTACAGTTATTTCCTTTATTTCATCTTTAGACATTTTACTAACAAGTTCATCGTAAGTAAATTTATTTACCTTATATTGACTCATATTGAATAATATAAATGTCACAACCATAATTATTCCTAAGATAATATATGGATAATAGTTTTTTAAATTGTTTTGTTTCTTTTTCATATTATTTTCCTTCCTTTATATATTCATAAATAATATCATAATCCTCATTGTTATTATATACTGATTTTTTGATACCTGGTATCCATATTATGTTATTATTTGAATCTGTCACAATTGGTATTTGTTCTCTTTCTTTAAGATCAATTTTGCTTTCAATTAGTATTTCTTTAATTTTTTTTGTACCTAAATTTTTTAAAGATATTTTATCACCTGGATAACGATTTCTAACAATTAAAGGCAATTTTATTTCTTTTGAATTAATACAAATAAAGTTATTTGTGTTATTTTTTTTAACATCAATTTTTTTAATTAATGATCCATCAGATAACACGACTATATCAGATAATTCATATTTAAATTCAACAATACCATCTTTTTCAAACTCAAAGAATAGTTTATCATAACTTTTTCTGACAAGCAACTGATTTGGTAAGGTTATTAAGACATTTGGTTTTTTATTCTCAATTACTTTTATTACACCTTCAATATTTCTTTGAGTAAGCAAATTTATATCATCATCATAAATGTTTTTTAATATAGATTCAATTACTCTTTTTTTAAATACTTCAGGAATTTTGTTATAGATGTTTAAATCTAAATAATTGTTATATGCTTTTTTCAATATTTTTGTTGTTTCTTCATTAAAAAAGGCATCATATTCATTTAATAAACCGCTAAATTGATAAAACTTTTTGTGAACATTACGGTCTTCTTCTTTGAAAAAGGGAAGTAATTTGTTTCTAAATCTGTTTCTCGTATAATCATTTTTCTGGTTGCTTTTATCAATAAAATATTTGATTTTGTGTTCTTTATTATATTCTATAATTTCTTCTTTAGTATAATGGATTAGTGGTCTTACTGTAATCAATTCATTCTCAATAGAAATTTCTTTAAAGCCTGCATATCCACTTAGTATTGAGCCCCTAGTTAGACGCATCAAGATAGTTTCAATTAAATCATCCCCATGATGAGCAGTAAATATATATTTGGTTTTATATTTTTTAGCCAAATTTGTAAAATGATCATATCTAAACTCTCTAGCATCGCTTTGAAAATTAATTGATTTCTTATCTTGATAATCTTTTAGTTCAAAAATTAGATTGTTTTCTTCGCAATAATTTTTTAAGTATTTCTCTTCGTTTTTACTTTGTTTTCTTTGATGATAATTAACATGGGCAACTACTATTTTTTTAGTCACATTTAATAAAATATCTAGTAAACACATCGAATCTGGGCCAGATGAAACCGCAACTATTATGTAGTTGTCTTTGAAATCTAAATTTTTAATTGTCTCTAATGCTTTTTTCATAAAGTCCTTACTATTTAATATATTTGCCACTAATAATTGGATATTCTATCATGTAAATCTCGGGTAGATATTCAACATAAATTTCATATTTGTCTCCGCCCTCTTTTTTTGCAATGTTTATTAGATATTCATGCCAATTACTCGGCGTTCTTTCTGTATATTCTTTTGGCAAGAAGCAACACCCACAAGTAGCGACTGAAAAATCTTTTTTCTCGTTAATGGATTTTTTTATTATTTGTTCTGTAGGTCTACATGGATTGTAACCTATTATAATATCGTATGACGAAATATTTGTTTCTTCATCGAAATTTTCATTTATTAACATTGTCTTGTTTTTAACGAATTTTTTATTTGTCAAAGGATCAATAATAGTTACTTTATTATTTCCTTCTTCTGTTAACATATTACCTAATATTGGTATTACTCCAGATCCTACTTCTAATATTTTTTTATTACTTACATTAAGCCTGTTATTAATTATTTCTATATAAGCTTTATATGGATTTAAATGCGAATCTTCTATATTTAGATAACAATATATTTGATTTATAATGTCATTATTATTAGTAAACCCTAAATAGATTTTTTCTTGAATTTCTTGTTGCAAATAATCTGGATAGATATGTATATTTTTATCTACAAATGCTTTGATTTTTTTCCTTTCTTCATTTGTTGGTTTTTTTCCTATTATCATGCCTACACCTCTAAAAATATTATATCATGCTTTATCATAAGAAAAAATCCACAAATTGTGGATTTTGCTTATTATCTTTTTGAGAATTGTGGAGCTTTTCTTGCTTTTTTTAGACCGTATTTTTTTCTTTCTTTAATACGTGGATCTCTTGTAACAAATCCAGCTGCACGTAATACTTTACGATATGAATCTTCTCTTGTTTGATCAGTGTTTTGATCATAAGCAAGTAACGCTCTTGTAATACCTAAACGAATTGCCCCAGTTTGACCTGAATAGCCTCCACCTTTAACATTAACATTAATATCAAAAGTTTTTTCGTTATTTGTTACTACTAGAGGTTGCATTAAATCTTTAACCATAGTAGCTAAAGGCATATATTCTGTAACAGGTACATCATTAACAATAATTTTACCTGTTCCTTTCGTCATTGTAACTCTTGCAATTGAACGTTTACGTCTTCCTGTTGCAATAATAATATCTTTACTCATATTGCCCTCCTATTATATTTCCATAACTTCTGGTTTTTGTGCTTGATGTTCATGTTCTGCTCCAGAATAGACAAATAATTTTCTATACATTTGTTTTCCTAAAGAACCTTTAGGCAACATTCCTTTAATTGCTCTTTCAATCATTTCTTCAGGATAAGTTTCGATCATTGTTTTTGCAGTTCTTTTTCTTAATCCACCAGGGTAACCACTATGATTATAATAGATTTTATTATCAAGTTTGTTACCTGTTAAATTAATTTTTTCTGCATTAACAATAATTACGTAGTCTCCACAGTCTACATGTGGAGTGTATGTTGGTTTATGTTTTCCTCTTAATACTGTAGCAACTTCAGTAGCTAATCTACCTAATGTTTTACCATCAGCATCAACAACAAACCATTTTCTTTCAACTGATTCTTTTTTTTGCATAAATGTTTTCATATATATTTTCCTTTCTTTACTTATTATTTTTTAACTTTCCCAGGGTCAAAAAAAACAAGTAAATCAATGTACCAAGTAGAATTATAGGATAATAACAGATAAAAGTCAAACAAATATTGAACTATTTAAGTAGACTTTCTTCTTGTTCTGTTTTAGGAAAAAAATTAGGATAGTAAAGAGTATAACTATTAAATTCTTTTTGTGTTAAACCAAGTTTTTGATTGTTTTTTTCGGAAGTTGCTGCGGTTGAATCAAAAAAATAATTTTTTCCATCAAGTTCAACTATATTCCACATATGCCGAACACCATCAACCGACCCCGTAACAATATAGGATTTAATACCTATATTTTGAAATATTAATTGGCTTGCTTTAGCAAAAGCACTGCAAACACCTTTGTTTTTTAAAAACACATTATAATATGATTGATTGTTTGCTGAATAGGTAAATAGATGATCGTATTCATTATTTTCGCCAATCAAATTATATACATATTTTATTTTTTCTATGTCAGTTAAATTTTTTGTTTCTAATTTTATACCGTCAATAATTCTTTCTATTTTTTTTGTTCCTAGATATTTAAATTTTTTTAAACTGAAAGTATAACCAAGAGTTATTTTAGTTTTATCTTGATTAGTTGATATTATTAATGAGGAAAGATCGATGATTTCAGGATGGTCAAATATTATAGCATTATGAATTTTTAATACAAAGTTAATGCATTGATTTTCAGAATTGCAATATTTATTATCTGGTTCTAAGTATATGTTCCTTGTATTTTTTTTGATTTTTTCTAAATAATCTCGATAAAATTCTTTTTCTTTATCGTTTAAGTGTTCTCTATAAATTCTTTCATCAGAATAATACAAATCATTAACATATGAAACAGAGTTTTTATCAACTAGTTTGTTTCCTTCTACAGGCCTAAAATAATTGCTATAACCGTATATCGCACCAATTATTAAAACAATAAATAAAACTACTCTAAATCTTTGTTTGTTTGCTCTTTCCATTTTTACTCCATAACTATTATATATTCACGATATCACATTAATAACTATTTTTTCATTCATATTTGACACTAATCAAATAAAGCCCACATGCTGGAATCGTTGTATAAGTAATTGCTTCTGTTTCATTATCCAGTAATCTTTTTAAATCTTCTTTACTCATGTTACTTTTTCCTACTTCAAGCAATGCTCCTACCATATTCCTAATCATATATGTATAAAATGAAGCACCTATAAATTCAAAACAAATATCTTCATTTTCTTTAAATATTTTTGCTGAGATAATTTCACAATCATAGTTTTTTCTTTTACCAGAAACAAAATTTTTAAATGAATGTTTACCAATGAAAATTTTAATTGCTTCTTCCATTAAAGACAAGTTTAGTTTATCTCTATAGTAGTAAACATAATCTTTTCTTATGGGATTATATTCTTTGTTATTTATATAATAATGATAACATTTTTCTTTAACAGAAAATCTAGCATGAAAATTATCATTAATTTTTTGACAATCTTTAACATAGATAGATTTATTTATTAAATCATTTATTGATCTCTTAATATTATAAATATCTAAATCTAAGTTTATTTCAAAGTGACATTTTTGATCTAATGCATGAGCTCCTTTATCAGTTCTCCCAGAACCCTTAACACTAACTTTTTCTTTTGCGATTTTTGAGATGACTCTTTCTAATTCTCCTTGAACTGTTAGTTCATTTTTAAGTTTTTGAAAACCATTAAATTTGGAACCATCATAACTAACAGATATTAAATATTTCATAAAGACCTCAATAAATACATTATAAAATTAATTGTTGTTGTAACAATAATTGCCATATCTAAATATCCGACTTTCTTTTCAATGAATTTTGTTCTTATTTTATTTGCATTATATAATTTTTGTTCCATATTTATTCTTATTTTATTAATAGATAACTTACTATGTTTTATAATTGTTTTTGAACTTTTTATTATAACAATTAGTTTTCCTATTATTGTTTTATAAAAATAATCAAATCCTCTACTTGCTTGGCTAGTTAAAACTTTATCTGTTTCACTTAACATAACAGATAAAAATTTAATTGTGAGCATTATTGACAAAGTTAATTTGCCTGTTTTAATAAATAGGATATTAAATGGCCTAATTATATTGTCAATTCCATCTGCAATCTCAATTGGTGTAGTTGTAAAAATTAGTATTGATAATACCTCAATTGTTGTCGCGACTCTTACTATTATAAGTAAGCAGTCTTTGATTGAAATGCCTAATGGGGCACATATTAATATAATAATTAAAAATAAATACCTTGAAACATATACCATTTTTAGATAATGAGTTAATGGAATTCTTGATATAGCAATCATTATGAACACTATTATCAAAAATATTACCATATTTTTTTCATCATTAATGAACATATTTAGAATAGAAAAAAGAAAAATAATTATCTTAACTGTGGGATTTATTCGATGAATTCTTGAGTTGATTGGAAAATAATTAAAGTAATTATTATTTAACATCTCTATACACCCCTTTAATAAG
>LSQX01069856.1_pt1 | contig 18398 bp, 5 predicted proteins | sample 654561 | NCBI WGS metagenome assembly LSQX01 (sample SAMN04489861, study PRJNA283612) | anaerobic digester metagenome | isolation source: 4 biogas reactors fed with cattle manure at either 37C or 55C with and... | place: Denmark: Kongens Lyngby | collected 2014
GGCCGGCCAACCGACGTTGAACGCTTTCCAACCCGCCGTTTGGCGAGCCGGGTTTGATCTTGAAAGTTCTTTGTTCATCGCACATTACACACTATAATTTGTAGTAAATTCTTACGATTGCCACTCTATGGAAAGGCGGAATTCCTGTCAAGAAGAATTTTTGCTTTTTTTGGTTTGATGGTTATGTTTCACGCGGATTACGCAGATTTTTTGATAGATTAGGGATGCACAGGATGCTGAGGATAAAAAGGGATTTTTAACGTTTTAGCGTTTCGCTGCGCGTCGGGGAAAAACCAACTGACAACTCCAAACTCTATACTGACAACTCTCACAGTCTCCCCGTCTCATAGTCTCACAGTCTCCCCGTCCCGTAGTCTCATAGTCTCATAGTCTCACAGTCTCACAGTCCCCCCGTCTCGTAGTCTCCCAGTCCCCCCTGCCCCACGCGTCATCCTGAACGAAGTGAAGGATCCAGCCCTTGGTGTTAAAGAATGTTCCCCTGACCTCCCGGTTTCGCTAATCACAAGCCAGACTATGCTTTAGACAACTGACGACTGATAACAGTCTCCAAGTCTCCACCTCCCCCCTTGCCCCTGGCTCATGCGTAACTGGTTCATGCCTCACTAACATCCCAATGAAGACAGGGGATGTTCGGCGGATAATGCGGGGTTACTCTGGAGCTGGCAGGCGGCGGGAAGGCGACGCGGATGAGGTGTCACGCAGATTTTTAATAGATTGGGGATGCACATGATGCTGAGGATGAAAAGGTGATTTATTTAGGGGAAAATGAGGGAGAGAATTGGAGACAAAGGGAGATTGAAAAAGACTGTCTTAGACACGGAAACCTGTTACAATCACTCCCAAACCAAGCCCCTCCGTCATTTCGACCGCAGGGAGAAATCCAGACCAAGGAAGGAAAAAGACTTTTACAATCCAGCACTCTTCGCCCTTCAAGCTGAAAACCCGCGCCCATGCGTCACCCTGGGGCGGGGCTGGATTCTTCGCTCCGCTCAGAATGACGGACCGGGGCAAGTAGCCAGTTGGCAGACATTTAGCGGGCTCCCTTGCTTGCCGCCTTATGTCTCCCTTATGTTTCAAAGGCAAACATAAGGCAGATATAGGTTTAGGGTCAGGAGTGGTTTTTTACAAGGGACTCGTTCTATAATAAGGCGAAGTCGATTGCTGTGAAAGCCCTGGGCTTACGCGTCATCCTGGGTTTGGGAGGTGGTTTAGGGAGTCTGGTGGTCGGAGGAACATTTATTACCATAAAGGCCTGGATCCTTCGCTGCGCTCAGGATGACGCTTCGGTTCGGGCTGGGCGGTGATTGACGCAGGCAGGTGGTCAGAAGGACATTCTTAATTACCATGCCACTGGATTCTATCGCTGGTGCTCCGGGATGACAGAGCCGGGCTGGATTCTATCGCTGGCACTCCAGAATGGCAGGGTTGGCGAGATAGCCAGGTGGCGAGATGGCGAGGTGGTGTGCCGAGTCGGTTGACTTGAAAGCTCTGCCCCAGGCGTCATCCTGAACGAAGTGAAGGATCCAAGCCTTGGTGTCAACAATGGTTTTATATGCAGCCAGACTTTAGACATCACCACCCAGCCCCGCAGCGAAACGCCAAAACGTTAAAACGCTAAAACCTTACAACGCCAAATCCCCTTTTTTATCCGGATAATCCTGTGTATCCCTAATCTATTCCCCAATCTGCGTGAACTAATTCCTTGACATTTTCCGCAGGTTTTCCAATCTGGGCGGTATATAAAATATGAAACGATATTTTAAAAGGAACCCCCCATGAAAAGATCGATTATTGCCCTGATTCTGATGATGACACTTGCCACGCTGGTGGCTCAAACCACCACGCCCAGAAGCTGGTATTTCCTGCTGCAGGATGCCGCTGGCAATCACCTGCCCGAAGATTTTGAGGGACTGGCTTTGACCGCCACCCTGAATGGCGTGAGCCGCGATGCCAAGACCCCTGGCTTCGGTTTTTCGTATAGCAACGGATATATGATGGCCAGAACACAACTGGGCAATTTTGGCGAGGAATGGGAAATCGGCGATATTCTGAACGTGGTGGTTACCCGCGAAGGCGAACCCGGCAGCGGCGCGCTGATCAGCCTGCCCATCCCGGAAGGCAGCGGGCCCATCTGGTGGGGCGTGCCGGAATATGAGGGCAAAACCTTTCCCGGCAAGCCCATCCGGCTCTATCCCTTTGAACTGACCCTGCGCTGTGATGACGCGCAAAAACAGCTCGTGTATCAAGACGGCGAAGAAAGTACCCTGCTGCTGAACAAGGGCATCCGACCCAATGACCCGCGCAGCCTTGTGGGGAAATACAGCCTGGATAACGCGCCCAAAGGCTGGCGCTGGGAACCCTTGGAAGTGAAACTGGAGGATTTTGTTTTGCGCGGGGAAAAAGCGGAGAATGGCGGTGAGGGGATGTATTATGGGCTGGAACTGGAATTCCGGTTGGTAATGGAAGAGGAAGGTTCACGCTGATTACGCCGATTACGCTGATTTTGGATTATAGATTGTAGCGAGGTGGCAAGACTGGGAGACTTTAAAAATTGGCAGTATAAAGTTGGGAGTTGTCAGTTGTGTGGGCGTTATGCGCAGCGAAACGCTACAAGGTCATGCCCTTCAGCCTGAAGCCCTGAGCCCACGCGGCATCCTGGAGCGCCAGCGATAGGATCCAGTGCTGTTTTTCAAGCGGCAGCGCTGACGGGAGGCGACAAGTCTTTGGAGTGATGTGTCGGTTCGGGTTTGGGCGGTGTGGTTTACAAAGCCTGGTGGTCGGGTGAACAATCATTATCGCAAAGGGCTGGATTCCTCGCTATCGCTCAGAATGACGCGCTGGGGACGGGGGACTATGAGACTGGAAGACTTTGATACAGAGAGACTTGGAGACTGGGTGACTTAGAGACGGGGAGACTGTGAGAGTTGTCAGTATAGAGTTTGGAGTTGTCAGTTGGTTTTTCTCCCGACGCGCAGCGAAACGCTAAAACGCTACAACCCTAAAACGTTAAAAATCCCCTTTTTATCCGGATAATCCTGTGTATCCCTAATCTATTCTCCAATCTGCGTGACACAAAAAAAGCCCCCAGCGCTATGCCGGGGGCATGTATGTTATATGTTTAATTGCCGATATTAGTTACGTTTCGCAGGAAGCGGAGGTGTGTCACCAGCACCGGCAGTGATTCTTACGAAGAGTTTGTCTGATCCCAGCATGGATGCGGGAATCGTGAGGTCGCCTGCGCTTTCAACCAGATACGCAAAGGTGAACCCTGTGTAAGGATCATCCGATGTGTAAATGGCATACCACTGTGCGCCCTCAACTGCGGTCCAATCCAGAATGAAGTCTGATCCGGACTTGCTTACGCTGAGGTCGGTAACGGGGTCGAGGCTTTCAGGCAGGGAATAAAGACTGATGTTGTCGATGTACCAGTAATTGATTTGGTAACTGTCCACTCCCTCGGCCACAAAGCGGATCTTGAATACGCCGTTGGCTGCATATTCCGAAATGTTATAGCTAAGGGTTGTCCATCCAAAGCTGCCATTCAAAGAACTGCGTTCGTCGATTCTGTTCCAGACGCTACCATCCCACACTTCCCAAGCCATGTTGTTTTCAATAGTAGGGCTGTAGTTGCTCAGGAACAGGTCGAATTTGAGAGTGACAGTGTTTAACCCAGTAGCATCGAAGCTATAGCTGGTAAGCGGGATGTTATAGTCATATACTCTGGGTGACCAGTAGAATCTTGCCGACGGGGCAGGATTTCCAGTACTGCTATCAATATTCCAGTTTGTACCACCGGCTGTCCACCAGTTCTCTTCCATGCCAGCGCTCCAGTCTTCTGTGAAGGGCAGGGCAAATGGAGCAGGGGGTTCGGGGATGGTGACCGGCACTTCGTATGAGATGGGACCGTTTGTGCTGTCGTGTACGGATTGCACAGAGTAGTAATAGGTGCCGGGTGCCAGGTTTTCATCAGTGTAGTAGTAGGCTGCCACGGTAGTGGTATTGATTTGGACGTTATCGCGGAAGATGTTGAATCCGCGCAATACGCGATTCATTTCCACGGTTTGGATTGCTGCCAAGGGAAGGTCGCGCATGTCTTTCTGATTCTTAACCTGGGCATGGGTGGTTTTGGGAGTCAGGGTTGGGGTACGTCTGGAAGTCAGATACTTTGCTTCATCTGTGAAGTGAGCATGGATGAGCCAGTTTCCTTCGATGCCGGCATCTTCCAGGGTAAACCATTCGTCATCCAGTTCCACCAGGTTGCCACGTCCGTCAACACCATAGAGGCCGTCTGTGGAACCGGGGAAAGTGCCGGCAATACCATTCACGTGGTATCCCACCCAGAGGGCTTCGATGCCCGTGGTGGGGACGGGAGTGGTGAGGGGGATGTAGTTCCAGCCCACGGTAAGTCCGCTCACTGCCTCGGTGGCAAGCAAGGTTTCAGGGGCAATGTCTGCATCCGTTCCGCTCCAGACCTTCAGATAATCCACGGTTTGGGGCTCTTCGTTGAGATGGATCATCACGCCGTCCAAGACTTGACCAACGGTATGTTCCATCACTTCAGAACCAAACATCACAGCAGCATGGTACTGGTTTGCACCTGCACCTACTGCACCGCGATCGAGGCTATCGTCCCAATGCAGATATCCGGTTTGGGTGGGGTCTCCATAGATGCTTGCCCAATCGATGTAGGCAGCATCCGCACCGTAGAGCTCACCTTCCAGCATGATCACGCTGGCGATGGGTTCTTCCACAGCTTCACCTGTAAGGGCGACGGTGTGGATGGCACGGGTGATATTGTCTTGGATATTGAGGGTGGCAGATTTGAATCCTGCGCTCTGCGCGATAAACTGCACAGTGAAGTTATAAGGTTCGGTTCCGCTGATTTCCACAGGCAGATCCTGGGTGTCCAGCACAAAGTTCCCTTCTATATCATCTGTCAGCCAGATATCGCCCACTCCAACATCAATGGTACCAATACCGATATTGGACAGGGTGAAGGTCTTGGGAGTGGTGGGAGTGAAGGTGTGAGTGGTGCCAAAATCAAACTCCGTGGGCGTGATGCTGAGCATAGGAGCCTGCGGAATTTCGCGCACGCACACATCGTCTATCTTCATCATGTAATTGTCTGTGCTGTTGAAGTGACGGAAGGCAAAGTGGACGGTCTGTCCGGCATAGCTTGCCAATGGGTTGCTGCGTTGGTGCCAATCGCCGTCTTCCAAGGTTTCCTGACTTAACATGGTGAAGTTTGCGATGGCGGGTCCAGAGGTGGAGACGTAGAAGCCATAGTGTTCTTCGGGCCAATCCGGATCCTGGCTGGCTACGTAGTATTCCACCATGTAATCACCGGTAGCGGGAATTGCGAGGGGAGGAGTGATGAGCCAGTTATCAGGATAAAGCTCACCAACGTAGTTTATATAGGAGGCAGATGTAGCACTGTAGTTACCGGTGTGGGGATCAACCGAGAACTGGTACCAGTTTTCGCCGTCACCATCATCATCCACCATAGTCCAGCCGGCAGGCGGGAAGGTATTGCCTTCAAAGCCTTCACACCAGGGGAAGCTGGTGATGGCGGGGTCTGCTTCGATCTGGAAGCTGCGGACTGTGGCGGGATCGCTTTCACCATCAAGGTTGCCGGCGACCACTGTCCAAAACCAGCGATCTTCATAGGCAAACACAATTGCGCCTTCGCTGTCTGTAACAGGATTGAAGAAGGGATCATCCACTTCAAAGTAGTGATCGTCGTAGATGGTCTCTTCATCCTGAGACATAAAGACAGCGTAGTATGTGGGCAAGCCGCCATTGTCGAGGTCAGGCTCCCAAGTGAGGTTGAAGCCGTAAACGGACATATCGGTTGCCACATCATTAGGATAGGTGAGGGTGGGGGTAGCGGGGGGACCGGAGATCATTTCTCTGATCGCAATATCATCCATGCTGATATACCAAGGAGTGATATTAAGCCAACCGTGGATGCCGATGTAATAGATACCGTCTACATCAACGGAGAAAGTGCCGCTGACCTTTTGGTAATCACCACTAACCAAACCGGTTTGAGGAGTGATTTCAGTGGTAAGCGCCGCCAAAGTGGGAGCGTTGCCCAACTTTGCCTGTATCTTGGCTGCGGTGGAAGTATCTGTATCCTGACGGGCGTAGAATTCGATCTGATAATCGGTTCCGGCTTCCAACTGGATGGGACGCACCAAGGTGGACTCACCATTGTACCTTAGGGTGGCATTCCAGTTTCCGGTGCGGGGTGGGCGGTTGTAAGTGGTTTGGTTGTTGCTGGCAGTCCAATACTGGGTCTCATATTCCGGACCGACGAGCTGTGTCCAGCTACCCAGAACTGATGCACCATTGGTGTAGCCGGATTCAAAACCTTCAAAGAAGGGGAAGCTGGAGATGGTGGGATCTGCCAAAGTGCTAAAGCTCCAGATGGGGCAGTTGGCTGCGTCACCTTGGTTGTTATAGGGGATCACCTGCCAATAGTAGGTGTTGCTGTAAGCCAGGGTGGGGTTGTAGCTGAGGGCATCGCCCATGTCGCCGATATAGGCGGGAGGGTTGCTGTTGCCAAAATACAGCTTATAGCCATCAGGTGCGCCGCCACCGCTTACCCAGTTAAGGGTGGCAGTGAGGAGAACGCCAGTAGCCTGATCAACGGGAGATACAGCGATGGCAGGATTGGGAGGATCAGAGATGGTATAGCTGGTAGCAAGCAACATCAGGTTGGGGCGGGTGGTTTGGGCACTGGTGTTGTCTGTGGGAGGGTTGCTATCAGCTAACACAGTATGATGCATTCCACTCATGGTGGTGGCACGGATGGCAGGAGCTGTGGAGCCTGCGCTGCCGCCGCCGCCACCAAAGTTGCGCTCCACTAATACCAGGAGGTTGTTACCACTATCCAGATCAAAGGTGTTTGTAAGTGTGATCGCATACCAGCCGTTGGCAGGAATCGAGCTGATGGTGGCATCATAGACCGGGGTGGCACCTGCGGTCAGGTTTGCCCAGCTATCCGCAGTCACGGTGCTGCCAGCATAGGATTTCAGATAGATCTTGGTGGGCACAGCATCGCTGGAAGCCTGGGTTGTAAACCAGCCCAGGGTGTTGATACGCTTGTTTCCTGCGCCTATTTCGGTGGCGGTATAGAGGGATGCACTGCGCTCATAACCATAGTAGCTGCCCAAGGGGAAGCGGGAGGTGGCTGTGCCATCGCCTATCACCACTGTTCCGGCGGGAGTTGTGGTAAAGCTCCAGATGGGGCAGTTGGAGGCATCACCATAGGCATTGTAGGGAATAACCTGCCAGTAATAGGTGCTGCCATCAGCCAAGCCGTTGGGGTTGTAGGTGGTCACGTTGCCCAAATCGCCAACATAGGCGGGAGGGTTGGTGTTGCCAAAATACAGCTTGTAGCCAGTGGCATCTATTAATGAAGTCCAGTTGAGGGTGGCGGCTGCATTCACGAAGCTTGCGCCATTGGCAGGGCTGATTGCAACGGTGGGGTTGGGAGGGTCCACCATGGGAGTGTAAAGCTGGATATTGGGGCGGTTATAACTCCTTTCGCCATTAACACCTTGAGGGAATGAAGAATCCTGAGCTTTATAAGCCGTCAGGTAATTCGGTGAGGTGCTGGTATAGGCAAAATTCGGATATCCTGATGTCCAGCCTCCGTCATGGTTTTCAAAGAGGAATTCGATATTATCGGTTCCGTTCCAAGCGAAGGGGGTGCTGAAAGCAATGGAAAACCAGCCGCTTCCATTGTAGGTGAGGTCCCCTTGATATACAGCGTCAAAGAGTGCGCTGTTGGGATGGTCGATATCAGTGTCTTCATACAAAGCAGCACTGGTGTGACGCACATAAACACGTTGATCCAGCATGGTGTAGTTGCTGGGTGTGTTGGTTACATTAAAGGCAATGCCTGTGATAGAGTTGGCAGCAGTGAGCCCGGCGGCATTGATCTCGGTCTTGGTGTAGATCACTTTGCTCCAGTTGTTATCCCACAGTCCGTTAAACGGAACTGTATAGCTGCCAATGGTGCCTGTGCCGATAGTATAAACACCGGCAAAAGCCATAGTGGCAATCAACAGTGCTATTGCAATGGATAAATATTTCTTCATATAAATCTCTCCTTGTATTAAAAGAGGGTGTGAAGACTTGTTGTTTGTTATGGGAGCGCGTTAGCCTGGCGGTGAAACAGCCCTGGCAAAAACGCGTTCAGTTTTCTTTTTGAAGTTGTGAGGTTTAAGTTGTTTTTTCCGGTTCCGGCTGCCACAGGCGTCTGTGAGGCAATGTGCGATGTTACTTCTTACACGGCTGATGGCGGCTGGATCCAGGAAATAACAGGGGATGAAATGGTTTTGTTTGCTTTGAATGCCGGGAGAACAGGATGCTTTTCCTCCGCAAACCGGCAAAATGCCGGATGAGGATATGGCCACGAAGGCTGAGAAACAAATTTGCATCCTTTGGTCTCCCTTTTTTTCGCGCGGGGGAAAGCGTTGCCGCTTATCTCCGGTGCGTATTTTGATCTCGGTGAACATTTATTTGGTGAGGCGGTTTTAGTGTCAAGCACTTTGTTAGATTTTGCGAAATATGGTTCACGTTGATTACGCTTATAACGCTGTTTTTAATAGAATTTGAATAGATTTGAGACACACAGAATGGTGAGGATGAAAAAGAGATTTCGGGTGAGTGGAAAATTAAAGTTGATAGTTAGGAATTTTTGCCAGATGGCGAGATGGCCAGATGGAAACTTGAAGAGCTGGCGCTATTTCTCCTGACGCACAGCGAAACGATAAAACCTTACAACTTAATCATCCCTTTTTCATTCCCATCATTCTGTGCCTCCCAAATTTATTAAAATTTCCGCGTGACGCAGTTAATATTTGACAAATATCAAGCTCTCAAATTATTGTCCTTCAGCCCTTGAAAAAATTAGCCAGGCTTTGCCGGGCGCGGGTTGTGAGCCTTGTTTACTCCCCGCGATTTGGCAAGGTCCCAGCTCTGGATATGTTATAGAACAAAAAAAGATACACGAACCCGGAAGCGTAAAAACCCGCCTGAAGCACCTCTAAATAGTAAAAACCATCGCACAAACACATTAAGATGCAAACAGGCAGGGAAAGCGAATCCGAAGCAAAATTGAAACAACTTCGCAAACCAAATCGCGGAAACCAAGACCCGGCCTCAAACCGGGAAGGCTTCCGCAAAACCCTCCAAATCAACTTCGAATTTTAGGATAAAACATGAAAGCAAACAAAATTTTGTTTGGGCTTCTCTTGTTGGCTCTTTGTGCCAGCGTTTGGGGTGTGGATCCACGTTCTTCTGTGAAGGCTGTCGAACGCCAGATCAAACCCCAAACCTATCAAACCCTACCGCCCAGTCGCGATGATATCTTGAACGAAGATTTCAATGGCATGCAGTTTCCGCCCGCGGGCTGGAGCAGCTATGATATCGATGGCGGTAGTCGCCAATGGCAAAGAAACACAAACGGTTACCACAGTGCCCCCGCCTGCGCCATCCACTTGGAAGGTGCATGGGAAGCAGGAATGCAGGAAGGCTGGCTGGTGACGCCTGCCCTGAACATTGCCCAGGGCGAAGAATACGTGCTGTCTTTTTGGAATTATTCCGCCTATCCGGAAGATGGATATTGGCATAAAGTGCTGATAAACACCAGTTCCGGCGACCCCGCGGCACCCGGCTGGGTGACCCTCTGGGCGCAAACCTATCCCGAAACCACCGAGGATTGGAGCCTCTGGAATATTCCACTGACGGGCTATCACGGTTCCAATGTCCACATCGCTTTCCAATATACGGGAGAGTGGGCAGATGCTTGGCTGGTGGACGATGTTAAGGTCACTGCCGATCTCAAATATCTGACTCTGCTGCCCCCACAGGGACTGGGCTCATACATTCCCGCCGAGGGAACCCACGCCTACCCAACCGACACCCACATTGGCATCACCGCCACCCCCGGCTTTGGGCAAACCTGGGATTCCTGGGTTCAGGGTCCTGTGGAGAATTCCGCCAACTCCCGCACCATGGTATATATGGATGATGACCACAGCGTCCAGGCTGCCTTCACTCCCTACGAACTGGACAACCTGGTGAACCACCACGGCATCGGCATGGAAGCCTTCACCTCCGTGAAAGCCGGCGGCACAAACCGTGAAGTGGCGGAAAACTTCAGCAGCCGTGTGGACGCCATCAACAAGGTGGTGATCCACGGTGTCACTCTCAGATATGAATATTTTGGAGATGAAGGTGAAGGACAATGGGTCGAATGGGATCCAGGAAACACCCAGCCTTTCATCGTGCGCTTTTATAACCAAAGCCCGAACACGCAGCCAAACTGGAACAGCCCCTACCGCGGTCCCTGGAACGTGACCGGAAAGATGTTCAGCACGGGCACCATGGAAAACTGGACCCAGGATTACATCGCCTGGAAGGTGGAGCTTGATCTTCCTCAAAGCGTGAACCTCGACTCCGGTTGGGTTTCAGTGCAGATGGACCGTGACGGCGGTGCCGGCGGCTATTTCCTCTGGCTCACCTCCGAAAGCGGCAGCGGCAACGGCGTTTTCTATCAACGCGGTGAGGAAGAACCCGAAATGGAAGGCGACCTGATGCTGGAGCTTTGGGGACAGGGCGAATCCGGAACTCTGAGAGCTCCCGTCCTGAAATATCCCGTGAACCAAACCGGCTTGCCCAAACCCGGCTTTGACTTCCAGTGGCGGGTTGCCAACACCGGCGCCTTGCCCGAATATTACATCCTGCACCTCTATGAAGAGCAAAACCTCTATCCAAACGATCCCAGCTATTCCTGGGAAGTGTTCGATGTCAACAACTTTGACCCCACCAAAGATCCGCAGCTCTCGGACAGAGTCAGCTACGGATTTGGCGAACGCTGGTTCTGGGCGGTGGAAGCCGTGCGCGGCACCAGTCATGCCATGTCCTCGGTTTCATATTTTGAAACCCAAAACCTGATCAATATCCCCCATGAGGAGGATTTTGGCAGCGGTGAAGACGCGGAATGGCCTCTGGATTGGACCCAAACCCACACTGGCGGAATCCTCACAAACCGCTGGAAAGTATTTGAATCCAACGACGCCGGCGGCTTGCCACACGAAATCCGCAGCACCGCCATCAACAGAAACGGTGACGCGCGCCTCATCAGTCCGCCCATCAACACCAGCGGCATAGGCACCTTCACAGTGCAATTCAAGCACTTTTGGGACGACTGGAGCCCCGGTATGACCGCCAAAGTTCAATATAGCCACGATCTGGAAACCTGGCACGACAGCGATTGGAGCCTGGAAAGCGGCTCCGGACACGACCTTGGCACCAGGCTGGCAAATATCCCCTGCAACGGCCAACCCGTGACCTACGTGGCATGGCTCACAGAGGGATACCATTTCTGCTATTCCTTCTGGTTCCTGGACGATATCAAGTTCTATGAAAACCCTGTGGACCTCGTTCCGCCCACCATTTCAGACCATCTGCCCCCGCTCAGCACCGTGCGCAACGATATTTCCTTCCCCATCACGGTGGACGTGGCAGACGACGATTGGTGGAACAGCCCGCTGGGCGGCGTGGAACTGCATTGGTCCAACAACGGCGGCAGCTCTTGGAACACGCCCATTGTCATGACCCGGGGTGAAGGAGACAGCTATACCGGCATCATTCCGCCCCAAGATCATGGCAGCCAAGTGGTTTATCGCATCAAAGCCTGGGATATCCACAACAACCTGACTCAAACCCAAGACTACAGCTTCCAAGTGAACGACCCCGTTTGGATTTCATATTCATACGGAGTGGGCACCACGATTATGGGCGTTGAAGAGATAGACTGGGCGCCCATGATTGGGTTCAACAACCCTCTGTTTGGCACCGGAATTCCTCTTCAGTTGCTTGCCGTGGACGGCATGGCTGTCGATCTCTACGGCGAAGTGGGATCCCCTGCCCTCATCAGCGTTTACACCTGGGATGGCGGAGAATATATGTATTCGCTTTTCGAGCCCTTCGAATACTATTTCCCCAGTGGTCAACATCAGGTTATTCCCCTTGCCGAACACGGCATTGAGGACCTACTGATTACCACCCCGACCTTCTTTGTGATCATCGACCTTCCCGCCGGACACTATTTCCTGTGGAACGAAGCCTTCGATTATGGAACCTCCTACTTCTGGTTTGGAGACGAGCTTTATGGCAGGGAAGGTGGAAACTGGTGCATTGGAGCCTTGGCCCAAATCGGTGGCGAACCCCCGGTTGGTTTGATGGCTCCGCAGGTAAGCGTTGCCTACGACGATGGCTATGTGAGCCTCACCTGGCCTGCCGTGCCGAACGCCCAAGCCTACAACATCTATGGCTCAAACGATGCATACGACGAAGGTTCCTGGTATATCCTGGACACCGTGAACAGCCCCGGCTTCACCTACCTCCAAGGCGATGCCCGCAAGTTCTTCCGCGTGACCGCGTCCGATCAGGAAAACGGCAGCAAAGCCGCGTTCAAACCCTACGCGCCCGTCTCCTCAAAACAGGCGCCAAGCTTGAAGAGCGTGACTCTGCCCCAAAAGTAAAGTTACCTAAACAACAATAAAAACAAAACCCCCGGTTTCGGCTGGGGGTTTTTTTGTGTTCACGGTTTTGGCGAGATGACGAGACGGTAATAAGTTGGCAGTTGTCAGTTCTCTAAAACATAGTCTGGCGTATGATTAGCGAAACCGGGTGGGCAGAGGAACATTCTTTAACACCAAGGGCTGGATTCTTCACTTCGTTCAGAATGACGGGCTGACCAAGTAGCGAGGTGGAGACTGGGAGACGGGGAGACTTTGAAACTGTGAAACCAGACTTTGGAAAGCCACGCGAAACGCTAAAACCTTAAAACGTTACAACATTAAAAATCTGCGCTATCAGCGTAATCTGCGTGAACCTTAAAATGCCAAATCCCTTTTTCATCCTCATCATCCTGTGTATCCCTAATCTATTCCCCAATCTGCATGAAACGAAAAAAGTTCTTGACAAGGAAACCGGCATTCTCGAAAATTGACACCCAGTATGAATATATGAAAAATCACATATCGGGAAAAGGATGCGCAAAGCCCGCCCCGCCTTGTGAAAACGATGTTTTATATTTACGTGCTCCGCCAACGCGGAGTCAGGAGCGAAGATCGATGCAATGGACTTTTGGCAGTAATGCTATTGCTTGTTTTGTTTTTTGCCTGCCCTCGGCAGCCACAGAATCCTTGCGTCCATTTTCACCTTCAAAAACCTTCAATCACCAACCCCTTCAAATCCAACGGAGCCACCGCTTCCCGCCGGACGGCGCATTCGCAAAAACATCATCGCACACAAAACACGCTTACGCGTCTTCCAGCGTAAAAAGCGGGCATCCGTTATTTTCCTTCAACCTTCAAAAACAAACAGGGGCAGCCAGCCCAGACCAGGGAGGCAGCCCCAAAAAGTGATTCTTCAAACCAAACAAAATAACACTCTTTCAATAGAGGAGAAAAATTATGAAGAAACTAATTATAATAGTGCTGTCGCTGCTGGTTTTAACCGGCCTTGTGGCGACCGAATTAAAATACTGGGCCAACACAGCCTATCTGCAGACGATTCCCAGGCAATACGCAGCCGGAGATATCCTTACCCGTGCAGCCACCGTGTTCAGCCCGGTTGGAAACTGCCAGTTGCAAGGCGTCTATTTCCCCTTCTACGGTGGAGGCGCTGGCGGTCAAGCCAACGTGCGTGTTGAGATCTGGCCTGTGAATACAGACGGTACTCCCAATACAAGCGGAATGCTCCCTCTTGCAGGTGCCACAATCCTCTATGCCGACTTGATCAACTGGCAAACAGCACCGGTGGGAGAGGACTACAACTATGTGGATTTCTCCGCCGCCAACCTCTATTTCGGCCCTACTGCTGCCAATGGCACCAAGTTTGCCATGGTGGTCTCCAGCCCCAACGGTGTAGTCGGCAGCGTTTACACCGCGACTCTGCATGATAACGCAGTCCGTGGCAACAGCTACAACTATTACACCACTGATCCTGCGGGATGGGATGACTGGTACGACTATTGCTTCAGCGCCGAAATCACCTACACTGGTGATCAAGTGGACGTGGTGGCTTCAACACTCAATTTCAGCGGCGATTTCTTCCTCGAACCCGAACAGGAAGTGATTTACGCTGTGGAAGCGGTAAACAACAGTATAGACGCCAATGGAAATCCCATGGCTGTCACTGACGTGACAGTCGCTCTGGCGCTCAGAGATTGGGAAACCTTTGACATCGTTGACTTGATCGCCTTGACAGATGATCTTAGCATTGCAGCTGGTGGTGATATCTATCTGGAACTGACTGAACCCTATGCCCTGCCAGCCGATGGAGGCCGCTACGTGCTCCAATTCCAAGCTTGGCACGATGAAGACGTTTCGCTGGAAAACAACAACCTGTGGCTGCAGCAGGACGTGGTGGATCTCGAGGATGGTCCCTTTGATTTTGCCTACGACGAAGATGAAGCCACCATGGCGCACGCCTTCTACAACGACGGCTTTGGCTTTGCCAACACCTTCTGGTATGATGGTGCAGCCTTGAAACTCAACGAAATCAGCATCGAAATGCGCGATAATACCTGGCCCACGGGTGCGCAAGGCAACCTGAAATATGCTATCTTCCCCGATGATGGTACCGGAATTCCCGATATGGATAATCCCTTGGTGCCCATCACCCAAACCACCTGCACCCTGGGCGCTTGGAATACCTTCAACGTCTCTGCATACAATGCGGTAATCCCTGCCGGTGAAATGTTCCACGTTGCCTACTTCCAAGTGGGAGCCTATCAAGCAGGCGCACCAGGCATCATGGGCGACAAAACCGAACCCATTTCCAGCTGGATTACCTCTCTGGCTTACGATCCAGCCGAAGGATGGGAAGGTCCCGCTTACTATGACGAAGACCTTTGCATCAGGGTTGTTGCCGAATTGCATGAAGATGAGCCCATCGAAATCGAAGCACCCATCATCAGCGTTATTGTTGAAGACGGCTTCCCTCTCATCTATTGGGAAGATGTGGCTGGTGCCGTGAGCTACAACCTCTATGGTTCAAACGATCCCTACGCTCCCAGACCTTGGGACCTCATCGTGGGCGGAACTGCCGACCTTGGCCATTCTTACATCGAAGACGAGCCCTACCTGTTCTTCTATGCCACCGCTTCCACCGAAGCTGATGGCAGCAAGAGAAATCTCGTTGTTGCTCACACTGCTCCCAAAAACCAGATTGGAAAAATCAGCGCCAATTCGAATGTCATTTCCGAAAAAGGTCTTGAAAAAGCTGACAGCAGAATCCTTCCCCAGCAGAAGAGCGTGGAAGGAAAGGTTTCCACATTTGGCAAGATTGAAAAAGTTCGCCTCGACAGGAAATAATCTCTAAAAACCCCGGTGGGAACAGTCCCGCCAATGATATCAAACCCCTGCATCGCCGCAGGGGTTTCTTTTTGGGTTGTAACTTTGTAGCGTTTTATCGTTTCGCTGGGCACAATGCCAAAATAGCTGCCAACTCTCAAAGTCCCTCCGTCTCCAAGTCTCCACCTCGCTACCTCGCCCCAGCGCGTCATTCTGAGCGACAGCGAAGAATGACGCGCTGGGGCGTGATGGAGACAGGGAGACTTTGAGACAGGGAGACAGGGAGACAGGGAGGTGCTTGTGAGTTGGCAGTATAGAGTTATCAGTTGTCAGCGGGTGGCTTTTTTGCCCGACGCGCAGCGAAACGCTAAAACCTTGAAACCTCTTGCTCAAAAAATCCCTTTTTCATCCTCATCATCCTGTGTATCCCTAATCTATTGAAAATCAGCGGTATCAGCGTAATCTGCGTGACACTTCTTCTGCGTGACATTTCTTCTGCGAGAAAAAATCCCCAAAGCTGACGGTACCAGCCATCCAGAGTGTGGAATATAATCCACAAAAACTCCTTAAGACTCGAAATAATTCTTGACTAAATTTCATCCATATCTATTCTCAAATTATGAAAGAAAGAACAAGTATGAGCCTTTTTGCCATGGGCTTTACAGAGGTAAAACTACACCGATGGCAAATATATACAAAATGTTTGCCACGGAGTTTATAATGATAAAAACAAAGGAATTTTTGGTTTTTTTGGGATGAAAAAGATGTTCGGTTTGCATCCGATTGACGGTCTTGGCTCTTCCGCCTTCCCCGGCTGGACGATTGGGCAAATGCCGCCTGTTTTACCCCAAATATCCAAATCTCAACGGAGCCTTGGGCTCTGGCGCGTCTGCCAGGAAACGCAACAAACGTCATCGCACACACACGCAAAACCGGCAGATGAACAGGGACGGCATCCGTTATATACCTACAACCTCAAAATCAAACCGGGCTCCAGCCCCAGGCTTGCGTTCACGCGGCCGTCCGGTTTTTTAAGGAGACCCGATCGAACATTCTAAGGTAAAATAAGTCTTTCAAATTAGGAGATAACACTATGAAGAAATTAAGAATCATGCTTCTGGTGGTTTTGGCACTTGGACTATGCTCAGTGGTTTTGGCTGCCGACCACAGAACTTCTCTCGCGCAGAGCGGCTTGAAACCTTTCAAAGTCAGCTTCGAAGAACAACCGCAATTTGAGCAAGTGAGCGGCCAGGAAGCAAATAGAGCCACTGTTCTGAACGAAAACTTCAGTTCCAGCACCTTCCCGCCCACGGGTTGGGTATATTACAACCTCAAAGGCATTGGATACCAATGGGGCAGAGCCACAAATCAATATCACAGCAGTCCGGCTTCCGCCTCACACGCGGGTGGAAACTGGCTTTCAGCCCAGCAAAGCGGCCTGCTGGTTTCGCCTCTGATTGACCTGGGTGTAATGGAATATGATAATATTACGTTCTGGCATTATACCGACTCACCTGGCAATATGCAGACCGGCGGGCATCAGCTCTTGGTTACAGACGACCCCAACCACGAACAATGGTATATTTTCTGGGAAGATACCAGCCCCAGCGCTTCCTGGAACCAAGTCACGGTTTCCCTGGAAGGTCTGGGCAACCTTCCGCTCTATTTCGGATTCTTTTACGAAGGCAAACCCATTGGTTCCAATAAGGATACATGGTTTATCGACGACGTGGTAATCAACTCCACCAACATCAATGTCCTGCCCGTGATAAACACTCCGAATCCCAACCTGCACCGCTATGTGGAAGCCACCATCAATTTCGACAGCGGAGTGGATGAAGCCATCGTTTGGTATAGCTACGATGGCATAAACTGGGATTCCTGGAACATGGAGGAAGACGACGAAGCTGATGAACCCAATATCTGGTGGGGAGCGATTCTTGCCGGCGGTGAAATGGACCAGGAAGTATTCTACAAAATCTGGGCTAAAGACATGCTCGGTAATGAAGCTGAATCTGAAGTATACAGCTACATGGTGGAAGACCCCGTCTGGGTGTTTTACGATTATGGCGTGAATAACTACGCCAGCTATATGCCAGCGGGCCTCGCGTCTAACGCCACCTGGGGAGCCTTCAACTTCTTCCATAATCCCTTCTATGGCACCGGCAGCTCGCTGTATCTTTACAACACCGAAGCCGCCACTTCCAATCCTCAGACGAACGTGCACCTGCAAATCTATTTCTTCACGCCTGCCGAAGATGGAAACCAGGCGCTTCAACGCCCCTATTTCGCCACACCGCCAGTGGTTGAGACCAGTGGTGTGGATAGAGATGTATTCGCGTTTGCACAATTCAACAATGGTGAACCCATCGAAATTACAGACCAATTCTTTGCCATTGCGTTTGAAAACCTGCCCAACACTGGAAATGATAATACAAACTCCTTCTTCCTCTTCAACACGAAAAATGACTATGGCATGTATGGCCTAACAAAATCGAATGACCCCGGCGCATGGTACACCTTCATCGATGCCTCCGGAACCTGGGTAATTTCAGCCGAGATTGGTTATGGCAGGCTTCTGGAAGTGCCCGTGCCGGAACTTGTCATCACCCTGGAAGATAGCTATCCCACTCTCACCTGGGGCGCTGTGGAAGGCGCTGCGTCCTACAACGTGTATGCCAGCGACGACCCCTACATCCCTCTGAATGAGTGGATTCCCATCGCGAGCCCCTGGTCATTGCTGGGCTATGCTTACACGGCGGAGGATCCCTTCCAATTCTTCTATGTGACCGCTTCCAGCCAGCCGGATGGGAGTAAAGCCGCAAACACAGCCAAAAAGGAACGCTTGAACATTCAAGGCAAAAGCACGGTACCCGTTCTGAAATAATTAATGATGTATCGCGCGTGCGATCCCATACACAATCGACCCCCGTTTACCGCGGGGGTTTTTTGGTTCACGCAGATTTCGCCGATAACGCTGATTTTGTTGAAAAG
>LSQX01070424.1_pt1 | contig 18397 bp, 9 predicted proteins | sample 654561 | NCBI WGS metagenome assembly LSQX01 (sample SAMN04489861, study PRJNA283612) | anaerobic digester metagenome | isolation source: 4 biogas reactors fed with cattle manure at either 37C or 55C with and... | place: Denmark: Kongens Lyngby | collected 2014
TATGGTTTTCAAACGGTATATACAATCTTCTTCAAGATCATGAAAAGGCTGGGTGATTATGATATTATCTCCTTTGCCTTTTGATTGGTTTTTCTTGAATCTAGGTTGACTAAAAGAATACTCCTGCCCGATATTTAGTATCTTGATATCAATATACAAATCGTTACTTCTTCGTTCTTCTTCTGTCATTTTATAGAAACAAATGGGAGAAGTTTGAAAGGTAGCTTCTAACTCTTGTATCTTATCATCTATAAAGACATGAATTCCTCCTACTAAGATATCAGCCATTGAATAGCCATTTTCTTCTTGATATAAAAAACTCTCAAGGTCTTCATATACCTTTTTTAGGTCATAATTAATGGGTAGTTCAACGGTGATAGTTCTTTTTTCAGGAAAAGCTTTGTGATAATTCTTCAAGTATGTTGATAGTCTTGACTCTTCAAACACTGGTACAAGGTCGAAGCTTATATCAAAGCTTTCATTCAGGTAATCTTGCAGGTCATTTAGAATGTTAATATTATCCTGTTGAATAATATCCCAACAGAATAGATACGAGTCGTCATTACATCCTGAAAGATAGCCAACCCCGTTTACCAAGGCAAACCATCTATTTATTGTCGTATGATTAAAGAAAACGATTAGCTTATGACTGTCGTTTTTAAAAGAATCTTTTAAAATTTTCTTTCCGATTTTGTAGAAATTGGACTCAAGGAGATACTTTTTTGCCACGACTAATGGATGCCAAGGCCCTAATAAGCTTGCAACTCTATTAATTTCTGAATTATCTTTACTTTGCTTATATAGAACAATATTATCTAAATATCTTGTAAAATATTTATCAGAAAAGGCTAGGGCCTCGAATTTTTGGTATCTTAGTAGTTCGTAGTAAATTTCTAAGTAGCTGACTATTATGTCCTCTATATTTTGTTTGTTTTCTATATTAAATAGAAAATTAGCAGATCCTAAAGGTCTTTGCTTTAATCCCAGTCCAGATCCTATTTGAATATTCTCTCTTACCATTTTTATCAGGTTATTCCTGACACTTTTATATTGTTCTATTAAAATGGCAAGTGATTTATCAATATCATTACCTTCTATTGCAGCGGGTTCAGCCCAATCACCAAATTTTATGAATGATTTTGATTCTTTCCTTTTCTCGTTGAAAGCTTGACTTGTATTTATTAGAATCGGGAGGTAACCATCTTCATTTGCAGCTATATTTCCCAAGATAGCTCGTTTATCTGTTTGACTGGATCTCCCTTTCAAACCACGGTACAATTGGTTTGGACTTTCAAAACAATTCATAAGTTGTCTTACCGGTTCGCGATTCTTGGTACTATTAAAGATTCGAAAACGGAATTCTTCATGAATTGTGTAATTTCCTTTCTCCTCAATATTTGCCGTTAGTTGCAGCCAAATTATATTGTTGTTTGAAAAGCAAGTCAATGTTAATCTATTATTAGGATAAACAGTAACATCATAAATCACGGATTCGCTTGTTCTTCCAAAATTTGAATTACTAAACTTAAGTTCCTTAGGATCTTGATTATTATTGGGCTCCCTATCTTTTATACTAAAAGGTCTATCAATCAAATACCATTGGTCAAGATTGTTGATATATTGAAATATTTGAATATCAGCAGAGTGATCAAGCTCTATTTTTTTCTCTAACTCTTCGCTATAGTCAGTTTCTTTTAATGGTTTAAATGTTTTGAACACTTTTTTATGTTCCTTCACTACTATTATTGTAGGGGACTTTTTATTACATATGGTTAAAGTACTTTTAGTTTCAAGACCTGTATCAATCCATTCTCCATTAGTTTGCTGTTCAAGTTTAAAATTATAAGATTTGAAGTTTATATTGGGTATTGTATGTGATGCTTTATTTGCTTCATCAAAATATACTATACTTTTATCATTATTAACTTTTATTCTAAACTCAGAACCTGGCCTATCAGACTTGAGCTCAAAATGAAAACACAGGTCCATACCTTCAAAACAGACTATTTTATCTTTTTTCTCACTATGGGTGAAAAGGCCATTTGAACTAGAAATTTTATCAAGAATCAGATAAGTGTTTTTTGGGCGAGGTGAATCAATCTTTTTATCACTTATTCCGTATAATGTTCTGATCACCTCGATTGTAAATATAGACCAGTTCTTATTGTTGCTAAGAGCATCAGTAAATAGTAAAATGATTTCCGAATTGAATTTCGTCGTAGTAAGTCTGAGGTGGAACTCTTCTATAATGTCTTGATAATCTGTGAGCGCTACTAACTCTTCTATGCTCGTTGCATTTTTTAAGATATCTTCTATAGGATATCTTTTTAATAACTGTTTCTTTACATTCTTGGCTAGATTGCCTAAGACTGATAAGTATGAGTTTATTTCATCAAGATCGCAAATTGGTAGTCCAATGGCCTTTAATACGTTTTCTAGATTAAGCTTTTCATTATTTTGTGGAACGATTCTTTGTAGGTAGTCCTCGAATAGGATTTTATTCTTGATTAAAGCGTTTTCACTAGTTAATGATTCCAAGATTCCGCCCTTTGATGCAAATAATCCAGCAATTTTATTTATTTCATCATTGTCCAAATCATTTCCTATATATTCAATATATTTTGGTAAAAACAACTTTTGAAAATCAAATTCATCATACGAATCCTGTACCCAGGGCCACTCTTCATTGAATAGAGTTGCTTTGATGGTACCTCCCGAGCCTTTTATTGATTCAGGCATTTGACTTAATACTCCAGGTTCACAGATCTGTATAAAGGATCCCTCTCGTTGTTTGGTCGCACCATCTGGCGTTATTATACCTTTACTACTATCAACTGGTATGTTAGATGATTTACTTGTAATATAGAAGCATCTAATATTAGGATTATTAGCATGAAACTTTTCATTGAGTTCCATACCAATTTCTACAGTTAACGCTGGAATCAATATTTTGACTTCCGAACCATCATTAGTTCCCAACACCTTAGAGTTATAGTACTCCAGGACCTGATTATATAAAAATTCCGTTATCATGCGACAGGGTTAATATTTATAATTGCATCAATCCTTTTCCTTGTTAAATGAATAGTAGTTAACTAATTGTGCTGCACCTCCTGCATCTGGACTTCCTTTTAAGATGCCAAGTTCTAGAAGTGCATCTAACAGTACTTTCCTTGAGTCGTCGTTGTAACTGAATTCGATACCATAGCTTTCAAACAATGTGACTAATTGATCTAATGTAAGCAAGGGATGATTATTGTTTTTTTTCTGCATTTCAAATAAAAGCAAGACCATCACCTTAATCACTTGTGGCCCGGGTATAATTTTATATCCGATTATTTTCCTATTCTTGCGTACAGCTTTTAATAAACCTCCTTCATCTAGATCTTCTCCACTTGAAGTTCTCGCTAGATCAAGTAACTCATTTAATGTTTGTCCAGTACCAGTAGTCTGTTTTACCCATGATTCAATATTATATGCTTGTTTTTGTATATACTCTGGCAAGAGGCTTATATTTTCTATTTGCAGGGCATCACAAATAGTATTTTCATTCTCCTTAATTAGTCTTATGAAATTATTAATGGATAAAACTTCTTGGTCATTGTAGTCTTTTATAGTTAGAGACTTATACTTGTTGCCAAGCCTTATAAACTTGGCTTTACAATTAGGACATACATTCTCAAGTACATGTAAAAGGATATCCAGTTCTACTCTATTTTTCATATACTCTTCAATCATGCCTTTGCCCATATTTGTAGGAGTACTAGAAGGAACAAGAATGCCAACATGCCGTTGTCTAATTTTCTGGATAATCTGATCTTGATTAGGCAGCACAAGGTTATTAGTTAAAGAATTAAAAATCTCATTACGAATTATATTCAATATTCTAGTTTGTGATAACATCCATAGGGGAATGACAAACCTTAAGTAAGTAATGAGTATATTGATCCACTCAATTCTATCTATTTGTTTTTCAAGTTCTATTATAACAAGAGAATCTCGATAGACTCGTTCTGCAAAGAAATCAGGCTTCTCTATGTCGTTATATTTCTCTTTACTATGGAATTTGGAGATTCTAGTCTTAAACTCTTCATCAGATAGATGGCCCTTTATATTTTTAAAATCGATGAACAAGGACATGATTTCAACCTTTTTCTCGTCCAAATTACTCTTGGAGCCCCAGAGTGCCTTTTTGAGTCGAACAAAAAAATCTTCTTTAGCTCTAGTTAGCTCAAAATGATTCCCGTGTTTCTCAATCTCTAAATGCCAATTAATGATTGAAAAATAATAGCCATTAATAACTCTAGCCGCCCTATCCCTAAACTTTCCACCTTTTGCAAGGTGCGGGTAAGCTGGAATATAGCGTATTTCTTTGGAGTTACGTAATTTTTTGCCTTCAAATGCATGAATGATTGCTTTCTCCTTTTCACTATAAAAAGACTGTTCGGGCTTAATGGGGACACGCTTTTTTGACCTATTAACTTCACCATCATTACCAATTAAGACATCATCTTCAAAGAACATTTCCCGGAATAACTCAAGAAGTATATCTTCCCTGTACCTTAATTCTGCGGCAGGTAGAAAAAAGTAACTATTTGCATGTAATGGATGAGTTTTGATGGTATTGTGATCCCAATTAATGATTTCAGGGTCCTGGATAATATCTTTTAGATGCTTACTCATGTTTTTTAATACTTAATTGGTTTCTATACCTTTTTACCTCGTAATTTGTTTGAGAACTGCCTATTTTAAGTTTTATATTCTCTTCTGTATTATAAGCTAAATCCCTTGCTACTTTAACTTGATTTGTAATAGCTGTTTCAAGAAGCTCGGTAGGAAATGTAAAATTTGAGATTGAGTAATTGTACTTTCGCATTAACCAGACTAATGTTTTTGGAAGAATAGGCAGTTTGAAACTCTTAGAATTCTCAAAAGAGAATTCTAAGCATAAATCGTTGATATCTTGAGCCGTAGGATATGAAATTACTGGTTTAAAATTGTTGTAAAAAGAACCAGTTATCCTTACGTTTTGGTTCAAGTAAATCGAATCCTCAGTACTTTGAATAGTTTTAAATAACTCATCAGCAAGTTTATCAAATTCTTCTTTGCGCTCAATAGTATCTTCACGATTCTCAAAATAGGTTGCTAAAGAAGAAAGCTCTTTATTAAAACCAGTTAAGCTCTTTTGCAGAGCTGCTAAACGATAAATGATAGAAGTAGACCAGATGTTATACCATTTTTGTTTCTGATGAATGTCTTTATCAGATTCTATTAAATGATCTTCGACACTTTTGAATAATTCAATTAACTTAAACTCGAGTTCTGTTAATAAATCACTATTTTGTTTTTGCGTTTCTAACCAGTCCGAGGAGGTTGACCAAGAACTGTCTATTTCATTAAATTCTATGTTAAATAAAGGATCTATTTCCCTGAATATTCCACTTATAGAGAAGAATCTTTTTACTCCAAAATTTGTAGACAAATTTCTATTGGTTTCTTTTAATTCTCTTAGTATCTGTACGGAATGGTTGCTTCTGATTTTAAGAATGAAAGTCACTTGTTCATTTCTAAGCTTTTCGTTATCTATTAAACCATAAGGTGAGTAGGCAGAAAAGAGTGTCATATAGATTCTCCTTCCCAATAAGGTTAAATACTTTTTTTGCCTTATCATGTCAGTTACCCATTGACATGGATGTCCGTTATAATTAATATAATCATCGGAACAGCCAGCTAAAATGAACGATAGCATTGCTAGAGCTTCTCGAAAAACTAAGCTTTTACCTGAAAATAGCTCGGCTTTTCTGACAATGTTGATGAAATTTGCTTTTCCAGAGTTTTTTAAGTACTGTGCATTATTGTAGAATGGGCATAAACTTCTTGAATCACAAGCTTTGCAGTATTTCCAATATTTATCTTCAGTAGCTTTTATAACCAAATCTTGAAAGGGAAAGAAGCCTTTGTCTTCATATAACAAGCTTTTATTATCCAGTACGGTTTTTGAAAAAGAAAGGCTTTGATAGTCTCTATCTTTAGCTGAAGAGAATTCTAAATCCCCTGGTCCTTTGTCATTTTTATACAGGTTATTAATCCTAGAATAGAGCGTTTTTGAGCCAAATCGCTTTTCGTTTAATAGAACCTCTTCTAGTATACCTCGATTTGCACAAACGACAAGATTTTTCTTCTCTTCAAATACATGATTCATTAGTTCAATAAGATCGAGGGCAGCATTGATTTCATTTTTATCCGTTTTAAATTCATTTTGGACAATTGACGCATCTTGAGCTAAATATGCAAAGGAGAACTTATTTTCGCCTCTAAAGCAGCATATTTCATAAGGTAGTGGGTTCTCATTGAAATCGATTAATATTTTATGGCGATCCCTGAAAGTAACCCCTTCCTTTTTTAGTACTCTATATAATTTTCCTATGGCTGCTGATTTCCCATTTCCCGGCGCGCCTATAAAAAAATGCCACCTTGCGGTCTCTGACTTAGTGAGAAATTGATTTGCAAGATCTTCAACTACTGTGTCTAATTTGGTTCTTACATTAAGCAGTGGTTCGTCTTCCCAATTACTTGGTTTACTTGTTGCCGTTGCGGCATCTTGTTCATAACTGAGTAGGTCAAGAAGAAAATTATTCATAGCCATCTTTGGTTTTATTTGAAGAGGTTGTGCTTTATTCCATATTGTTTCACAGAGTTTATTCATATTCTTTCGAGAATAATTCCCGCCTTTACTTAAAGCTCTAAACATTAATAATTGTGCTTCAGTCGATCTGACAGATCGATCTAGCCTCTTAGCTAGTTCTTGTATTTTGGGGTTTCTTTCATGAATTCCAATGCCTTTTAATGCTATAAATAATTCATAGACTTTGGTCAGTTCCTCTTCGTTCCAAGGAATCCCGGATTTCTTAGTCTTCTCTCCTCCTGGAATTCTTCTATACTTCATGGTTGAGAAGTTTTAAAATGCTACTAATCCAATCTCCAAGGGCTTTCCCAAGTAATGGAGGGACTGCATTACCAACTTGAGTGTAATTTGGAACTTCAGCCTGCCTGTTAGTTCCACCTGTAGTATCTTTTGATCGAAATTCAAACCAATCAGGAAATGATTGAATTCTTGCCATTTCTCGAACTGTAAGAGTTCTATTTTGTGATGGATCGTAATGACAAACATCATCAGGTATACTAAGTGTGGCAGGAGCAGGAAATTTTGCAATTAGTGCGCGTTGTGACTGTTTTTTGCTCCGATGTAGAAAAAAGAATGTTTCAAGTTCTTTTTCATTTTCTTTCATTATACCCACCTTCCGCAGGTTGCTTAAGACATCTTTTGTGAGCTTATCTTGCCAACCAACGATAGTACCTGTTTGAAGGGCTTGTGTCAGCTTCTTTTTTGTTCCATTATCGAATTCTTCAATTATTCTAAGTAGTTTAAATCTGTTTTGAATTATTTCGCTATGAGTTCTATGGTTATGATTCTTTATTAGAGTATTTCCCCAGTAGTTAAACCTCCCAAAAGTATCTTCAAGCTTAATATCATATTCATTTTTAAGGAGCTCATTAATTGGGCTGTTATCTTTTGCATTTTTTAAATTGTCTATACCCTTCTCTACATTTATAAAGTCATCCTTGTTGATAACAATAGGCTGTGGCAAGAATTTACTTTTTAAGAATAAGTTGAAATGTGCTGGAGAATTAATATCATAATACTTAAAGTTCTTTATAGAGGTATAATCCAAACCCTTACGTACTTTTTTTACTAGTGATAAAGACTGCTCTACAATTTCCCTATCAAGGTCAGTACACATAGTATCTTTGTAGAGATCCTCTCTAATACCTAACAAAATAAATCTTGGTCTATTTTGTGGTAGTCCATAATATTTTGCATTAATATGCATGCATATTGGAATATATCCGATCCTCCCAAAAGCCTTAGCTACCTCGAACCACGCGTAATACTTTTTATCTGCCTCTTTAAAAGCACGCAGTATACCCGTAACATTTTCTAGGATAACTAGCTTAGGCTTCACTAAATTAACAAAATTGGCAAATGCTAAGGGGAGCGTATTCCTTTTATGGTTTTTTTCACGTTTACCTGCAAGGCTGAAGCTTTGACATGGAGGGCCGCCTGAGACTAAATCGATTTTGCCTTGAATAGATTTAATTAGTTCGGGTCTTTTTATAATCAAGTCAATTAAATCATTAATGTCTCCTATTATCAATTTGTCCTGGAGATTAGCCTCACCATCTATGTCTTTAAATTCTCCTTGTTGGAATCCTCTTGGATCTTCTAGAAGTCTTTTTGTATCACCTTTTTCATAATGGCTTTTTATCCATAATGAGTTTTCCCAGTTGGAGGAGCCTTTTAGGTCTTCTTTGAATAAGTTATAGGCATAAGTTTCTCCAGCCATTGGTGAAAGTTCATTTGCAAAGACCAAATTGAATCCGGCCGCCTTAAGGCCAAGTGACATCCCTCCGCATCCTGCAAAAAGCTCAATGAATGTTTTCATCATTAAAAAATGGTCATATTAAAAGTAGTTGTTTTAGGGTTTTTGTTTCCTCTATAACCTTAGTCACTTATTAACAAAATAACATCGCTTATGGCGTATAATAATATATTGTAAGTCCTTAACCAAACTCTAAAGAGACTGCGGATAAAATTATTCGCATCCATTCAACCGTGAAAGTACTCCCATCTTTCAGTCCACTGATTAACAAATATAAGTTTTCTTGTAATGATTATGTAATCCTGTGTTATATAACCGGTAATAATTCGCAGAGTTATTCTGGTTATTAACACATTTTCTTTTTTGGTTACTTTTTTTTGTTAACATCTTCATTTTCTGTTAATATCATGCTACTGATCTGTACAGGCTTGCCGGGATCTGATGGTTAATTCCCTGGTGACAAAACCGATTGTTATAGTAATCCATGTAATCCTTAAGTCCGCTCTACAGTTCAAGTCCATCAGCAGGGACCTTTATATAAACATAATCCCATTTGACTGATCTCTAGAATCTTTCGATAAAGATGTTATCAATAGCCCTGCCTTTGCCATCTATGCTTATCTTTATCTCTTCCTTCTCAAGAAGTTCGATCCATTCATAATAGATAAACTGAAAGCGTGACATAAGAATTGTTTACAGAGAAAACAAATTACAACTTGAAGAAAATAACTAGTTAGAAAGGCAAATTGGTATTCGGATTAATTTGTGTAAAAATCTTCATGCCAAATGCTACATAAACGAAAAAGACGCACTCATAACTTCAATGAATTTGTATGAGTTTTCGCAACAGAACAACAATGAAATGGGCATTTATATTTTAAAGGCACAAGACACAGACCTTTATACGCAACACTTGAAGAAGTTCAGCGACTTTTAGCTATAAGTGAGGAAATCAGGGTGACAGTTAAAAAAGTAACGGCTGACGCTCCACCTAAAACAGAAAAGAAAGTAGTAGAGACAAAATCAGTATTTGCAAAATCATCCGGCAAGTATACAGGTTATTGTATTCGGACAGGTGTAGAAATTCCATTTAATGTTGAAAAGCCATTAAGCAATGATGCATATAAAAAATGGAATAAGTATGGCGATCCTGACTATCCTGAAAAATATTGTCATTTCACAGGTGAACCCTCAAACGGTGAGACAAGTGTAAACCATCCAATTTTAAAAAAGAATTTGAGAAAGGCGGGAAAATAATTTGACCTATAACACGATCGATAAGAAGGGCTACTGATAACAGCCGATTGGCGTCATGCGGGGTGACGTTCTTAAATTCAAGTGCGTTGTACCTATTGGGCTTTAGTTGTAAGTCATCAGTGAAGTGCTCCAAAACCCCGCACGATCGCCAAGCGCCAAACCGTTCTTCAGCAAACATTTTGAAACGACATAATTTAATAGAGAAGCAATGGACTCTTTCGGAAGGGTTCCGGAAGATATTTGAAAAGAACTCTACGTTGCTGTTCTAAGAATGGATAGATAAGGTAATGCATTCCTCGTTTGGTAGCTTACAACGTTTTATCAAAGATTTATTCAGGGATCTGGAGGCAGCAAAGGCAGCAATCATGAATAAAGGAAGTAATGGTCCGACAGAAGGAAATGTGAACCGGTTAAAAAATATCAAACGACAGATGTAAGGAAGAGCTGGATTTGAATTACTGCGCAGAAAGGTCATACTATCAAATACCGGATAAAACATCACCAAAAGTGACGAAAAACCATCGTTATTTACCGTTTACACAAGGTTTATTTGGGAGGTTTTCAGTATATTGCTTATCATTGTACAAGGAGAATTATTTAGCATTGAACCTGATATTCAGAACAGAAAATAAAATCTAAAGCTTATTTATCTGTGAAATCACTTCTTGGAGATTATGAATTGACTGAACTTATACAAAGGGACGATATGGTTGCTTTTAGTCTTCTGTATGAGAAATATTCAAACAGACTTTATTTTTTCGGATTCAAATACTTAGGTTCTAAGGAAGATGCAGAAGATTTGGTTCAGTCAGTATTCCAGAAGTTCTGGGAAAAAAGGAGGGTTTTAAGAAAAAAAGCTTCTGTTAAATCATTTCTTTTCACCATTGCGTACAATGATTTATGTAAATTTTATCGAAAAAGAAAATACTTCAGAGAATTCATTAAGGAAACACTTAACCAATCATCAGAGCCTTCATATGAAATTTATTCAGGAATAGAGGCCGGATCAACTTTGGAAAGAATCTCTAATTTAATTAGATTTTTACCTGAAAAGAAAAGACTTGTCTTTCAAAAAAACAAACTCGAAGGAAAGACGTCAAAGGAAATTGCAAAGGAAATGAATCTTAAACCCCAGACTATAGATAATTATATATCAGATGCATTGAAATTTATCAAAAATACAATTTGTATAAGCGACTTAGTAGTGATTCTTTTTTTGTTTATTTAAATTGAATAGTAGAGTTAATCAGAAGAATTCAGAATCCATTAACCCAACAATCAAATTTTAATGAGATTTCCTCTTCTTGCGGGTCATACTTATAGAGAGGGTTACTAACCTTAATCTTGAAGACTTGACAATTTGGAATTTAGAGTGTTTATCCAGCTTCAGCGAAGGCAGTTTTATAAAAGTGGAATTAATCAATTGGTATCTATGTTCCATTCATTGGATAATTCCATGGTATTATGATCCAACTCGAGTAAAGAGTATGCTAGATTACTTCGGGCTGAATTTGTGCCCGAAATAGTCAAGAATAAGTTGTATGCCCATTTTCTTGATTACACAGGAAAAAACAAACGGCCCGAACTTTTAGGGTCAACCCTTTCAATTTAAGAGTAGAAATGTTACTGCATTATTTTTGATACCGACTTTATTAGACAAGATCATTTTTCCAGAAATTTCAGCATAAAAACAACCGACCCCGGAGAAACTAATATTGATCTTAACACAGTACAAATACTCGACTGAATCTCTGTAAGACAGAAAGCCACAATTCATTCAAAGTATAACTACTAAAAAACCTGGTATGAAACAAATCAAAGAATCTTAACATTAAAAAAAGGAAATCGCTGCAACGATTTCCTGAAAAACATCTTTATGACATTTTTAACTTTAAAATTCTACCAATCTATGGAAAAATTTAAACTTCTCGAGACCCCTTGTTTGAAACTACGGGAAAAAAACCTGATTATTATGTGCAATATCATTGCACTACTGCTAATAGGGATTCTTCACATTCAGGCAAATGTAGTTATTCCGCAGAAAGACAAACTACCTGTCAATATTTCAGAGGTTACGTTAGCAAATGGATTTGACTTAGTTAAAAACGAGAATGATCATTACTTTCTGTACAGTAAGAAACTGCTGAATGCTGATCGTAATGTTAACTTAGTTCAAACAGATCAGCCAAATAATACTATATCTGACAATTTGTTTGAGGAAACCCATGTAACACTCACTAGCCCTGATCGAAAATTAACTTTTATGTCAGAGACAAAGGCAAAAGCAAAAGGTTCAGTTCTACCCGCTATCTTACAACAAGAAATAACAGGTAAAATAACTGATGCCCAGTCAGGAGAACCTATGCCTGGAGTAAATGTTCAGATAAAAGGTACAATGGTAGGGACTATTACTGATGTATCGGGGATGTATGCTCTACATGTTACAGACAGGAATGCAACTCTTGTATTTTCCTTTATTGGATATGTAACCCAAGAGATACCACTTGATGGCAAATCAACTCTGGACGTAATTCTGTCGGCTGAAACTTTTGGTCTTGATGAGGTTGTTGTTGTGGGCTACGGGGTTCAGAAAAAAATGGATATTACCGGATCTGTATCAGTTGTGGATGTGAGTGCTTTACAGAAAGTTCCCGCTGCAAGCCTTGGCCAACAGCTTCAAGGAAAAGCTTCAGGGGTTATGATAGGCTCAACCGGTGGTCCGGGCTCCCAGACTATGGTTCGTATCCGTGGCATTGGAACTGTTAACAATAACGGTCCTCTTTATGTAATTGATGGAGTTTCAACCAGAAATCAAGATCTCAATTCAATAAATCCAAATGATATTGAATCGGTACAGATACTGAAAGATGCCTCATCTGCATCTGTTTATGGTGCACAGGCATCAAACGGTGTAATTATAATAACCACTAAAAGAGGTATACAAGGCCGGCCAAAGATAAGTTACGATTCTTATTATGGTCTTTCTTTACCTCCAAAACCATACGATCTGCTTGGGGCTACAGACAAAATCAATCTAGAATGGGAAGCCAAAACCAATGCTTTTACGATCAGAGATGTAACAACATTGCCCTCACATCCTCAGTTAGGAACCGGCTTAACACCAACAATCCCAAAATACATAATTCCAACTGGAAGTAACGGACCGTTCACAATTGATGAATGGACTGTAACAAACCGTATTACCGAATTTAATGCTCAGGGCAAAGGAGATGACTGGTACAGGGCTTCCGTTCAAAATGCTGCTGTTCAGAATCATCAGCTTACCATCTCGGGAGCGAATGAATCAGTTATCTATTTGTTTGGCTTAAATATTTTCGATGAGAGCGGTGTGCTTAAATATAATTATTACAATAGATATTCTGCCAGGTTAAACACTGAATTCAACCTCCGTAAATGGCTGCGCATGGGCGAAAACTTGATCTTGACCTTTTCTAATTCAAACGTGGCTCCAACCCAGGGTGAAGCCAATGTTTTTGCCAGTTCGATCAGAATGAATCCCTGGATTCCTGTTTATGACATTAAGGGTGAGTTTGCTGGTAGTAGAGCTGCAGGCGGAGGTAATGGAAGTAGTCCAATTGCTGATTTATACAGAGCAAAAGATAATTATCGGAATAATCTTCGGGCATTTGGGAACATATTTGCTGAATCAAATATTTTGCCCGAACTGACATTTCGAACAGTATTTGGTCTGGACCATGAAAGAACATATTATTATTCTATGACGAAGAAACAACCGGAGCAGGCAGAAGGACTGACTTATAATCAGCTTAATGAAGGTTCAGGATTCGGCTTTTCTTATCAATGGACCAATACTTTAAATTACCAAAAGACATTTATGGAGATCCATAATTTGAGTGTTCTATTGGGCAGTGAATATATCCTGAGTGGCCTTGGTCGCAGTTTAAGCGCCTCCCGGAGGAATTACCTTTTTGAGGATAATGTAAACACATGGATTCTTGCAAATGGTGGACGGGAGAATATGGACAACAATTCTACCTGGAATGGTAAGGTGGCCATGTTTGGAATATTTAGCCGGATTGATTATAATTTGGATGGTCGATATTTGATTACCGGAACTATCCGCCGTGATGGATCCTCACGATTTGCTGAATCAAATCGCTACGGGATTTTTCCTGCATTGTCGCTTGGCTGGAGACTTTCAAGAGAAGGTTTCATGCAGGATATTAACTGGCTCAATGATCTCAAGCTGCGTGCAGGTTATGGTGTTACGGGTAATTCAGAGATCCCGCGCAGAAATAATTGGGCGACTGAGTATGGAACCAATCCGGGATTTACCAATTATGACTTTGCTGCTACACAAGGAAGTGCCGAGCAAGGCTTTATGCTTACAACTTATGGAAATCAGAATACCAAGTGGGAAAGCACACAGATGATCAATGTCGGAACGGATTTTACCCTATTTAATGGGTTGCTAGATGGAAGTATCGAATATTATATCAAAAACACATCCGATATGCTTGTGCTTGACAGCTATTCTGCTTTAGCTGGTGAAGCAACAGCTCCATTTGTGAACTTGGGCAAAATGAAGAATGTAGGATGGGATTTTAATATCAATCATAGAAATAATATCGGTCAGGTCGAATATAACATTGGACTGAACATATCAACATACCGGAACGAAGTCGTTAAACTTAATGAGGCATTGGCTACCCGCTTTTGGGGAGGAGGTGACAGTCGCCTTGGATTCCTTACTATGACTGAATTGGGAAGGCCCATATCAGTATTTTACGGATATAATATCATTGGTTTTTACGAAAGTGAAGAAGATGTACTGGGTTATAAAGGAATAACAGGAAATAGGAAAGGAATGACTGTCCTGCCCCTTGGAGTTGGAGATGATGCGGCCCTTAATCCAAAACAGTGGGTAGGTAAATATAAATACGAAGATGTTAACGGAGATGGGGTGATTAATGCCGACGACCAGATGGTTACTGGAAATCCTCATCCTGATTTTTATGGAAGTCTCAGTTTCGGCCTTAATTACAAAAACTTTGATCTCTCTACTTCCTTTTATTTTTCGTACGGTAATGAAATTTTCAATTATGCCAAATGGTGGACTGATTTCTGGTCATATGAGGGGAACCGTTCTGTAACAATGAGAGATAAATCATGGGAGCCTGGTAAAAAAGATGCAGTATTACCAATACTGGATTACCAAGATGCAATATCAAATAAAAACCCTAATTCATACTATATTGAAGACGGATCTTATATTAGAATGCAAATGATAAATCTTGGTTACACCTTTCCGAATCGAGTTGTGGAAAGGATTAACATTAGCAATCTTAGGGTCTATTTGCAGGCGACCAATTTGTTTACAATAACAAATTACACAGGCCTTGATCCTGATGTCACCAATCAAACAATGGGAGACAGCGGCGATCTGACAAAAGGAGTAGATTTTTTTCACTGGCCTGTTTCGAAACAGTTCCTGATAGGATTGAATATTTCTTTCTGATAAAAACTCATTGATAATCAATAAAAAAATCATTATGAAAAATATAATTTCAACTTTAATAATGGCTGTTGCCTATCTTATTGTAATTATATCTTGCGATAAAAGCCTTGATATCAGCCCACAGGGCAGTATTGACAAAACTGCCTTACAAAATGAAACAGGTATAGAGCTGCTGGTTACATCAGCCTATGCCTCGTTAACAGAAGGAGATGGCCGTGCTGAAGGCGGTGCTCCCAACAATTGGATTCTTGGGTCAATACCCGGAGGGGACTGTAATAAGGGTAGTGATCCAGGAGATGGTATGCCACTTTCTTTAAATGAGTTTGAACAATACCAGATTCTTACTACAAATGCCAGTGTGGAGTGGAAATGGGTACTTAACACCAGGGCAATAAAAAGAATCAACAATGCTCTAAATCTCATAAACTCGGTTGAAAACATCAGTGCCAGTCTGAAAAATAAAAGGCTTGGAGAAATGAAATTCCTAAGGGCTTTCTTCTACTTTGAGCAAAGAAAAATTTTTAGAATGGTTCCTTACATTGATGATATCATTGAAGCTACCGAAAATAACCCAAAAGTTAAAAATAATGTTGAAATCCTGTCTTTTATTAAAGATGACCTGCTTCAGGCAATTGATCTTCTCCCGGATATTCAGGATAAAGTGGGCAGGGTAAACAAATGGGCAGCCAAAGCCATGCTTGCCAAAGTATATATGTTTGAAGGCCAGTTTGGAGAAGCTGTTCCTCTTCTAAAAGATATTATTGACAATGGCGTAAATTCCAGAGGAGTAAAATACCAGTTGCTCACAAACTATAGTGATAATTTTGATATTGGTAATGAGAATAACAGTGAAACAATTTTCTCTATCCAGCACTCAACAGACGCAGTCCAGGGCAATGCGCATATTGGTATGCAGAGAGCAACAATGTATGGTTCGGCGATGTATGGTGAGGGATGGGGTTTCTGCCAGCCATCATATTGTCTGGTAAATTCTTTCCAGGTTAATGAAAACGGACTCCCCAAACTGGATGGATCCTATATGGATTATATTATCCCCGGATGCGAGATTCAAGGTGCAACAGATGCAAATGACGCTGACAGGACTATTCCTGTTGATCCCAGATTGGATCATACTGTAGTCAGACGAGGGATACCGTTTTATGATTGGGGCATGCCAAAACCTGACTGGGTACGAAATCCTTCAAACGGAGGACCATTTTCTCCCAAAAAAAATCTGCATAAAAAGTCGGATACATTCTATGTCACACGAGGATCTGCTTTAAACTGGCATTTGATAAGATTTGCTGATGTTATTTTATGGTATGCAGAAGCTTTAGCTGAAACGGACGATCTTGAAGGTGCAAGGGAATATGTAAATCTTATTCGTACACGTGCTGCTAATGATGTGGTTCTTTATAACGGGACTCCTGCGGCAAATTATCTAGTTGGATTGTACCCTGAAAGTTACTTTGATACTAAAGAAAATGCATTAAGAGCTATCAGATTTGAAAATAAGCTTGAATTTGGTGTGGAGGGTCATCGTTTCTTTGATCTTCAACGCTGGGGGTTTGATATTGCAAAAGAAGAAATAGACTTTTATGTAGAACATGAAAAAGTCTATCTCAGCAAATTTGCAACAGCTTCACCATTCGCTGAGTATATGATGTATTATCCAATTCCTCATACCCAAATACTTACCCTGGGTAATGATGAGAACGGACAACCTTATTTAACACAGAACCCTGGGTACTGATTTATTATAATGAAGTTAATCACATTAGCTGATTTAACTACATTTCCGGATTTTTAAAATCACCTTTCATTACCTGGAGATGTTTGGAATTTTAATCTTAAATAATAAATATAATGGAAAATAAAACCTCGATCTTGGCTTTAATTGGGTTGGGTACTGCAGTGTGTGGTTTAATGTCATGCAAAAATGAAGAAGCGAAGAAGCCTAATATAATTTACATAATGTCTGATGACCATGCTTATCAGGCAATAAGCGCTTATGGCGGAATGCTGGCAAATATTGCACCAACACCTAATATTGATAGAATTGCTGCAGACGGAATCATGTTCAACCGTTGTTTGGTAACAAACTCTTTGAGCGGGCCTGCACGTGCAACAGTGCTTACCGGAAAATATAGTCATGTTAATGGCTTCAGGGATAATTACGGGCAAAATAAATTTGACGGTAGTCAACTTACCTTCCCAAAAGTGTTGCAAAAGGCCGGATATAATACGGCCATGATTGGCAAATGGCATCTCGATTCTGATCCTACAGGATTTATTCATTGGGATATACTGCCAGGACAGGGAGTTTATTATAACCCTTCCTTTATTGATTCAACTGGCCAGTATCAAATGGAAGGCTACGTTACGGAGATTATTACTGAAAAAACATTGGATTGGATTGATCAAGTGAAAGATTCAGGGAAGCCATTTATGGTGATGATGCATCATAAAGCACCCCATCGTGCCTGGCAACCCGGACCCAATGAATTGGGTATGTATGATAACACTCTATTTCCCGAGCCAGCTACTCTTTATGACAACTATGCAAACAGGGGCTCGGCTTCAGCCAACCAGAATATGAGTATTGAACATACCATGCGGTTGGAAGTGGATTTAAAGATGACAGATAAACCTCAAAACGGTCTGAATGAAGATCAGCAAAGAGATTGGGAAACAATATATGGACCTAAATTTCAGGAATTTCAAAATTTGAATCTCAGCGGAACGCCTCTTATTCAATTTAAATATCAAAGGTATCTGCAAGATTATCTGGCAGTTATTTCTGCCATTGATAAGAGTGTAGGAGCCGTGCTGGATTATCTAAAGGAAAAAGGACTGGATAAAAATACCATAGTTGTTTATACTTCAGATCAGGGATTCTATCTTGGAGAACATAATTGGTTCGATAAAAGATTTATGTATGAAGAATCTCTGCGCATGCCTTTTTTAATTCGCTATCCTAAAGGTATAAAAAAAGGTACTATAATTAAAGATATGGTGATCAACACCGATTTTGCTCCTACTTTCCTGGATTATGCAGGATTAGATATTGCTAATGACATGCAAGGCTATAGTATACGTCCTCTCCTTGAAGGAAAGCAAGTATATAACTGGAGACAATCCATGTACTACAGATACTGGATGGATCAGGACGACCACTGTGTAGCAGCCCATTATGGAA
>LSQX01369929.1_pt1 | contig 18397 bp, 15 predicted proteins | sample 654561 | NCBI WGS metagenome assembly LSQX01 (sample SAMN04489861, study PRJNA283612) | anaerobic digester metagenome | isolation source: 4 biogas reactors fed with cattle manure at either 37C or 55C with and... | place: Denmark: Kongens Lyngby | collected 2014
GACTCTTCGGTGGTCAGTTTGCAGCCGACCAGCTCGTCGTCTTCGCGCAAGTTGATCGCAATGAGGCCGTTACGCTGAATATTGGCGTAATCGTTCAGACGCGTGCGTTTGACGAGGCCGTACTTCGTCGCCATCATGAGACTGCCGCCCTGATCAAACGACTCGATCGGAATCATGCCGTAAACTTTCTCGCCAGGCTGCAATTGCAGCAGGTTGACGACCGCCGTGCCGCGCGCTGTGCGGGAGGCTTCGGGGATCTGGAATCCGCGCAGGCGGTACACGCGTCCTGTATTGGTGAGAAAGAGGAGTATGTCATGCGTCGATGTCGACAGCAGCTTTTCGACGAAATCTTCCTCGCGCATTTTGACTCCGGTGACGCCTTTGCCGCCGCGGCGCTGCGCATTGTACACCTCGGTGGGCATGCGCTTGATGTAGCCTGCGTGCGTCATGGCGATCACAACCTGCTCTTCTTCGATCAGCGACTCGTCCTCAATGTCGATATCGCTTGCCGGTTCGATAATCGTCCGGCGGGGATCGGCGTACTTTCGCTTCACTTCGAGCAGCTCTTCCTTGATCACCGATTCAAGCAGACCGCGGTCATTCAGCATGCGGTTGTAATAGTCAATTTTCTCCGTCAGTTCATCGTGCTCTTCGCGCAGCTTATCGCGCTCCAGCCCGGACAGCCGACCCAGACGCATGTCGACGACATGCTGCGCCTGCTTCTCGGAAAGCTCGAAGCGGGCGATCAGGTTTTTCTTCGCCTCATCTTCGTTTGCCGAGGCGCGGATAATCGAGATGACCTCATCGATGTGGTCAATAGCCAGCTGAAGTCCTTCGACGATGTGGCGTCTGGCTTCCGCTTTGCCAAGCTCAAACTGCGTGCGTCGGCGGACAACTGCCGTTTCGTGAATCAGGTAATGGGAAAGCGCCTCTTTCAGTCCGACCAGCTGCGGCTCGTATTTTCCGCGGTCATCCGGCACAAGCGCCAGCATATTGGCGGAAAACGTATCCTGCAGCTGCGTGTGCCGGTAAAGCTGGTTCAGCACGACGAGCGGTGTGGCGTCGCGCTTCAGTTCGATCACGATGCGCACGCTGTCGTGGCGGTCCGATTCATCGCGGATATCCGAAATACCCTCGAGCGTTTTCTTCTGCACGAGTTCGGCGATGCGCTCAATCAGACGCGCCTTGTTCACCATGTAGGGCAAATCGGTCACGACGATGCGGTGCCGGTGACCGCGCATCTCCTCGACTTCTGTGTGAGCTCTCACCAGAATGCGGCCCCGGCCTGTCTTATATGCCTGCCGGATTCCGCTCATTCCGAGGATGCTGGCACCAGTCGGAAAGTCCGGGCCGGGAATCAGCTGCATCAGCGATTCGACAGTCGCGTCCGGGTTATCGATCAGGTAAACGGCGCCGTCGATGACTTCGCCAAGATTGTGCGGCGGAATGTTGGTCGCCATGCCGACGGCTATACCGGTGGAGCCGTTGACCAGCAAGTTCGGGAAACCGGTCGGCAGAACGACGGGCTCCATGTGATGCTCGTCAAAGTTCGGGATAAAGTCGACCGTATCCTTGTTGATGTTATTCATCATTTCGCCGGCGAGACGCGTCAGCCGTGCTTCTGTATACCGGTACGCAGCCGGCGGGTCGCCGTCGCGCGAACCAAAGTTTCCGTGTCCGTCAACCAGCATGTGGCGCATGGAAAAATCCTGCGCCAGACGCACCAGTGAATCATAGACGGCAGCGTCCCCGTGCGGATGGAAACGCCCGAGGACGTCACCGACCGTAGTCGCACATTTTCGATACGGTTTGTCAGCCGTAAAGCCCTGCGTAAACATCGAATATAAAATGCGCCGGTGCACCGGCTTCAGACCGTCGCGCACATCGGGCAGCGCACGGTCGGAAATGACGCTCATCGCATAATCGATGAACGATTTTTTCATTTCATCTTCCAGGTCAATCGGGATGATTGTGTTGTTCGGGGATTGGAAAGCTTGGTCGATGGCGTCTTCTTTTCGTCGTTGTTCCTGTTGTTTTGATTGCGGCGAATCTGCCATGCATGACCTCCGGGAATGTAATACCCGATTATACCATGAATGTCGCCCGGCCTGAGGCCGAATCCCTTATATTATAAAGGGCGTTTTCGCATGGCGCCGAGACTCCTCGGCAGATGTTTTGGTGTCGCGCTGACCTTCGTGAAAACATACAGAGTCCGGGTGACGTCACCGGTCAGGGTCAGCCGAAGCGTTTTTGTCAGCTCGGCGCCCAGTTTGCCGATAAAGGTCGGCACAGCTTCTTCCTGCCCCCGCATGGCGATAAACTGTCCGCCCGTTCGGACGAATGGCAATGACATTTCGAGCAGCATATCGAGTGATGCCACAGCGCGCGCCGTGACCACGTCAAATTGCCCGCGCAGATCCGAATCGTGCGCCAGCAATTCTGCCCGCCCGAGCCTGATGTCGGCATCAAATCCCACATGGGCTGCCGCATCGGTGAGAAATCGAACCTTTTTGCCGATGCTCTCGATCACGGTCAGACGAATGTCCGGCCGAACGAGCTTGACGGCAAAGCCGGGGAAACCGGCACCTGTGCCGATATCGAGCAGGCTGCAGCCGTCCGGCAGCAGCGGCAAGAGCGTCCAGCTGTCTTCAAAATGCTTGACAGCCACATCCTCCGGCAGAACAATCCGGGTCAGATTCAGTTCCCGGTTCACGTCAAGCATATAGTCAACAAAGGAAAGCACATCCGTTTTTACCGAGTCGGAAAGTGAAAGCGCGGAGCGTTTCGCCGCCGCGCAGATGGCATCCGCGTACGCGGCCCGGTCAACGTTCACGTCAGATCCTCCAGTGATGTTTTCAGCCGTCTCGCTCTTGTACGTGACTCCAGCCAGACTAAGAGCACCTGAATGTCGGCCGGCGTGACACCGGGCAGACGCGAGGCCTGCCCGACCGAAGCGGGTCGTCTCGCAGACAAAACCTGCCTCGCTTCCAGCCTGAGTCCGCTGAGTGCCGTGTAATCCGCGTCGTCCGGCAGACGCCGCCGTTCCAATTCGATAAATTTCTTTCGTCGCGACATCTCGAGGCGGATGTATCCTTCGTAGTGAACATCATATTCAAGCGTGCGGATCCAGGCCTGCGGCAGAACGGGACGCTCGGGATCCAAAGGAGAGAGCGCGTCATATGACAGTTCGGGGCGTTTCAGCAGACTCAAAAGCGATGCAGCTGCTTTCAGCGGTGCAGACGAGCATGATGCAAGATGTGCATTAACCGTCTCATCCGGCTGAATGCGCACCGCCTGAAGGCGTTCTCTTTCCTCTGCGATAGCCGTTTTCTTCTCAAGGAAGCGGGCAAAGCGCGTCTCTTCGATCAGGCCAAGCTCATGTCCGAGCGGTGTCAGACGCATATCGGCATTGTCCTGACGCAGGAGCAGACGGTACTCAGCCCGGGATGTCATCATGCGGTAAGGCTCATTCGTGCCGCGGCTGACCAGATCATCAATCAGGACGAAAATATAGGCCTGCGAACGGTCGATCTGCACCGGATCCTGACCGCGCATCTGCCGCACCGCATTAATCCCCGCGATCAGTCCCTGAGCTGCCGCTTCCTCGTAACCGGACGAGCCGTTTACCTGGCCGGCAAGATAAAGCCCCGGCCAGTCCCGCACCTGCAGGGCATGAGTCAGAACAGTCGGATCCACGTTGTCGTACTCGATGGCATACCCGAACCGCATGATCTCGGCCTTCTCGAGGCCGGGAATCGTGCGCAGCATATCCTCCTGAACATCCTCCGGCATCGATGTCGACAATCCGGAAAGATAGATCTCTTCCGTATCGAGTCCCGTCGGTTCGATAAACACATGGTGACGCAGATGATTCGGGAACTTGACATACTTGTCTTCGATCGACGGGCAATAGCGCGGGCCGATGCCTTCGATCAGGCCGCTGTAAAGCGGCGAGCGGCCGATGTTGGAAAGGAGCAGCTCGCGCGTGGCGTCGGTCGTCCATGTCATGTGGCAGGGCAGTTCCGCCTTGGGTGTAAAATCACCGAGCTCATTGGCGAAGGAAAAGGGATACGCCGGCAGCTCGCTGTCCTGCTGCTCCAGTTTCGAAAAGTCGACCGACGACCGCTTGACCCGGACCGGCGTGCCGGTTTTGAAGCGGCGCACGGGAAGTCCCAGTGCAAGAAGCGAGGCAGACAATTCAGTGGCCGGCTGCAGCTGATCCGGCCCGCTGTCATAGATTGCCTCGCCGATGATCACCCGGGCTTTCAGAAAAGTGCCGCTCGCCAGAATAACGGCAGAGGCAAGATAAATCGTTCCTGTTTTGGTACGGACGCCGCTGACGGCCGACCGCGTGTCATTTACGATAAATGATGCGGCCTCCTGCTGCAGCAGGCGAATATTCGGTTCATCCTCAAGACGCTGTTTCATACCGCGCTGATAGGCCGTGCGGTCGGTCTGCGTGCGCGGACTCAGTACGGCCGGACCGCGCGAGGCGTTCAGCATGCGGAACTGAATCATCTGCTCGTCGGCCAACAGCCCCATGGCACCGCCAAGCGCATCGATTTCGCGCACGATCTGACCTTTGGCCGTGCCGCCGATGCTCGGATTGCACGGCAGATTTGCCAGTGCATCAAGCGTCATGGTTAAAAGCAGGACGGTTGCGCCGAGCTTCGCAGCGGCAAGCGCCGCTTCCGAACCGGCGTGCCCTGCGCCAATGACGATGAGGTCATACGAGCCGGCCACTCGTCCTCCGGGGAGTCGCATTGCTTCCGTCAGCGTATACATCTATTTACCGACACAGAACGAAGAAAAAATGGTGTCCGCCAGCATTTCCGATACATCATCGCCAGTCAGTTCAGCCAGCCGATCAGCCGCGTGCCGCAGCCGCACAGCCACGAGATCAAATGTCAGTCCGGCTGAAATTTCAGACGCCGCTTCTGCAAGTTCGGCTGCGACGTCGTCCAGAACCTGCTTGTGTCTCACATTCGTCACCAAGAGATCGGATGCGCCGGCTTTATCCGTTTCATCCAGCCTGGCTGCGATGGCCCCGGCCAGCAGCGCCTGGTCGTCAGCCCGGTAGGCCGAATACGAAATTACAGAAGCGGCGGGCAGCGCCTGCTTCAGCATGGCAAGGGTCGTTTCCATGCGCGCCTGACGCCCCGGCGTATCGAGCAGATCGTCTTTGGAGAGTATCAGGACAATACCCTTGTCCTCGGCCTGCAAAGCGCGCAATGCTGCCAGATCCGCTTCGGTCGGGCGATCCGTGAACAGCGCCAGAATGATGTCGGCTCCGGCCACAGCCTCTTCGCTGCGGCGAACACCTTCTCTTTCGATCACATCATCCGTCTCGCGCACGCCGGCCGTATCCACAATGATGACTTTGTATCCGCCAAGTTCGAGATGATGCTCGATCGTGTCGCGTGTCGTGCCCGGAATATCAGTCACAATCGCGCGATTCATGCCGATGAAAGCGTTCAGCAGGCTTGACTTGCCGACGTTCGGCTCACCGTAAATAACGACGCGCGCACCGTCATGAATCAGGCGGCCGCGCCGGTAAGTCTGAGACAGATGTTCCAGCATCCGGCCGAGCGACCGCACCTGATCGCTTAACTCTGCCATGGCCTCCGCATGCATTTCGTGTTCGGGGAATTCGAGCATCAGCTCGACGGAGGCCATCGCGCGATACAGTGACGCTGAGGCCTCTTTGAATTCAGCCGAGAGCCGGCCTTTCAGCTGTCCGTAAGCCGATGCCGCCTGCCGTTTTGCTTCCGATCCGATCAGGTCCATGATCGCTTCGGCTTGAACGAGATCGATTTTCCCATTCATGAATGCGCGCCGGCTGAATTCACCCGGTTCGGCAATGACGGCTCCGGCTTCCAGCAAGGCTGCCAGAATGGCGCGCTTGACCGCACTGCCGCCGTGACACGTAATTTCCACCACGTCTTCACCGGTGAACGAGTGGGGAGCCAGAAAGACAGCCACAACCACCTCGTCAATATCGGCAAAATCACCGGGCGACATCGTGTAGCCCGCCATGGCCGCCGCACGCTTATGCGATCGTTTCGGTCTGAAAAAGCGATCTGTCAGCGTGACGGCATCCGGACCGGATAAACGAATAACCGCCAGACCACTTTGGCCGGGCGGTGTAGACGGTGCGACAATGGTCTCTATGGCAAATTGCGAGTCCGTCATGTCAGTCTTCCGGAGCGATCACCACGTACCGTTCCGGGTCGACCCCCTGACTGTACGACGTGAGACCGGTTTTCCTCTTGAGTGCCAGGTGCACGACGCGACGTTCAGCGGCTGTCATCGGTTTCAGTTTTCCCGGCTGACCGCTCGTCCGGACACGTTCCGCTGTCCGATTAACGACTTCGAGTATCTTCTTTTCGCGGCGCTGGCGATAGCCCCCGATATCGAGCGAGACGCGCACGCGGTCCTCCGTCAGACGATTGACCGCCAGTCCCGTAAGATATGCGATCGCATCAAGCGTTTCACCATGATGGCCGATCGCGGCACCGCAGTCCCTGCCGGTGACTTCGATGTTCAAAGAACCGTCCTCGCCGATGTATGACCCGATGCGTCCGTGAATATCGAGTCCCTGCATAATCGCCTGCACGTAGTCGAGTGCGGCATCTTCAAGCTCCGGCGTAACCTGACCGAAGACGGCATCGTCTTCCTCGGCCTGCTTCGGTTCAGGACCCGCTTCGTCCGCCTCTTCCTCCAGCGGGATATCGGCAGGCATGGTCATTTCTTCTTCGGCGCCATCCGCAAGGGTGACGCGAACCCGGGCCGGCTTCTTGCCGAATCCGAGAAGTCCGCCGGCTTCACCTTCTTCGATGACTTCAATGAGAACATCGTCAATGCCGGCTCCAAGCGTGGCCAAAGCCTGTTCGATCGCAAGATCTACTGTTTTGGCCGTCGTTTCTACCCAATTTGACATGGCTTTATATTCCTTCCAAACGCGCCGTCCGGCGCGGCTTTTTTTCTATTCGGCCTTCGGTCTGAAACGGTCCAGAAAGCTTTTCTTCGGCTCATCGCCTTCCGACTGCAAACGCTTGTCGTAGCGCGCCGCGTCCATCATCTGCTGTTCGCGATACGGCTTGACATAGAAGACATACCCGAGCCAGGCCTGCAGAATGTACATCAGGTTTGCAATCACCCAGTGCACACCCATGGCGGCGGGAAGCGTAAAGACCGTGATCAGCATAAAGAGCGGCATCATCCAGGTCATCGATTTCATCATGCCGGCTGACGGATCCTTCGGTGTCTGACCGGCTTTGGCCGGATTTCTCTTTTCCCGTTCTTTATCCTCTTTGGAGATCTGGGGCGTCAGCGTCGTCATGCGCGTGATCCGCATCTGGATCATCATGGTCACGATCGTCAGAATCGGCCAGACCAGAAGCGGCAGGAAAATGGCGGATTGCGCACCGAACCAGTCGCCGGGATTGTAAGACGGCGTCATGCCGAGATCCATCCCGAGGAACTCCGTGTTAATCAGCTGATTCAGCTGCATATAGCCGCTGTTGACGACTTCGGCCAGCGAAGTCGCCGATGATCTGAGTCCGTTCAGCAGGGGGATGTCCATTGAGGCTGCATTGTTGGCAACGCTTTCCGTGATCACGCCGTTCTTCATGAGGACAGCGGCAATATTGCCGATGTTTTCTACCGAGACGCGCCCAATGTACTGGAGCGGCGCACGGAAAATCGTGAAGATCGGCCAGATCAGGATCAGCTGCAAAAGCGATGGAAGGCAGCCGGCCGCCATCGAAATGTTGTGCTTTTTCATCAGCTCCTGCTGAAGCTGCTGCTGCCGCTGCATATCTTTCGGATACAATCGCTTGATCTCGTTTATGTCCGGCTGAAGGGCCTGCTGGCGCACCATCGACCGCGACGATTTGAGTCCGAGCGGAATCAGTACGGCACGGAATATGAGCGTGAACAGGATGATGACGAGGCCGTAATTGCCAATCCAGTCGTACATGATGCCAAGCAACCAGCCGAATAATCTGTAAAGCGGATCCAACATAACTAAGTGTTCCTCACATTCATCGGGGACTCATCCCCGCGATTCTTTCTCAACAGGGTCATATCCCCCTTTGCCGAACGGGTTGCAGCGCAGTACCCGCCATATGGCTTTGGCCGTTCCGATAAATGGCCCTTTTTTGGCAATCGCCTCAATCGCGTAATTTGAACACGTTGGCGTGAAACGGCACACGGGCGGGCGATGCGCTGATGCACGCTGATACCAGCGGATCAGCTTGATCAGCCAGTCAGCGACCATGGACAAGCAGTTTCGATCGCGCCAAAAGTCCCTTGATTTCATTCTGCAGCTCGTCGAAAGGAGCCTTTGCTGCAGTGGCCTTGGCGGTCAATATAAGATCGTACCCGTTCGGAAGCAATACGTCGAGCCGGCGAAACGCTTCGCGCAACCGCCGCTTCAGACGATTTCTCAGAACGGCACCGCGAACCTTCCTGCTGACAGCAACGCCAAGGCGCAGCTGCGCTGCACCGGAACGATTGGCATGCAAAACGACATGCCGTCCCGGGTAATACTGACCCCGGCGAAAGACGAGGCCGAAGTCACGATTATTTTTCAGACGCGTATACTCGGGTATGTCCATCTACCGCTTTCAGGCGGACAGCTTCTTACGTCCTCTGAGGCGACGGCGTTTCAATACATTGCGGCCGGACGCCGTGCGCATTCTTTTGCGAAACCCGTGTTCACGCTTCCGCTGGCGTTTTTTGGGGTTGAATGTCGGTTTCATATCATATCCTCCAGGGAGTTATCCTCAAGCTTCAAGATTATACGTATGACGTCTGCCTCATGTCAAACGATAGCACGATGCCCGTGTAATCACTAAGCTGAAGATTACCACGAAATCGCGTCGGGATCGGCCGAAAAGCCGACGCAGCCTGTCAGACCGGCAAGCAGTTCCACATCACCCGGTTCCAACGCAAAATCGAATACCTGGCTGTTCTCCCTGATTCTGGCCGGCGTGACTGACTTTGGCAGCGGCAGGTAGCCGCGCTCCAGACTCCAGCGGATCGCGATTTGGGCAATCGTCTTGTTGTATTTTTCGGCCAGCTTCTGCACGTCCGGCACTGAGAATATGGCTCCGGATCCGAGCGGACTGTATGCTTCCAGAAGCATATCCCGCTCCCTGCTGTAGGCCGCCACGTCATCCTGCGTGTCGCCGGGCGCCAATCGGATCTGATTTACCATCGGCTTGACAACGGCGTGCAGAAGCAAAGCATCGATATGGTGAGGCCTGAAGTTGCTGATGCCGATGCTTCTGACTCTGCCGGCGCGATAAAGATCCTCAAACGCACGCCACGTTTCACGATTTTGTTCCTTCCAGTCATCGCGAAAATCGGCGGGACGAGGCCAGTGAATCAAAAACAGATCGAGATAATCCGTCTGCAGCCGTTCGAGACTTTCCTCGAAACGGCGCATCGTCTCATCGTAGCCGCGATACGGGTTGGCCAGCTTCGTCGTCAAAAAGATCTCGCTCCGGTCGATACCGCTTTGGCTGATCGCCCGTCCGACGCCGGCTTCATTCTCGTACGCCTGAGCTGTGTCGATATGGCGGTACCCCGTTTCCAGCGCGGTCAGCACGCTCTGACGGGCCGCCTCTTCATCAGCCTGCCACGTGCCGAAGCCAATGCAGGGGATCTCCACGCCGTTCGAAAGCGTGTAGGCATCTTTCAACGATTTGAATTTCATCTTAATTTCTCCTTGTATGTTTAATTCTGGTTTTGTCTGATCGGTTTGAATCTGATCGGATTGAATAATGGTTCTCTTTTATTTTACCTATATCAGAGCCAGGTCAGCCAGACATCCGGCTGATAGCCAACTGTGGCGCGCCCCCCATCCCGTACAACCGGTGCGCGAAACAGGAGCGGGTGCTCCAGCGCCTTCTGCAGCCGCTGTTCGGACGCAAGATGGAGAAAAAGATGATAAGCATCCTGATCCTTCGTTTTCGGGTCAATCAGCTGGTCAAGTCCTCCTGCCGCGGCCGCAATCTTCGTCAGTTCGCCTTTGGAAAAACCTTTTTCGCCGAGATCGATATATTGAAACGGAATCTTTCTTTCCTTGAAAAATCGTTTGGCTTTTTCCGTATCGAATGATTTTTTGCGTCCAAATATCTGCACATTCATGGGGCCTCCTGATTTATGCGGCGACATCGCCCTGCCACTTTCTGACGAAACCACCATGACATGAGCGGAATTTGAATGCAAACAGATAAAACTGGTAAAACCGGCCTATTCGTCTCGTTTCGTAACATACAAGACAAAAGATCATTAGAACCATACGAAAAGTTTGTGCAGCGACCATCATGTTAAAATAAATCACGGGCAGTACTTTGTCTGTCCGCTAAAGTTAAATAAAAATGGAGGAAACACATGAAAAAAATTCTTGTTATGCTTCTGGTACTCGGCCTGGCACTGGGGGCTGTTGCGTGTGCAGGCACACCGGCTGCCACAACCGGTGCCGCACCTGAAGTAACAGACGCACCGGCAACCGAAGCGCCGACGGATGCACCAACGGAAGCGCCGGTTGAAGAAACTGAAGCCCCAGTTGAAGAAACGGAAGCGCCGGCAACGGAAGCAGCGGTTGAAGAAACTGAAGCGCCGGCCGTCGAAGGCGGCGTGGAAGCTGAGATTTCGGTTCAGGTTGAGGAAGCCTGGGAAGGGTATTACGATGAGGCGATCGCTCGCGTTCTGGAGAAGAACCCGGATGCCACGATCAACAAAATCGTGATCGGCTCCTTTGAGCATTTTGACATCCTGTCCTCAACCGATGCCACCAACCCGGACTTCGCGGATGTCTTCGCGATGCCGGCTGACCGCCTGGCCGGTCTGCACAAAAATGATGTTCTGGCAGCCATCGACAGCCAGCGCATGGCCGCCACCGTTGGCGGGTTCGACGATTATGACGCCGGTTTGGGCGGCAACTTCATGATTGAAGGCGAATACTTCGCGTTCCCGATGAACATCGAAACCCTGATTCTCTTTGGCAACAAAGCCAACCTGGAAGCGTCCGAAATCGTTCTGGACGCCCCGATCGAGCTGATCGGCAATGAAGAAAAAGTGCTTCTGCCGCTGTTTGACGCCTGGTTCGGCGTAGCCGCAACCAACTCGAGCGACATTGAACTGCTTGGCAAAGATGAAAATGGCGAACTCTACTCCGACATGACACTCGCATGGGAAGACCTCCCGGCCGAAAAACAGGCCACCATCGAAGCCCTCTACGAATACTGGAAGTACAACAACGAAGCCAATACTTCGCTGTTTGACGCTGACAGCGGCTGGGGCTATATCGACGAAGAGTTTAAGTCTGAAGGCGGTTCAATCATTCGTTTGGGCGGCCCGTGGGAGACCGGATCGAACACGGAACTGGCCGGCGAAGGCAATGTTGACGTATTCCCGATTTCCATGCTGACCGTGGCTGAAAAACCGCTGCGCCACTGGAAAGGCGGCTGGGGCCTCGCCATCAACGCCAGAGTTGAAGAAAACGAAGACCAGATGGAACTGGCCCACCAGCTGATCGAAGAGATCATGAACACTGAGTACGCCGTTGATTTCTTCCGCTCAGCCGGAAAGATCATGGAGAACGTGCCGGTTGACGTGTACCTCGCTTCGGACCTGTCCGATTCGGACAAGGCCGTCATCTCCGCCGTCATCGCAAGCTATGCCGAAGCACCGCTCCGTCCGCTCTTTGAAGAGTGGGGCCAGGTCTGGGATACGTACAAAAACGGCATCCTCTCCTGGAACAACGTGAAGCCGGAATCGGTTGAAGACGCTTACAATGAGCTGAAGTCAAGCTTCGAAGCCATGATGGGCAATTTCTAAACCAGAAACCACGGTTACAGTAAAGAGGGGGCTTTGGCCTCCTCTTTTTTTTGTTGCAGCACTGAGAAGCATGACAATTTCTGTGACGCGATCATGTCAAACGCGAACATGCCGCGGTTAAGCGGCAAGTTACCGCCGATACTTCGTCTTCACCCCTTTTTTTATTGTCTGAAGTGTGTGAATATGACTCAGGTGGCTTATGAAGTTTGTGGTGCGCAAAGGATCGTTGTATCTCGTCCTGATTGTCACAGCACTGCTCGTGCTGTCAGATTCTCTCGACGCGCTGATGCGCGGCAAGGATGCCGCGATCTTTCGACAATTTGCCGATGCGAGTCCCGAGATTTCTGCGGCAGACTATGTTGCGCTGATTTCCATATCTCTGATTATCAACACGCTGATTCCGGTCACTTATGCCATTTACCAGTACTTCTCCCTCCGCTTCGCCGGACAGAGCTCACTTGCGCGAGCCGTCTGGGGCATTTTACTGATCGGTGCACTGGCTATGCGTCTGCTCGGCATTAATCTGTCCTCCCTCTTTGCCATCCTGTCCTCCGTTTGTTTAGCCGTCTTATTTATCCATCACATCCTGATGAAATCTGCCGTCAATCGTGAAAGGAGCTCCACCCGATGAAGATTCCTCTGCAGTTATTAGACGACGTCGGCCGTGACTACCCGCGCAAAAATGCGTATTTGCGGGATCTGGCGAACGCGTCGGAGCAAGGCGACAAGGCGGCACTGAAGCGTCTCATCGCCGAGAAGGACGAGCACCCGTACATGGTCCGTCTGAATGCTTACCTGAAGGAAAAAGACGCGTTCATGTCGGTCCTGCCGAAGATTCTCGAAGCCGAATGGGAGAAAGCCGAAGCGTATGAAGATCCGGTGCTCCGTCGTTTGGAGAAAGACTATCTCAGGCAAAGAGAGCTCGCAAAGTTTTATACGCCGTACGTCGATCTCAGCTATGACGCGGAATACGAGGCCAGACGAGCGACCCTGAAAGTAAACCGCCTGCCTGTGATGATTGCGGACCGCAAGCGCCAGATTGAGGATTTGCGTCACGCAAAATCCGAGCAGCTGCGTCAGGATCCGACCGAACAGACGGCGGCCAAGTCCCGCTTTCGCAACCGCAGAAACAATATCCGCCGGGCGACGGCAAAAAAGAACCGCGAACTCAAGCATCTGATGTCGCAAGGGCAGATTTCGCGCAAAGCCGTCAAGCAGGGCGTGGCATCAAACAAGAAGGAAGCGGCTGTACTCGTGCAGGCCGAAAAAATGCAAATACCGTCGGTGTACAATCGCGACCTGATCGACAATCTGAATCATCAGCTGAAACAGGGGTATCGGGATCAGGCAAAACTGCTGCAGGACGAACTGGCCGACATCGCGCGCACGACACCGGTTGAAACGACGCAGAAACGTCCCTGGAAATTTCTCGCCGGCGCACCGATTCCCGGCCTTGGGCAATGGCTGAACGGTCAGCCGCGCAAGGCCCTGTGGTTTTTCCTCGGTGCACTGTTCACATTCGTGATCGCCATTCCCTATGCACTCGGTTACGGCAATTATCGGGGACAGGGTATCGCCGGACTGATTTCCCTGGCCGAGGACGGCAAGCGCCTCGACCGCTCGATCATATTCATGATTGAAGGCATCATCGCCATATTCCTCATCCTCTTTGCGGTCGTCATCTATCTGTTTGCCATACGCGACGCGTACAAGGTCGAGACCGATAAATTGAAGGGCATCCGGCCGAAAAATGCATTTGAGATCAAGCGGACGTCTGAAACAAAAGGCTTTCCTTACAAAGTCTCGGTTCCGGCTCTGATCCTGATCACGTTTATCGTGCTGGTTCCGATCGTCACGGCATTTTTGCTCTCATTCACAAATATGGATCCGCAGCACCAGTCGAAGTTTACCTGGGTGGGGCTTGAAAACTACCGCACGATCTTCCTCGGCGAAGGCATGATCGGCTCCGTGTTCTGGCGAATTCTCGGCTGGACCGTCATCTGGACGCTGGCGGCTACGACGCTGACCATCATCGTCGGCTTTTCCACAGCCATGATGGTCAACAACGAGCGCGTCAAAGGCAAGCGCTTCTTCAGGACGATCTTCATTCTCCCCTGGGCGGTGCCGGCGTTCATCACGATCATGTTCTTCTCCATCATGATGGCGCCGGGCGGCTACATTTCGGAAGCGCTCAGTTCGCTGGCCGGCCAGATCGTCAATATCAAGCACGATCCTGTCCTGACCCGCATCGCACTTATCCTGATTCAAACGTGGTGCGGCAGTGCGTATGTGTTTCTTCTCACCACCGGTGTTTTGCAGGCGATTCCGGCCGATCTCTACGAGGCCGCCAAAATCGACGGTGCCAATGCAAGACAGCGCCTGACCGCTGTGACGCTGCCGCTCGTCTTGTTTCAGACCGGACCGCTCCTGATCAATCAGTATACGTTCAACTTCAACAACTACACGATCATCCGCATCTTCAATGACGGCGGCCCGACCGAACCGTCGCTTTACGGCAATCTGGCCGGTACGTCGGATCTCCTGATTTCCTACATCTACAAACTGACGATGAACAAGGAGAATCAAGCACTCGGTGCAGCCATCGCCATTCTGATTTCGATCGGCCTCATCATCGTGGCCTTTGTGGGTTACCGGCGAACCGCCGCGTTTAAGGAGAGTTGACACATGGCTATCTTGAATCGAGAAGTTAAGAAAAAAAGCGGCGATCTGTATCTCTCGGACAAGCCGCCGCTGACCACTGCCGGCAAAGTCGGCCTCGGGTTCACCTATTTCATCCTGATTGTCTTTGCCTTCATCGTGCTCTGGCCGATTTACCAGATCGTGGTCAATTCCTTTAACGGCGCGCAGGCCCGCAATATCATTCTGGGAGGCGGCTTCAGTTTTTCACTGCGGCACTTCGAACACCTCTTTCAGGAAACCAACTATCTGCACTGGGTCAAAAACACAATCTTCATCGGTATCGCGACGGCCGTTATCACCGTCCTGATCGTGTCATTCACAGGCTATGCGTTCTCGCGATTTCGCTTCAAGGGCAAGAAATTCTCCCTGCTCCTGATCATGCTGATTCAGGTAATTCCGACATTTGCCGGCATCACGGCGTACTTTACGCTGCATCAGATCATTGTCGGAGTCGTTCCCTTTTTCTCGCGCCAGATGCTGCTTGTCATGATCTATGCCGGCGGCGGAATCGCCTCAAATACGTTCATTCTGAAAGGGTATATGGATTCAATTTCACCGGAGCTTGACGAAGCGGCTCACATCGACGGGAGCACCAATATGCAGACGTACCGCCTGATCATCATGCCGCTCGTACGCCCCATGCTGGCAATCATCGCCCTGTGGTCGTTCATCATTCCCTTCCTCGACTACATGCTGCCGAGTATTCTCTTGAATCGCAATCAGGATTATACGCTGGCCACCGGTCTGTTTACTCTGATTTCGGATCAGCGCACCATGAATCAGCCGGCGTTTGCGGCGGGCGGCATGCTGACCGCACTTCCCATCGTCACCTTCTTTATGCTTCTGCAAAATCAGCTGGTCTCCGGTCTTTCCGCCGGATCCGTGAAAGGTTAGGGTTTCATTATGAAAGTGTCCATGATCAATCTTGGCAAGAAATATGAGGGACGTGAGAATTTCACGATCCGCGATATAAATCTGGAGATCGAAGACCGGGCGTTCTGCGTCATTCTGGGGCCGTCCGGCTGCGGCAAGTCGACGCTGCTGCGCATGGTGGCCGGACTGAACTCGATCACGGAAGGCGAACTCTACTTCGGTGACCGGCTCGTCAACAAAGTGGAGCCAAAAGACAGAGACATTGCCATGGTGTTCCAGTCATATGCGCTGTATCCGCATATGACGGTATACGACAACATCGCCTTCTCGCTGAAAATGCGCAAAGAAAGAAAACAGGTGATCCATCACCGTGTGCTGGAAGCGGCAAAGGTCCTGCAGCTCGAGGAATACCTCTATTCAAAACCGTCGGATATTTCGGGCGGACAGCGCCAGCGCGTCGCGCTCGGCAGGGCAATGGTGAGAAAGCCGCAGGTTTTCCTGATGGACGAGCCGCTCTCCAATCTCGATGCCAAGCTGAGAGAACAAATGCGAATCGAACTCGTCCGCCTGCATAAGCGTCTGGAGACGACCTCGATCTACGTCACGCATGATCAGGCCGAAGCCATGACGATGGCCGACCGCATTGTCCTCCTGGACCAGGGCAACATCCAGCAGAACGGCACGCCGTCGGACCTCTATAATCGGCCGGCCAATCTGTTTGTGGCCAAATTTATCGGTTCGCCGACCATCAATGTTTTTCGCGGCACGATTCAGACGGGACAGTTCGTGTCCGATTCCGGTCAGGTGCGGATCCGGTTGAACGACCGCGATCAGGAGGCCACAAGAAATCACGACGGGAAGGCAGTTTATGTCGGCATTCGTTCAGAGCGTTTCCTGCCGGAAACATCACTGCGAGACGGTGAGGACGCGATTACGGCCACAATTGACGTCATTGAAAACCTCGGCAAAGAGCAAAGCCTTGTGGTCAAGCTGCCTGACAACACCGAGCTTGTCATGACGATGCCGGGTCACTTACACTTTGGAGTGGATGAGGCGCACGCGTTCGGCATTGATCCACATGCTCTGCACCTGTTTGACGGAGAAACCGAAGTACGGCTCAATTGACCGTGCGCCCTGAAGGAGACACTATGCGAAAAACAAAAATCGTCTGTACCCTGGGTCCCGCAGTTGATCAGGAAGAAACGCTGCAGGCGCTGATGGTCACCGGAATGGATGTGGCCCGCCTCAATTTTTCCCACGGTACGCACGAAGAGCATGAAGCGCGGATCACCATGATTAAGCGCCTGCGCGACAAGCTGCAGCTGCCGATCCCGATTCTGCTTGACACAAAAGGTCCTGAAATCCGCATCGGCGTGTTCGAACACTCACCCGTCACACTGACGGCCGGAGATTCATTCACGCTCCATACGAGAAACGAACCCGGCAACCGCGACGGTGTTTCGGTCACCTACCAGCACCTTTGTCACGACGTCTCCGTCGGCACCCACATCCTGATCGACGACGGGCTGATCGAGCTCATCGTTGACGAAATTGACGGGACTGAGGTAAGAACGACCGTCCTGAACGGCGGGCCGCTGAATGACCGCAAAAGCATCAATCTGCCGAATACGGCAACCCATCTTCCCTCACTCTCGGATAAGGATCTGGCTGACATCGAATTCGGCATCCGGCACGAGGTCGACTTCATTGCTGCCTCATTCGTCCGCAATGCAGCTGCGGTCAGGGACATTCGCGCCATTCTCGAGCAGCATCAGGCGGGCGATATCCGTATCATCGCCAAGATCGAGAATCAGGAGGGGCTGGACCATATTGAAGAAATTCTGGATGCCGCTGACGGCATCATGGTGGCGCGCGGCGACATGGGGGTCGAGATACCGCCCGAGCAGGTGCCGATTGTGCAGAAACAGCTGATTCGCATGTGCTACCGCATCGGCAAGCCCTGCATCACGGCAACCCAAATGCTGGACTCCATGATTCGCAATCCGCGTCCGACTCGGGCCGAAGTCTCCGACGTCGCCAATGCCATTATCGACGGAACGAGTGCCATCATGCTCTCGGGCGAGACAGCCGCCGGCAAGTACCCGGTGGCAGCTGTCGACACCATGGCCAGGATCGCGCTGACGACGGAGAAGTCGATTGACTACTGGGATCAGTTCGATAAGGAGACGTACGATTTGAAGCGAAACGTTTCCAATGCGATTTCCCACGCCGCCTGTCAGACAGCGAGGGATTTGGGCGCCCGCGCGATCGTGCCGATGACATACAGCGGGCACACCGCCCGTCTGATTTCGCGTTTCCGTCCCGACTGCCCCATTCTGGCATTCACCGTATCGCCCCGGTCGCAGCGTCAGCTGAACCTGAGCTGGGGTGTCACACCGGCACTGATAGATGTCGTCTTCGATACCGATGCCGTGTTTGAACAGGGCATTCTGGCGGCCAGCCATATTCTCGATCTGACATCAGGCGATATTCTTATTCTGGCCGGCGGCACGCCGGTCGGCATGTCGGGCACGACGAACGCGATCAAGGTGCATATCGTAGGGCAGTAAAATTGACGACCGCAGCCGTCGCATATCGTAGGGCAGTAAAAAGGATCGGCCGTTTCAGGCCAGATCGATTGATTTGACGCCGCTGACGAGCAGTACTTTCATCGTCTCAAGATGCGCATCCTGCGTCTCTTTTTTGACCGGACTGAACACATAGCGTGCCCAGCCGCGCCGATAACCGGGAGTCAGACTCTGAAAAAAAGACAACGCGTCCGGTTTGTCCGCGAGCATTTCTTCCAGTACGGGCACCAGTACTTCGTATTCCGACACGCGCTGGCTCTTCTGCGGTGTCTTCACTTTCTGCCCGGCTCTGTTCTGCAGGCCGATCAGGGTGAATGTCTCGTCCAGGCTGACCATCTGATGAAAGAAAAAGTCAGTGTCCGGCACACGGCCGTCGCCGTCAG
>LSQX01374722.1_pt1 | contig 18395 bp, 7 predicted proteins | sample 654561 | NCBI WGS metagenome assembly LSQX01 (sample SAMN04489861, study PRJNA283612) | anaerobic digester metagenome | isolation source: 4 biogas reactors fed with cattle manure at either 37C or 55C with and... | place: Denmark: Kongens Lyngby | collected 2014
AAGCTCTTTTGCAAGCCTTTGGTTTGAGCGTTGGCTCGTGTGGGCTTGCAAATGTGCTTACGACTGTGGGTTGGCTTTTTGTCATTTTGATTAATCTATTATTATAAATACTACCTTCTTAAGAAATCCTTTAATGTAATTGTCGTTATGCCTAACCCTTTTGCTTTTATTTGCAAACCGTTGTCTGATGTAAGCATAATAGGGTTTTCGTTTTTGTACCTTAATGCAACTGATAATATAAAATTGTCAGGTGATTTTTTATTAAAGTCGTTCGGCAATAATGTCAAATCAGCTGTATCCATCTTGATATTCCGTTTTTCTATGCTTTCATTGATTTGTTTTAATGCTTTTTGAACGTTTTTCTTTTGTTCGTCTGTCAAAGAAATTTTTAAATAGTCCAATTCGTCAATAACTTTTGCAGATAATATTATTTGATATTGCTTGTCTATTTTTGATATTATATCGGGATAATCAACGAAAACATTTGTGTCAATGATGTAATAATTAATTTTATCCTTACTAATTTCTTTTTTATGTTTTTCAAATTTTGAGACATCTATTTTGCCAATTATTTTTAACCCGATAGTATTTGCTGTAGTTTCTGGTATTATTACCTCATCAACTAACGGGACACAATTATTTTCAATTTTTTCTTTGACTGATGCAATATTTTTTTCAACTACTGTATAGTTTGAAATAACTGAAGAATCACTAAACATAACATTGTTTTCTCCTGAGAAGGTGAATGAAAATTCTTTCTTTAATTTTGAAAGATAAGTAGCTACTTCATTGGGAAGATTTACTACATGGTCAAACTCTTGTTCGACTAATATAAATGTACATTTTTTAGCACGACTTGTGGCTACGTTAAATCGGTTTACGTTAAATGAAAACGAACTTGATTTTGGTATTACGTAAAAACAATAGTCTACATCTAAACCTTGAACTTTATCAACGGATTCAATAAGATAATTCCTATATTGTGTTTTTGATTTTAAATTTTGCTGTAAATAAGTTAGTGTTTCAATATATGGAGTTAAGACCGCAATTTCATTGTCTTTTAATTTTGATAAGTCATCTAAGCTTACAACTAAAAAATTCATCATTGCATTAATGATATTTTCATCATTATTAGAAAACAAGAATAATGTTGGACCACCTTTGGGGTGCATAAATTTTGACAATGAATTCAATTTACTAATATCTTTGCTTATATCTGCATATAATGATTTTGAAAGAATTGTGTTTTGATAAAAACAGTTTGTAAAATCAGTTGAACGAGAAGTAAGCCTACGTGTTTCTATTTTTCTCGTGTATGCCAATTCTTCAATTTGACAAAAGGTATTCATTCCATTAACAAGTTCATCAATATTTGGTAATGTTTTATAGTTTTTATTGGTTACAATTGGGATAATTTGTTTAGGATCGCCCACAACAATTACTTTTTTCCCTACTTTACAAGCAGCGGCAATAGTTGTCAAATAAGCTTGTGAAGCCTCTTCAACAATAACATAATCATAAGACTGAGTTTGTTCTTTCCAAATTCTAGAAAACTGATAATAAGTGGTTAGTGTTAAATGTCCTTTTGTTGGTAAAAGATCTTTTGCATTCAAAAGATATGGAAATTTATTTCTTTCATCAATGGATAATGGTAGTTTAGAAACTCGGTTCTCCTCAAATAATTTACTAATAAAGGGTTTCTCACAAACCTCAACTGCAGCTTTATTTGTAAGAGCCGTAATTAAAACAGAGTTGTTTTTTAATATCAAACGAGAAGCTACATCTGCAATTTGATGGGTTTTTCCAGTACCCGGAGGACCTTGTAAAAGATAAACAATTGATTTGTCTACTTCATTTATAATTGCATCAGCAATATCAATTTCTTCAGTTATAAATTCTGGTAGTCTTGATTTATTGAGATTATACTGAAAATTTAGAATTTTAGAACATATTGAATCTTCGTTTTCATGTAATGATTCGCTAAAGTCTTTAAGATTTTGTAGGTATTCAAAAGGAGGAATTGTAGGGCCAAAGGCTAAAATCTGATTGTATTGTAAGTTTTCAAGAAAATCAGCATCCATTTCCCTTATTAATATTGTTATCCATCCTTCTCTCTTTGAGGGTATATAGTCTATAATTTTTATTTCTGTACGATTTCGGTCTTTTAGTAAATCTGAATAAATAATATTACTCCAGTTAGACGGACGTTCTAATCCTTCTTTTACAGTAAAGCAGGTTAGTTTTTGATCAAGACGTGGTGAATGGTATTGTTTTCCTGTAGGCAAATCAATAAAAACATTCCCTCTTTTTTCATCAAAACCTCTATATTGACCAACATAAATATCACCATTCTGAAACAGCGATAATCCTGTCGCGTTGAATATTTTTTTTACCGAAAATTCAAGTTCCTTTAATTCTTCAGTGTAAAACTGTATTTGATCTTGCTTTGTTACCATCATCTAAAATTTAAAATCATCACCACCAACAGCAGAATCCACTTCTTTTTGAAATGGCTTTTCCTGTTTTAATTTTGAAAAAATACTCTCTTTCATTTTTTCACTTGTAACTAAAATTAAGTGAGATTCTGATTTTAAAGCACTAAAAACACCATCTATTTCAGCAGTCTTTTTTGAGTTTGGTACTCTAAAAAGTACATTTTCAGAAAGCTCTTCATTTAACAGCTCTAGTCTGTCTTTAAAAAGTCTTGGCTTATTACCAGGATAAATTACCACCAAGTATGTATAATTGTCTTCAAGCATATCCCAATGCTCTTTATCTATATAAAGCAATCCACCTTTTGCACTTCTAACAATACAATTTACATTATTTCCATCAGGGTCAATTATGTTAGACAAAGATGCTCCAATGGTTTTGATATTTGAAACATCATAACCTTCTTCATCTAAAAAATAAACTGTGTGCGTTTTAGCATTACCGCTTTCGCTTTTCTGTTCTTCTTCTGAAATACCGAGACGATTTTGTATAAGTCTGTCAATATCCTCTTTATATTCAAATGAATCTTCTTCAAGCAACGTATCATTTTGAAGAGTTTTATAATGCCACTCTTTAAGTTTTAATATTGCATCTTTAGGAAATGTTGATGGTAAATTGTTTAAAACATCTGATTTCAAGATGTGTGAAACATAGTATTTGCCATGCTCTTCGACTTTTAAGTCGTTTTCAAACCTATTAATGACAACATCATTAAATGTTCTTTTGTAAGGAATTTCGTTTCCATTATAAATGTAGATTGGATATTTTGAATAACACTCCCATTTAACATAAAACGGCTCCTCCCAAAGTTTTGATTCGCTTATTAACAATGAAGTGTCAACACTAACTTTTAAGTTAATAGTTTCTGTTTTAAAATGCCCTGCTTTTTTTCCACAATAACTGTCAAGGAATACTTTTTTACTTCCTTCATTGTTTAGTATGTTAAAAATTGAAAACGCAAACTCTTCATTCACATTTAATAAATACGGCTTTATGTCGATGCTAACAGATTGCAGATTATAAAAACGTTTGCCATCATTCTCTATTGATTCTATAACAGGAATTGTAACGGCTTTAAGATTGTTTGTGCTAAGTGTTACGTAATCATTAATTTGTTTTATGAGTGCAATGTTTCTTGTAATTATTTGTGAACTGTATTTTGATAACCAATCAATAGTATTCCATATAATTTGAGCGTTTGGCTTTGCTTCTTCATAATAACGAATAACTGTATTTGCCTCAAACTGCTCTGAAATTGAGGATTGTCTCAACTTAACTATGGGACTATTTATACCGTTATATCCAAGTTCCGAAATAAAAGCCAATCTTTTTTCTTTGTCAATGTTTATCCATTCAACTAACCATTGAGGTAAAACCTCGGATTCAATAGCAAAATTGTTATCTACACAGTTTTTTAACACTAAATCTTTGAATTCAAATCCTGTAATATCTGTAAAATTCAGTTCAAAAATAATATCTAAAAAATTTTTGTATGCTATTTGGATTTTTACTTTATCCTCTTGTGTATTCCAATAGTCATCAAAGTGTTGTTTTGTCCATTGTTTTTTGCCAATGTATTTTTGATAAAGCAATTGAAATACAACCTGATGTTCAGAATAAAAGGGAGATTTTTCTGCTTCGATTTTTGAACAAATCTCATCATAGTGCATTGTTCTAGTATTGAAAACTAACTTACGCAGTTTTGCCTTTTCCTTTATTGAAACAAAAGATTCAATTAAATTATCCAAGATATCTGATTCTCCTTTAAACTCAGCTACTATATCCGATAATCTGATAATTTTCTTTTCCTCTGCTTTGCCAAACTGGACTCTGTCGCTTAAATCATAATAGCTTAATGGATTTTGGTTTATTTTTATTTTATCTCTTAAGCTATCTATTGTTGTTTGAACTTCAACAGGTATCAAATTAATATCCTCTACCGATTTAACTAAGTGATTTATAATGATATGCTCAGGCGTCAAGGTATTGTATTCGATACCAGTTTCCAAGTTAAATTTATCGATGTTTAAAATAAATGCATTGAATAATTTCCAAGTAATGTTTTGGGGCAATAGTGTAGCTAATTTTTGATCGAAAGATTTAGATTCAATAATGGCTTTGAGTAATTTATCTCCTTGCAATAACCCAATTTTATATCGAGTTTCAGAACATAAATCACTATCTAATTCCAAAAACAATGTGTTTAATTTCTCATTTGAATTTATATAAGCTTTTAATGGGCCTTCTGTCCCATCGAAGATTTGTTTGTTCTCTCTTGAATTAACAGACCAAAAATTATTGTGTTTTTTTATTAGATAATCCTCAAAAAAATCATTGTATGCGCCATCTTCTTCCATCCAGTCTAAAAGAAAATTAGCTGAAATTGTATCAATATTTATGACAAGTGTCCAATCAGTAATTTGTGAATTATCAGTTTTTAATTCAAATTCTTTAATTAAAATGCCACATTCCTTTAAAGGCAGTGTTTTAAGCTGATATAGTTGGAAAATATCTTTAATTGTTTGATACTTTTCGATTGATATTTGATTAAATGCTGTAGACCAATATATTTTTTCAGTTCCAACAAATCTTAATTCATCATCAACATAAAGCCATGGTATTGTTGCCCACTGACTTTGGAGGATTTCATCATCTTCATTCTTCCAACTGAAAATAGTTTTTAAGTCACCGACAAAGGTTTCAATATTTACGGAAGAAAATTGACTAGACCATTCGTCAAAAAGCTCCCTATTGAGAATAAATGAAATAAATATGTCTTCTTTCTGAATCAATTCATTTTTTAAAAATTCAGGAATAGCATTATACTCTTCTTCTTTTATTATGTATTTATTTATGCTTTTAATATCTATGCCATCCTTTCGACTAATGAGTTGTCTGAGAGGTTTAGGAGTTCCTTTTTCATCAACAAAAACTTTTATTTCTCCAAAATATTTTGTTTCTCCAATACCGTACATAAATTTACTTTTTTGGAGAAAATCTATCAACTCAATCTTTTTCTGAATAGGCAGCGAGAATAACTTTTTGTTATTACAAATTCTTTGATAGGTTTGTATTTTGTCATTCAAATAACCATCATAAGAGAGTAAATAGTTATTTATTTCCGTAAATTTTTCAAGTTTTAAATCTACCGTATGATAACCCAAGGCGACAAATAGTTCTTTATATATTTCAGTGTGCTTATTTAAAATCCATGCATCTTGTTCTGAAGCTAATCTCTCTAATGAGAATAAGGAATTATTGTGAACTATAAAAGGTATTTTTCCAAAGTTTGAGGGCAGATATACAACAAGATTATTCAACCACTTTAGTAAAGATTCTTCATTATACAAAGCTTTGATTGCTATAACTTCACCGATTCTTTCACACAATTCAGGAGTAATTTTATTAGCAAGCATTTCAATATCAATAATCTCCACATCAAGATAATTGTATTGCTTAAGGTATTTGATTTCTAAATCAGCGTGAGGAAGCTTTTTAGCTATATCAATTATATCATAAAATAGATCATGGCCAAATAGCTCGATTAGACCTGAGTTGTCAATTATTGTTTCAGAAAGAAGTTGTTTTTGTTCTTTATCATTAATTATAAAAGGTACACTATTGAGCTGTTCAATATATTTTTCGTTATAACTATCAATGATTTGTTGAGCCGTATCATCTTCCGGCAAGGTATTTTTTAATAATAACGACAAATAGGTGCTATACTGCTCTTTATTACATATAAAATCATTAGCAAGTTTTGATAACGTTTCGATATGCTTCTCAGCTACTTTTATCATTATGTATTTGTTCCAAGAATTATCACCTTGTAGTTTTTCTCTTCTTGAATCCGGAACAAAGTCAGCATTTACCAAAAAAGGAAGTTGAAATCTTGTGTCTTCCATTGGTAAGTATGTAAATAAACTTGAATATTTAGGTAACCCTTTTAAATATTCCCGCTCAGGTGATATTTTACCATCTATTATAGTAATGCCAAAAGATATTTCTGTCTCATCAACAGAGGCTAATTTGGGTGGTATTGTTTCAATTTCTTTTCCATGCAAATCAACAAAATAATGTACAGGTTCATTAAGGTCATTTTTTTTGACAGCCTTTTTTATGCCAATTTTTTCTTGTAAAAAAGCCTTATCTGAAACTTCAATTTCGGGAAAAGATTCCTTTAAATAGATAAAATTAAGTTTACGTTGTTCTCCCTTTCCATGGATGTATTCTATGACTGACTTTTCAAGTGATATGATATTATCATTATCAAACCTTGAAATGGTTGTTCGGTTTTTAGGTGATCTAAACTTCGAAGTGTTTCTCAGGAATAATAGAAATTGTGGTTTTTTTAGTATATCATCAATAGCAGAAATATACCCCCCCTTTGAATTGATATTATTTTCTCCAACTTTTATTGCAAACTGAACAGGGTTATTAAAGTTATTAAAATTACTGTCCTTAAATTCTTCTGGTAATTCATCCTGCCAAATTGGTATCAATTGCCAAGGAATATCTGTTGAACTATCATAATTATCAATATCTTTCTTATACTCTTTGCGATGTTTTTCAAGTAGCCCAGGAAAATCTTTATAATCGGAAGAGCTAAAATAAAAAGTTTCAAAATTTGCAAATACATCACTATTTCTAAGAAATGCAAATTGATAAGAGCCTGATTTTAACCAAACTTCAGTGCTATCTGTAAACACAGATTTGAAACCAATCCCTTTATATCCCGTTTTCTTTTTATCTTTTCTTTTTGTGCTTTCAGCCGCACTAGTGATTGCATCAATATCATCTTGACTAAAAGTTATTCCATCATGCATTACAAAAAAATAATCATTCTTGAAATCAATATGAAACTCTACTTTTTCTTTATCAGGTGCATCATCAGCATTTTGTAATAACTCAAATATTACTCTTTGTTTTGATGAGTACATTCCTTTTCCTATCTCTCTCATCAAATTCGCAATAATCTTATTGCTGTCAGGATCTTTTGTTCTTCTTTCAAAACGTTGTCTTATATGCTCCTTCGCTGTTTTTTTGTCTAGCAAACTACTAATTCCAAAATCCTTTATCAAAAACTCTTCGTCGGAGTCACCATTAATATGATTTTTAACAATCAATTGGTCTAACGATGAAACGTTTTTAATTTTAAGTGAATACGGATTGTTTTTACCATTTGGATTTTCAGTAAATTCCAACTCTATCTTGTAGTAATAGTCATGATTTAATTTTTTTGAATCTCCATAAAAGAATGATACTCTTTTATCATCTAATTCAATATTATCAAATACCGGATAAAACAAGGTCATTTTACTAATAGGATTAATAAAATTATTGAAAAAACCTTGAGTATTATTTATCTTATGAAGTTTAGCAATAAAGGTTAAATCCTTTGATTGCCAGTATTTTTTTAATTGTTCTGTATAGTTTTTCATAATTAAAATTCTAACTAAACTAGTAGGCTTACGCTGCCCATCTTCTGCCCATCTCCTCTAATTTTTGTAAGTGTTCAATTACTTTGCTACAAGTTTCTTCAAAAACTGATGGTAAATAACTGTCGGGTAAATCTTTATTTAATTCCTGTTTTACAAATTTCAGAACGGTTAGTTTTGCCACTTCATCTTTATACCAGTCTGTTACCAGCAATTTATCCTTTTCCTCTTTTAATCTTTTCAGTAAATCTTTTGCAGCCAACTTAACCAATTGTTCTTCTTTTTTTGTTAAGTTTTTATTTGTCTGTCTTATTAAATCAAACAATTCGAGTTCATCGGATGTAAGATTCTCTCGAATATGGCGTTCTTCTTCATCACGCAATTTTTTAGAGAAATCAATCAAGTCCTCAAAATAATTTTCAACGGACAATGAGCCGGAATTGTATTCATTTATGATGTCTTGAAGTTTTTTAGCAAAATCAATTCTTGTTACATTTTGGCTTAATAACTTTTCAAGTTTGTCCTCTATAAACAACCTCAAGTCGGCAATTTCAATATGCTTAAATTCGGCTTGTTTAAATTTCTCGCGGAGTTTATCAAAGTCAAATTTGCTTATATCTATGGTTTTTGACTTCTTAATTTCAAAACCCGTTTTCTTTTCTTCTTCCTCAGTGACTGTTGTAATGGATTGGTCAATAATATCGGCATATTTAGCCCTTGCTGCTTCTAAATCGCCTGAGAACTTTTTACGGTCAACAATCTTGCGTAAATACCTAATGACTTCCAATAACTCAAATTCAGACTTTCTTTCATAAATATCAGGTTTACATGCTTCGTAAAGACTTTCTACTGTATTTGTATAGACGAAAAAGTTTTGTTTTGTATCATCATTTGATAGTAGCTTGTTTGCAAATGCTTCAAACAAACCGATTTCTTCAAACGTGTCGCCTGAATCAAGAATTAAATCCAATTTTATTTCTAGCGGTAAGCAAAATGCTTCCGCTTCGGCAATAGCTTGTTTTAATAAATCAAATAACTTTTCTTTCTCCTCTACGGGTAAATCAACACTTGTCGTTTTTTCTTTTCCATCTTCGGATTCTTCTTCACCTGTGGCATAGGCTGCCAATGCTTTCTTTAAATTGCGAAACACCCCATAATAATCAATAATTCTACCGCAAACTTTCCCTGTTGCAACTCGGTTTACACGAGCAATTGTCTGCATTAATGTATGTCCAACCATTGGTTTGTCTAAATACAAATCGCTTAATGTTGGCGAATCAAAACCAGTTAACCACATGGCACAAACAAAAACTAATTGAAAAGGGTCATCGGTTATTTCCTGAAAGCGGTACTCCAAATCATGGCCGTTTTCATCCACTTTTTGCATTTTACGGAAATGGGGTGTTATATCTAAACCTCGTGCTTCAAATGCCTTTTTCTCGTCTTCACTACCATCGCAACTGATTACAACTGCCATTTCAACCCAGTTCATGTATTTAATGGTTTCTTTTATGCGTTGCTTTTCTTCATCGGTTTTGGCAGTTCTTTCCTTTTTGCGTAATTCAACAATTTCTTCACGCCAATACTGCTGAACCAAATCGTACATTTTTACGGTTGTGAATTTGTCGATTGCAATTACCATTCCTCGACCTTTATAACCACGATTCGGAAAATGCTTTACGATATCTTTGGCTATTATTTTTAAACGGTCGGGATTGCGGATAACAGACAGTTCACTGGCAAATTCACGTTCAAGCCTTGCTTGTTGAGCTTCTGACAATTCTTCTTCTTCAACCACTTCGGCTAAATCGGCGTTTAAATCATCGCCTTCGCGAATTAGTTGGACACTTGGAACACGTTTGTCATAAAACAACGGAACCGTTGAGCCATCTTCATAAGCTTGTTTGAAATTATATTCGCTTATGTATTCGCCAAAGTATTTATTAGTGAGTCGTTTGCTACCTAAAAGCGGTGTTCCTGTAAAAGCAATATATTGAGCATTGGGAATTCCTACACGCATATTTTCAGCTAAATCCTTGTATTGTGTCCGGTGTGCTTCATCAACAATTACAATAATGTCTTTTCGGTCGCTCAACAGAGGATATTGTTTACCTTTTGGATAACGGAATTTGTGGATTAAAGAAAAAACAAACCTTTTGTTTCCGCTTAAATATTCTCGCAATTGTTCACCATCTTTTGGTCGTGCTTCTTCTTTTTCTTTGACAACTCCCATATTCAGGAAGTTGCGATAAATTTGTCCATCGAGGTTTTCTCGGTCGGTTACAATAAAAAACGTAAAGTCGCCTTCAAATTTGCGTTGTATTTTTTTGCAATACATAACCATCGAAAAGCTTTTGCCACTGCCCTGTGTATGCCAAAAAACCCCCAATTTTCCTTCTTTGCTCTCTCTGTCTTTAAAACCATCCACAGCTTTATTTACACCAATAAATTGATGGTTTTTAGCAATGATTTTGTATGCACCTTTTACATGGTAAAGAATAAAATTCTCGATGTAATCAATGAGTTTATCTTTTGCACATAAACCACGCAAAGCAAATTCAAGACTTACCTGAAATTCTTTGATTCGTTTACGGTCAACATCTTTTTTCTCATCATCTTCACGAAGCCATTCAAAATAATGCTCATAATCAGCTTTAAACGCACCTACTTTGGTTTCAATGGCATTGCTTAAAATGTTTACCGCATTGAAAACAAATAGTTGTGGAATTTCTTTGTAGTAGGTTTTTAAATTATCATCAAACGCATTTTTTACCTCTACATTTGAATTTTTAAGTTCGATAAAAACAAATGGAATACCGTTGATATACAAAATCAAATCGGGGCGGCGGAATTTTGGCATTCCTTGTATCCACAGTTGCGAAACCACCAAAAATTCGTTTGCATTTGGGTTTTTAAAATCGATGAATTTTATTTTTCTAGGTTCTTCTCGTCCGTCTTTGTTTAATATTGTTGCAGTATAACCTTCTTTGATTAACTCATACACTTGTTTGTTGGCTAGCATAGGACTCATTCCGCTACGACCTTTCACCAGTTCACGAATGGCTTGCTCTATGGCTTCATCGGGCACAGGGTTGAATTTCTTTAGCGAACGGCGAACTCTGTCAGTAAAAACAACCTCTTCCTTACTGGTTCGGTTGCTACCATCGTTCAAGTCTTTTTCATCTCTGGTATAGCAATTCAAAAACTCATCGTATTCCAATTGCTCAAGCAATAGTTTAATTGCACGTTTTTCTATGTCGTCTTCGCTAATAAAATTTGCCATTTTTTAATTTCTCAAAGGTTAATTTGCAATAAATTTATCTCCTAAAAGAATTTTCTTCATTTCTTTGCCATGCTCTTCAATTTCACCAACATTCCATGTGACATAGTTTAGCATTAATTGTTGTTTTATGCTATCAACATTAACATCAGGACTGGCATAGTGTTCTTTTTTATTGTTTGGCATTGCGTTACTTAATTTTGAATTTTTACTTCGTGTAAGCAAACATAGATTACCAAATTTATCTAAATCCCACTGATTTAAACGGTTCGATTCGAGTACCGGATTTTGCGGATAATAATGCTCAACTGAACTTTTTAAGATAAACTCAAAATTAAGGTATTTAACTTTGTTTGCTTTCCACAGCAAATAGTCTAAATAGTTAAAGACAAAGTTTTCAACCGATGTGCCTTTATCAAGCAAACGGTGGTTGACTTCAATATCAATTACTTTTGAGCTATTTGTATAAATTATATCGTTAAAATCCAAAGGATATACTGCAACATAACGGTTTAAAAAATATGCTTTTGCAAGTTCTTCGAGAAATACAATGTAATTATCAACGGATGTTTTATCATTTTCAAAAACGTATTTCAAAGCCGCATTCATCCAATTTTTATATATCATGGTAGGTGCCGACACATGAAACATCGAAAGAAGCATAATTACCGTTGTGTTATTCTCATCACTTTGGTCGTCACGGCCAAAGGTTTGCGTGTAATATCCGTTAAAGCTATTGTTTTGAGCCCGACAATTCAGGTGTTTCAAACTCCATCTTTCATTCTCTCCCTTTAGTTCCCGTTTTATTATGTAACGGTCGAACAAAAAACGCCCTTTTAGTAAGTTATAGGCAAACTGTTTTACAAAAGTTATTGCTTCTTCTTCTGGTTTGTTTTTGTATTGTTCTTCAAATGATTTTATCAGTTGTTTGTCATCAAGTTGAATATCCGATTTAAATTGAATTTTGAGGATATGAAGCAAAAAATTCGGAAAGGTTATTAAAGAATTAAACCTTTCGTTTCCCTCATCTCCATTCTCGTTGGTTATGGGTTTATTAACCGAAATCTTTATCAATTGTTCCATAGAACAATTTGCGTTCGAAATTTCTGGATTAGCTATATCTTTTTCTTTCTTCTCAATTAAAACTTTGATTTGATTTTTAACCTCATCAAAATAATTCAATTCAAAAGTGTCCCAGTTTTTATCGCCGAATATTTTATGCCTGATTTCCATGTCAAAACCATACTGCACATATTTGTCCATATTGGAGCATGCTTCCCATATTAAACTGAAAGTTTTATAATCGGCAGTATCTTTATGTAAAATATTTAGTAAGTAGGCTTTCACTATTTCGTGCTTTTCTAATTGTTCGCCACGGTTGTTCATAATCTCGAAATAGTGGTTTAGGTCGGTGTCCTCAGGCACTTCAACCCGAAGAATAATAACCTTATTGAAAAAATAATCACAAAACTCCTGAATGTTCAGGTTTTGGCCGATTATGCTTTTCAGTTTTTTTATTGCATCGTTATATGCTTGAACAATGTCGGTATTATAGGTTTCATTGTCATTTGGAATACGGTTATATATTGCTTCAAGGGTATCGGTTGAAATGGGTCGGCTCTCGAATTTCACATTTAATTTTAGCCAGTCTTTAAGTTCTGCTATTTGCGAATAATGATGCTTGATGCCATTCAAAAAAATGGTTAGACTTGTGAGACGTTGTTGCCCATCGATGGTTTCATATTGTTCTGTAAAACCGTTTTTCTTTTTTGCAACCACCAACGAACCAATGTAATAATCAGGTTTTTCGATACTATCCTTATGCTTGATTGCATAGTCGGCAATATCCTGAACCAATTGCGTTATTTCGGTTTCGCCCCACGCAAAATTCCGCTGATAAATTGGGATTATGTATTTATCGTTGGAAGAAAACAGTTCTTTGATTTTCAATGGTTTTATATTGCTCATGATTCACGCTGGTATTTTAGTTCTTTAAATAAACCAAGTATTGCCTCAGGCTGCTTGTAGTTTTGCTTGGGCTCAACAGGCAACGAAATGCCAAAAATTTCCTGGGGTGAATTGGCATCACGAATAATTTTAAATATGTTTTTCTCATAAAGTACATGGTTGTCAGCCGAAGCCAATTGAACAGCTTGACGACGAAGCCGTAATGAAAAACTTAAAACAAAAAGTTTTTCGGCAACCCGATGAAACTCGTAGGCGCCAAACTTATCTATGTACATCATTACAGCACAATCAAAAATATTTCGCACATATTTATCTCCCGTACGGTGACGTTCGCGATATACTTTATCTGAATTAATTGTCTCGAAGATTTTGCCGGATAATGTTTCCGTTGAAGAAAAGTCAATGTTTAAAACGAAATCTGTTGTATTTGGTAATTTTCTTATGGCTTTGCGAAGTCTCTTGTAGTGTGAAATCATTTCGAAAAACCTTTTCCCGTTTATTATGGGTTCGGCTATTTGAAAGGGGTACTCCATTCGTTGACCATCAATATTTCGGCTGTAATCGGCATTATAATGTTCCACATAGAAATGTGCAATACGGCTCAATTGGGTGTAAGGGAAATTTGGCTGAACATCGGGCGAAATACCTTTGAAAACATCAGCCTCGTTTTTAGTGAAATAACGTGCCGATTTTGAGCGCGACCAATTGCGGATGCGATACAAATAGTCGCCAAACAACGACGACAACTCTGCGGTTGGCATGGCTTCCCATTCTATAATACTTTCTCTTTTCACTGCATCGGGCAAATTGTTCATCTCGCGCAGGTGAAATGCTTTCAGCAAGTCGTGGGGTTCAAGGTCTTTGCCGCGTGCATTTTGTGAATCAAAAAACTGGAATGCTTCTGAAACATCGGTAAGTGTTACTTCTACCAGTTCGCATTTGTTAAAAAAGAATTGAATGGTTTGTCTGTCAAATTCCCTTACCCTGCGTTCAATTTCGCGGTAGTTGTTCCATATATTGTATTGGCTCGTTTCGTTTTCGAACTTCATGCCCGAAAGTTTGGGTTTATATTGTTCCAAACTTTTTTTATTATCGATTTTTTCGAGTATCTCGGCTTTCTGTGCAATAATGGCTAGAGCAATAAGGGTAAGTGTAAGAGTGCGTTGTTGCCCGTCAACAATATTTAAAACAAATTTTTCTTTCTCGTTCTCTGACTTTTTTTCAATCTTCTCTTCGTGCAATACCAAAGTGCCCAAACGATAAGCTTTTTTATCTTTATGCGTTAAAATATCGTTGAGCAGTTCGCCCACATGCCTGGTTGTCCATTTATAGGGGCGTTGATACTCCGGGATAACCAGATTATCGCGCTGCAACAAATCAATAACTTTAACGATGCCAGGCTTTTTCATGCTTAAACAGTTTTCTCCATTTCTTTTTCCGCATCTTTTACCTTCAACTTACCGCTTATCAATCTTGGCAACAACAGGTCGCGGGTTTGTTTGAGGGTTTGGGATTGGAGTTTTAAAATTTTAGTTTCTTCAAAGAAAGGTGTAATTATTTCATCGAATCTTTTTATCAATTCATTTTGTGGCTTCAATATTTTCAATGCCATTAAGTCTTTTGGGTAAACATGTGGTTGTGCAGAACCTTTTTGTAAAAAGTAAACTTCTGTTTGCCTGTTTTTTAAATGCAAATAATGATAAAAAATGTATTTTGTATTTTTTGAATCTAAAAATGAACAATCAGAAGCCCAAATGTTTTCGTAATATAAATTGACATATCCAGCATTTGCACCTGAAGCACTTATTGTAATAGTAGGCGAATTTGTGTTTGCTGTATTATGGTAATATGCGGGTTCAAGACCACCAGCCACTACGGGCACTGTTCCTTGTAAGGCTGTATCTTCTGTGATATTTTTTCCCTTTTTAAATTCCACTAGTTCAGAATAACTCGTTAATTCCCACCCCTTCGGCACGCCCTTTTCAAACTCTGTATTTTCGTAGCCAGGGAAACGCATGCGCACAAACCACTCTTTGTAAATTTCCTCAGCCATTTGCTCCAGCAGGGCTATGCGGCGGTTGTTGTTTTCTATCAGGCCGTCGTAGGCGGAGAGAATGGAAGCGATTTTACTTTGAACTTTATTTGATGGTAGTTGTATTGTTATGCTATTAAATGAGGAATGTGGCAAATCAGGTTGTGCTGAGCCTGATGCTATACAATTTACATAATTATACACTGCATTTGAACGCAAGTACCAATACAAATAATCACGTTCCAATTTTTTATCAATAGGTAAGACTTTAAAGCAATTATTATGGACTACTCCATATTGATTTCTAAAAACTAAGCCTACTTGCCCTGTTCTTGTAAATATTATATCTTCAGGGATTGCAATATTTTTTTTGGGAACTCTATTTTTATCAATGAACACAGATTTTGTCTTATTAAGCATATCTGTAATTCGGAGTAATGGCAAGCCTTCTGCCACAACTAGATAATTGGTTTTAGAGTTAATTACTTGTCCTTGACTTAGTTTTACTAGAGGACCTAACCTTTCTTCCTTCCACTCACTCATTTTCAAACAGATTTAAAATGTTTTGATTAATGAGTTTTTCCAAATCAAAAGCCGAAGTATTGAGCGAGTTAAGTTCCGAATTCAATCGTTTAATTTCGTTTTCAAACTCCTCTTCGGTCATTCCGTCTTCTTCAATTACTACACCCACATACCTACCGGGATTGAGCGAGTAATCTTGTTCTTCAATATCGGCAATGGTAGCCAGTTTGCAAAGTCCGGTTACATCTTCGTATTCAGCTCTTGGGAAACGCTGTTGCAGCCATTCCGCCATTTTTAGGAAATACACAGGGCTTTTTTCTTCGTCCTCGTAATTATTATTTTTTACGGGATTGCTGTATTCGTTAAGTTTGTCAAGCGATATGCGAATATCTTTCGGTTTGTCAAGTGCTTTCCATGCCTTATCCTCTTTGCTTTTCAGGTTGTCATCAGCCAGTTTAAAGAGCTTTTCAAAATCTCGGAAATTCTTCTCCAACTCTTTTTTTGTTTGCAGAAAATCATGTAACAACGTTTCGTTATCGGCTAATAAAACATGTTGGGCTTTATTGCTTGCCTCAATATTATCAGTATTGAATTTCTTTTTATAATCTTCAAAATCAGTAAAAGCTTTGTTGATATGGTTTAGAATGGTTGCTGTTTCGGCAATTTGTATATTTTTTAGCAATTCAAAGAATTTTTCCTTTTCGAGGATTGCTTTTTGCTCATCGCTTGGTTTAACAGTATTAACCCATTTGCAAAAGTCAGCAAATTGTTTTGTTAGGTTTTTATTGATGTTTTCAAGCAAATCCTTTACAATCGGAATTCTCTCAATAGCATTAGCATAATGGCTATGCACCAATTCAATAAAGAATTTTTGATTGCCTTTTCGCAAATTATTTATTGCTGCAAGGTTTTGCAGTTGTTCTTCGGTAAACTCACGGTGTGCCCTGTCCACCTGATGAAACACATTGCGAGCATCTACAAACAGGATTTTAATTTTGTCTTTACCTGTTTCGAAGTCGGTAATTTGTTTGGCCTTGTCAAAAAACCAAAGCGTAGCAGGCAATGTAACGGTGCTAAACATATTGCTGGGCAGGGTAAGCATACCCGAAATAATACCTTTACGCACTAAGGTTTTGCGAATATCGCATTCCGAATGTCCGGCATCGCTGGCAGAATTGCTCATTACAAGAGCAGCTTTACCCGTTTCGTTCAATGAGGTGGCAAACAAGCTAATCCAAAGGTAATTTCCGTTTGGAATGGAAGTAACACCTGCACTTTTAGTTTTGCTTTTCGATTTTGGCAAACCGTATTCGGTAAAACGGCGGTCTTTCTTAACCGTGTCTTCGTTTACTTCCTTTACATTGAAAGGGGGATTAGCCATTACAAAATCGAATTTCCCGAAACTATCGTACAAGTCTTCTGCGTAACTATCGCCTTGTTTTATCTCTCCACGTAAACCATTTATTGCAAGGTTCATCTTTGCCAGTTTCACGGTTTCCATCGTTTTTTCCTGTCCGTAAACAGAAATTGGCGTTACACTTCCTTTTTGTAAATTATGTTGTTGAATAAAATTATTGCTTTGCACAAACATACCACCCGAACCACAAGCAGGGTCAAAAATTTTACCGTGGTACGGCTCAATAAATTCAACCATGAGTTTTACAACTGAGGTTGGCGTAAAGAATTCGCCACCTTTCTGTGCTTCCTCTAATCCAAATTTGCCTAGGAAAAACTCATAAATTTTCCCCAATAAGTCTCCGTTGCTATCGTCGGGAATAGTAGAGAAAAGTTTTAACAATTGTTTTAAAAGGCTTTGTCCTTTTCGGGTTATAGCAAAAAACTCGTCTTTTGGCAATGTGTCTTTCAACGAAACAACATATTTCTCAATGTCTTTCATTGCTTGAATAACGGCTTTGTCAATCGGATTATCCTGGTCACCTTCGGGTAAATCTTTCAAATAATCGTATCGGGCAGTATCGGGGATATACAAGCCACATTTACCAATTGCAATTTTCTCAATCGGTTCTGCCAATCGGGTTCCTTTGTTCTTTTCAAATTCAGCTTTAATCTCTTTCTCAAACTTGCTGTATTTTATGTCGGCAAACTTTAAAAAGATAATTCCAAGTACCGGTGGTGAGTAATCATTTGATTTTAAATCACTATCAGCCCTAAGTTTATTGGCTGCGAGCCAAAGGTCATCTTTCAGTTTCTTAAATTCTTTATTCGTCATATTTTTATTTAAAGCTCAAATGTAACAATTTAGCAGGGGTGCGTAAGCAAAATTGCAGCTCTTTTGCAAGCTTTGGTTTTGAGCGTCGGCTCGTGGGGCTTGCAAATGTGCTGCAATGTGGGTGGGGTTTCTTCTTCTTTTTTTGCGGGGGGAAGAAAAAAACAAAATAAATTTCCATCAAATTTGCACTGTCCTGTCAAAAAGCTTAATCCTTTCTTGTTTTATATTTGTCAATATCGTATCTGTCTGCTGTGTCTGTCTTTTCACACTTGTTGCCAACGTAAAAGTGTTTTATTCATTGTTCCCATACAAATATAACAAGAGCAAAACTATTTTCACTCTATAATTCATTCTTTTTTAATGGATAACGGGAATAATGAATAAAATATTGTTGGACTGTGCCGCCCGGCTATGGGCATTCTTTTGTGTCGT
>LSQX01258243.1_pt1 | contig 18386 bp, 9 predicted proteins | sample 654561 | NCBI WGS metagenome assembly LSQX01 (sample SAMN04489861, study PRJNA283612) | anaerobic digester metagenome | isolation source: 4 biogas reactors fed with cattle manure at either 37C or 55C with and... | place: Denmark: Kongens Lyngby | collected 2014
TATCCCAGGTGGTGAATAAGTCCATAACCGACATTGAAAGGATTTACTTGGTTTTTGATCAGCGGAAAAAACTGCTTGAGGACAGTAGAACCAATCTCTTAGGGCAAACGGGGTACAATGAAAACTCACCTGAAATAATAGCAATAGATTATCAACTCAGGCAAATGCTAAAGCAGAATCTTATTGGCTATCTTGCAGAGAATGATTTTATCCCCAGTGCAGGCATTCCAACAGGTGTTGTTGACTTCAATATTCGCACTTGTCTCGACAAAGAGAGAAAAGAAGAAAAAGGTTCAGAAAACACTTTCTATAAAAGCAACCCTTCATTCCACATCACACGTGCTCTTGCTGAATATGCACCAGGAAACCAGATTGTGGTCAATGAGAATAGCTACATTTCTGCAGGCATTATGATGCGTTCTCAATGGAATGAAGCCAGAAGTATAATTTTGCAAAACTGCAGAAACTGCGGATATTCCGGACTGGTTTATCAAAGGTTGCAACATTGTCCTGAATGTGAAAGTGAAAATTTGGTGGGGAACGAAAACGTTGGTGGTCCTTTTGCAAGAATCATTGAACCGGCAGGTTTTTCCGTGGATTATTTTGAACCCCCTTCAAGAATAATTGATAAAAGCAAAACCCAACAATCCCTTATTGAGCCCATTCTATTAAATGTTCAATCTTGGGAGACAAATGATAATAACAGCCTGTATGACATTAGACCAAGCCAACCCGATGCTGAAATCCTTTATTATAACAAAGGAATTGGATATGGATTTGCTGTTTGTATCAATTGCGGCAGGGCGGATAAAGAGAATGGTAGTGCAGGTAATCCAAGTTATAATAATAGTCCAATTATAGAACATGAAAGACTATTTGGGGGAAGAAAAGAAAAAGATAAAATTTGCGAAGGAAATACAAACCACGAATCAGGAGTAAAACGAAATGTTTTATTGGGAGGCAGATTTCAGACCGATTATGTGGAAATCCGGTTTAGAGGGCCCAATGGGCGTTATTCCAATGATATTTCTTTGCTTCGAACATTAGGTGTAGTTCTGAGCCAGAAACTCACAGAGTATTTGGGTATAAACCGCGAAGAAGTCGCATTCAACATTAAGATGTATCGTGGATATTCTTCCATTTATATTTTCGATACGTCCAAGGGTGGAGCGGGATATTCATTGCGCTTTATTGACTACGCAGAGAAGATTTTTGATAAAGCTTTACATACAATAGATAATTGCAACTGTGCAAAAGCTTGCGATAAATGCTTAATCGACAGAACTTCGCAATGGCATATGAATGATTTGGACAGACATATTGCAATAGAATGGTTAAAACTTGAGAAAGATAATCGCACTTCTGTACCTGAAAATATTGAAAAAGCATTCCCCGGCGCAAAGAAGGTAACATCAAATTTGTATTCAGCCATTGCTAGAAACATGGATGCAGTAAACATGAGCAAAGCTGTATTCTTTGTATCAGAAGACTTAAAAACCTGGGCTGTAAATGACTGGCCTTTCATGGAATTGTGTAAGAGAATGAAGAATGAAGGAAAAGAAATTCAGTTCGCTTTCACAAAACCGGATTTAGATGGCTTAAATGCCAGGCAAATACAAGAGGTAATGGAAGCAAAGGGGTTGTTTGGACTCAAAGTTATGAAGAACAACCCAATCCCCGGTTTTAACCCAATGGTCCAGTTGGAATATACCGATGGGGAAACCAAGCAATTTTTCTCTGAAGACTTTTGCAATGCTTTTTCGTCTGACTGGGGAGTCACCGACAATGCAGTATATCATGCATTTTCTGACTATAAAATTCAGCTTGAAAATTGGGACATTAAATGGGATGACTTGATTACCGAAGACCAGATTTTGTTTGAGTTTAAGATTAAAGAGAAAAATGTAAATCTCTCGAAATTTTTCAAAATGCTTACACAGCACAAAACCGAGAAATGGGAGAAAATCCTGGAGAAAATAAGCAACCGCAAGGTAAGCATCATTTACAGGGATACTTACCTTGTTGAACCCATTGGGGTTTTAATGATTAACAATTTGCTTAAGAGCATGAAAGAAAGCCTTAACCTAACAATTAAATCATTAAAATTTGATGTTTCGGCGTATTCAAATTTTGGCCAAAAATCAACAGGTAGAATAATAGGTGATTTTATTTCAAAAAACGACAGAAGGGATTTCATCTCAGAGTCTACTGAAGAGTTGCTTGGTGTGGTTCCTGAAATCAATCAAGAGGGATGGTTACCCCACTGGCGAGAGTTAGCTATTGAAGGGGTTGACTTCGAGTTAATTATCCGGCCCAATGGTGGAATCAAAAATGGTTGGGCATATGACAAATCACAACCTATCACTTATTACCATGAAGTCGAATTTGATGATGATTTATTGCTTTTCAATCAAAGCAATACAAATGGAATTTTGTACAATGTGATTTTTGAAAAGAAAAAAGCCCATTAAGTAAGCGTTGGCAAAAAATTAATTTAATTACAACAATCTATCGAAGGATGTAATGAAAAAACACCAATTTATGGATGACCAAAAAATAATCCCTGATCAAATTCAAATAAATTTCAAACAGAGGACAATTAAAGGCATTTTATGCTTTTCTTTGAGAAAATTATTTCCCTAATAAACAAACTCCATACTTAAGCCCAATATGAAAACACTTGCCGAACTCTGCACCCCGCGAAAATCTGTATTTGACAAGTCAAAGCGCGATACGGTTTTGGATATATCAGATCTGGTCGAGAATAAAATCAAACCTGAAGAGTTTTTTGAGGAAAACTTTATTACCAATGGTATGCAGGGGATTTACCAGGCCCTTTTCCGCAGATTTGAAGGGAAATCAGATGATGGAATATTCAAGTTAACCCAATCAATGGGTGGAGGTAAAACACATACCATGATTGCTCTTGGGTTGCTTGCTCAGCATCCGGAATACCGAGAAAAAGTAATGGGTAAAATTTACCAATCTAGTTTCACGAAAAAAGTAAGGGTAATTGGTTTTTCCGGTAGAGAAAACCCAAAATATGGGATTTGGGGTTATATTGCTGAGCAGTTGGGGAAAAAGGAAATGTTTAAAGATTATTATGACCCATTGGAGGCTCCCGGGCAATCTGCCTGGATTAACCTTTTAAAAGGAGAAACAGTTTTGATACTTCTTGATGAGCTCCCCCCTTATTTTCAGGGGGCCAAAGCAAAGCAGGTTGGTGACGGAAATCTTGCCGATGTTACAACTCAGGCATTATCTAATTTATTAATTGCTATTGGAAAAGATGAATTAAAAAATGTGGCATTGGTCATTTCAGATTTACGCGCACGATACTCTGATGGTTCGGCTGCAATTGAAGCTGTATTGGAAGACTATGCAGCGGAGGTTCATAAAGTAGCTAAGGATTTTATTCCGGTGCAACAAACAGGGGACGAATTATATCATATTCTAAGAAGCAAGTTGTTTGCCAGCTTACCGAATTCAGAAAATATTGAGGAGATTGCTGAAGCTTATGCGCAAGAAATGAAAAAGGCTAAGCAGATGGACATAACAACAGAGTCTCCTGAAAAATTTAAAGGTGCTGTAAAAGAATCATTTCCATTCCACCCGGGGATAAAGGATCTTTATGCTCGTTTTAAAGAGAATACTGGCTTTCAGCAAACCCGAGGAATGATACGTTTAATGCGAACCATTGTTGCCAATATGTTCGATAGCAACGATGGTTGGGCAAAAAGCGCCTATTTGATTTCTCCATCTGACTACGACCTGAACGATTCTGACACTCAAAGTGAAATAATATCCATTAATTCAAATTTAACAAACGCAATCAGTCATGATATTGCCGCTAAAGGAAATTCGGTGGCTGAGAACCTGGACGATCAACTTGCCGAGCCCCTTGCCACAGCTACAGCCAAACTTATTCTAATCTCATCTCTGGCAAATGTCCCAAATGCTGTTAGGGGATTAAAAGATGTTGAGATAGTTCGAAATCTTGTAAAACCTGGCCTTGACATAACGCGTATTAGAACCGATGTTTTAACAAAGCTGCAAAGCCAATCCTGGTATCTTCATATTGACAGGGAGGGAAATTTCCTCTATCGCGACATCCAGAATGTTGTTGCCAAGCTTACATCAATATCCCGATCTTACAACAATGAAAGTATTCGTAAGGAATTGATGACCAAGTTAAATGAACTTTTCACTCCTAAAATCAAGGACTGTTATCAATCTATTTATGCACTTCCGTCTCTTGAGGACATTAGAATTGAAGCTGAAAAAGTTTCTTTGATTATTTATCTGCCCTATCATAGTATTGGTTTGCATCCCGATTTGCAAAAACTATTCGACAATACATCTTATCAAAACAGAGTCCTGTTTCTTACCGGCGATACTCGTTCGGCCGAAGCAATATATGATAACGCACGTTCATTAAAAGGAATAGAGCATATTCTGGATGAAATGAAAAGCGAAAAAGTTGCCACAAACGATGCTCAGTATCTGGAAGCTGAAAAACTGAAAGAAAATATCCTGTTTAACTTTTTAAGTGCTGTAAAAGAAACCTTTGTAAAAATTTATTACCCAACAAAACGTGGGCTTCTTGATGCAAACTTTCTAATGCATTTCCAGGGTAACGACTATAATGGTGAAAACCAGATTAGGGAAACTTTAAAAGAGAAGAGAAAATTCAATGTGGATATTGGTTCAGAAATGTTCCAAAAATATGTTGAAGAGAAACTCTTTGGTGAACAGAAAAGCATTCCCTGGAGCGATATCAAGAAAAAAGCTGCTACCAACCCTGATTGGATTTGGCACAAACCTGATGCGCTCGATCAGCTGAAATTTAAAATGCTTCAGAACGACATCTGGAGGGAAAGTGGCAACTGGATCATTAAGGGGCCTTTCCCACCACCACCTACAACGGTTAACATTCGGGAGTTGAGTAGAATTGATGTTACGGGTGAGGTAACATTATCAGTAAAACCTGTTCACGGTAATCAGGTTTTTTATGAAATTGGAGGTAAACCCACTGAAGCATCTGAGAAACTTGACCCTTCTACAAATTTTGTTACCAGTGAATTAAAAGTTGGATTCCTTTGTGTTGATAGCAAAGGGAAACACGAAAAGGGAGACCCCATCTTTTTTAATAATAGAATTACACTTATGCATAGGGTTTATCAGGCTGGCGACAAGCGTATGCTTGAATTAAAAGCATTACCCAAAGGCACTATATATTATACAACCGATGGGTCTGATCCTTTCTCTGTTGGTGGCGAGTATAGGGCACCTTTTGAGGTACCTGCCGGTGTAACAATTGTTTTGGCCGCAGCAAAACACGACTCTATTAAATCTGCCATTCAAACCATTCGTGTGCCAATCATGCCAGGGCAGGTTGAAATAGACAAGACAAAACCAGTTAGTTTAAAACGAAAAATTCAAAACCAATCAACTGCCGATACATTTGTTTGGTTACAAATAATAAAGAAGTTTGATGCTAAGGTTTCTGCTGTTACTATTTCTTTAAATGGAAGTCCTTGGCTTACTTTAGACTTTGATCCAGAACTCAAACTCACGGCCGAACAGATTGAAAATACTATTGCTTTTCTGAGGGAAAATCTTATCAAACAGTCAGAGGTTGCCATTGAGACAGATAAACTGCACTTCGAAAGGGGACAGCAATTACTGGATTACATTAAAGAAACAAGAAGTACTTTAAAAGAAAACGAAATTGAGCAGTAACCAGAAAATAAACGGTTTTGGTTTTGACCCATCGGAATCAGAGCATCACTTTGCTGTATATACAGGCGGAGAAAGCAAAGATGTGGTAATTTTTGAGCTCACAGAGTTTGAAGAGAAGCCCAATTATAGTGCCCTTGGGTATAAAATTACCTCAGCTGCTTCACCGGCAAGATGTATACTTCACAAAGCAAAATGGGAGCTGATTAAAGGTGAATTGCGGGTTGAATTTAATAAAAGACTGAAAGCAATTAATCTGCCTACATATCAGTGGAAGTCAGGGTTTAATTCCCTGCACCGGACTTTTGGAAAGGAACTCCTGGTGTTGGCCTGGGCCATTGAGGATGCTGACCCCGGTACAATTCCACTTGCCATTCAGAACTGGCTGGGGCTAAAACCCGAGGAGCGATGGTGGCTTTTTACAATTACCAACGCGGCAACAGGGCATGCGCTAAACGGAAAAGGCAAGGGATGGCGCGTTGCATTAAGGTACGCCCTTACAGAGAACCCGGTAATCAGTGAGCGGATTACACTTAAATTCGAAAAATCAGATGACACTCCAAACCTGTTTGCTGATGAAGATGAAGTAAAGAAATTTGGAAGTAAAAACTTAAATAAAAAATGACAAAATCATTCATAGAAGTACAATTCCCCGTTTCAAAAATATCAAAGGAAAGTTATAAAGAACGAAAAGCAGGAGCAAGCCAAACCCTTACAGGATTGGGAAAGTGGTGGGGACGTAAGCCCCTTATTCTAGTGAGGGCAACCATTTTGGGTTTGCTAATGCCTTCATCTGATAATCCTGAAAAGGATCGTGAGATATTCCTGAAAATTCTTACGATGGACGATGAGGGAATGCTGCTTAGAAAGGATAAAAATTTAACGCTAAAGGAACAATACCAGTTAGCCACGCTGAAACAACGCACCAGGTATTTTGCAGCAGAATCAACCGAGGTTACCCCCAGATTGAGGCCAAACATTACTGCCGAGGAAAAGGCTAAACTGCAAAGGGAGGTTTTCCTGGACTTAGGATACGACGACAGGTTGGGTTATTGCAGGCGTCCCGAGCAGATTGAAGGCCCCAGCCCCGAAGCGTGGGATGAGATTAATACCCATCTTGGCACTAATGCATTTTCGCTTAACGAACTAGTGGAGCAACTGGGTAAAAAGCAGTTCGGCCATCGCCCCCGTGTTGGCGACGCATTTTGCGGAGGGGGTTCAATTCCATTTGAGGCTGCCCGTATGGGTTGCGATACCTATGCTTCGGATCTTAATCCTGTTGCCACCCTGCTTACATGGGCTGCCATTAACCTGGTTGGGGGAGGCGATGAGTTACAACAGCAGATTAAGAAAGCTCAGCAGGAGGTATTCGATGCGGTGGACAGGCAGATAACCGAGTGGGGTATTGAACACAATGAAAAGGGTTGGCGTGCCGATGCATATCTCTATTGCGTGGAGGCCAAAAGTCCTACCACAGGATACTGGGTGCCATTGGCGCCATCATGGATCATAAGTGAGAAGTACAGGGTTTGTGGTAAGTTGGAGCCTGATCATAAAAACAAGCGCTACCATATTCGCATTATTGAGGGTGCAGATGAGCAAACCTATGAGGATGCAAAAAACGGAACCGTTCAGGACAGCGAAATTGTTTGCCCGGAAACCGGTGATCGCTTCCCCATATCAACCATTAGAGGCGATAGGAGAATGGATGGCGAAACGGTTTACGGTTTACGACAATGGGAAAACGAGGATATTGTCCCACGTTCCGATGATGTATTCCAGGAAAGACTATACTGTATAAGGTATGTTGAGACTGCAACGAATGACAAGGGCAGGGAAATTGTCGTCAGACATTTTATTGAACCTGACAACAACGATCTGGCAAGAGAACAAAGAGTAATCGGTCTGCTAAAAGAGCGGTTCAGCAACTGGCATAAAGAAGGCTATATCCCTTCAATGAAAATACCTAGAGGCTATAATACCGATCAACCTATTCGTGAAAGGGGTTGGACGCACTGGCATCATCTGTTTAATCCCAGACAGCTTCTTACCATTGGGACATTCAATTTAATGAATTGTAAAATTCAAAACAGTAATTATTTAGCTGCAAATTTGCTAAGGATTGGAGGAATTGCTGATTATAATTCAAAGTTATGTAGATGGAACCCAGGCATTTCCAAAGGACCAGGGTCTACAGAACAAACTTTTTATAATATGGCCTTAAACACTCATCTAAACTATGGAACAAGGGCATTACAGACCATAAAAAACACTTTCTTTTTCGAGGATTCAGATTTAATTGACATAACAACCAATTTAACAGTAAAACCAATCGACGCAAGAATTTGTAACGATACTTCAGATTTTTGGATTACAGATCCCCCTTATGCAGATGCAGTAAACTATCACGAATTGAGTGATTATTTTTTAGCTTGGTATGAGAAGCATTTACCCAGGCTTTTCCCAGACTGGTATGCTGAATCGAAAGCTGCATTGGCGGTAAAAGGCAATGACCAGAGTTTCCGAGAAAGTATGGTGGACTGCTACAGCAATTTTACACGCAACATGCCTGACAATGGTGCGCAGGTAGTAATGTTTACCCATCAGGACAGTGCCGTTTGGGCCGATCTGGCACTCATACTATGGGCATCGGGCTTGCAGGTAACTGCCGCCTGGACCATTCAAACCGAAACCGATGCTGTGGGCATTAAAAAGGGCAACTATGTGCAGGGAACTGTTATTATGGTTCTGCGGAAGCAAATGTCGGAAGTAACAGGTTTTCTTAGCGATATACAGGCCGATGTGGAGTACGAGGTGAAGGAGCAACTGCAAAAAATGCTCGATCTGGATGACAAGGAAGACCCCAACTTCACTGATACTGATTACCAACTGGCCGCATATGCTGCTGCACTCCGCGTGCTAACATCCTATAAAAAAATTCAGGATATTGATGTGCATTACGAGCTGATGAAGGAGCGAACCCCTGGTGAAAAGAATGAAATTCAGAAGATTATTGATAGCGCGGTGGCAGTTGCCTGCGATTTCCTGGTTCCTGCAAACTTCGATCCAGGTATTTGGCGCGTTCTGTCACCACAAGAACGATTTTACATAAAGGGGCTTGAATTTCAATCGCATGGCGAATATCGCAATGGTGTATTCCAGGAGCTGGCGCGGGGATTTGGCATACGTGAATACAAGCACTTTCTCAAATCAGGCAAAGCCAATGAAACTCGCCTGATGACAGCTACCGAGTTTGCAACCAAAAACTTACACGATGAGTTTTTTGGCCAAACCATGGTTAGAAATATACTATTTGCTATAAGGGAGACGGTAAAGGAAGAATCGCCACAAACCGGGCGCAACTGGTTGTATACTGAGCTACCAGACTATTGGGCTGGCAAGCAAAGAATTATTCACATCCTGAAGTATATTGTACGCACTGCTTCGCACATGGAGCATTGGATAAATGATGTTTCGGCAGCAAAGCTGCTGGCAGGTTATATTGAAAACGATCACGTATAATGATCAGGCGCTACTCATCGCAAAGGCATCATATTGGGAACCTTTTTCTCAATGAGAAGCTAAGGGATGCCCTGGCTTACGATAGAATTGCCGGGTATTTCAGCTCATCCTTGCTCGAAGTGGCCGGCGAAGCCATCGACAGTATACAAGGTCAGGTGCGCATTGTATGCAACTCCGATCTTGATCCCCGCGATGTGGAAACGGCAAGATCTGCCGATATGGCCATGCGACAAGAGTGGTGTTCGAAAATCGACAGCATCTTTAACCCGGAATTGCAAAGTCGTTTTCAACAGCTGCACAGACTACTTTCCTCAGGCAAACTAAAAGTTAAGGTTTTGCCTTCTGAAAAATTTGGGCTGGTTCACGGAAAGGCGGGAATAATTACCCTAGCCAATGGAATAAAAACCACGTTTTTAGGAAGCACCAACGAAACCAAATCGGGCTGGGAGTTAAATTACGAATTAATGTGGGAGGACGATTCAGAAGATGCTGTTACCTGGGTTCAGGAAGAGTTTGATGCGCTTTGGAATCATCCTGGAGCGGTTTACCTTTCCGAATTCATTGCTGAGGACTCAGCCAGGCTTTCAAAAAGAAAAATAGTATCCTTTGAAAAATGGAAAGAACTGAAAGATGAGGCTGGTGCTGTTATCGAGAGCCCTGTTTATCGATCAGAATTTGGGTTATGGGCACACCAGAAGTACTTCGTGAAAAAGGTTTTTGATGATCATATTTCTGGCTTAGGTGCGCGATTTGTGCTCGCCGACATGGTTGGGCTTGGTAAAACAATACAACTTGCCCTGGCTGCACAGTTAATGGTGCTCCACGGAGACAAGCCGGTGCTGGTTATAGCACCTAAAACCTTGCTTTTGCAGTGGCAGGATGAATTGCACAATCTCCTTGATCTGCCTTCAGCTATATGGGATGGCAAGCTTTGGATTGATGAACAAGGCCTAAAATATCCGTCAAATGGCCCTAAATCCATCAAGAATTGCCCGCGACGCATAGGTATAATGAGCCAGGGTTTGATCGTAAGAGGTGGTGAAGTAGCAGAACACCTGCTCGATATTAGTTATGAATGTGTAATTGTGGATGAATGCCATCGAGCCAGAAGAAAAAACCTGGGGACCGATAAAGAAAATGAACCTGCAGAGCCGAATAACCTGCTTAGGTTCCTTCATAAGATTGCATTGAAAACCAAGAGTATGCTGCTTGCTACAGCAACACCCGTTCAGCTTTATCCAATTGAGGCTTACGATTTACTCGACGTTCTTTCTCAAGGGAATGAATTTGTTTTGGGAAATGAATTTAGCAGCTGGAGACAAAACAAAAGACAAATTATTCAACTTGTCCAAGGATTGGAAGAACCCTCAAAAGAACTTTTTTTTATGTGGGATTGGTTAAGAAATCCTTTACCACCTTCGGATGAAAATCAGCAGCTTTTCGGAATTATAAGAAGAAGGTTGGGCTTTAACGAAACCCATAAGGTTGTCGATGGCAACGAGATTGAAAAGTTAATGCCTGGAGATAAAAGAAAGATCGAGAATGCAGCAGACACCTTTTTTAAAGACCACAATCCTTTCATCAGGCACATCGTAAGGAGGACCAGGGAGTTTTTAGAAACGACCATTGACCCAAATACAGGAGAACCTTATCTGAAGCCTATATTGGTGAAATTATTCGGGGAGGATGAAAAGGAAGCCATTATATTGCCAGGTTATCTTAAGGACGCATACGAAACGGCCGAAAGTTTCTCAGAAGAATTGGCGAATAGAATGAAGGCAGGCGGATTTATGCGCACAATGTTGTTAAGAAGAATGGGAAGCTCCATTAGGGCAGGTGAACTCACAGCCAGAAAAATGCTGAACGAGTGGGATACCTTAATCGAAATGGATGAGAATGACGAGATGGATTTGGAATTGGAAGAAGAAGGATTGTTAGAATTAGCAGAAAGACAGCTTACTCCCCAGGGAGCTTCCAGAACCCTAACAAAAAGGGAAAGGGAACTACTTGAACTTCTTCTGCAACATCTGGAATCCAATAAAGAACGAGATCCAAAGTATATTGAACTTAAAAAATATTTGATAAATCGGAATTGGATCGATTTGGGGTGCATTATTTTCTCCCAGTATTTCGATACCATTTGGTTTATGGCAAACGAACTCTCAAAAGAATTGCCTGAACTGGAAATTGGTATCTATGCAGGGGGGAATAAATCTGGCATTATAAAAGACCAGGAGTTTCAACCACACTTAAAAGATGATATTAAAAAAAGGGTAAAAGAGGGAAAAATCAAGGTTCTTTTTGGCACCGATGCAGCGAGTGAAGGTTTAAATCTCCAACGGTTGGGTACCTTGATTAACCTTGACTTGCCCTGGAACCCAACTCGATTAGAGCAACGAAAAGGGAGAATTCAGCGTATTGGCCAGCTTCGGGATGAAGTTTATATTTACAATATGCGATACAAAGACTCTGTAGAAGACAGGGTTCATCAACTCCTTTCTGACAGATTAGAGAACATCCACCTGATGTTTGGGCAAATACCTGACATCCTGGAGGACGTCTGGATTGAAATAGCCATTGGCGACAAGGAAGAAGCGAAAAACATCATTGACAACCTTCCCACACAACACCCCTTTGAAATGAAGTACAACAAAATTGAAAATATTGACTGGGAAAGTTGTTCAGAAGTATTGAATAACATTGAAAGAAAAAGAGTTCTGAAGAAGGGTTGGTAGGGTTTTTCTAATCTGAAAAGACTCCATCTGCAACTAAATCATTGACAGCACAAATTAACAATCATAAATTTTTAGATATGAGCAACTTAGGTGACCTTCTAATTAGTTCTTTTAAAAAGTTCCAAGACGATAAAAAAGACACCTCCAGATTTGAAACGATTGTCAATGATATTGAAAAGATCCGTGAAGGTCTGGTTAAACAAAAACTTGATGATATTACCGATCTTTTTAAGAAAAAAACTATAACTAACAACCTAAAAAGATTAAAAACACTGGATGAATTTATCAACGTCCTTTTTTATCAACAAGACAACGGTGTTGCATTAATCCGATCTGATGGGTTCAGCAAAGAAATAATAGAAAAATTAAAGAAGGTTGGAGGATTTCTGCAAAATACAACTACTCTTATTAAAGAAGTTAATGATGAAGCATTAAATCCTTTTATTGATTTAAATCCAAATAAAGAAAAAGAACTGAAAGAATTATTAGAAAAATACAAGGCTTTTGAAATTAAAGGAAAAGTTGGGAAAGGTCAAAATGAAAGAATATTTTCGGTCAGGAAAAACCGATTTTTTTCAGTACTGGCACCACAATCACTTACAACTGTTGCGGATGGCGAAAGACTAAAACTTGTCTTAGAGAATTTAATTAATCTAATGAGTGAAGCAGAAGTAAAGGAACTAAATATAGATGAGAACCTTTCAGATAATTGGATTGAAAATAGTTTATTAATTAATAAAATTATCAGAAATTATCTGGGCGATGAATCTGTTGGAATTAAGAATAAGGGTTTCGCATGGTTTCTTTATTCATACTTTAGTGCTGACTTTAGTTTTTGTAAACAAATCATTAAATACGGAGCTCCAGGCACTGGCAAAACTTTCTTAACCAAAAAAGAAGCGATTGAATTTTTCGATTACTGGAAGCACAATACCGGTTTGAATTTTGAATTTGAAAGCCATTACAAGGTAGTCCAATTTCATCCATCCTATACTTATGAGGATTTTATTGAGGGAATACGTCCTATTGGAATAAGTGATGGAAAAGTGGTTCTTAAACTTAAAGACGGTGTTTTCAAAGCTTTCTGTAAGGAAGCCGCTAGGTGGGAGCTTAAGCTATATGAAAAAGGCCTGGGTTTGGAAAATGAAGGAGAAAATTCTTTTAATAATTTAAATGTTGCAGCCACTAAAGAAAAAAATTTAGATGATGATGTCTTGTTTAAAGAATTATTAGCTGGGAAAAATGGTGCTGTCCTTTTAAAAGACTTAATACCACCGTTCTTTTTTGTTATCGATGAGATTAACCGCGCTGAACTATCTCGGGTTTTTGGAGAACTTATGTTCTGTCTTGAATATAGAGGGTATCCAGGCAAGGTAAAGACTCAATATTCGGAGTTAGCTTCAAGAGAAAACATTTTTATTAAAGCAAATGAAGAAAACTACTTCTTTATACCTCATAATGTTTATATCATTGGCACAATGAATACCATTGACAGGAGCGTCGAGAGCTTTGATTTTGCTTTACGACGCAGATTTCTCTGGCAGCATTTAAAACCAAATTACGATGTACTCACTGAATATTTTTCTGAAAAGGGTTTTAAGGAAGAAACCGTAAAAATCATCGATGGTTTAGAAAAAATGAATGAAGCAATCACGGCTCATCCAATATTAGGAGAAGATTTCCAAATCGGGCACGCATACTTAATGAAGCTCGACCAATACCCAAATTTTAGACCAAAAGCTTACAAAAAAACTATCTGGGAAAAACACCTTAAACCCATACTGGAAGAATACTTCAGAGGTTTGGGAGAAGGAAAAACGGAAATTGGAAATTTGAGCAATATTTTTTTCAATTTGGAAGTTGCCCAACTCAAAGACTAAAACTAAAACCAGGTGGAAATTAAGTTAACAGATAATACTTTACACGAGTTTACAATAAATAAGGTGGAACAAACCATCAGGGATGTTTATTATCAAAATAATCCAAATTTATTGTTAAATAATAAAAAATGGACCAAAGATGACTACAATCTGTTTAATTATATATTGGATATTTCACAATCCATTAACCATAAATTAAATGATGAAAAATTCATTAAAAACAATGTTCATCTTTTTGGCAATCAGGAATATGATCACAATACCCGGGATAACTTTCTTAATATAATTGGCTGGAATATTGAAGATTTTCGAGTACAAACCGGAAATCTGATTGGTTTTATAAATAAAAAAGTTAATAAAAAGAACATCCAGGTAAAAATTTCCTCACGTTTTGGAAATGATTTTCTTTTAAAATTGATCAGTTATTCTGATGGTTTTTTGGAAATGCCAGATTATGGTTCGGTTTCAAAAACCGGTTTCTCCGAATGGATAATGATTTTCTTGTGGAAGAGTGCATTAAAAAAGGCATTCCGGCTAGGGTTGCCCAAGCATTATATTAATAAAAAGGAAGATCTAATAAAAATCAGGGGAAACATTGACATAAATGATTACATAAAAAGGAAAGGCCACGAAGGTAAATACCTTTGTCAATTTCGAGAGCACGATTATAACAACCCGGTAAACAGGCTTATTAATTATGTTTTCAATCGTCTTGGCACAAAAAACAACAGCCTGATTCTTGATTGTTTCAGAATGGGAAACGCATTTGCCGAAGGAACAAATAGTTGTCTGCCAAATTTTTCTGAAGCCCTGGCAACTCCAAAAATCACAAATCCCTTTTATTCAGATTATAACAGGGTTATAGATCTTTCAAAAAACATACTTCGTAAGGAGTTTGGAGATATTTCCAGCGAAGAGAATATTACCAGTGCATTTTTTTTTGATATATCAATGCTTTTCGAGTTTTTCATTCGAAAAGTGCTTTTGAGAAATGGCCTTAACCTCTTGCCAAAAAACGATAAGCGGTTTCGCATAAGCAGGGGATTGGGAAAAAATTCTGATTTTCATCTTTACCCGGATATCATAATTGAAAACGGGAACTCAGTTGACGTTTTCGATGTTAAGTATAAGAACTTTGATTTCGAAAAAGGTGTTAATCGTAATGACCTTTATCAATTGCATACATATGTTGGGAATCTCTCAAATGACAATACTGTAAAGAGGTGTGGTTTAATTTACCCCATTAAACAGTCTACTTGGGAAGCAAAAATAAAAGAAAGAAAAATTCATAATCGACTTGTTATTGCTAAGAAGGAAATCGATTTTTATGTGTTTTTCTTTGTGGTTCCTGACAATATTGAACCCAATGGTAAAAGTTCCGATGCGTATGATAAACAAATTAACGACGAGATTCAATACTTTGTGGATACCATTAGAGGACTCTTGAATTGAATTATTAATTCTGTCAGGGATTTCATTCAGGAAAAATTCAAACCGGATGGCTTTAATGTCGGAATAAATGTTAACCAGGTCGCCGGCCAAAGCATCCCCCACGTTCACATCCACCTTATTCCCCGGTACCAGGGAGACGTGGAAGACCCATTCGGCGGGGTAAGGGGCGTGATCCCGGGGAAAAGAAAATACTGATACATAAGCATTGGATTCAACCCTCGCCAATGTAATGGCCCCAAAATAACAGAAACAAGGAATGGATTAAGATCCGGATTTTTTTGATGAAGAGGACAATTGCCAGGTAAGAGAAGGTTACGGACCTTTAAAAAAGGGAAACCATACAATAACCAAAAACAAAAACACCCCCTCTGCCGGAACAAAGGAGGTGTTTAAGAGACTCATCCCGCTTAGGTCACCGTTACGGTGCCGGCGAAGACGCTGTTGGCGATGGCATCGCGGCCACCGGTGCTGAGCAGGTCGTCGAGGGTGCTGAACACCAGGTACACGTGCACATCGTCGCCTACGTAGGCTTCGGGCACGGTGATCTCGGCCAGTCCGTCGCCGCGCTGTCCTGCCTGGAGCAGCACATCCACATCGGCTTTGGCGGGGTTCACGACCACCAGCATGGCATTGTCATCGAAGGATGCGTTGCCCATGCCGGAGTTGTCCTCCCAGGTGACCTCGATGGCGCGCAGGCCGGTGGCGGCAGCGGTGGCCGAAGCCACAGCACGCAGGGTGCCGCGTGACACCAGTGCGTCGGCAGGCTCCACATAGTAGTCGGGATCAATGCCGGCCACGGCATTCAGGAGGTTGTAGCTCATGGCCGCGTTGAAGGCGCTCATCCCCTCGGCATAGCCCTTGAAGCCTATGCGCAGGAAGCCCAGCAGGGGTTGCAGGAAGCTGAGGGCAGCCTTGAACTTGCCGCGCTGCTCAAGCTGCGAGGGGGTCTGCGGATCGGTGATGTGGGCGGGGACGATCCTAAGATAGTCGATGCCACGCCAGGATGCACCAATCACATTACCCACCTTGCCGGAGAGTGGGCCTAAAAGGCCCTGTTTGATTTTTCCCATGGTTGCAGTTTTTAGGGGTTAAACATTCAGTTGACTTGTCGGACACGAAGGGGCCGTTCCCTTCCCAATCGTTTGACAATATAAAGTTACGACCACCCCAGGCGGAATTGTTCACTTTGGCGGGATTTGCTTCGTTTTGCCAGGTGAAAGTCGGATTACGCGGCTTTGCCCCATGCCAAAAAGCTGGGATCCTTCGCTGCGCTCAGGATGACAGGGCCAGGGTTTCTGAAAAGGAGGGGGAGGATGGTCGCCTCGGCGCCATCCTCCCCCTCCCATTTAAAAACCAAAAAATTGTCATTCTGAGCGGAACGCAGTGGAGCGAAGAACCCCGTTGTTGGCCAGCAATTCTACCATACGGTCGCCGCTACGCGGCTGAACACCAAGTTTAGGTTAAGGTTAAGGTTAAGGTTAAGGTTAAGCCCCATGCCCCACGCCCCATGCTCATTACATATACAAAACTTAGATATCCGCAAAATCTGCAAAATCTGCAAAATCTGCAATCCCTGAAATTTGCAGATTTCTATTTAATTAAGCGTTTTGTTCCTGTTTGATTTTTTTGTAAGCATCACGCTGGCAGCGGTGAACAAAACCCTTCTCTATGAAACGCTGGATATACCGGTCTGAAGTTGTGTTATTTATGGCAAGGTTTCGGCCAATCTCCAGGTAAGCCTGTCGATTGAATTCAGCAGGCAGTGCATCCAGGAATTCTTCCTTGAGGTTTTTACGCAGGATGGGTTTCACTTCCTCGGGCAGCTCGGAGAAAACACGGCTGGAATGTTTCACCAGGACCCGGATCATCGTGGCCGCAAGCTCAAAATCTGTATCACTGCATTCCATCCTGCTTGGCAGTTTATCCTGTCCGGCCAGCCGGAGTGCCGTGAGCACCATACAGATCCTGAAGAAGATCAGTCCCAGCCTGCGGACGGTGGCCACGTAATCCAGTCCCTGAAGGAAGAGGTATTTCCCGTGGATGTCCTCGAAGAAAGCGTTGAAGCGTTCCTTTTGTTCCGGGCCCAGGCTGAAGCGGATGTCGGGCGAGGCCTGCAGCCGCTCGAACAACTGGAAGAACTCCTCTCCCAGGCTTTCGAAATACGTGTCCAGCTCCTGGTCGCCCTTCAGGGCAAACACATCCTTCCACACCGGGTTTACGTTCATACAATAAAACATAAACCGGCTGAACAGGCCGTTCTCGCTGCTGTGCATCAGGCCGGCCACCTGGTTGGGGGTGCCCGACAGGACCGCAGAAACCTTCGGGGTTTCAATGTCCACATACTCGCGGTCGGTACGGCGGTAATAGCTGATGGTCTCGTGGTGGAAGGCCTTGCGGAAGCCGTCTGAATAGTTGCCTTAGTCGGTCTTGAATGTGAGTGAAAGCGTATCCCCTTCGGTTTCCAGCACCAGTCCCTTGCCGTGGTTGTCGTAAAGGAGCTGGAAGAAGCCCGTGGTGCTGCTGTTGGCCGGGATGAACAGCATCAGTTCGGGCGGCTTGCGGGGGCGTTCGCTGGCGTTCTTCTTCCCTTTCTGATCGTTGTATTCGGTGAGCTCCTGCTGGTAACGCTCCTGGAGGTTCTCCGCCTCCTGGCGCAGGCTGCGGTGGACCTTCAGCACCAGCTTCTTGCAGAGCATCAGCCGGCCCTTGCCCGCCGAGGCCCTGGCGGTGACGAACAGAAAAAGGTTGGGATACACCCTTCGCCCGTCGTAAATGCCATACACCTTTCCCAGGCAGGCGCTCAAAGCCGTGATGGACCCCAGCAGCAACAGATCCCGTTCCTCATCGCTCTCGGCTACCTCCATCACTTTTTGCAAAAAAACAGGGAAATCTGCAATTTTATCGGTTTGCAGATTTTGCAGATTTTGCAGATTTTGCAGATTTCTCCCAAAGGGGAAGGTAGGCATCGGGGGTTCTGACTCCTCCGCTTCCTCTGTGTCAGTTCACAGGCAGACCCATAGGGCAAATTGCAGGTCCGCAACGTAGGCCCGCACGGCCG
>LSQX01088540.1_pt3 | contig 18385 bp, 17 predicted proteins | sample 654561 | NCBI WGS metagenome assembly LSQX01 (sample SAMN04489861, study PRJNA283612) | anaerobic digester metagenome | isolation source: 4 biogas reactors fed with cattle manure at either 37C or 55C with and... | place: Denmark: Kongens Lyngby | collected 2014
GGTAGGACAGCCGTCTCGCCTGTCAGAGCACGGATGGCGCTGTGCCGTCGCCGTGTGCCCTTTCGGTTCGAGGGGCCCGCCGAAGACTGTCTGCGGAATGAGCCCGGCCCCTCCATTTTTTCCACGAAGGTCTTCTCCTCCCCATGTCGAATCTCCCCTGCGTTTGTCAGACCAACAAAGGAGCCTCTCACCATGAAATACGGTACTCAACTCAATGCCCTCGGTAAGCCCGATCTGCCCGAGGCCCTCGACTACGCCCGCGAACTGGGCTGCGACGGTCTGGAGGTCAGCCTCGGCGTCGCCGCCCTGCGCACCGGCCAGGCTCAGCTCCCCGACCTCCTCGCTCAGGCCGAGACCCTGCGCGAAGCTTTCGACCGCGCCGGGCTGGAGTTCATCTCTCTCTCCACCGGCATCATGCCCAAGCATGCGCAGACCCCGGAGGTCGTTACTGCCGCCTGCCAGTGCGCCGAGGCTCTCGGTGTTCGCGCCCTGCGTATCTTCTCCTCGCCACACGTGCGCCTCGGCGGTCCCGGCTCCACCCTCGACGAGTGGCACGCCGAGTTCGACGGCGCCACCGACGCCCGGGACATCATGCGCCGCGACGCCGAGAACCTCGCGATTTTTATGGAGCTCTCCCAGCCCTACGCCGTCCGCTGGGTCTTCGAGCTGCACCACGGCTACACGGCCAACTCGGCCAGCGGGATGCTGCGGCTGATCGAGCGCTTCCCCGCCGACCGCATGGGCATTCTCATGGACCCCGGCAACATGGTCTTCGAGGGCAATGAGGGCTGGCGTAACTCCATTCAGCTCATGGGAGAGTACCTCGATTACATCCACTGCAAGAACTGCCAGTGGCTCCGCGAGGACGGGACATGGGTCAAGGCCCAGGCCAGCCTCTCCGAGGGGATTGCCGACTACCCCGAGATCATGACCGCCCTCAAGGACCTGGACTTCCAGGGCTTCCTGAGCATTGAGGACCTCCGCCGCGGCCCCACACCCGAGGAGAAGGTCGGCCAGGGCCTCGCCTACCTGCGCGCCCTGGAGGCTTCCGAGGAGAGAGTGATGCCCGTATGAGCGCGGAGAAGATTACCGTCGGCCTGGTCGGTTGCGGTCGAGCCGGCCGGGGCATTCACATGCGTCTGCTCGGCGAGCACGCTCACCTGTACAACGTCGTAGCCTGCGCGGACGCCGTGCCCGAGGCAGCCCAGCAGCTTGCCGCGGACTTCGGCCTCCGCGCTCTGAGCGTGGAGGAGTTGATTGCTCAGCCAGAGATTGAGCTGGTGGTCGTAGTCACCAAACCGCCGACCACCCACCGTGACGTCGCGGTCCCGGCTCTCACTGCGGGAAAACACGTCGTCGTCGAGAAGCCCATGGCCAACTCCGACGCTGAGTGCGCGGAAATGGTTGCCGCCGCCCAGGCCGCCGATCGTCTCCTGGCGGTGCACCACAACCGCCGCTGGGACGTGGACTTCCTCGCCGCCCGGCAGGCCCTTACCTCCGGCTGCCTGGGCGAGTTGCGGCTGGTACGCAATGAGTACGTCGGGGGCTTTCGGGGCTCAGTCTACGACTGGGGCATTCACATCATCGACCAGAGCATGGCTCTCAGCCTGGGCAAACGCTTCGTGGAGCTCTCTGCAACCTTCTGCCAGCCCAACCTCGCCGATCCACTGGCGAGCGAGGGGTTCTTCACCGCCCGTTTGCGCACTGAGGAGGGCGTGCTGCACGATATCGGGATGTTACCTACCTTTGAGGGCAACGCCCATCGTCCCGGCCGCGCGCCGGTCCGCTTCATGGCCGTGGGGACCGGGGGCGTCTTCTTCGAGGACTGGTGCCAGCGCCCCGAGGACGCCTTCGCCAAGATGTACTCACAGCACAGCACCGACAAGTGCCAGCCCATGGGGGACCTGCCCCTGGTAGAGGCCAGGCTGGCGATCCCGGACTTCTACGACATGCTATATGCGGCGATTCGCGAGGGCGGCCCGCTGCCGGTCTCGGGCGAGGAGGGCCGCCGCGCCGTCCGTGCCTGGGAGCTCATCTGCCAGTCGGCAACAGAGAACCGAACGCTGCAGATAGAACTGTAAGTGGCTGGCACCGGCCATCCGCCGGTGCCAGCCACTCGATACGCAGCCCTTTGGCTAGTACCCCAAATCCCACCTCGGCTCAATGTCCGCCGCGATCTCCTCCGACACGAAAACGTCCGCCTTCAGCGTCTGGATGATGGAATCCGGCACCAGCGGCGTGACCGGCCCGTGCAGGCACAGCCGTGCAGTCAGCCGCTGCCAGGAGGTGAACGCTGATCCCCCCACCATGATGCCGTACTGGCCGATGCGGTTCTTCGCCGCGATGACCTCTGCCGGGCCAATGGTCGCCGCCTTGGGCGGCACCGCGCACAGATTCCCGCTCGCCCCGAAGCTCCCGTGCAGGGAGTTCTGCGCAATGGTGAAGGGACTCAGCGTGCAGACCCGCGGCCCCATCTGTTTCCATTCCTCCAGGCTGGCGGCGGCGAACTCCGGCGCATCCGGCTCGACGAAAGCGATGTGCCCCGTCCAGCCCGGGCCGCTGTAGCAGATGTCCGCGTTGCCCAGGTCGGCAATCATCTTTCCGTAGACCTTGATGTTCTTGTCGGTCGGCCCCTGAATCTGCTTCTCCGGCGGTCGCAGCTTCGGGTCCAGGTTCGCGTAGAAGTACTTCTTGAAGGCGTGCATGAACCCAAACTCCCACGTCTCCGGCGCGATCTCGCCCTTCTCATTGGCGTACTCGTCCATGTTGAAGGTCCACAGGTGCTTGCAGCTGACCTTGAACTTGTTGAGCAGGTACGCCACTCGGGTGTATCTGGGCCAAGGGTTAGGAGTGATCATCACACACGTGCGCCCCTCATCAGCGGCGCTCTTGATGCGCCAGAACATGTCTATCAACCACAGGAACTCCATCTCCGCGGCCGGGACCACATGAATCTTGAAGTCCGGGTTCCAGTGCTTGGCAATGTCCTTGGCCTTGATTCTGATGACCTTCTTGATGGCGGCCACATCCCGGAAGGGGATGAACTCCGCCGGCTTGAACGACCATTCTTTCGCCATTGTCTGTCCCTCCTGGTGGCACCGGCTTCTCTCCGATGCTCTGGAACGGGGGCGCCTCCCCCGTCGTCTCTATTCACACTCCGCTATTCAGTCTCCACTTTCTGCTCTCTTCCGCCGACCCACACCCGCGCCGGAGTGAAGTCCTCTTCCCATAACACCATATCCGCGCGGTTCCCTGCTGCCAGTGTTCCCACATCTTCCAGCTCGGCGATACGCGCAGGGTTGGCCGTACCCATAGCCCAGACTTCCTCCTCCGGCAGGTCCAGCCAGCCCAAGAGATTCCGGATTCCCTCGTTCATGGTCAGCGCGCTTCCCGCCAGTGCGCCCTCAAACTTGTGCCCGAGGGTGGCGATGCGCGCGCCGTTCCCCGGCTCGACACGCACCCGAAAGCCGTGCGGCGAGTCATACTCGCCCGGCGGCAACCCCGCGCCCACCTGCCCATCGGTGATGAGCGCCACATTCCGGCTGCCCAGTACCCGTACGGCCAGGCGGATGACCACCGGATCCACGTGTACCCCGTCCGCGATGAAGTCCACGCTAGTCCCCGGCTCGGTAAGGAACGCCTCCACCGCCCCCGCGGTCCGCACCCCGGGCTCATACTCCGGCGGCGCAGGGAAAACATCATAGAAATGCGTCGCATGCCGCGCCCCGGCTCGAATCGCCGCTTGAGTCTGCTCCAGGCTGGCGCCGGTATGCGTGACGAAAGGTACTACCCCGCGCTCCTGCAGACGCTCGATCACGGGCAGGATATTGGGGGTATCCGGGCTGAGCGACATCACGCGCACCCGGTTCCCGCTTGCCGCCAGCAGGTCCTCCAGTAGTCCCAGATCCCCGGGAATTACCAGACAGCCCGCCCCGGAGACGGCCATGAACGGACCCTCCAGGTGCAGCCCCGGAAGATGCACCCCCTCCGCCTGGTCCAGTGCCGCCGCGATCGCCGCTAGGTTCTCCGGCGCCCGCCTGGGGTCCTGCGGCACCAGCGTGGGCAGCGCGCTGGTGGTTCCATACCTCGGCCAGCGCCGAGCCGCCTCCAGCAGGTGCTCCGGCCCGAGGTCAAGCGCGAAGTGCTCCAGCCCGTGTACGTGCAGGTCAATCAGTCCGGGCGTCAGTCTCCGCCCCCCTCCCGCTACCACTTGCGCCTGGTCAGGGATCTGTGCCTCCGGGCCCGCGCCGACGATCACACCGTCGCGAGTCACGACACGCCCCGGCACAAAGCCCCTCTCCGGCGAGAGCATCCGAACGTCATCTATGACCAGTGTGGAATCTGCCGCGGTGGCTCGCATGAGCTTTCAGAACACACTCCTCTGGCCCTCAATGCGCCATGCCTCGGTTCATCTCCTCCTTCGCCGTCTCTGCGGCAAGTGGCCACGACAGCCGCCAGAACCGCCCCCGACCACGTGGGGGCCCCTCCGGGCGACATGTCCTCTTTCCCTTACCTGGCAGGAACTCTCCCTCTTCGCACCGAATAGCGCTCGCATGTCCACACTTTCCGGAGGTACACACGCATGAACTACACAGACCCGCAAGACTACGAACGCCGCATTGCCTGGCTGCGCGAGGCGCGCCTGGGCATGTTCTGCCACTGGGGGCTATATTCGCTCCTGGGCCGCGGCGAGTGGGTGATGAACCGCGAACAGATACCGCCTGCGGAGTACGAGAAGCTCGCGGACCGCTTCACGGCAGAGAACTTCGATGCTGGCCGGCTGGCTGATCTGGCCGTATTGCTTGGGGCACGGTATATGGTCTTCACCACCAAGCACCACGAGGGGTTCTGTCACTTCGATTCCCAGCTCACGGATTACACCGCCGTCAAGCGCGGTCCGCAGCGGGATATCGTCCGCGAGGTCGTCGAGGCCTGCCGGGCGCGCGGCTTGCGGATCGCCCTGTACTTCAGTCTCAACGACTGGCACCATCAGCCCGACGCGGTGGCCGCGCTGGAGGATCCCGGAGCGCATGAGGAGTTCCTGGCCTATGTGCACGGCCAGATCCGCGAGTTGATGAGCAACTATGGCAAGATTGACGTCATGTGGTACGACGGCTGGTGGCCCTTTGACGCCGAGGGCTGGCGCGCCGAGGAGATGAACGCCATGGTGCGCGAGCTGCAGCCCGACATTCTATTCAACAACCGCAACGCCCTGCCCGGCGACTTCGCCACCCCCGAGCAGCATGTCACCCCGACTCCGGGGCGCCTCTGGGAAGCGTGCCTTACCACTAACGACAACTGGTGCTGGCACCCCCACGACCACAACTGGAAGCGCCCCGAGCAGCTCCTCCGTAACGTCCTCCTGGCAGCGCGCAAGAGCGGGAATCTGATCATCAACGTCGGCCCCCGGGGAGATGGCTCCATCCCCCAGGAGTACTACGACATCTATGGGCCGATCGGCGAAGTGCTGCGCGCCAACGAGGAGGCTTTCTTCAACACCGACGTGGAGGAGATGGACTGGATCATCCCGGGGACCTGGACCGTGCGCGGCAACACCGCGTATCTGCATGTCCTCACCTGGCCGGGGGAGGAATTAACGGTGGCGGGGTTGCAGTGCCAGGCGCAGTCGGCGCGGTACCTGGCCGGCGGAGAGGCCATTGCCTTCCGGCAAGAGGAAGGCAAGCTGACACTCTCCGGGTTGCCGTCCGAACCGCCGAATCCCCTGGACACGGTCATCGCGATCGAGATGGATCGCCCACCACGGCAGTATATGACCGGAGGGATGCGCGTCCCCCGCGTCCCGCACTGCCAGTACGACCCGGTAGAGCCCAATCTCCTGGCGCCGCCGGGCGGCTAGAAAGCAGGGGCGGCTTTTGGCCGTCTGCGGCCCATCGCCACCCGTTCCTGGAGCGGTTGCCCTCTCGCCACTAACCCTCCGGCCTCCCCCCGCTTGCGGGGGGATTGAGGGGGGTAGCAGAGCCTGGCGTAACCCCACCCTCCCCTCCCCACAAGCGGGGAGGGCGCTTGGCGACAGGCGGGACGCCTGTCGTACCGCCGCCTGCACCAGGGGCAGGAGCGGCCGCTAGAGGGCCTCGCGCCCCTCTCCAAACACGGCCCCGCTGCCGCCGTCGGCTAGCTGGCGGGCCTCGCGCAAGACGGGTACTGCCTGATAGACATCCAGCCGGGCGGCCCAGCGTACGTCCCTCTCCAGCCCCAGGGCCACGAGCGAGCGTCCGTGATCCGTGCGCGTGAAAGCCTCAGGGAGGCCCTTCTCTCCCACCCGCAGGAACAGCGCCTGCGCGGCCCGCGCCGCATCGTTGGCGACCCGGGCAGAGGGGCAGGCCTGCCCCAGCCGGTGAAGGATGGCCCCGCAGGCCAGGTGATCCTCCATATTGAACTTCCCCTCGTCCTCCGCGGCGCCCGCGGGCACCAGGAGCACGTCCGTCTCCAGCTCGACAGCCGCCGCGCCCACCGCTCTTGCCAGGGCCGTGGCATTGACCGTGCTGCCCACGAACAGCCGGGGCGCGCCGCAGGCCTCTACGCAGCAGCGGGAGCAGTTGGAGGTGGAAAGCACGACGGGAGCCGGCAGTTCGGGGATCGTGGCGGCCAGCGGGCTGTTGCCCAGGTCGCAGCCCTCGAACTTCACGCTGCCCCGCTCCCCTGCAACCAGGACCCCGGGCCGCGTCTCCTTCTCGGCCAGCGCCTGGCTGACGTGCTCGACGACCATCACCTCGCTGGCTCCGAACTCCAGCAGCGAGGTGAGGGTGGCGCTGGCCCGCAGGGCGTCCACGACCACGGTCACCAGCCCCTGCTCGGCGCCGATCTGCGCCCCTCTGCGTCCGCTGGCCACGAATATCTTCAACGCGGTGCTCCTTTGGTCTCCGTGTAGGGGCGGCTTTGGGCCGCCTGCGGCCCATTGCCGCCCGTTCGCTGAGGGCTGTGGTGCCGAACCGCTTACTCCTCGAGGTCCATCTTCTCCTGCCGGGGTCCTTGCCGCTGGGCGCGCGGAGCGCGCTTGACTAGCTCCTGATGCGCCTCCGCCGCCGCAGCACGTCGAGGTTATCGCCGTAGAAGAGGAAACAAGAAGGGACGGAGCCTCTTTCGGCAGCCGCTGCCGAAAGAGGCTCCGTCCCTTGTTCTATCTCATCGGCCAGCCCCTCGCGGTGAAGAAGCGGACTCTCTGAACGACCTGCTCATCGTCTCGCGGCTCCAGCCATGCTCGCCAATCCGGCACCAAGTCTAGCAGCGGCAAGTCGCTGGCTAGTACGGGGTCCGGACGCAATCCGCAGTGTGGTGCAGCGCTGCTCCAAGCATAGTCGCTGGCCCGTTCCACCATCCCGGCCCGCACCGGATTGCGTTCCACATAGCGGAGGGCCTCGCCCAAATGGATCTCGTCGAGCAGGCACGAGAAGTACCGTCCCTGCCAGAGATGCCCTTCCCAATCGTGCTGTTGGTTGATGTGGCGGGCATGAGTAGAGTGCACGGTTCGGAGGGGATGAGCGAGAGCTTCCGAGTCTTGGGGCACGACAATCAGATGAACGTGATTGGGCATGAGGCAATAAGCCCAGATCTTCAGCGCCCGGGCTTGGGCCTCGTTGCCGAGAGTAATGAGGTATTGTTGATAGTCATCGGGGGAAAAGAATACTTGCTGCCGGCGATTGCCGCGTTGGGTAACATGGTGGGGATGACCAGCTACAATGACGCGTGCAGCCCTGGGCATGCCGGTAGTATAGCACAAGAGCCCGTGGGACGGGAGGGACGGAGCCCTTTTGGGGCAAAGCCCCAAAAGGGCTCCGTCCCTTTCTACAAGCGAACCGGCACCCCCTCGGCCGCCAGCTCCTCCTTGATGGTGTGCACCGTGTACTCCCGGAAGTGGAAGATGCTGGCCGCCAGCACTGCGTCGGCCTTCCCCGCGGTCAGCGCCTCGTACATGTGCTGCACGTTCCCCGCCCCGCCGGAGGCCACCACCGGAATCTTCACCCGTTCCGAAATGCGGCGCAGGAGCTCCACGTCATACCCCGCCTTGGTCCCGTCGGCGTCCATGGAGGTGACCAGCAGCTCGCCTGCGCCCAGCCGCTCGGCCTCCTGCGCCCACCAGATGGCATCCACCTCGGTGGGTTCATTGCCGCCGTGTGTCCAGACCTTCCACTCAATCTCCGCTTCCGGCGCCGGGCCGAGGTAAGAATCATCGCGCCCGCTCTGGGGCACCCGCCGCGCGTCCACCGCCACCACGATACACTGGTTGCCGAAGCGTTCCGCGCCCTCGCTGATCAGTGGCGGGTTAAGCAGCCCGGCCGTCATGATGGAGGTCTTATCCGCGCCCGCGAGCAGTATCTCCCGGATGTCCTGCACGCTCCGCACGCCCCCCCCCACGGTGAGGGGGATGAACACCTGCTCAGCGACGCGCCGCACCATGTCCAGGACGATATCGCGTTTGTCGCGTGAGGCGGTGATGTCCAGGAAGACCAGCTCGTCCGCCCCCTGGCGGTCATACTCCTTGGCCTGCTCTACGGGGTCCCCGGCATCCACGTGATCCACGTACTTGACGCCCTTGACCACGCGGCCCTCATTCACATCCAGACACGGGATAACACGTTTGGCTAACATATCTGCCGCCTTTCGGGAAGAGTCAGAATGGCGCCCATTATACCCTGCGGCAGGTTGCAGGGAAAGCCATGACGAACAGGGACTGTGTCAAGCCGGAGGCCACCACATGCGCGACCAACCCCATATCGTTATCTTCAACCCCGACCAGTGGCGGGGAGATGTTCTGGGCTACGCAGGTAATCCCGCTGCGGTCACCCCCAACCTGGACCGCCTGGTCAACGAGGAGGCCGTCGGCTTCTCGCAGGCCTACTGCCAGGCCCCCGTCTGCACCCCCAGCCGCTGCTCCTTCATGACCGGCTGGTATCCTCACGTCGCCGGCCACCGCTCCATGACCCACATGCTCCGCCCGCACGAACCCGTGCTGCTGCGCAGCCTGCGCGAGGCGGGCTATTTCGTGTGGTGGGGGGGCAAGAACGACCTGGTGCCCGGGCAGAACGGCTACGAGGGCTACTGCGACATCAAGTACGAACCTCCTGGCGAACCGCAGAACATCCGGGTACTGGGTCCCGGCTCCGAGTGGCGCGGCGAGCCCGGCAGTGACACTTACTACTCCTTCTATGTGGGGCGTCTGGAGACCAAGGGCGAACCGTATCCTCTGGACCACGATTGGGGTTACGTGCTCGGCGCTCTCGACTTCATCCGGCAGGCTCCTGCGGACCGGCCTCTCTGCCTCTATCTGCCGCTCGGCTACCCACACCCGCCCTATGGCGTGGAGGACCCCTGGTTCAGCGCGATTGACCGCGAGGCCCTACCACCACGCCTCCCCGCTCCGGACAGCTGGGAGGGCAAGCCCAGCCTCCTGAAATGGATCTGGGAGCGACAGGGGCTGCAGGGCTGGAGCGAGGAGCGCTGGACCGAGCTGCGGGCGACCTACTATGGGATGTGCGCCCGCGTGGACCATCAACTGGGCCTGGTGATCCAGGCCTTGCGAGAGGCGGGCCTCTGGGACGACACCGCGCTGTTCTTCTTCGCTGACCACGGAGACTTCACCGGTGATTACGGTCTGGTGGAAAAAACGCAGAATACCTTCGAGGACTGCCTGACGCATGTGCCGCTGGTGGTCAAGCCCCCCGCTGGGCGCGCGGTACGACCCGGCGTCAACTCCGCCCTGGCGGAGCTGATTGACGTGCCCGCGACCGTTGAGGACTGGACCGGGCTCCCTCCGGAGCACACGCATTTCGGGCGCTCTCTGGCGCCGCTGATCGCCGGGGAGACGGACCAGCACCGCGACGCGGTCTTCTGCCAGGGCGGGCGGCGGCACGGCGAGCGGCAGGTCATGGAACTCCTCGGACCCGGCGGCACCGACACGCAGCCCGACTTCCCCTACTGGCCGCGCCTGAGCGCCCAGCAACTGGAGGGCCCGGAGCACACCCGGGCCATCATGTGCCGTACTGCCCGGTACAAGTACGTCCGGCGCTTGTATGAGCGCGACGAGCTTTATGATCTGAGCGAGGACCCTGCCGAGCTTCACAATCGCAGTGGAGACCCGGCGCTGGCCGGGGTGGAGGCCGAGCTCAAAGACCGCCTACTCACCTGTTACCTGGAGACAAGTGATGTGGTGCCGCCAGACCTGGACCTCCGCTGGTAACTGCGAGGAAAAGCTGACCAGGGAGGTATTCTCTTCTCGACTGCGCAATTCTCTTGTGGTGCTGAATAATCTCAGTTGAAAGGACCCTGTCATGAAACCACCCGTTGCCGTGCAACTTTACTCAGTACGTGAGTCTGCCGCCCAGGACCTCGCTGGCGCTCTGCGCCGCATCGCCGACATGGGCTATGTAGGTGTGGAATTCGCTGGTCTGTATGACCATGAGCCCGCCGAGGTGCGGGCTCTGCTCGATGACCTGGGTATGGTTTGTTGTTCCGCCCATAGCCCGGTGCCTACCGAAGAGACCGTGGAGGGGTTGATAGAGATCGCGCGGACGCTCGGGTACAGCTACCATGTCCTTGGCTGGGGACCGCCACAGTTTGCCTCGGTGGAGGAGATTCAGAAGGTTGCGGCGGAGGCGGAGGCGGCGTACGCGCTATTCAAAGGCACGGGGATCAAAGTCGGAGTACACAACCACTACTGGGAATTCGACCATCTGGTGGACGGGCGTTATCCCCATGAGCTCTTCATGGAAGCCGCCCCGAACATGCTCGCGGAGCTGGATACTTACTGGGTCAAGGTCGGCGGCGCCGACCCCGCCACCGAGCTCCGCAAGCTGGGCGCCCGTGCGCCCCTGCTGCACATCAAGGACGGCCCCGGCGTCCGGGGTACAGACATGCTGCCCATCGGCAAGGGTATCATGGACTGGCCCCTGGTCTTTGCCGAAGCCGGCACGGCGGAGTGGATGATCGTGGAGCTGGATAGCTGCGCAACCGACATGTTCGAGGCCCTCGCCGACAGCTACGCCTACCTGGTGGGCAACGGTTACGCGGAAGGCCGCAAGTAGCCCAGGCATGACTCCTGTGTTACAGATCCAGGTTCTGCCCTCTGCCGAGGGGCTCCCCCTGCCCGAGTACGAGACGGAAGGCGCGGCGGGCCTGGACCTCCGCGCGGCCGTGACGGGGCCGGTGGTCTTGCAGCCCGGAGAGCGGGCGCTCATCCCCACCGGTCTGCGTCTGGGGGTGCCCGCGGGGTATGAGGGGCAGGTGCGTCCGCGCAGCGGCCTGGCTTTCCGGCACGGGATTACGCTCCTGAATACACCTGGCACCCTAGACTCCGACTATCGCGGGGAAGTGCAGGTGATTGTCGTTAACTTGGGTGCGGAGCCTTTCACCCTTCAGCGGGGCGATCGCATCGCCCAGCTTGTCGTGGCGCCCTCGGCCCGGCCCACACTACAAGTCGTCTCGCAGCTCTCCCCGACTGAGCGCGGCGCCGGCGGCTTCGGCTCCACGGGCCGGCAATAGCTTCTCTAGGCCGGCCATCTTTTCTTGCGGCTCATGCGAACGCCGGGGGCCGCGCGAGCGTCATACCTAGGGCGTGGCGGCCTCCTGCCACGCCCAGCTATCCTATGTATCGTCCAGCCTTCCTGCTTCTGGTTCTGTTGGGCCTCCTGGCCGCCGGGTGTCCGCAGCCTAGCGCTGCTCCCCCGGCTGGCGCTTCCTCCGTGGGACCTTGTGGCGTCCCGGAGCTCAACCAGCCGGTGCCGGATTTCGCCTTCACCACCCTCAGCGGAGACACGCAGCAGCTCGCCGATTTGCGAGGCCAGGTGATCGTCGCCGACTTCTGGGCCATGCTCTGCCTGGGCTGCGTGGAAGGCCTCCAGGCCTACCAGGCGGACCCGGAGCTGAGCAGCAACCCACGCGTCACTCTCCTGGCCTTCTCCACGGACCGCTCCCAGGCGGCTATCCAGGGCTTCGTAAAGGAGAAGGGCTGGACCTTCCCCGTCGCGCTGGCCACGGACCCGGTCCGCGAGGCGTTGGCGGCCACCGGGCGTCTGGTCCTGCCGGAGGTGCGCATTCTGGATACAGCAGGCCGTCTGCGCTATCGGCTCGGCGCCGAACAGGCCACCCACCAGACCGTCAAGTGTCTGGTGGATCACCTCCTGGGGGAAGAACAGACCCCCTGACCGTGGGCAGGCGTCGCGCCTCCCGTCTGTGAACAGGACATGACTATCCGAACCTTGCGGCGTGTGGTTCAGCTCCTCTTCCTGGCCTTCTTCATCTGGTTGCTCTACGAGTCCCGCCGGGTCCCGCCAGGCCGCCTCCACTGCAGCGAGTTGTTCCTGCGCACCGATCCCCTTTCCGCTGGAACCGCAGCTCTGGCCGGGCACTGGTCCGTGGTCTTCCTGATGATCCCCGCCTTGGTCCTCCTTGTACTGACGCTGTTTCTGGGACGCTTCTTCTGCGGTTGGGTGTGCCCGCTGGGGACCTGCCTGGACGCGACCGACAAGCTCTTCGCGCGCCGCCATGCGCACTACCAGCCGCGCCGGAGCTGGAAGTACTATCTGCTGGGGGCGATCCTGGTCGCGGCGCTCATGGGCGCGCAGCTCGGCTGGTGGCTCGACCCCTTGCCGCTGCTGGAGCGCACGCTGGTGGTCGTCTTTCATCCTCTGGCTCTCGCCGCTCGCGACTTCCTGGCCGTGCACGCCCGCGGTCCGCTACAGGCTCTGGGCCTGCGCCTGGACCCCGTGGGCCATCCCGGCTACGCCCTGGGGCTGCCCGTCGCCGTGGTCTTCCTCACCCTGGTCGGCCTGGGCGCCTGGGCCCCGCGCTTCTGGTGCCGCAGTTTCTGTCCCCTGGGCGCGTTGCTGGGGTTCCTCGGACGTTTCGCTCCCCTCCGCCGCCACGTCAACGATGAGTGCTCCTCCTGCGGACTGTGCGAGCGCACCTGCAAGATGGGCGCCATACCCGCCGAGACTCCCGAGCGTACCCTCACTGCCGAATGCATTCTGTGCTGGAACTGTGTCGCCTGTCCCACCCGCGCCAACTATATTGGCTTCCGCCGCGTGGGCAACCAGGTGGACCGCACCCTGGATACCCGCAAGCGCGCCTTCTTGCAGGCCCTGGGCGTGGGGGCGTTCACGGGTCTGGTGCTTGCCACCGGGCTGGGGCGCCGCCCGCGGGGCACCCGCCTGCTGCGTCCGCCCGGCGCCAACCGGCGCACCGCCTCCGGGAGCCTCACACGCATGTCGGAGGAGGAGTTCCGGGGCCGCTGCATCCGCTGCGGCGCCTGCATGCGTGCCTGCCCCACCGGTGGGTTGCAGCCCGTGATGGCCGAGGCCGGCTTCGATGGCGTCTTCACTCCCGTCCTGGTGCCCACCGTGGGCTGGTGCGAGAAGGAGTGCCAGGCCTGCGGCGAGGTCTGTCCCACCGGCGCCTTGCAGCCCTTCGCCATCGAGGAGAAGCCCGAGATCAAGCTGGGCCTGGCGACGATTCACCATGACCAGTGCCTCTCCTGGCGGCTGGGCGATCAATACCGCTCCTGCATGGTCTGCCAGGAGGTCTGCCAGTACAGTGCCGTGGAGGCGCGAGAGATCGAGGGGCAGATCCGGCCGGTGGTGATCACGGCCCGATGCACTGGCTGCGGCATCTGTGAGAACAAGTGCCCCATCAAGCCCGGCGCGGCTATCGAGGTCTTCCGCGCCGACTAAGCGCTCCGGCTGCCTCCACGGTCCCTGGACCTCTACCCCTGCTCCCCCAGGTACCTCTCCACATAATTCTTCTGCCGGTACTCCTCCACCATCCCCTCATCCAGCGGGTAGACCCCAAACTCCCGTGCCGCCTCCAGCATCGCCCGGTACAATTCCGGCTTTACCGCCGGATGGATGCTGTTGCTCGAGGCCAGGATGTGCCCGCCGCCCACCGCGGCCTTCGCGAGCGTCTCCTTGACCGCCTCCACCACCTCCTCCGGCGTACCTCGCGTGAGCAGCACGCTGCAATCCACGTTCCCGCACAGCGCTACTCGGTCCCCGTATTGCGCCTTGACCTTCCCGATATCCATGGCCGCCAGCGGCTCCAGCGGGTCAATCGCGTCAATCCCCGCCTCGTCCACCATCATGTCCAGAATCGCCCAGATGTTCCCGTCGGTATGCTTGATGAACGGCGCCCCGTGGGCGTGGGCCACCTCCACCACCTCAGTCAGGTAGGGCAGCACGAACTCCCGGAAGTGAGCCGGCGACATCAGCGGCGCATGGCGGAAGGCGTAATCATCGCCGGTCAGTGCCACGTCGCACCCGATCTCCAGCGCGCGCTTCATCGTCCCCACCTTGAAGTCCGTGACCATCCGCGCCAGCCGGTGGGCCAGCTCCGGGTTCACGGCATAGTCCATCAGCAGGTTGTCCATGCCCCGCAGCATCGCCGAGTACTCGAAAGCATCATGCCCCAGGAAAACAATCGCTCTCTCCCCCTTGAAGCGCCGCACGGCGTCCTCCACCACGGGCCAGCGGAAATCCGCGTCGGGATCCGGCGGAACCAGCCGGTCCAGGTCGGCTTCCGACTGGATGGGATGCCCGATGGGGTAGGGCACATCAATCTTCTCCCGCCGCCAGGTAATCCCCCACTCATCCACCCAGGTCTGGTCGTCCAGCATGGTGGGCGGCCAGTCGCTTTCCCGCACCGTAACCCCGTCCAGGTCCTCACGTTCACACAGATCGAGGTAGGAGATATCACCGTACATCTGCTCGATGACGGGTTGATTCACGATCAGCTCCCAGACCGGTACCCGATCCGGCTGCTCCCGACGAAGGGCGGTCATGAACCGTTCATGGCTGTTCATCGCTGGGACCTCCTCCTGCTTGACTTCCCTCACCGTGCCCGAAACTCCTGCCGTACCTGACACTGAACCCCACCTCGGTAGGACAGGCGTCTCGCCTGTCCGCCCCGCCCTCTTCCCCCCAGTTGATCTGCCCACGCCCCGTTACGGCGAAAAGCGCCCGCGCTTGCCATTGACATCTCTTCTCTCTTCCCGCTATACTTATACTCTCCGAGGATGCTCTAATCTCCCTCGCGACACCGGAGGCTTGGGTCATGAGACCAATATCCATAGATGAGATGGCCGGGAAGCTGGGCAGCCGCTTCGATCTCGTGGTCGCCGCGGCCAAGCGTGCCGGGCAGATCAAGGACGGCGCACCACCCCTGATTGACACGCAGCTCCGCAATCCCCTCAGCATTGCCCTGGAGGAGATCGCGGCCGGCAAGGTCCTCCTCAAGCCGGCTGAGGAGCTACCCGAGGAGCCTGAACCCGTCGTGCAGGACTATCTGGCCCGCCGCGGGAGCCTTCAGGATCAAATCGCTGGCTACCTCCCCCTCGAGGAAGACGACGAAGAGGAACCCGAAGACGAGGAAGGCGAAGAGTTCGACGAGGACTTTGAGGAGGACGAAGACGACGAGGAAGAGCCACTGGAAGCCCCCTTCGATGAGGATGTTGAGGATGAGGACGAGGAGGAGTTGGAGGAGGAGGCGGGCTATTCCTTCGAACTGGGAGAAGAGCCTGACCAGGCTGACGTTACCGAACTCGAGGAGGCCGCCGAAGATGTGGAGGACGCTTACCTGGGGGAAAAAGAGGAGAAGTAGGCCTGTTCTCCCCCCGAGCGTCATGGGGTAGGGAGTTTTGCCGTGGCTGCTGATTACTACGAGATCTTGGGCGTGACCCGGGACGCGTCGCCGGAGGATATCAAGCGCGCCTATCGCCGTCTCGCCCGCCAGTACCACCCCGACGTAAACGGCCACCCCGACTCTGAAGAGACCTTCAAGCGCATCTCTGAGGCCTACGCGATACTCGCCGATCCACAGAAGCGCCGTCAGTACGACCAATATGGCCGGGTGGGCGAGGTAGTCTTCCCCGGCGGCATGTCTGATATCTGGGAGCTGTTCCAGTCCGCCTTTGGCGGCAACCCCTTCGGCAGCCCCTTCACCTCGCGCCGCGGCGCCAACGTCGAGGTCTCCGTCTCCCTGGAACTCCAGGACGTTCTCCAGGGCGCCGAGCGCCAAGTCAGCTACAGCCGTGTCGCCCTCTGCCCGCACTGCTCTGGCCAGGGAGTCGAGCCGGGCACTGGCCTTCACACCTGCCCCACCTGCCACGGGCAGGGGCAATTCCGCCAAACCGTCAACACCTTCCTGGGCGCCATGACCAGCGTGCAGGAATGTCCTGCCTGCGGCGGCGCTGGCCAGGTGCCCGATCAGGTTTGCAGCCAGTGTCGGGGGCAGGGCGCGGTGCGGCAGCGCGAAGCCCGCACCATCCAGATCCCGCCGGGCTTTGCCCACGGCGATGAACTGGTGCTCCGCGGCGCCGGCGACCAGCCCCCCGGCGCGGATGCCGGAGACCTGATTCTCCGCCTCAGCGTCAAAAAGCATCCCCGCTTCAGCCGTCGGGGCCGCGACCTGGAGATGACCCAGGAGATCAGCTACTTGCAGGCCATCCTGGGTGACACCCTCACCGTCCCCACCCTCACCGGCGAAGCCGAGGTCCCGTTGCCCCCGGGCAGTCAACCCGGAGATCGCCTCACACTCCCCGACGAGGGCCTGCCAGAGCGCGGCGGCGGCCATCGCGGGCAGCTTATCCTCACTCTGGAGGTCCGCTTGCCCGAGAAGCTCACGGAGGGCGAGCAGGATCTGCTGGAGCAGTTGGCGAGGGCCTCCGGCCTGGAGCTGCGCCCTCCCGCCAAGGGCCTGTTTGAGCGCCTTCGCGAATCCCTGGGAGGTTGAGCCGCTTGCCCAATGCGGACCGTGTCTGGTACGAGCTGCACTTCCTCGTCCCCCGCGAGTGGGAGGAGATTGTCTCCACTTGGCTGGTGGAGTATACCGCGCGTGGTGTCGCCTGCTTCCCTCAGGGGGCTCTGACTGAGGTGGTAGCCTACTGCGCGGCGGCCTCCGAAACCGACACCCTCCGCACCCTCATCTGTGGTCGCTGGGAGCAGTTCTGCGCCGCTGACGGGTTGCGCGTGCCCCTGCAGGTGCATGCTGACAGTGTCTCCGAGCAGGACTGGGCCGAGTCCTGGAAGGCCCACTTCCACGCCACACGGGTCGGGCGGCGTCTCGTGGTCAAGCCTTCCTGGGAGCAGTGGCCCCCTCCCGACCAGCCGGAGGTGGCCCGCCCTGACGACCTGCTGCTCGAGATTGACCCCCAGATGGCCTTTGGCACCGGTCTCCACGCCACCACACAACTCTGCCTGGAGGCCCTCGAGCGCCATCTGCGCCCGCAAGAACGCGTCGCCGACGTGGGCACCGGCTCTGGCATCCTGGCCATCGCCGCCGTCCGCCTGGGCGCCCGCGAGGTCGAGGCCTGGGAGATGGACCCCGTGGCGGTGCCCGTGGCCGCCGAGAACCTCCAGCGCAACGCCGTGAGCGAGGTCTGCATCCTCCGTGAAGGCGACGCCTTGGAAGGGCTGAGCGGCGTCTTTGATTTGCTCCTGGCCAACGTGCATACCGCTTTCCTGCTCCAGATCATTCCGCGTCTGCCGGGCCTGCTCACGCCGGAAGGCCGAGCCATTCTTAGTGGGACCACCGAGACCAGCGCCCAGACAGTGACCGAGGCCTTGGCCGCCGCGGGTCTTGAGTTGGTCGAGAAACGAAGTCGTGGCGAGTGGTTGGCCCTGATCGCTAGACGCTAGCCCCGGGAGCCCCGCCCCCCATCCTGGCTCATGCATCTCTTCCTCGATCACGACGTCCATGAGAACGAATCGGTCCTCTTCACCGGCGAGGAGGCCCATTACCTCGCGCATGTCCTGCGCCGCCGGCCCGGGGACGAGTTCACTGTGGTCACTCCGGCCGGCCAGCAGGCAGTGATTCGCCTCACCGTGGTGTCGCGCACGGCAGTGGAGGGCCAGGTGGTAGCCCTCGGCGAGGCCCCTCCATTGCCCGCGGCGCATGTGGCCTTGTATGCTGGTCTGCTCAAACAGAAGGGGTTCGAGCTGCTCTTGCAGAAGACTACCGAGGTCGGCGCGGCGGAGATCTATCCGTTGCTCACCGAGCATACCGTGGTCCGGCCCCGCCCCGAGCGGCTACCGGCCCAGGTGGAGCGCTGGAACAAGATCGCCGAAGCCGCCGGGCGGCAATGCCAGTCGCCAACCGTGCCGGTTGTGCATATGCCGCGCGAGTTTGCCGAGGCCTTGCGCCACTGGCAGGCGCAGGAGATGCCGGGCTTGATCTTCGAGCTCACGCTTCGGGACGAGCCGGCGGCCGGCCTGCGCCATGTTCTCGAGAAGCTCGGCAAGACGGACCGGCTGGCGGTCTTCATCGGCCCCGAGGGAGGGTTCTCTCCGGAGGAGTTGCAGACCGGCTTGGACGCCGGTCTTCTCCCTGCTAGCCTGGGGTCACGCATCCTGCGTGCCGAGACCGCCGCCGTGGTTGCCGTGGC
>LSQX01254254.1_pt4 | contig 18384 bp, 17 predicted proteins | sample 654561 | NCBI WGS metagenome assembly LSQX01 (sample SAMN04489861, study PRJNA283612) | anaerobic digester metagenome | isolation source: 4 biogas reactors fed with cattle manure at either 37C or 55C with and... | place: Denmark: Kongens Lyngby | collected 2014
CGCGACCATGTTCCAGCGGCGGGTGTAGAGATACGACAGGTCGACGTCCTTGCTGATCTCGAGACAGGGTTCCGCGACCCCCGGGGTGTAAGCGATCGAGAGCGCTTCTTTGTTGTCAACGGAAGCGCGGGCGACCACTTCGAGTTTGCCGTGCCATTCCGCGTGTTTCTGTAATGCGATTTCGCGTTTGTCCATGCTTGGTGTTCCTCCAGCCGATTGATCGTTTGCCCGCCGGGCGGTGCCCGTCGGACGGTAATGCCCGACGGGGCTTTCTCCTGACATCATATCTTAAAGCCCGACCGGTGTACATCGGCATGATATACTGGTTTTGTGTCGAAAACGGATCGTTTTGTGTCACGAATACATCCCCGGAGGTACATCATGCAACATGTCTTTCTCGGCCGGACCGGCCTGCGCGTTTCGCGGACCGGATTCGGTGCGATCCCGATCCAGCGGATCGGTTTTCCGGAGGCCAAACAGCTCCTTTTGCGCGCGGTCGAAGGTGGGATCAACTTCTTTGACACCGCGCTGGGCTATTCCGACAGCGAAGCCAAAATCGGCGAGGCATTCGAGGGACTGGACCGCGCGTCTTTGGTGATCGCGACCAAAACCCCCTCCAAAACGGGCGAGGGACTGCTGTCCGACCTCGAAACCAGCCTGGGGCGGCTCCGGATGTCGTATGTCGATCTCTACCAGTTCCACAATCCCGATTTCCTGCCCCAACCCGGCGGTGAGGACGGGCTGTACGACGCCGCGCTTGCCATGAAAGCCGCGGGCAAAATCCGGCACATCGGCATCACCCAGCACGACGCCGCGCGCGCGATCGAGGCCGCCCGGTGCGGGTTGTACGAAACTGTCCAGTATCCGCTGTCCTACCTCTCGAGCGAGCGCGATCTGGCCGTGGTCGACGCCTGCCGGGAGAACGGAGTCGGCTTTATCGCGATGAAAGGCATGAGCGGCGGTCTGCTGTCCAATGCCGCTGCCGCGCACGCTTACATGCGCGGACTGGACATCGTCGTCCCGATCTGGGGCATCGAGAAAATGTCCGAGCTGGAGGACTTTCTGCGGTTCGAGGCGCAAGGCGTCGAGATGAACGACGCGCTGCGCGCGGACATCGAGAAAGACCGCGCAGAGCTCACCGGCAGCTTTTGCCGCGGGTGCGGCTACTGCCTCCCCTGCCCGGTCGACATCCCGATCAGCATCGCGGCCCGCCTGTCCTACTTGATGAAACGCTCGGTCGCTTCCAACTACCTCACCCCGGAGTGGCAGGACCGCATGGAAAACATCACCAACTGCACCGAGTGCGGCCAGTGCGCCTCCCGGTGTCCATATGATCTCAAGCCCTACGAATTGCTCAAAGTGCAGTTGGGCCTGTATCGCGAACATTTCGTCTAAACGGTTCGCATTCCCTGCACTTGAGCAAGCGCCGTCCGTGTGCCGGCGTTTGTTTTTGCGCCCGTATCCCGTTTTCCGATGAAAAACAGAATGCTTTTTCACTATTTTTGCCCTGAGACGGCCATCTCGTCCTCCAACCCGCTTTCTGCCTTGCACCCGCCGCGGTGACCCGTTACGATGCAAAGGTAGCAGGACGGTAGCATGGTAGCATTTTCTCGGATGCGGATTCTCCGCGTCCGGTCGGTCTCCTCCTGCAAACGAACTACCCCGCACTTCGGATCGCTCGTGGCTTGCGCTTGATTGCGCGGGAAGGAGGCTCTCCATGGTACTCGGCATCCCCGATTTTTGGATTTGGAGCGTGTTTTTGCTTTGCATCGCCAGCGCGGCGTTGTGTGTGGTCTATGGCGTCACACACTGGAACCGCGGCGCGAACGACGAAGGGGAACAATTGCGCGAAGAAGCGGAATGGCTCGAAAAAGAAGCCGAAATCGAAGAAAAACTCTAAAAGCCAGCATCGACACTCCGTGTCGCCACTGTTGACTTCGCAGATTGCCGGGAGGAAACCGCATGCTTTTCACGATCATCGCTTCTGTCATCTACCTGTTCATCATCGCCTGGCTGGGATTCATCGGGTTCCGCCGCACCAAAAATGCCCGCGACTATATGCTGGCGGGCCGGCAGATCCACCCGCTCGTGATGGCGCTGTCCTACGGCGCGACCTTCATCAGCACCTCCGCGATCGTCGGATTCGGGGGCAACGCCGGCATCTTCGGCATGTCGCTGTTGTGGCTCACCTTCCTCAACATCTTTGTCGGGGTGTTCATCGCCTTTGTCTTTTTTGGCAAACGGACCCGCAAGATGGGGCACAATACGGACGCCCACACCTTCCCCGAACTGCTGGGCGTGCGGTTCCAGTCCCGTTTTCTGCAGGGCTTTTCCGCGCTGGTCATTTTCCTGTTTATGCCCCTCTACGCCGCCGGGGTCCTCAAAGGCGGGGTGGGATTTCTGGCCACCCAGTTCAACATCGGGTTTGACGTGGCGCTCTTCTTCTTCACCCTGATTATGGCGCTGTATGTCGCCATGGGAGGATTGAAAGGCGTGATGTACGCGGACGCGTTCCAGGGATCCATCATGTTTTTGGGGATGGCGTTCCTGCTGGTGTTTGTGTACATCAAACTGGGAGGCGTCACGGCAGGCAATCTGGCGCTGACCCGGCTGTTTGACGATGCCTCGGTCCGTGAGCAGACCGCCAAGCTCGCGGCGGGCGGTTTCCAGGGATGGACCCGGATGCCTGTCTTCGGTTCTCCCTACTGGTGGACCGTGGTGTCTTCCATCGTCATGGGCGTCGGCGTGGGCGTATTGGCACAGCCCCAGCTCGTGGTGCGGTTCATGACCGTCAAGAGCAACCGCGAACTCAACCGTGCCGTCGCGTCCGGCGGAGTCTTCATTTTCATGATGACCGGGGTCGCCTTTGTGGTCGGAGCGCTCTCCAATGTCCTGTTTTTCCAGGAAACCGGCAAAGTCGCGCTGGGCGCGGCCGGCGGGGGCGACAACATCATCCCTCTCTTCCTCAAGCAGTTCCTGCCGGGATGGTACGGCACCATTTTCCTGCTCACCTTGCTGGCCGCCGCGATGTCGACCCTGAGCTCGCTGTACCACACGGTCGGGACCTCGATCGGGCGGGACTTCATCGAAAAAAGCCTGGGGGTGAAAGGCAATTCGCTGGTCATCACCAAAATCGGCGTGCTCGCCGCGATCCTGGTCAGCGCGCTGCTGGCGTATGTCGGCAACCGGCTGGAGGTGGACATCGGCGTCATCGTGCAGTCCACTTCGATCTTCTTTGGCCTGTGTGCCGCGATGTTCCTGCCGGCTTATGTCGGGGCGCTCTACTTCCCCCGGCTGTCCCGCAAGGCCGCCGTCACCAGCGTGGCGGGGGGATTCTTCGCAAGCTTTATCTGGATCTTCTTCATCCATGCCAAAAATGCCGCGACCATCGGGCTGTGCATGGCGCTGACCGGCAAGGCGCATCTGCTCGCGGACACCGGGCTGGCCGTCCTGTCCCAGGTCGACGCGGTGTTTGTGACACTCCCGCTGTCGACGCTGCTCCTGATCGTCACAGGCCTTTTGACCTCCTCCGATCTCGATCCCAAACACGTGGAGAAGTGTTTCAACGGGGTTCGGTAAGAGACCGGTTTACAGCAGCCCCTGCCCCATGTACAGCAGCGGGATCAAAACGAGGAAGATGCCGGAGTTGAACAGCCAACAGGAGTTGGCCAGATCGGTATCCAGTTTGTAGATCTGGGGCGGGATCAACGCGTAAAACGCCGGCGGCATCGCGGACAGCACAAACACGACCCGGAGCGCCAATCCGCCGTCCGCCTCCCCCAGCCCGGCCAGCCAGGCCAGGGTCGTGATCACGATCGGGGTCGCCACAAACTTGATCAGAGCCACCGCGGTGCATTCTTTCAGGTATGCCCGGACCGCGCCGAGTTTCATGTTAAATCCCGTGGTGACGACCAGAATACCGGATACGACCGGCACCAGCACCGCGTTGAGAGAGGGATAAAACGCCGGACGCTCCACCCCGGATCCTTTGAGCGCGACACCGACGGTGATGCACCCGAGATAGACCAGAATATAGGGGTCCTTGAGCAGCTTGAGCACCGATCGCCGGGTGTCGCCGCCCGGGTCCATCCCGTAGCGCTTGGCGATCGGGAATCCGATCAGAAAATAGGCCGCTTCCTCGAGCAGGCGGTACAGCGAGACCACGACATACCCTGCTTCCCCAAAAAACAAATAGCTGATCAGGCCCCCGAAGCTCCCGAGATTGGTGAACGAAGAGGCGCAGAACATCGCGCCTGTCCGGGCGGGGTCGTGCTTGAGCATCCGCGAAACCCAGAGCCCGAGGACGCCCCCGATCAGGAGCGCCAGCACCCCCAGAAACGGGATGACGACATAGCGGACGTCCCGGAGCGACACCCCCCAGAACGCGCCCAGGGTGACCAACGGGCTCAGCCCGAGCAGCGCCACCTGCTGCAACAGGCGGAGCAGCCGCCCGACCCGGTCGGGGTATCGGAAGCGTCCGGTCTGTGCGAGCCGGCGGATCCCCTGCCCGACCACAAGTCCCGCGACGATCAGTCCGATGGAAAAAAGATATTTGTCCACGTGTACACTCCCGGTGGCACGAGGTTGTCTATCTGCCCGTACCTTTTATTTGCCCTATGGAATGATACAGGATTTCGCCCGATGTGTCTCGCAGGCAAGCGTACGCCTCGACCATGTTCGACATCGAAACGCTGCGGTTCGCCCCGCTCGGGCTGGGAAGACACACCGCCTCCCGGCCGGTCTGCGGGAGGCACAGCCGGGTATACAGCCGGTGGGCCGTCTGCCCTGTCGTGGCGATCCGGGCGATCGGGGCGGCGCGCAGAATGCGGGACAGGTCGTTGGCGACCGGCTCCCGGATGCTCGCGTCGTCGGCGCCTGTGATCACACAGGACGCCAACACGTCCCATAACGCGATGCCGTGCGCGAGCGCGAAGGCCCGGCGCTCCGCGGCCGAAACCGGCACCCGCACGGGTTCCTGCCCGTCCGGGCGGAACACTTCCGCGAGCACCTGCCAGAAACGGTTACCGGGGTGCATATAGTAGAACCCTTCCGCGCGGGAACGCGGGGACGGCATCGTGCCCAGCACCAGCACGCGCGATGCGCCGTCAAACACCGGTTCCAGCGGGTGGACGACCCGGGTGCTTGCGCGGACGGAAGACCCGCGCGCGGGGGTGGCACGGTTCATATCAATCTCCCAAAGCCCTGTGGATATTACTAGCGCAGCACGGTGGAGGACCAGGGCGGGAGCACCACCGCGTCCCGGGTGAGCCGGGGCTTGCCGCCTGTGGCCACAGTATAGCCCGACACCGCCGAAACGGGAACGCCCAGTCCCGCCCGGTCGACGGACAGCTGCTCCCCTGTGAGGTTGTGGAGGACCACCACCGTGTTGTCCCCGTACGTGCTTCGAAACGCCGCGACGCCGTCCAACCCCGTGTCGATCGCCGCCATCTCCCCTCGCGCGATTTCGGGATTTTCGGCCTTGATCCGGAGCAGCGCGCGGTAGTGGCGGAGCAGAGAGTCCCGGTCCTTTTGCTGCTCTTCGACCCCTTCGATCCCGGTCACGGTCTGGGTCGCGCCGGGCGGAGCCGAGATCCCGGACGGCTCTTTGGAGGACCACACCATGGGCAGGCGCTTGTTGGGGTCGACCCCGGATCCGGTCATCCCGATTTCCTCTCCGTAATAAATGAACGGATTCCCGGGCGCGAGCAGGTACATCGACGCGGCGGTTTTTTGCCGCACCGGATCCCGCATGAGAAAACCCGCGCTGCGCCCGTTGTCGTGGTTGGACAAAAACAGGGCGTCGACCGCCCCGGGATGGGCTTCCCGGATCGAGACGTTCCACGCCGCCAGGTCGGCCGCAAAGCGCGCGCCCGCCCCGGTGTTGAGCGCGGCGACCAGCCGACCGGAGACCTGTGCATAGGGGAAATTGAAAAAGCTGTCCATGCCGCTTTCATAGAGCGCGGTGATGGCACCGCCGTCGGACCAGGCCTCCCCGACCAGATAGGCGTCGGGGCTGTGCTCCTTCACGAGATCGTTAAACCAGCCGAGAAACGCGGTGTTGCGTTCCGGACTCCCCGTGTAAAAGGAAGTCACCGCGTCGAGACGGAATCCGTCCACGCCCTTGTCCAGCCAGAACTGCACGATGTGGCGGATCTCCTCCCGCACCGCGGGGTGGTCCAGGTTGAGGTCCGGCATGCCCGACCAGAACCGGCACTCGTAAAAATACCGGTCCGTGATTTGGGCATACCCTTCGCCCCGATCTTCCGTCGTGAAATGGTAGTAGTCCTCATACGGCGTCTCTTCCCCCGTCCACAGCCCCTGCACCGCGGTGTCGAACCAGGGGTGGAGGTTGGAGGTGTGGTTGAGGACCAGATCGAGGATCACGCGGATCCCGCGCGCGTGGGCGTCCGCCAGCAGCGCGTCAAAATCCGCCATGGTTCCGTATGCCGGATCGATGGCCAAATAGTCCGTGACGTCGTACTTGTGGTAGGTGGGCGACGGCATGACCGGCATGAGCCAGATGCCGTCCGCGCCCAGGTCTTCCCCGATGTAGTCCAGTTTGGACCGCACGCCGGAAAGGTCTCCCAGCCCGTCGCCGTCGCTGTCGCAAAAGCTCCGGACGAAGATCTCGTAGTAGTTCCGGTATCCGTCCTCGATTCGCTCGGGCTCGGGCCTGCCGCCGCAGGACGCGAGCAGCAGACACAACACCAGCCCCAGCAGGGGCAGCCGTTTCATCCCTTGACCGCCCCGCCCGTCACACCGGTCACGTAGTACCGCTGCATAAAGATGAACAGGATCGTGATCGGGATGGCGATCAGGACCGCGCCCGCGCAGAACCGGGTGAAGTAGTTGTAGATGTTCTCGCGGGTCAGCATCTGGTAGAGCCCCAGCGCGATCGTGTAGTTGTCATAGTTGTCCTTCATGATGACGCTGACAAAGATGAAGTCGACCCAGGGCGCCATAAACGAGACCAGGATCGTATAGATGATGATCGGTTTGGACAGCGGCAGGATGATTTTCCAGAAAATGGTGTTCTGGTTCGCCCCGTCCACGATCGCGGCCTCATCGAGCGAGCGCGGGATCGTGTCGAAAAACCCCTTGGCGATGTAATACCCCAGTCCCGCTCCGCCCGAGTAAACCAGGACGAGCGCAACCAGCGTCTGGGACAGCCCCATCGCTTTGAGGATGTAGTAAATCGCGATCATCGACATGAAACCCGGGAACATGCCCATGACCAGACCGACGTTCATGATCCCGCGGCGGGCCTTGAAGCGCAGCCGGCTCAGCGCGTAGCTGGTCATGAGGACGAGCACCGTCGAAATGGCACAGGTGAAGATGGCCACGATGAGGGTGTTCATGAACCAGTGCGGATAGTTGAACAGGTCGGTCTCGGTGAACAGCCGGGTGTAGTTGTCCAGGGTGTAGCTCCGGGGCAGGATGTACTCGGTCCAGGCGCCCGGCTCTTCCCGGAACGAAATCACGACCAGCCAGACGATCGGGAGCAGCCAGACGACCGACAGCCCCCCCAGGATGGCATAGATGATGGTGTTGGACAGGTGTTTGCGAGTGAGTGCTTTCATTGGAAGGTATCCTCCTTCCTGGTCGATGCGGAGAGGTTGAAGACCACGAGGGACAGCACCGCGGAGACGACAAAGATGATAATGCCGATCGCGGAGGCCAGATTGTAGTCCTGGTTGTTGACGGTCAGCTTGTACAGCCAGGTCACCAGCAGGTCGGTTTTGCCCGCCTGGTAGTAGTCCAGCGACAGCGGCCCGCCGCCGCTCAGCAGGTAGATGACGTTGAAGTTGTTGATGTTCCCGATGAACTGCGTGATGAGATAGGGCGTTGTCACGAACAGCATGTAGGGCAGCGTGATTTTCGAGAACGTCTTCATGACGCCCGCGCCGTCGATGCGCGCGCTTTCATACAGCTCCGCGGGGATGTTCATCAGGATGCCGCTCGTGATGAGCATGGTATACGGAATACCGACCCAGATGTTCACGACGATCACGGTGATCCGGGCCCAGATCGCGTTGGTCAGAAACGGAATCCGTTCGATCCCGAGCTGTCCCAGCAGCACATTGAGCGCACCCTGGTCCGCGAGCAGCCGCGACATCAGCAGCAGACTCACAAACTGAGGGACCGCAATCGTGACGATAAAAATCGTCCGCCAGAGCTTTTTGAACCGGATCCCCTTTTTGTTGATCATCAGCGCGAGGATCATACCCAGGATGTAGTTGGAAAAGGTGGCGAAGAACGCCCACACCAGCGTCCAGCGGAAAATACCCGCAAAGGTCTGTGACTGGATCGGATTGCTCCAGAAAATGTTCTTGAAGTTTTCGAACCCGACCCAGGTGAACAGCGTACCGGGCGGCTGGTGCGCGGAATCGTAGTTGGTGAACGCGATCAGGATCATAAAGATCAGCGGCAGGATCGTAAACAGAAAGACACCGAAGATCGGGGGTGTCAAAAACGCGACATGAAGTCGGTTGTCGATCAGGTGCCGCAGATCAGCCAGAAAACCCGGCGGCCGGTGTCCGTTCTCCATCAGTTCCTGATTCCGGAAGGCAGTGCGGACACTCGCAAAATAAGCACCCAGAAACGCGAACAGGATAAACAGTGTCAGAACACTGAACAGGAGGATCAACATCGAGTTGTCCCCTTGAATGTACTCATAGATCTGGAGCTTCTCGTTCCAGACCTCCTGTTTGACCGCTTTGCCCAGCGACGGCAGCAACGCGAGCCGGGACAGCCCGAAGGTCGCCATATAAACAATAAACGCCGCCTGGAGAAACAGGTACATCAACCCTTTGACCAGCTGTCCCCTTAGGAAGCACCCTGTGCCCATGATCCCGTAAGACAGCCGGGTGCGGACGTCTCCTTCCCGGAACATGGAACCATATTCTTTCGCGGCGTCACGGATCCCGGCCGCCCGTTTGCGCATACCCCTCCAGACCGCAGCAGACATCTGACGCAGCCCTTGCGGCAAGTGCTTCACCCCGGTCGCGAGTCGATATCCGAAACGCTTCAACGGCGGCATCGAGACGATGTCGATGGTTTTCATGTGGACCCCCTGTCACAGGTGCCATGTGTCGCGGTGCAAAAACCCGGTCGTCTCCGCACCGCGAGCACCATCCGCTTGTTGCTGTTCTGCCTCGGTTCAGGTTATTGCTGGATCTGTGCGACCATTGCGTCCAGCATCTCCTGGACCGTCTTGGTGTNNGCTTCCATCTCGGTCCCGAACGCTTCCGCGGGCGGCCAGTAGCTGCCGAGAACCTCCTTTTGCGACACCGCGAATCCGTTCTGCATCGCGAGCGCCGCCAACGCGACATCCGCTTTGACTTCGTCGCTGCCCGCGGCCTTGATGTTGGAAGGTCCCATCTTGCGCGTGGTGAACCGCGTGATCTGGTTGGCTTCGTTGGTCAGCCATTCNNGGTCTGGCTGTTGACGCCGACCAGCTTGAATCCCGCAAAGCTGCTCATCTGGGTCTGCGTCCCGCCCATGTTGAAGGTCGGGAGTTTGGTCGCGGCATAGTTCTCGCCGAGCTTGGAGGAAATCGCCTCGGCGTTCCAGGTCCCGCTGACGCCCGCCGCGATGGTGCTTCCCATCCCGCCGGTCAACACCGCGTCGTCCCCGGTGATAAAGGCCTCGTGCGCGGTGAAGGCCTTGATCGCCTCGCCGGCCTTGACCCCGTCGGCGTTGTTGAAGTCACACATCTGCTTGCCGTTCTCGATTTTGAGGGTCCCGCCCGCTCCGAGGAAGAACGAGGCGATGTACCAGCCGTTGGACACGTCCATAAAGATCTTCTTGTCTTTGGCGGCGGCGACTTCGAGCATCTTGTCGAGGCTCTTCACGTCCTCTTCCGTGAATACGCTCTTGTCGTAATAGAGGAAATATCCGTTGTCGGCCGTCATCGGGTAGGCATAGAGCTTGTCGTTCACGGTTGCGGCTTCGATCGAGCTGGCCATGTTCGCGGAGGTGATGTCCCCCTTGTTGCGGGTGACCTCGTACAGCGCGCCCGCGTTGACCAGGTCGAGGATCTGGTCGTTGGCAAACGAGAACACGTCGGCGGCCGCCGCGGGATCCTCGAGGAACCGGGCCTTCGCGTCCGGCTCGCCCACCACGCCCAGCGAGATGTTGTAGATGGCGTCTGTGTTCTCGAGCTTGAACGCGTCGATCATGGTCTGGAGCATGGCCTGGTCTTCCTGGGACCCCCACACTTTGAGGTCCACGGTTTCTTTGGCTTTTTCGCACCCGCCCGCAAAGGTCGCGAGCATGGCAAGGATCAGTAGAAGGATCAATGTCTTCTTCATCGTTTTTCTCCTTTTTAATCTGTATCGTGTGTATGACCGGTTGATGACGGGAATCCCGTACCGCATCGATGCGGCGGTTCCGGACCGCGTAGCGGAAAACCGGGGAAATCACTGAGTCGGCGTCGAAAAAGAGCGCCGGAGCGGATTCCGTCGATAAAAGCGCGCCACAGCAGAGCGCAAACCTCTTACTGTAGAAGTCACAGGGCAACGATTTACCTAAAAATGAATCATGCGAAGCGAACATTTATGAATCAAAACGATGCTGCGATCTGGTGGCTACCATGCTGGCATTCGTGCTGCAATCCAGATAAGACCGGGTTCACGCTACAGGACGTACCGTGGAAAACCTCATCTTCACTTTATTTCTATTGTGACACGCTGTCAATCAATCGTTTGAAAATGGTTTATACGGGAAACCATTTCGTGTGCATCGGACCAACCTGTTCTATACTTGGATGGATGGAACACACGCGGACGGGAGGAGATGCGACATGGGCGGAGTCAAACGGGTCACGGTTCTCGACGGCATCCCGGACGGGCGATACGCGCCGTTCGAGGCCGCTTTCCTGCAGGAGGCAGACCGCCGGGCGGGCGCGCTCCGGGTGGACTTCTTCCGGTTGCGGGATCTGGACATCCACTTTTGCACAGGCTGCTTTACCTGCTGGACCCGGACCCCGGGTCTGTGCGCGTTCCGGGACGACATGGGGCCCATCCTGCAAAGCGTCCTCGCGTCCGATCTGTGCGTGTTCCTCTCCCCCGTCTCGATGGGATTTGTCTCCAGCCTGATCAAAAAGGCCTGTGACCGGATGATCCCGATCGTGATGCCCGACTTTCTGGTCTGCGGCGGGGAGTTCCACCACAAGGCGCGGTATCCGTCCTATCCCGCACTGGGCCTGATGCTGTTGGACCCGGACCGGGATTCTACTACCCTGCGGACGGTGTCCGACGTGTTTGCCAGGACCGCCCTCAACCTCAAGACCGAGCTGGTGCTGTCCGAATCCTGGAGGGCGACGCCCGAGGAGGCCATCGATGCGGTATCTCGTTTGTAACGGCTCCCCGCGGGGAGACAACGGTTTCACCTCGGTCCTGATCCGGCGGTTTCTCGCGGGACTCCGAGAGGCAGGCGCGGAGGCGGACCTCCTCCTGCTCGACCACCCGGCGCGGCACGCCGAGGCCGCGGCACAACTGGCAAAGGCAGACGTCGCGGTGGTGTTTTTCCCGCTCTACACGGATGCCATGCCCGGCATTCTGATGTCGTTTATCGAGCATTTGGAACCCTATGCGGGGGGCTTGTCGGGGCTCTCTCTCGGGTTTGTCGTGCATTCCGGATTCCCGGAAGCGGTCCATTGCCGCGCGGTCGAGCGCTATCTTGCCAGGTTGGCCTCGCTGCTCGGGGCGGATGACGCGGGTACAGCTGTCCTGGGGGGCAACCCCTGGACCAAAAAACGGCTGGACGCGGTGCAGGGGCTGGGCCGCCGGTTCGTACCGGCCGGACATCGCTTCGATCCGGCGCTTCTCGCGCAGGCCGCCTTCCGCGAGCGCTTTCATACAAGCGGACTGCTCCTCCTGCGGCCGCTCGCCGCGCTCGGGGTGTTCAACCGGTATTTTAACGGGCAGCTCAAGGCAAACGGGGTGTTCGGGCGTCGTTTCGACCGGCCCTACGCGCCGGACGCGACCGGAAAACCGGAAGACAGATAATTCTCCGCCCCGGGATCTCTTGCCATCGCTGGTGGAGCTATGGCTCCTCCAGCGCCCGGACCTGTTCCACCAGCTCGATAAAGCGCTCCGCGTCACCGCCCGTGTCCGGGTGGAGGGATTTGGCGAGCGTCCGAAACCTCTTTTTGACCGCGGACCGGTCCGCGGTCGGGGGCAACCCCAGCCGGGCCAGCGCGAGCGGATCGAACAGTCCGGGGAGGACCTGTCCTGTCTCGCGGTACAGCTGAAAATACACCTGCCAGAAAAACGTCCCGACCATCTCCGCATAGGCCGTTCGATCCATGGAGGCCAGCTGGTCCAGATGGAATCGGGCCTCTCTCCCGGGTTTTCCGTCGAGGTCGAAAAACGCGTCCCAGACCAGTGTGACCCCCGGTCTCCGGGGCGCTCTCTGTGCGCCGAACCGGATCCGGATTTCGGCTTGTTTGAGTTTGCGGACCCTTCGCTTGGCCTCGTCGCGCGCGGCGGATGTCGTCGGCATCGATCCCTCCCGTTTCAATAATCCTCCTCATTTTACCGGAAAACAGGATGGAATTTTAAAGGGAGAGTGGCACAATGGAACCATCTAGAAAAAAAGATAGGAGACAGAACATGACAGCGTACCTGCATTCCAAACAAGACATCCCCGCCGTGATCGCCGCAATGACCCTCGACGAAAAACTCAAACTGATCACGACGATGAACCACACCATGACCCACGCGGTCGAGCGGTTGGGGATCCCCGCCATCTGCGCGATGGACGGCGGCACCGGCCCGAACTTCAACCACCACCTCCACGACAACGCGGAAAAACTCAAGACCTCCAAACCCGCCCCCAACGCCATCCGTGGATTCCACCGCATGCTGATGCATCCCGAAACCGTCCCGGAGGACATGAAGGAAGTCATCGACGCGTTCCTGGAAGAGATCAACGAGAACTGGCTGCCCGACGGACAGCGCCCCGGGGTCTTCCCTCCCGGCATGCTGCTTGGCGCCACCTGGGACCCGGAGACCGTCCGGCTGACCGGCCAGGCCCTCGCGCGCGAATGCGACGCCTTCAAGATGGACGTCATCCTCGGCTCGCCCAACGTGAACATCCACCGCGACCCCCGCAACGGCCGACTGTTTGAGGGATACTCCGAAGATCCCTGTCTGGCCGCCACCCTCGCGCCCGAGCTGGTCAAAGGCGTACAGGAAGAAGGCCTGATCGCCAACATCAAGCACTTTGCGGCAAACAACCAGGAGACCGAGCGCAGCGGCGTCAACGAGATCATCTCGCTCCGCGCGCTGTACGAGATCTACCTGCCCGGGTTCAAAGCCTGCGTGACCGAGGGCAAGGGCATGACGGTCATGAGCGCGTACAACTCCATCAACGGCAAACCCTGTGCGCAAAACCCATGGCTGCTCCAGGAAGTCCTCAAGGGCGAATGGGGATTCGAAGGCGCCGTCACCTCCGACTGGGGGGCGGTCTACGACCAGGTCGAAGCGCTCAACAGCGGCAACGACCTCGAACAGCCCCACCCGATGCGTATCGACGCGCTGTATAACGCGGTCCAGTCCGGCGCGCTCAAAACGGAGACGGTCGACGAGGCGGTCCGGCGCATGCTCAACGTCATCGTGGTTTCCCCCTCCTTCAACGGCCGCCGCCACCTGCATCTCGACCGTGCGTTCTCGCACGCCGCCGGATACCGCGACGTCGCGGAAGGCGCGGTGCTGCTCAAGAACAACGGACTCCTCCCGCTGAAAGGCGACGCGCGGGTCGCGGTGTTCGGTTCCAAATCCAAGGAGCTGATCTTCTGCGGCCAGGGCAGCGCCGAGGTCGTTTCAAGCCAGGTCACCCACGTGTATCCGGAACTGGTGCGCAAGCTCGGTGCGGACAAAGCCGTGTTCGGCACGGTCGCGGACGACGCGGACGCGGTGGTCGTCACGGTCGGGGTCAACGGCCAGGAAGGCAGCGACCAGCCCGACATGTTCCTGCCGGAACAGGACCGCAACGAACTCGCCGAAGCGATCGCGGCCGCCAAAGCCAAGGGCAAACCGGTCGTCGCGATCCTCAACCTCTCCAACCCGGTGGATCTGAGAGCCTATGTCGACGATCTGGACGCGATCCTGTGCATCTTCATCCCCGGCATGTGCGGCGGCGAAGTGTCCGCGGACATCCTGCTCGGCGCGGTCAACCCGTCCGGCAAGCTCCCCCTCACCTTCCCCAAACGCTACGAAGACACCCCCGCCTATCTGAGCTTCCCCGGCGAGTCCGGAGAGTCCTGGTACAGCGAAGGCATCTTCGTCGGATACCGCTATTACGACACCAAAGACGTGGAGCCCCTCTATCCCTTCGGACACGGGTTGTCCTACACGAGCTTCGAGTTTACGGATGTCACGCTCTCGTCCGAGGTGTGGAACGCCCGCGAGGACGACACCCTGACCGTCCGCGTGAAGGTCCGGAACACCGGCAAGGTGGACGGCAAAGAGGTCGTGCAGCTCTACATCCACGACGAAAAATCCACCCTGCGCAAACCCCTGCAGGAACTCAAAGCGTTCAAAAAGGTGTTTGTCAAAGCCGGCGAAACCGTCGAAGCGGTGCTCACCCTCTGTGTGCAGGATCTGGCCAGCTACGACGCCCGCCTCAAGGAATGGGCGGCGGAACCCGGCTACTACCAGGTCCGGCTCGGCAACTCCTCCCGCAACATCCTGCAGACCGCGCGCTTCCGCCTGGTCGCGCACAACCCCTATGCCTACACCCCGTTCGGGTCGATGTCCCAGATGGTCCAGGATCCCCGCGCGGTCGAGGTCCTCAAACGGTACATCCCCGCCCAGGCCGTCGACAACATGGTGCAGCGCGTGACCGTGATGCCCAACATCACGCTGGCCCGCCTCTGGTCCCGCATGATCAACCCGATGCTGGACGGCACCCGCGAGGAAAAAGACGCCATCCGCGAAAAGGCGTTCCAGGAGCTCGGCGCGATCGAGGTCATCGAGTAAAAGTCCAACCGGTTGTCTCTCGCGGCCGAACGAAACAGGCAAGCGGACCCCGGCCCACAAGGCCGGGGTCTCTTCCATTCCGAACCATGGATGAAAGGAAACGATTGATGGCAGGACACAATCCTGGCAACCCCCGCCGACAAGCGGCGCGGATCGGCTGCCGGCCGGTCGGTCCACCGCCCGGCAGCGACCCTTACAGCCTGAGTGTGTATGACATCGTCGAACGCATCCCGGCGGGGCGGGTCGCCACGTACGGACAGATCGCGGCGATGCTGACCCATCCCGGCCCCGGCCGCCCCCGGGGCTTTCCGCTGGCGGCGCGCCGGGTGGGAACCGCTATGCGCCACGCACCCCTCGACCGGCACCTCCCCTGCCACCGCGTCGTCAACGCGCGAGGCGAGATGCTGCGCGGGGACGCATTTGGCGGAGCCGACGCACAACGCCTACGACTGATCCGGGAAGGCGTTGTGTTTCGCGCGGACGGCCATGTCGATCTGCGCGCAAGCCTGTGGCACCCGTCAGATGCCCGGCCGAACCATTCCGAGCGCTAAACCGTCAGGGTCGTGGCGTCCTCCAGGATGACCACCCGGTCTCCCAGTAGCGCGTGCAGCTGCTGCATCTGCCCCTCGCGGTCGTTCAGAATGGCCCGCCCGTGGTGAATGAATCCCAATAGACCGGGCAACAGGTCCGCCGCCTGAAGCTGCCGGACCACCTCGACGGGCAGATGGTGCCCGGTTTCCATCAGGAGCAGGTCGCACCCCTCCAGCAAGGGCAGGAGTTCCCCGACCCCTCCGGTGTCGCCCGAAAAGACGACCTTTTTCCCCTCCGCCTCGATGGCGAATCCGAAACTTTGCCAGGCGCCGTCTTCCCGTGCGGGCAGATGGGTATTGTGCAGCGCGGTCACCCGGAGTCCGTCCTCTTCCAGCAGCACACCGTCCCCGTATTCCCGCGCCTCGATCGCATAGTCGCTGACAAAATGCCCCTCCGTATGGCGCAGCATCCCGAAGAGGTGCTCCCAGGCGTCCCTCTCGGGAATCCACAGCCCGATCCTCCGGTGCCGGAGGGTGTGGTGCATGCCGTCGAGCTTTCGGATCGTCCAGAACAGGTTGCCCAGTCCCCCGATGTGATCCATGTGAGTATGGGATATAAACACCGCTCGGGTCCGCATCAGGTCGACCCCCATGAGATGGGCCGTATACGAGCAGGATTCGCCCGCGTCAAACCAGTACAACCGGTCGCGGTGATCCACCGCAAAAGAAACGTGGTGCCGTCCCGGCATGGGCTCAGACCCTCCGCAAGTGCCAAAAATGTGCAGTCGCATCGATACGTTCTCTCTTTCTTTTCAAATCTTTGGTTTACTCTTTTATCGTTTGAAAACAGCAAAAAACGAGCGATTTTTCTCCCAGCACTCCTATAATTTCTCCCAAATTCACTGCTGTCTTGGGAGATGGCTGGATTCTATGGGAGAAAAGATTGTCAACCCTTTACATATTTTGTCGCTCGACCAGTCCCCATTTTCTTCAAGAATCCTTCATCACACAACTTCTTAAGTGACGCTTCGACTGAGGAACTTTTGATTTCCGGACACAATTCCATGATCTCGCTCTTTGTGAAATCAGCAATTTTCTGTTCCACCGCTCTTTTTACCAGTTCATAGGCTGATCGCTTTTCATCGAACAAATTGACTCTATCTTCAAAATCACGATATGCGCTCAATACCACACACAATAGATACATGATAAACGCGGCGTAGCTGTTTTCTCCCTCATGCCATCCTTGAGATGTTTCCTGAAGAACATCATAATAAGTGTTTTTTGTCTTCTCCATGATATGCTCAAGACTGATGTATCTTCCAACTACGTACCCGCTCTGGTATAGCAAAAGTGCCGTCAGAAGTCTGCTCATCCTGCCGTTGCCATCATGAAAGGGATGGATGCACAGGAAGTCCTTGATGAAAACAGGGATAATTAAAAGTCGATCCACCACTCCCTCATCCACCGCGTGGTGGTATTGCTCACAGATCATGTCAATCGCCTCTGGTGTTTCATAGGGAGCCAAAGGTGTAAAAAGTACAAATAATTTTTTGTCTGTTGTCGTGGCATTGATATCATTCTGCGTGTTCTTAAATCTTCCACCAATATCCATTCCTGAATACTTGTAGAGATCCCGATGCAATTGGAGAATAACAGAAGCTCGGATGGGGATGTACTCAAATCGTTCATGAATCAAAGCTAGCACATCCCTGTATCCCGCAATCTCCTTCTCATCGCGGTTCCTTGGAGTCGTTTTCTCTGCCACAAGCTCTTTTATTCTCGTGCTTGAGGTAACAATTCCTTCGATTTTGTTTGAGCTTTCGGTGCTCTGGACTTTCGCAACCTCTACCAAATGGTCAAGTACAGCCGGTTTCTGTTTCAGAAAAAGCTCTTGCCGTCCTTTGAACTCGTGAATTTGAGAAAGTAGAGCAACGATCTCGTTATCCCATTGAACTTCCTTGAAGGAACCGTAATTAAAAAATTTCATATTCCACGCTCCTTTCTCCCAAATAACACTCCTTTTTGGGAGATAAAGTCAACAATCTGGGAGAAAACATGTTGTAAACAAAGGTAGAACCGGTCAAAGTCATTTTGCGATACGGTTTCTTTTCACTCTTCGGTTTCGGGCACGATCAGGTCGCGAAATAAAAATTTGCAGTCTTCCAGTTTCCCTTGAAATCGTTCAGGAGTAGTAGTAGTTTTGAAAGAGGAACAAATTCACACGCCTGGCAGCCGGGAGTTCCGATGCCGCACGCCAAAAGGAGGTTTCCCGCCCTATGAAAATCGCAGTCATCGGGGCAACCGGCAAAGCCGGCAGCCTGATCGCAGCCGAGGCCAAGAAGAAGGACCACGAGGTCACCGCCGTCGTCCGGCCTCCGTCGGTCACCAAACTCAACGGCGCCTATCCGGTCATCGCCAAGGAGATCGCGGATCTCGTGCCATCCGATCTGACGGGCTTTGACGCGGTGGTCAGCGCGTATGGTCCTTCCATGGGTTCTTCTGATCCCGCGGGTGACTACAGCACCGCGATGCAGGCCCTGCTTTCCGTCATGGAGCAGATCCCGCAGGTCCGCTTCCTGGTCGTCGGCGGCGCTTCCAGCCTGTATGCAGACGAGAGCCGGGAACACCTCGTGTTCGAGTCCATCCCCCCCGCCTACCGCACCGTGCCCGAAGCCGCCATGAAAATGTTTGGCAAGATCAAAGAGAGCAAGGCCAACTGGACCTATTTCAGTCCCGCCGCGACCTTCGACCCGAACGGCCGCCGGATCGGGCGATACGTCCTCGGGACGGACTACAAGATCCCGAACGCGTCGGCTGAAAGCTACATCTCTTACGCGGACTACGCGGTCGCGATGGTGGACGAG
>LSQX01225000.1_pt2 | contig 18383 bp, 19 predicted proteins | sample 654561 | NCBI WGS metagenome assembly LSQX01 (sample SAMN04489861, study PRJNA283612) | anaerobic digester metagenome | isolation source: 4 biogas reactors fed with cattle manure at either 37C or 55C with and... | place: Denmark: Kongens Lyngby | collected 2014
TAAATCCCGTTTCACCTCATATAACTGAAGAGATGTGGTCATTATGCGGGTTTGACGGATATATTCATGAAAAGTCCTGGCCAGAATATGATGAAGATAAGACTATTGATGATGAAATTGAAATTGTTGTACAGGTAAACGGAAAAATAAAAGCAAAAATAATGATTTCATCAGATATGTCCAAGCAGGAAATGGAATCGTTAGTAGAAACTGAAGATGCGATAATTGAGGTATTAGAAGGTAAAAAGCCAAAGAAAATTATTGCAGTACCTAAGAGACTTATAAACATTGTAATATAGTGAACAAGATGGATTTATATGATATAGCTGTTATTGGAGCTGGACCTTGCGGAAGTGTTTTATCTATGCTTTTGGCAAAACAGGGCTACAAAATAGCTGTAATTGATAAGAGAAACCTTGATTGTCTCCCTCCGACAAGAAGTAAAGCTTGCGGAGGGCTTTTATCACCTGACGCACAAAGAGTATTAGCATCTTTAGAGCTGAATCTGCCTAATAATGTGTTGGTTGATCCACAGCTTTTCTCAGTTGTTACAATTGATCTTGAAACTGGCCTGCAAAGACATTATCAGAGATTTTATTTAAATATGGATAGGGAGAAGTTTGACAGATATCTTGTTTCCCTTATTCCTGATAATGTTGTAAGACTTTTTTCAACAATGGTTAAAGATATTTCATCTGATAGCAGCGGTTATCAGATATTTACGGACGACAACAAATCACTAAAAACCAAAATAATCATAGGATGTGATGGTGCAGGATCAATAGTAAGAAAAAAGATGTTTAATGATTTAAAAATGAATGTTAAAAACTATTATGCGATTCAACATGTATATGAATACTCTAAATACAATTCAAACTATTATGCGATTTTTGATAAGAATCTTACTGATTATTCCGGTTGGGCATTTCCTAAGAATGGAACATTTAGTATTGGAATGGCATTTAAACAGGAATCAGAAGGAAATAGTTTTTTTGATATACTAATAGAAAAACTTGAAAAGAAGGGAATGAAACTTGGTAAACTTATTAAGAAAGAGGGAGCTTTATTGTTAAGGCCGTGCGGAATTCCAAAGGTGTATGCAAAAAAAGATAATACTGCTTTCTTAGCAGGTGAAGCAGCAGGATATATTTCACCAAGTTCTGCAGAAGGGTTCAGCTTTGCTTTTAATAGTGCATGTGCATTAGCTGAAGCTTTCAAAAAAGGTGGGAATATAAGTAAGAATTATTGTAAATTAACATTAAAATTGAGAATTAAATTAATTTTAAAGATAATAAAAGCAAGATTAATGTATAATCAGTATATTAGAAAAATTGTTATGGCGCTAAGAATTAATACCATACGATAAAAAGAGGATTTTATGGGTTTAGAAAAAATTAAGTGCTTTGTATTAGATATGGATGGAACAATTTATCTAGGTAATAGTCTATTTTCTTACACCAAACGTTTTTTGCAGGTTGCAGAAAAGTGCGGTATTGATATTTGGTACTATACTAATAATTCATCTAAGAATGCAAAATTTTATATAGAAAAATTAAAAAGAATGGGTATTGATTGTGAAAGTCATAAGATGCTCATATCTAATCAGGTTATTATCCAATATATATTAAAACATCATAGAAACTGTAAAGTTTATGTTGTAGGTACAGAATATCTAGTTAAAGATTTTATAGATGCAGGAATCAATGTAACCGACAAAAACTGTGATATGGTAGTTATGGGATTTGATACTACTCTGACTTATGAAAAGCTTGTAAAAGCATGTGATTTTGTCAGAAACGGAGCTACTTTATATGGTGTGAATATGGACTATAACTGTCCTACTGAAACAGGATTTATTCCCGATTGCGGTTCAATATGCAAACTTGTGCTTGCTTCAACAGGAGTACAAGCGGAATTCTTTGGAAAACCATCACATCATACAGCTGAATACATATTTGAAAAAACAGGTTATTCAAAAGACCAGTTAGCGATAATCGGGGATAGGTTGTATACAGATATAGCTTTGGGTTCTGATAACGGGTTTTCATCAATATTGGTTCTGTCTGGTGAGTCAACGATAGAAGATTTGGAAAAAAGCACCCATAAACCTGAATATGCTTACAAGTCGCTTGAAGATATAACAAACGAATTAATTAAAATTTATGATATTCAATGAAACTACATCTGAATAAAAGGATGTATTGTGTATTTACTGCTTATCTCATAAGCTATGTCACTATCTGATATGACAGAAAACTTATCGGTTCTTGAACTGTTACTGAAGTTTTTAGATTTTACTTTGATAACAGAGACTTTAACCGAATTTAACAGATCCTTTGGTATGTAGAAAAGAAAAGCTGCACTTTCATCAGCGGCTAATGATACAAATTTATTAGAATAATCCTCTGATACCGCATAATCGCCAAAATGAGTTATCTGAATATCAATAGCAGAAGAATTACCATAATTTTTAAGAATAACCATTGCAATATCAAAAGGTCCTCCATTTTTTAAATCCTTGCCTTCATCTAAAGACATAATATTGTTTTTATGTGCAGTGAGATTATTTTTTATATCTAAAAGATGTTTTTTCATTATTTCAGGTTCTCTTAATGGTCTGACTACGGGAATATTCTTTTTATCTAATATAATTATTAAAGCAAAAAAGAAAATCACAGCAACAGCTATTACCATGGCAGCAATAACCAAAAAAGCAAACCCCAACATTTCCGCATGTGCTATAGTCTCAAAAAGCTGTTTCATTAATTCCTCCTCAAAATACAATTATTCATTCTGGTCTGAAATTTCTTTATCCTCATTCTTCTTTTCATGTTTTCTTGTTTTATAGTAGGTTATTACTATTAAAACTAAAAGTAAAACACTTATTCCAAGAGATATCGCAAATTCTGGTACAAAAGGTTTGTCATATTCAACTTTTGCAGTTTCTACGTCAATATCTTCGCTATATTGGGTAATATCTATATCGTTCTTAACTGGTTTTAATGAATTTGCTGCAACTATGTATGACTTTCCAATATAGTTACCGTTATATGAGTATGTTACCTCTCCCACGATATCCCCGATATCAACTTGTGAATATATAATATCACTTCTATAATCAAATGTCTTGTCAAGAGTCCATGATTGGCTGTCATATGGAACAAGATGTTCAAGTCTCATAGCATTGGCAATATCAATTCCTTCATGTTTGTCTATAATTTGCCCTGCCTGTACGATGCACTGTATACCAAAATCTTCATAAGAATGAGCCATAAGTTCCAAGGTAATTTCTGCAGCTTCTATTCTGTCTTTGACACCAGTTATAACAGTAATTACCTCACGTCCTGAATAATCTGAAGATAGTGCTACTAATACATTTTGAGCTTTTGATGTGAATCCTGTTTTACCAGCAGTAACAGTGAAGTCATATCCTGTGTTTGTACCAAGAATCAGATTTGTGTTTTTAATAAGATCAAAACTCTGTCTCAAATTTGTTGCAGGTAAGGAATACTCTTTTTTTGCGCAAATTGTAGATATAGTAAAATTAGAAAAAGCAGCTCTTGCAATTATGGCTAAATCCAAAGCTGTAGTGTAATGTTCATCATCATGAAGTCCATGAGGTGTAACAAAATGAGAATTGACTGCACCTAACTCTTGGGCTTTTTGATTCATCATGTTCATGAATTCTTCTTCTGAACCGGCCACATTCTCTGCGATTACTAAAGCTACATCATTAAAACTCCTTATTAACAGACCATGAAGAAGAGAATAAAAGTCCATGGTTTCATCGGGAAGAAGATCTAACTCACCGCTTCCATCCTCTAAAAATCTGGTTGCATTTTTTGAAGTAGTAAATACCTTATTCAAAGGACAATTCTCAACTGCAACAAGGGCTGTCAAAAGTTTAGTAGTACTTGCAGGATATATTTTCATATCACTATTATATGAATAAAGAACATCTCCTGTCTCAAAATCCATAGACAGGTAAGAAAGACATGAATCAGGATTGATCACTGTCTGTGCTTGTCCTTGTATGCTAATGCTGAACAAGCTTATAGTTATTAATATTACAAGTATGGATGAAATACCTTTTCTCATATCTGCCTTTCTTTTGTAGATTATACTACATTTGAGATTAATATTGAATCGGAAAATATTACTGCACCTAGATAAAATGTATTTTTAAATCATTTCCATTTTGTCTATTGTCTGATAACTTCTGATATGTTAGTTATGAGATATGAAAAAGCACATTCCGACATTTTTAATATTTGGAATTCTTTTATGTATAATGATTATTATGATAGTAAGAGCAGCAAATAAAAAGATTGTATTTGGAAATGATGATACATCCAATACATATGAGCAGATGGAAGAAAAACCTGAAACTTTATTAATTTGTATAAAAGGAGAAATTAAAAATCCAGGAATTTATGAAATAGAAAAGGGGAGTATACTAAACGATTTGGTTATATTAGCAGGCGGTTTTACTGAAAATGCAGGGAAAGACATTAATCTGGTTTATGAGCTTAACGAGAATCTTACCATATATATAAGGTCAGAAGAAGAATCTGGAGGAATGGATATTACAGATGATAAAGATATTATTTTTCAATCTGATGATGAAAAAGTGTTATTTGAAAATAAAGTAGATATTAATACATCAGATATTCAGACTCTTTGTCTTTTACCAGGTATAGGAGAAAAAACAGCTGAGGAAATTATTAAATATAGAGATTCTATAGGTATATTTGAAACTATAGAAGATATTATGAATGTAACTGGAATCAAAAATGCTAAGTTCGAAAAAATAAAGGATTACATAACAATAGGGAATTAGCATTGACAAAGATGCTTTGATAAAATATACTTTCATATGCTGCGGATGTGGCGAAATTGGCAGACGCGTTGGTCTTAGGAGCCAATACGCAAGTGTGCAGGTTCAAGTCCTGTCATCCGCACCATGTACCTGTTATCAATTTATTCTGATAGCAGGTATTTTTTTGTGTATAATCATAATGGAATATAAAAAATTGGAAATAGGTGAAAAATGAAAAGAAAACGTCTTGATAGAGATATTTGGACTTCAATAGTAGAAAAAGAGTATTTTCAGGAAAATATAAATGAACCAGATTTTAGCGGTATTCTTTCAGTTCTTTATCTTAAGAAAGTTTTTCCTGATTCTGTCTGGAATGCTAATCATGAGACATTTGCAGTTGCATCTTCAGGCATGAAATGGCTGCAATTACTTTCAATTGAGAAGAATTATCTATTAACTGCAATGATAAGCGATAAAAATGAAATAGTCTGTTACTATATTGATGTGATAGCAGGATATGGATTTGATCATGACAATGTAGCATATTATGATGATTTGTATCTTGATGTTGTTGTTTATACCAATGGTAATATACTGATTGATGATAAAGATGAGCTTATGAACGCATATAAGTCAGACATAATATCAAAAGATTTATATGACTTAGCTGAAGATACTGCAGTAGAGCTTATAAAAGGCATATTAAAGGATGTATCTTATTTAAAGGAATTCTGCATGAAATATCTTTCACTAATTGAGTCCAGATATACAAGTTAGGTAATCTTAGTTCTCTTAATATTCATAACAGTTGAATGACTTTAATATATGTTTTCCAATCTGATATAACAAGGTATCGCTCGAAATCTGAACATCAGGATTGAACTTATCTATATTCTTATTTACATCAGGACGAGCCATGTGTTTTTTTATTGCAGAAACTTCGAAGTTAAAAGTACCCGTATAATTTATATCTATAAGACCTTTCATAATATCATCAAAGTTTATATTACCGAAAAAAGGTATCGTATGCATATCGCTTAAAGCAAGTGTGTTTACTCCTTTTTGATTTATTAATCCTAAATTATCATGTATATGCAGACTCTTAAGTCTATTACCAAGTTTGGTTATTTCATCATATTGATTTAAACCATTGATATGAGCATGTCCTACATCCCAGCAAGCCTGTATCAGAGGATGTCCTATGCCATCAATAACTGCGATAACATCATCAGCTGTTGTAGCAAAGTAATTGTTTTCATATGACTCGATATTTTCAAAAAGCAACATTAGTCCGTATTCCTCAATTAGCGGAATCATTTTTCTAATGGATTCTATATTACCGGTCACGAATTCATCTTTTGTCATTGGAGTATGTTTTTTCCCTGGATGAATAGTCATACATGGACAGCCAATTTTGGCTGCCATTTCTATTGCACGAACGGCTTTCTTGTGATAATACTGACCATTATCATCTCCGATATTATTGCCAGCTGGTTCATGACACTGAACAGGGGTGATATCGAATTTCTTAAATGCTTCTTTGTATTCATTAACAACTTTCATATAATCATCACTAAAATATATGGAACCTTTCATGAATTTTGTGAAAAATGATATGTCAACATGTCTGAATCCGCATTTGTTTAAATGGCTGATTGTTTCTGCATGTGTAGAATAAAAGTTAAAGGATGGGCCGTTTGTCTGTGATAATTTCATTTGTATCTTCTTGCATTTATAGTATATATAACAGTATAGCTATATAATATGTTATTATCAATTTAATATCTATATTCAAATATTTGGCTGTTGGGTCGATACAGAAGTCTTTTATATTTTAATATAAATTTACATAATATTTTTTGTGTGATATATTAAATTAGAAATATTTATTGGACAACCTTGAAGAGGATAACATGGTAAAAAAGTATACGATGCAGGATATAGCTAAAGCTGCTAATGTCTCAAAAGCCACAGTTTCATATGTCCTAAATGATAAGAAAAATGCTAGAATAAGTGACGAGACAAGACGAAGGATTTTACAGATAGCAAATCTCTATCAGTATGTTCCAAATTTATCTGCTAAGTATCTTTGTGATAACAGAAAGAAACTTATAGGTATAATTATTGGAGACAGTTCATGCAAAAGTTTTATAAGCGAATGTAAAATTATATATATGCTCTATGAAATTTTTCATGCAGATGATTATAAATTAGTTCTGCTTGATAATAAGCGTCAGGATAATTATATGGATTTAGCATATGATTTAATCCTTGCAATAAATATTAGTGAAGAGCAGATAAGAAATATTGGCATAAATACATATTCTCCTATGATACTTTTTGATAGTATGTTCTCAGATAATCTTTTTTTCAAATTAATAAATAATTATCAAAAGGCAGTAGAGAAGGCGATTACCTTATTTGATAACGAGAAAGAATGTGTTTTAATTTATAGTTTAAGAAATAATAAAGGAATAAACGAAAAAATTGAAGATATTCCACTGAAAAAGATAGCTTTCACAGGAGAAAACAGAAAAGACATTGATGTATTTGTTAAAAATAACATAGAGAAGAATTTTATAGCGATTGGAGACATTCCTGGGTTTATTGCACTATCTGCTATAAGATATAACCAGTTGATTCTAATTACTTTTTCTGAGAATGTAGCTTTTCCTGTCGAGGTAAAACAGGTTGTATTTGACAGTCAGGTACTTAAGGACTACATTAAGATAATATTTAAAAAATTAGATACGCGTCAAGCAGTAGAAAAAGAGCAACATATATTCTTGATAGATCCGAGTTGATGAAGGTATTGACATAGACCTTAATTTGTGATATGTTTATCTTGCTTAACCGGTTAATCATAAAGAAAGAAGCAATGCGATGAAACATATAACCCAGCTAAAACCAAGTATTGCCAAGATAGCATCTGAAATGAGTAAGACATATTCTGATGCACTTAATCATATAAATGGAAATGTTACATTCCGTGCTTTACCAGATAGTGATATTAAAGAGTATCTTAATCTTGCAGCATACAAATACAACGAAACAGACTTGGACATTTATGTAGATAATCTTTTAAAAGGTCATTTCTCTATGATGGAAGCAAGAAAAAGTGTAGAAGACAACTATATCCCGCAACTCAATATCAATTTAGGAATAGGAGATTATGCAGCATTTGTAGCAGGTGATGTTTATTTTAAGAAGGACACAAGCTGGTCATTGCCTATTATTACTGATCTGAAAATGTACAAGGATTTACCTCCAATTGGTACATCTAAGTGGTATAGGAAATATATGTACATATTAGAGAGGGTATTAAGTAAGACAAAAGATACGGATATTCCTTTTGCAAGAGGCTTTTTTTCACCTCTTGATCTTGCAGAAGCATTGCATGGGTCTGAGATATATACTGATTTTTATGATAATCCTGATAAACTCCATGAATTATTGGATTATTGTGCTGATGTTACTATAAAATTTGCTGAAGATATATATGGATTGATACGTAAATATAGGAAAAATCCGACATATGGAACGATGTTCATTGATGGAATTATTAATATGTCAGAGGATATAGCCAGCATGATAAGTCCGGATTTATATGATGAATTCTGTGCTCCTCATACTCAAAAAATTATTAGTCATTTTGGAAGTGGGCATATGCATAGTCATAGTTGTGCAATATATCTTGTAAAGCATATATGTGATCTGAAAAATGTTACAAATCTCTGGTTAGCAACTGATCCTAATCATCCAAGACCTTTTGATATGCTTGATCAGTTGATTGAAGATGCTAATGGAACTTGTCTAGCAATAGATTGTAACTCATTTGAAGAAATAGAAAGCAATATTGATATCTTGAAAAAGGGAAATTTCTCTGTCTGTCTTCCGGTAAGAACGATAGAGGAAGCAATTAGTTACACAGAAAAGTTTCGTAGTTTGTAATTAGGAGAATGCTTTGAAAAATAGAGTCATATGCCTACTAACTATAATATTAACACTGATATCTTTTTTCTTCATTTATCCTGTTAATGCTCAGACAAATAAAGTAATTCGAGTTTGGGGAAGTGAGATCACTAGAGAAAATGATGTCTTGAGAAATATTGCAGAAAGTTATAAAGAAAAGACTGGTACTGATGTTCTAATAGTTGATAGAAGAAGTTTGTTTGATGCACCAAAAGACCTTATTAACAATGCCCAAACTCAGGAAAGACCTGATATAGTTATGATTCAACATGCAGATATAGGAGACCTTGCTGTTAATGGATTTTTAATGGAATTGGATTTTTCGGAGAGCATTAAGTCAGCTTTTGATGAATCTGCATTTACTTCATTTGAGGTTAATGATAAACAATTCGGTATTGGGTATTCAGTTGAGACATATGGTCTTGTTTATAATAAAGATGTAATATCCTACGATCAGATTTCTGATTTGACATGGGATGAATTTTTTGAATTCTCAAAAAACTTCGGAACAATTGAACATAAAGGTTCTCAAATGAAGGCATTTATTTTAAATCCGAAGAACATGTATTTTATGTATCCTATAATCAGAAATTATGGTGGTTATTATTACGGATTTGATGAAGAAGGCAATTATAATCCATATGATATCGGTCTTAATAATGAAGGTTCTAAAATTTATGTCAATAAAATAAAAGAACTTATGCAATTTGATCTAGTTGCTAGAAGTAGAAACTGTACAGATAATGATGTTTCAGCAGCATTTGCTAATAATCAATCTGCTATGATCATCAATGGTTTCTGGCAGAATTCCTTTTATACGCAAAAAGACGTAAATTTTGGATTTGCACCTCTACCAAAGAATAATGATAATACTACATCAGCTCCATATGCAACAATAAATGGTTTTGTTATTAATGCTCACACCAATTTTCCTGATGAAGCTATTGCTTTTCTGGAATTCTTATGCAAGGATGAAAATCAGCAAAAAATGATAGAAGCTGGTAATAATTTTGAGAGAAAAATAGGAAGTCGTTTTCCTGTCAATTTATCAGTTCTGCAAAGCAAATACATTACAAGCGAACCCATGTATAATGTGATGGCTCAGATATGTAAAAATGTTGAACCTGTCCCTAATATACCTGAAGGAGATATATGGTACAACTATACTGATAAAGCATATCAGTCAATTTTTTATGGAGATATAAATGGAAATCCATTAGATTCAGATAATATGCTAGACGAACTAGCATCAGCTATATTAAATGATGTGCGAAAAATGAATGTACAGGTAGAAAAAGTGGATATTTCTCTTTGGGGGTATATATTCTTAGGTAGTTTTGTAGTTGTAGGTCTTGGTATATTAGTAATAACTATTATTAGAAAACGAAAAAAATTCAGTGCATCAGCTAACAGGATAATGCTTAGAGCAACTACTATTTCTTATGTTGTACTGCTTCCGATTATAGGGCTGATAGGAATCTTTTATGTGTTTCCTATAGTACATAATATATATCTTTCGATGACAAATTATAGTTCTTTGAATCTAGTGGATTATGTATTTGTTGGTGGATATAATTATAAAACGATTTTTATTGAGGGACTTAATGGTTTTGTAGCAATGTTCTTATGGACGATTATTTTCGCTGCTTGCGTTATGACATCAACTTTTATATTAGGAACCTTGTTGGCTACATTACTGGAAAAAAGAAATGCCACTATCGCTAAAATTTACAAGATGATATTTATCCTGCCCTGGGTGATTCCATCAGTTATAATGCTTTTAACATGGCAAGGGATTCTAGCAACTGATGGGGGAGCTTTAAATAACCTGCTTAATATATTAGGATTTGGTAAGGTTATGTGGCTTGATAATCCATATCTAGCCAGACTTTCAACTATATTTGTTGTATCATGGATGGGTACCCCATACTATATGTTTTTAGCTTTAGGTTTTTTAAAATCTATACCAAAGGACTATTATGAAGCAGCTATGATAGAAGGTGCTGGTAGCGTAAGAGTCTTTTTCACCATTACAGTACCAATAATATTCAGGACATTATTGCCTACATTAATAATGGGATTTATTATGCAATTTAATAATTTTGGGGTTTATCTACTTACATCAGGTGGACCTTTTGGCAGTAATTTAGGTGCACCAGGTGCAACAGATCTACTAATAACATATGTATACAATCTTGCTTATAATACTAAAAATTATAGTTTGGCAGCAGCATATTCTGTGATTATTTTTGTTTTTGTTGCTGCATTTTCACTTATTACCATGAGAATAAGCAACAAGAAATTTAATGAAGGGAAGTGATAAAATGCCAAAGAAAAAGAGAAAATATTCAAAGATAGGCGTACATTTCATATTAATAGCATTAGCACTAATAGTAATAATTCCTTTTGCATATATACTGCTTATATCTTTTGGAAAGGATATGCTTGATATATCAGGATATGGAGACTCAGGATTTTCATTTGAATATTATGAACAGCTCTTTTCTGAAACTAAGTATCTTTTTTGGCTTGGTAATTCATTACTAATATCTATATGTACTATGGTAATTTCTCTTATTATGGTATCGATTGCTTCATATGTGTTTTCTAGATTTAAATTTGCTGGAAGAGAGGCTTTATTTCAAACAATTCTGTTAATTCAGATTTTCCCACTAACACTTATGCTCGTCTCATTGTTTAAAATATTCGCTTCACTGGAATTGCTTAATAGACTAATAGGGCTTGTGATTATTGATTCAGTTATAGCGACTGCAGGGTTGATTCTTGTATCAAAAGGTTACTTCGACACAGTGCCATATGAGATAGATGAAGCAGCAATGATTGATGGAGCTAATAAATTTCAAATACTTGTGCATATTACTTTGCCACTGGTAAAACCTATTTTAGGTATTGTTGCAATACAAAGTTTTGTATTAACTTACAACGAGTATGCTATTGCAAGCATGCTTATAACATCAGGTGCTGAGAAAATGACAGTTGCTGTTGGTCTTCAAAGCCTTATATACGGACAATTTCAGCAAAACTGGGGTATGTACTGTGCAGGTGCTGTATTAGCAAGTCTTCCAATATTTATATTATTCTATTCTGCCCAAAAATACTTTATTGGCGGATTAACAGAAGGGGGAGTAAAAGAATGAATAGACACGCAGTTTATCATATAAGCAGAGGTGCATATGCCTACGCAATAGGTGAGTACACATTATGTGTGCGCTTGAGAACAGCTAAAAATGATTGCACAACAGTAAAGGTTCACTATCTTAATGTATACAATCATTCTAATAATAGAAAAAAAGTAAGTATGGAAAAAATATTACAGGATGAATATTATGACATATACGAAGCACAGTTAAAATTAGAAGAGAGACATTTTAAATATTTCTTTGAACTAAAAAATGATAAAGAATCAGTTTATTACACTTCTGATGGTTTCATTAGTAATGGTGTGAAGAATGAGAACAGTTTCTTTTTTCCTGTAATCAATGATGACGAAATTTATACTTTTCCTAAGTGGGCAGAAGGCGTTACTATATATCAGATATTTGTTGATAGATTCAACAAGACATATGAAAAACCCTTTATTAATGCAAAATGGAATGATATCCCTAAAAGACATCTTTTTTATGGAGGTGATTTTAATGGGATAAAAGAAAAACTGGACTACATCCATTCATTAGGAGTGGATGTGATATATCTCAGTCCGATATTTTCTTCTGTAACAAATCATAAATATGATATTGAGGACTTCTATTCAATTGATGAAATGTTTGGTGGGGAAGACCAGTTACAAGATTTAATTAAAGAGATACATAACAAAAAAATGAGGATTGTTCTTGATTGTGTATTTAATCATATGAGCTGTTATAACAAGATTTTTCAGGATGTAATCGAAAAAGGGAAGAAATCATTATACAAGGATTGGTTCTATATAAAAGAGTACCCGATAAGCATAGATAGATGTAATTACGATACTTTTGCAGGATGTGTTCCATCAATGCCGAGATTGAATACTTCAAATCCGCAAGTTGTAGACTATCTTGTCGGATCATCGGTTTATTGGACTAAGAAACTTGGTATTGATGGTTGGAGACTAGATGTTGCAGATGAGGTGTCTGTCAGCCTATGGAGAAAATTTAGAGAAGAGATTTTGAAAGCAAATTGTGAAGCTTTGATAATAGGAGAGATATGGAACGATGCTTCCAAGTGGATGAATGGTGATCAATTGCATACAGTTACAAATTACAAATATAGAAAGTGGATGATGGAGTTTATAGAAAATAAAATCGATTCATCAGTTTTTTGGCAGAAAATTTCTGCAAATAATGCTCTGTATAAGACTCTTTCATATAACTATCTAGTTAATCTCCTGGGAAGTCATGATACAAAAAGATTAGCTTCAGTTGTTGGTAAGAATAAAGCTATTTTAGCATTGTTAACAACATTGGTTTTTCAAGGAATAGGATTGATATATTACGGTGATGAAATTGGACTTACAGGAAAAGATGACCCTGATAACAGAAGAACAATGCCTTGGGACAAGGTATCTGATGAAAACATAAAACCTTTTGAGTTATTAGCAAAATTAAAGAATAAGTATCCCTGCATTAAGTATGGCAAACTGATACCGATAATAGTGAATGAAAATATTCTCGCATTTGAACGTTCCTATAAAAATAAGAATGTTGAAGTGTATGTTAATTTTACAAATAAAGACATATTAATAGAAAGCAGAAAATCAATATTTCATTATTCATTCGGGGAGATGATTGATGAAAAAACAAAGAGCATTAATCGTATAAGGGCATTATCCTTTGCGATTTGCATAAAAAAGTAGAAAGGTGGAATTTATTATGAAGAGGAGAACAAAAATTTTAGCACTTATCTTATGTGTATGCATTTTATCTATATCTTTATTTGCATGCTCAAAACCTCAGGAACCGGAAAAGGGTTACTTCTTAACTGGTAGCTTTAATGGTTATGCTGTAGCTGATGAAGCATATAAGATGATAAAGGTAAGTGATGAAAGTATGCTAAAAGAGGCAATGCCAGATGCGGAATTGTACTACTTTATAGTTAATGCTGAAAATCTTACACCAGACGCTGTGTATGGCCAGCACTATTATAAGGTAACTGCAGGTAATTGGGATAATGCATGGGGGACTGAAGCATATGATCTTCAGCCAGCTGCAGTATATTATGATGCTGACGGTAATCCTACGGGACTAGGTTCAATTTATATACCTGGTGATTATAAAGGGGAACTCATTGTTGTTTTTGATGCTAGTGCAAAGAAAATATATGATAATACAATGATTAAAGAATTTACTCCTCGTGTATACGGTGATTTCCAGACTTCATTTGGATTGAAAAATGACTGGGACTATTCTGATGAAGGATCATACATAATGCAAAAGAATTCACAAGGTCAATATGAAGTTACTATCGAAGTACCTGCTTATATACCAGAAGGTGAAGGTGCGACTATGTATGTAGTATTAAGCGCTAAGTGTTATATGGCTGTAGCAAGTGATTATGACTATATTTCATGGGGGGCTAATGAACAGTATATAGTATCAGGAGCAGGAGCTGAAAATGTAATTAAACCAACATCTCCAATGTCATATAAAATCATATATGATCCAGATAGCAATTTGATTTCGATGGTTAGTCAGGCATCAAACTGAATTATTATTTTGCAGGGCTGCTTATTTTCAGCCCTGCAAAATGCAGTATGAGGTAAATAATGCAACTTATTGATACACATGTGCATTATGGTAACATAGGCACCTTTGATATGAAATTAGAGGATGTATGCTTTCTAATGGCAAAAAATAATGTTGATGTTGCTATAATATCCAGTATAGAGAATGCAGAAGCGTATAGTAAAAACGAAGAAAATAAAAGCATAGAAATAAATAAAAAACTCCTTTATAAACTCAGATATACAAATAACCTGTTTATGCAGTATTGGATAAGACCGAAGTTTGAATATATGACAAATGATATAGCATATTTTATTGAAGATAATATTAAAAAAATTGTCGGTCTTAAAATTCATCCATTCCTATCATCAATGTGTGTGACGGATGATAAGATTAAGCCTTATTTAGATTTTGCTGATAAAAACCGTATGACAGTAGCAGTTCATACTGCAAAAGGGTATGATTGCGAGTGCAGATATTTAGCTGATGTAAGTATAAGATATCCGAATGCCAATTTCATAGCAGTTCACATGGATTTAGCGACAGATCACAAAGAGGCAGTAAATTACGTAAATTCGATTCCCAATCTATATGGTGATGTATCATGGATACAATATAATGAGTACTTAAATTTAGGTGTTAATGAAGATAAAGTTATATTCGGTAGCGATATTCCAATTAATATGGAAACTGCGTATGATTTTTATAAAGAATATTTTAGTAATAAGAATAAACATACAAAACTGTTCCAAGAGAATGCTGAAAAATTATTTTTTAATAGAAGGAAAGATTAATATGCGTGAACCGGATTTTGATAATATAGTAAGCATACTGCAAAGGAAAAAGCCTAAAAGGCCGACTATTTTTGAATTTTATATAAATAACAGGATTTCTGAAATTCTTTCAGGGATGAAAGGTCAAAGCAAATGGGACTGTCCATGGAATTATGAAATGAACATAAAAGCCATGTCTTCAGCAGGTTATGATTATATAACACTCCATGGAAGCGAGTTTGATTTTCCACATTTTCCTGAAGGCCAAGGCTATCCAATCTTTGACGAGTCATCTCTTAATGAGTACGTATTTATAGAGCCTGATGAAACAAGTTTTAAAAGACTGGAAGAATGTGAAAAGATCTTACCAAAAAAAATGAAGGTAATAGCATTCGGTCCAGGAGGAGTTTTAGAAAATATTATGATGCTGGTAGGATATGAGAACATGTGCATTATGATGTATGAGGAACCTTTGCTTTTTAAACGAATCTGTGATGAAATCGGGCAGCGTATGATAAGATATTATGAGCTTTGCTTAAAGTTTGATTGTGTTGGAGCTATTATGGCAAATGATGACTGGGGTTTTAAAACAGGAACTATGTTATCTCCTGAAGATTTGCGTAAATATATATTTCCTTATCATAAAAAGATTGTAGAAATGGCTCATAAGAGTAATCGATTAGCCATATTACATTCATGCGGGAATCTTGAAGATGTAATGGATGACATTATTTATGAGATGAAATATGATGCAAAACATTCCTTTGAAGATAATATACTACCTGTAGAAAAAGCATATAAGGCATATGGTGATAAAATCGCTATTCTAGGCGGTATCGATCTCGACTTCATTTACAGACAGAATATCGAGAGCATAAAACAAAGATGTAAATCATTAATTAATCTTACTGAATTTAAAGGATATGCAATCGGTACTGGAAACAGTATACCTGATTATATACCTTTTGAAAATTTTGCTGCAATGATTGGTTCAGTATACCCAGAATTTATAAAAGAATTTTCATATCTGACTGACTAGATTAATATACCATAGCAATAAGGAATATGTTTTGTTATAATCGAATTGGATAAAAACTACATTGGAGGCCTGATGAAGACAATTTATCTTAACAGGACAGTTTATGAAATATGTACAGAATTTCCTGAGGTATTGGATATATTGAAACATGCAGGCTTCAGCGAAATAGTAAAGCCTGGGATGCTTAACACTGCAGGACGCTTTATGACCATACCGAAAGGTTCTGTTTTAAGAAAAGTTAATATCAATGATATTATACAAGCACTAAAAGATAATGGGTTTGAGGTAATAGAATAAAGGAGGACTACATGAGCGAGTACATTAATAACAAGGAACATCGTAAAAAAGCACTTAAGAGCATAATTGCTCAGTTGCATGAAGGAAAGTCAATAGATGAAGTTAAAGGTTTATTTGAAAAAGAATTTGAGAATGTGTCTGCTAATGAAATATCTGCAGCTGAACAAGCCTTAATATCTGAAGGTGTGGAAGTAGGAGAAATTCAGAAATTATGTGATGTTCATGCCGCAGTTTTTAAGGGTTCCATAGAAGATATACATAAAGAAACAGATCAGACGAAATTGCCGGGACATCCTATATATATTTTAAAAAAGGAAAATAGGATTATCGAAACATGGATAGAAAAGGAAATAAGACCATTCTTAAATGCATCAGGCAATTCTTATAAACAGTTAATAGAAGGTATGAACAGATTATCTAAAATTGATATACATTACTCAAAGAAGGAGAATTTATTCTTTCCATATATGGAAAAATACGGAATAACTGCACCTCCTAAGGTAATGTGGGGAGTAGATGATGAAATTAGAGGTATGATTAAAAATTCAATATCAAATCTTGTTATGGCAGGAATTGTAACAGATGAGACAAAACTTCTTATTGAATCTGCAATTGAAAAAACATTAGAAATGATATACAAAGAAGAAAACATTATGCTTCCAATGCTTATTGATGCTTTGACTCAGGAAGACTGGAAGGTTATTGCAAACGAATCCAAAGAAATAGGTTATTTATATGAAAATGTTTCGGAATGGAATCCTGTAGTTGAAAAAGAAGAATCAGCAGAAGCACTTAAAAGTATTAGTGGATCAATTATGCTTCCAAGCGGAGTTTTCAAGGTGGAAGAACTTACTCATATGCTAAATGCATTGCCTTTTGACATAACATTCGTTGATAAGGATGATAAGGTTAAATTTTTCTCTCAAGGAAAAGACAGAGTTTTTGCAAGAACAAAAGCTATTATTGGCAGGGATGTATCAAACTGTCATCCTCCTGCTTCTGTCCATGTGGTACAGAAGATTGTTGAAGACTTCAAATCAGGTAAAAAAGATCATGAGGATTTCTGGATTAAGATGGGGGACAGATATGTGTATATAAGGTATTTTGCTGTCAGAGGCGATAATAACGAATATCTTGGTGTTGTTGAAGTTACTCAGAATATTGCGCCTATACAGGAATTACAAGGTGAAAAAAGGTTGATGTCGGATTAAAAGGATATTTTATTTTCCAGTTTATCCATAAGTATTGAAACAATAAAGCCTGCAAAAAAGCAGGCTATACTTATAGCTAAATTTACATTTGAAGTATACTCAACAGGAATTATCAATAAAGTTGATGCAATGACTATTCCAATAATTGTGTACAGCATTATACCTGTCTCTTATAGACATCTCCGAACAAACGAGACCGTACTAGATCTCGTNNATTACAAGCATATCAAGCGATGCTATGCCAGAGGTCATTGGCTGGTACAGGCCCATGAAAATTAATATTGAAGAGGAACTTAATCCTGGAATAATCAAACTGAAACCCCATACAATTCCGCAAAAAGCGAACCACCATATATTTGGAGATATATCTGTAGCAGTTCCTTTACTTAGCATAGTTAATACTGTGAACATTACAAAAAGGCCTATAGAAAATCCAATCCATGATCCTTTTGAAGAGCCGTTTTTACCTGCTTCTTTAAATAATGAAGGTAGTGTTCCAGCTATTAGGCCAACAAATAAAGAAATTGCTATTGTTGAAGAAGCTGCAAAAAG
>LSQX01393455.1_pt1 | contig 18383 bp, 15 predicted proteins | sample 654561 | NCBI WGS metagenome assembly LSQX01 (sample SAMN04489861, study PRJNA283612) | anaerobic digester metagenome | isolation source: 4 biogas reactors fed with cattle manure at either 37C or 55C with and... | place: Denmark: Kongens Lyngby | collected 2014
GCGCCAGTATTGGTAGGACCCAAACCGGTCGGTAATGGTTCCGGTACTCAGGGGCCACCGGAACATCCCCACGGCACGGCTGGGCCAGCGCGCCGTGCCTCGCTCCACAATTCTGGTTACAGGCTGGGAATGAATCTTGGCGCTGAGCTGGGTGCGCTTGACTTCTTCGCCGTTGATGTACTCTATTTCGTAAACCACTTCCCTCTTTCCGGGCACGCCGGCCTGCACAGTCCTGGACTGATAATACCATAAGCCCGACGTCGACCGGTACGTGGTGGAAAAAGGAATGTTTTCGTATGTTTTTACTTTTTCCACAGTGCGCACCTTGACCTTGGGTTCAGCTACCACCAGGTTCAGGGTCTGCCCGACCCGCAAAAGACTGCTGTCGCGCAGGGAGGGATTGGCAGCCCGCAGTTCAGCCTCGCTGACATTGGCGGAACGGGCAATGGACCACAGGGTGTCGCCCCTGGAAACGACGTATTTCTCGACTTTTTCCGTGCCCTGGATAAGCAGGGCGAGGGCGGAGTCCACATCGGTAATATCTTCGGGGAGAACTTCTTCGGCGAAGACTTCCACCGCGTCAATTATTTCCGCACTGAGCAATTCCCGATTGGAAGCCTCGTGGACATAATAATTGGCGACGCGGTCCAGCACCTCCTGAGCGTCCTCCCGGCAGGACATCCACACAAGGGGCTCGTCGTTAACGGCGATGCACCATCCCACCGTTACATAGGAAAGTCTGGCCGCCAGAGCCGCCCCGACATCCCCGGCGTCGGATACGGGCTCCCATTGCAATTCCTTCTCGGCTTTGACTTCTTGCGCAAAGGCGAGGCATAAACCGACCTCAGCTTCCTCTTTTGCCAGCATTTCCTGCAACATCACGGTGTAGTCTTCCAGGGATTGGACAACGCCGACGCTGATGCCGTCGACATATACCCGGTACACCACCGCTGGCTTGGGCAAATAATAGGCGGCAACAACTGACGGTAAAATGACGAGGATTATGCTTGTCCATATAAATAATATCTTCTTTCGCATGGGTCACTCCTTCCCGCCGGCTAAGTACGTTGCAGTAGCTTAATTCGCTGTTCCCGAAGGAAAACCCTTTTTCCAATTAATAAAAAATGCCCCGATGGGGGTAAAAGTGGAGCCGGCGATGGGACTTGAACCCGCAACCTGCTGATTACAAATCAGCTGCTCTGCCGATTGAGCTACGCCAGCAAAACTTTTTTATTTCCAACAACATCGCAGGGCATCAGTTTTAAATTAAACGCAAAAAAGCTGCTGCACTGATTCGTGCGAATTGCAGTCTTTAAATTTTAAAGATGCTTTTGTCAAGTAAATTTTTAAATTTACTTCAAAAAACATTGGCCGGCGGGACAAAATGATGACTATTGCTTATCGCTGAAATAATCTGCAGAAAAAACATATATCTCCGTTTCCCTGTCCTTCCACGCATCGGACAGCAGCCCGGCTTTATGGCAGGTTTCCTGAAGAAATGTTTCTGTGTCCCAGCCGTATTCCAGGGCCACCTGCGGCAGAAGCAGACCGGAATTGTATCCGCGGACAATGTAAAGGCCATGCCTGCCGACTTCAATCTCGCCGATATCGGAAATCCTGGAAAGAGGGCTCAGGACTGATATTTCGAAACTCAAATCCTTTATCTCTTCACTCTTGAGCGACGGGAAACGCGGGTCGTGAAAGGCGGCGGCAACGGCCATTTCCTGAACCGTGTCGCTCAAAGGTTTGACCGCCTTGATATAGCCGATGCAGCCGCGCAGATGCCCCCTCTTTTTGAGCGTGACGAAAGCGCCCCGTTTTTCTTTAAGAATGGGCAAATCCGTTGCCGGTTTGGGCATCTCCCTGTTGCCCGCCTTTGCCATAATAGCTTTTTTGGCTATTTCCAAAAGAGCCTTTTTATCCGATTCTGTCAGTTCCATTTCTTCCTCTTTAAATTTGTGTCTTAATAAAATACCGCGGACGCGTAGCCTACCACTGAGCTTTTATCTCCTGTAATATCACCGGAGTCGGCATATTTAAGAAGCTCGGAATGACGCGCTCCGAGCAGCTTCGCGGCCATCATCACCGCCGCCATCGGCCCCCCCCCGCAGGCTTCGGCTTTTTTATGGTCGAGGCTTTTCATAAGCCCTTCCGCGTCATTTTGACGAATGCTGTCGAGCACAACACCATCGAGCAGGCCGGCTTGCTCATGATCATAGAAGTGGGACAGGTCCGTGCTGGCCACGATCAGCACCCGCCTGCTTGCCGACACCCGGTGGATCACCGAAGCGAGCTCACGGCACACCTCCCGGCTTTGATCCCCCATGACCAGCGGGATGAAGCTGAAGTCACCGAGTGCCGCCTGCAGAAAGGGGAGCTGAATTTCCAGGGAATGCTCCTGCTGATGCGCCGGAGGGTAATCGATGATGATCTCGCTTAATTTCATCATCTCAGCGGCAATCTCCTCATTGACAGGCACCACCCCCAGTGGCGTTTCATAGCCCCCCTGTCCGTACACGGAAACACCGCGAAAAGCGACCCTGTGACTCGGCCCGACAAGAATAACCGCATCGTATTTTTTACCGTAAACGAATTTGTAGGCATAAGCCGCCACCTGGCCGGAATACATATAACCGGCATGAGGCACGATCAGGCCGATGACCTCACCCGATATTTCTCTGTCGGGAACATTTTTCAGGTACAGGCCGAGATCAGCTCTCAAAACGGAAGGATTTGCCGGATACCATGAGCCGGCAATAACAGATTTCCTTATTTTCCCCATAGTTCCGTCTCTATTTAAACCGCCAGATCGTCCCTTCCGGGCCATCGAGCACTTCAACCCCGGACAGGGCCAGCTGATCCCTGAGTCTGTCTGCTTCATCCCAAAGACGCGCCTGCCTAGCTTCCTGCCTTTTTTTCACCAGCGCGTCAATCTCCTTATTGAGGATCTGAGTTTCAAAACTCATCACCCCCAACACATTGTTTATTTTTTCCAGGGCTTTGACAATTTTCCCGGCATCCACTTGGCTGATTCTTCCTTCCGTCAGGGGGACATTGATATGACCAATAAACTCAAACAGGGCAGCCAGAGCGCCGGACATATTCAGGTCGTCATCGAGCGCGCCTGCGAAATCGTGATGCAAATTGTAAATCAGCTGGTCCGTATCGGTGAAATCCTCTCCGCCGGCGGCAGCATAAAGGCGGCAGATAAACGTGTCAATTTTTCTCAGAGTATTTTTTGCAGCCTGCAGCGCCTCCGATGAGCAGGTGACCGGCTTGCGGTAATTCACCCCGAGCAGGAAAAAACGTATATCCCTGCCGCTGTAGCCTCCTTTTTTCAGATCATCGATCGTTACCGCGTTATTCAGGGAGCGTGACATCTTCCGCCCGTCCACCAGGATCAATTCCACACTCATCCAGTATGTGGCGCCGCTGTGCCCGAAAGACGCTCTGTTCATTGCGACCATGTTTTCGCAATGGGGAAAAATCTCGTCCGCCCCGCTGATGTGAATGTCATAAACCGTACCCAGGTATTTTTGCGAAATCGCCGCACATTCCAGATGCCAGCCGGGACGGACATTACCCCATTTTGTCTTGTAGTAAATTCCTCTTTTCAGTTCGGCCAGACCGGTCCTTTTCAAAAGAGCGAAATCGGCGGGGCTGTCTTTTTCGTAATCGTCGAGGTCCACGGACTTCCCCTGCCTTGTCTTCTTCAGATCGACATTGGAAAGCATTCCATAGTCAGCCAGTTTGGAAATATCGAAATAAACTGAACGCAGCTTTTCGTACGCATAGCCTCTGTCAATGAGCTTTTCGACGATCTTGAGCATGGCGTCAACGTTTTCGGAGGCCTTCACATAAATATTATCCTCGCGTATGTTTAAAAACCGGACGTCATCGAGAAAAATGCGCAGATACTTATCGGAATAATTAGCAAGGTCCATGCCCGCCTTTTCCGAGCCGCGGACAGACTTGTCGGAAAAATCAACGACATCGATTACATGCTTTACTTTATAGTCTTTTGCCACCAGATAGCGGCACAAGATATCCGAAACGACCATGCGCCGGTAATTCCCCAGATGAGGAGCGTCGTGGACGGTCGGCCCGCAGGTGCGCAGCGACACTTGTGCCGCCTGCAGGGGTTTAAGCGGCACTTTCTGACGCTTCAGGATATTGTGGAGGCTCAGCGAAACGAGCTCTTCTTTGACCGCAAACAAGGACGTGCTCAGATAACGCTCGCCGCTGTCCGGAAAAATCACGACGATCAGCCCTTCTTCCATCTCGCGCGCTTTTGCGGCGGCGACAAACATGGCCGCGCCGGAGCTCATTCCCGCCAGAATGCCTTCTTCACGAGCCAGTCTGCGGGCCGTCTCGAAAGCGTCTTCATCAAGAATGTTCACCTTTTCATCGAGACGCTTCTTGTCGAAGATCCCCGGGCGGTAGGATTCGCGCATATTTTTCAGCCCCTGAATCCTGTGCTGTAAATAAGGCTCCACGCCGACAATACGGATTTGTTCGTTGAGTTCCTTGAGTCTTTTGGAGATCCCCATCGCCGTCCCGGTAGTGCCCAGCGTGGCCACAACCATGCTGACCCGGCCGGCGGTCTGCTCCCATATTTCCTGCGCCGTACCCAGGTAATGGGCGGCGATATTATCTTCATTGTTGAACTGATCCGTCCCGAAATACTTGTCCGGATTTTCGCGCAGCATCCGGTAGGCTACTTCAATGGCGCCGTCTGTGCCGAGCGCCGCCGGGGTAAAATACAACTGTGCACCCAGCGCGCGCAGAATTTTCTTGCGCTCCTCGCTTGCCGCCTCGGACATAGTCAGCAGCAACTTGTAGCCTTTGGCCGCGGCAATCATGGCCAGACCGATGCCCGTGTTGCCGCTGGTCGCCTCGAGAATTATCTTCCGACGATCCAGCTCCCCTCTTTTTTCGGCATTCTCAATCATGAACAAGGCGGTGCGGTCCTTGATGGAGCCGCCCGGATTGACCGATTCCAGTTTGGCCAGAATCCGGACATTTTTATTCGGATTGAGCCGGGTAATCTCTACCAGGGGAGTGTTGCCGATCCGATCAATAATACTTTTATAAGAACTCAACATGCAATGCGGCCTTTATTCAATATGGCACGTTACTTTGTGTCAAAGGTTTTCCGGCGGCTTAAGAAGACATCCTGAATTAGAAAGCTGATCAGCTGTCCATTTTGGGCAGAGGGATTTTTATGAACGAAACACCTTCTTCTTTCAGATTTACCTCTTCCTGCGGGGTTGTCGTTCCCCTGATGTTTCGTTTTTCTTCTTCGCCGTAATGAATCTTCAACGCCACTTCGGCAAATTTACTGCCGACATCTTCGAAATTATCGGCGATATACTGGTGCAGAGTCTGCAAAGAGGTACCATGGCCGGCCTGCGTTTTGTTGCTCTCGTCAAGCTTTTTGGAACTCTTGCCCATAATGGCAATCGATGACGGTACTATTTCGACATTCGCACTGTTGCAAACGGGGCAGCACACCAGTTTCCGGGCATTCTGCTCGATCCAGGCCCACCTGTCCTTAAACCAGCCCTCGAATTTGTGACCGTTTTCACATTTGATATCATAAATAATCACGTATCCCACTCTTTTCCGGATAAAATTTAAATACGGTTTCCAACAAAAACATGTGGACATTTCACAATAAATTTTATAACGTCGCGCCCGTGTCGGGATGTGGCCCAGCCTGGTAGGGCACTGCGTTCGGGACGCAGGAGTCGCGCGTTCAAATCGCGCCATCCCGACCATTTCTTTATCCGACGACCGACGCCAGCTTGAAGATCGGCAGATACATGGCCACAATCATGCCGCCGACAATGCCTCCCAGGAAAACCATCATCACCGGCTCAAGCAGCGATGTCATCGCCTCCACCGCCGCATCCACCTCATCATCATAAAAATCGGCGATTTTGTTGAGCATGACATCCAGTGCGCCGGTGGCCTCACCGACTGCAATCATCTGAACAACCATCGGCGGGAAAATTCCGGAAGCGGCCAGAGGCTCGGAAATAGGCTGTCCCTCACTGATGGCCTGGCGTGTTTTCAGCAGTGCGTCTTCAACCACCACGTTCCCCGCCGTTTTGCTGACGATCGACAAGCCTTCCAGGATCGGCACGCCCGAGCTCATCATGGTAGCCATCGTACGCGAGAACTTGGCCACGGCAACTTTTCGAAACACGGGGCCGAAAACCGGTATGCGCAAAAGAGTGGCATCAACCGCCCAGCGCCCTTTTTCCGTCTTGTAGAACTGGCGGAAAATAAATACACCAATGACAATTACGCCCAGGAAGACCCACCAGTAGCTTTGGGCAAACTCACTCATCGAGATAACCACCGCCGTCGGCCCGGGAAGTTCGCTTCCCGATCCCTCAAACATTTTCTGAAAGACGGGTATGACTTTGATCAAAAGCAGCGCAACGACAAGAAATGAGATAACCAGCACGGCCGCCGGGTAGGTCATCGCGCTTTTGACCTTCCTTTTCAGCTTCAGAGCTTTTTCCAGATAAGTGGAAAGACGCCCTAAAACGACATCCAGTATGCCGCCCGCTTCGCCTGCGGCAATCAGGTTCACAAACAGCTCATCGAAGACTTTAGGATGTTTTTTCAGCGCGTCCGTCAGACTGCTGCCCCCCTCGATATCCTCTTTAACCGTACGGATGATTTTGGCAAAAGCCTTGTTTTCCTCCTGCTGGGCCAGAAGATCAAGGCATTGAATCAGAGGGAGGCCGGCATTGATCATCGTGGAGAAGATGCGGCAGAAAACCACTATCTCTTTTTCTTTTACGCTTCCGGCCAGAAAAGGCAAATATTCCAGAAGGTCCTTCGGCTTTTGGCGTACATCGAGTGTTTTAAATCCCTGCCGTCTTAAAATCATGCGCGCGGCCGCCCCGTCGGCGGCCTCTATTTCGCCTTTTTTCACTTCATCTTTTTTGGTTGTCCCTTCCCAAAGGAAAATCGGCATAGTAAAAATCCTTTCTGGTTTGAGGATGGTTTTCTGATCCGTTCCAACATCATAAAACACCTTCCATGTAATTTCAACATGTTAAATTTTTGAAAATTACATCAAGAATGCTTTTACATTTCTTTATCGTCTTTTTGTGCGATTCTCTGAAGAAGAATTTCGTACTGAATGATGCCGGCGGCAACGGCCACATTGAATGAGTCGAAATCTCCCGCCATGGGGATCGTTACCAGAAAATCGCATTTTTTTCTGACAAGCTGTCTCATCCCCCTGGCTTCGCCGCCCAGGACCAGTGCTGTGGACAAGCGGAAATTCTGACCTCTTAAATCACCTCCCCCGCTTGTGTCAGCTCCGAATATCCAGAAGCCTCTTTCTTTGAGTTCGTCAATCGTACGCGCCAGATTCGTCACACGGGCAACCGGCAGCTGTACGGCGCTGCCTGCGGAAACTTTGATGACCGCCGGCGTTACCATCGCCGCCCGGTCCATCGGCAAAATAATTCCGTTGGCCCCGAGGCAGTGAGAGGTTCGAATGATAGAGCCCAGATTGTGCGGGTCGACAACACTGTCGAGAATCACGACAAGATCACAAGACAGGCCAGGATTGCGGTTTTTAAGGACATCATCGAAGCCGGCATACATAAACGGCCCGCGCACAGCGACCACGCCCTGATGATCCGTCCCGCCGGTCAGCTTGTCCAGATACCGGCGCTCCTGCCATTCCAGGGGAATATTCTTTCTTCCTGCCGCCTCGATGATCGCCAAAACGGCCGCGCCGCCGCGTCCGCGGGCAATGATGATTTTTTTCAGGGGGGAATGATCCCTGGAAAGCAAAACCCTGACCGGGTTAATGCCGTAAACCGTCTCCATGGGCCACCCTCCATTTACGGGTATGATTATATTTACGACGATCCCTTAATAAATCAAAAGAATTTAGAATTCAGACGATTTCTCTAAGGGCACAGCCGTTATGGTCGGCGTTTCCCCGCGTCAAGCCCGCGGGCAATTTCCTCCGTGATGCGACGGCATGCCTCCAGCGGGTCCGCGGCCTGCCGGATAGGCCTGCCTACAACAATATAATCCGCACCCGCCGCCATGGCGTCAAAGGCGCCCATCGTTCTTTTCTGGTCGTCCGCGGCAGGCTGTGACGCATCCCGGATACCGGGGGTAACAATGATAAAATCATCCCCCAGCTCATTTCTCAGGGCGGCAATATCGCGGGGGGAGGCCACTACGCCGGACGCACCCGCCTTGTGTGCCAGCCGGGCCAGTTGCACAACCAGTTCATCGGTTGTTTTTTCAAAGCCGATTTGAGCCAGGTCCGCGTCGTTGAGGCTGGTCAGCACAGTTACGGCCAGAACGACCGGGCGGGGGATTCCCTGCTTCCCGGCGCAGGCTGCAGCGGCATAAACCGCATCGGCGATCATTTTTTCTCCCCCGGCCGCATGGACATTGAACATATCCACGTTCATTTTCACGGCCGCCTCGGCGGCGCGGGCAACCGTATGGGGAATGTCGTGAAATTTCAGGTCGAGAAAAACGCGGGAGCCGCTTTGCTTGATCTTGCCGACAATTTCCGGACCGGCCGCGGTAAAGAGCTCTTTACCGACTTTAAACATGCCGACATGCCCTGAAAGAAGCGCAATCCAGCGCTGAGCCTCGTCAAGTCCCGCCGCGTCCAGAGCGAAGATCAGCCTTGCGGCCGCGTCGCTATTCGAGATATTCTTCATCGCCGATGAATTCCGTATTGTCCGGAATGGGTTTGAAATCTTCCTGAGAGCCCTGCAGGTATTCCGGATGGGCATAACAAACCTTCCCTGCGGCAATTTCTCTGAGCGCCAGTACGATCTCCCGGTTCCTGCTTTCCAGCAGCGGCTTCGATCCCTTGAGCAGCTGACGTGCACGCATGGACGCCAGAGACACAAGACCGAACCTGGTCTGAGCCATTCTCAATGAATCTTCAACTGTAATCCTCGCCATACAACTAAAACCTCCTTATACTTTCCTAACAGGATTTAAAAAAACAGTCTATCTTGCCGCGCAGGCGGCTGATTTTACATTTCTCGGCTTTGTATATGGCCATCATCTGACCGATGGCCGCTTCCAGCTCTTCGTTAAAAATCAGGTAATCATACCACAAAACTTCCTTTAATTCACTTTCGGCCTGGGCAAATCTGTTTTTGATCGCTGCGGGGCTTTCGTGACCACGTTTTTCCAGGCGCCGCAAAAGTTCATCCAGCGAGGGAGGCAGCACAAAAACAAATACCGCATCCGGAAACCTGTTTTTGATCGCCTTCGCGCCGCGCGGCTCAATATCCAGAAGCAGGTCTTTTCCGTCGTTTAAAACGCGTTCGATGGCGCCTGTGGATGTGCCGTAAAAATTCCCATAATTTTCCACCCATTCGACAAACTCATCCTGCCCGATGCGCTGCTTAAAATCATCACGGGAAATAAAATGGTAGTCTTTCCCGTTTACCTCACCGGGGCGCGGCTGCCGCGAGGTGTAGGAAACGGAAAATTCAATTTCCGGGTACACTTTCAGCAGATGACGGCAAATGCTGCTTTTTCCCGTTCCGGACGGGGCGGAAATAACTATAATCAGACCCTTATCCATTTTACTACTCGATATTCTGGGCCTGCTCGCGCAGCTTACCCAGTTCGCTTTTTGCCTCGATGACCTGACGAGCAATGTCCAGATCATTGCATTTAGACCCGATAGTGTTGATTTCCCGGTTCATTTCCTGCAAAAGAAAATCTATTTTTCTGCCTTCGGCATCGTCACTTTTGAGCAGACCCTCAAATTGCGAGATATGGCTCCCCATACGGACAATCTCTTCGGTAATGTCGCAGCGGTCCGCCATGACGGCCACCTCCTGCGCCAGCCGCGCATCGTCGAGTTCGAATCCCGCCGCCAGGTCTTTAATCCTGGCGGAAAGTCTCCTTTGGTAGTCGAGGACCACCTGCGGTGCCCGCTCACGGATCAGTTCCATCATTTCCCGGATGCTTTGCAGTCTCATCTGCATGTCGGAAAAAAGGGAGGCTCCCTCCTCCTGCCTCATGCCGACCAGTATCGACAGGGCTTCCCGAAGTGTTTTTTCCACCTGATGCAAAAAAGCAGCGTCGAGCTCCCTGGCGGCAGGCGGTGCGAAAATATCCTTGAAAGAGGTCAGATCCCTGAGGGTGATCGGCTCCGTAATGCCGAATTCATCTTTCAGCCGCGTCAGAACATTGAAATAACTACGCGCCGCATCTACATTTAAATTGACGTCGGCCGATTCCGCCCCCTCCCCTTCCAGGCGAATCGAAACATCGATGCGGCCGCGCCTGAACCTTTCTGAGATTTTCTTTTTGAACTCCAGCTCCAGCGGAAACAAAATGGAGGGCATTTTGAGTGAAATCTCCAAAAAGCGGTGGTTGACGGACTTTGCTTCCACGACAATATTGCGCCCATCGTATAATGTTTCCACACGGCCGTAGCCGGTCATGCTTTTAATCATGTTTACCCCTTTGATCTTTTGTCTTACCCGACGATGCCTTGAGTATTTTCAGTTGCAGTAAATACCTGGCACGTATTGCAGCGAACATGGCCAGCTGCCCGGCTTCCGCGTAATCAGGATAAGTCCAGGGCAGAGAAGAAAACTTCTTGTCCTGATAAACCAGCGTCAGGTCGGCATAAATCCCGTCACGCAGATAAGGCCTGTGAGTGTAGCCCTTGCCTGTGGCCAGGATCAGATGAGCCGCCGACAAATAACCGGGGTCAATATTGACCGACCGGCGGCCGTCTTGCACCGATTCATTTTCCAGATCGTTTGTCGCCAGCTTGATATCCGGCAGGCTCTCCGGCCGGATAAGCTCCTCCATCGACAAAAAGCGCCTGCCGAGCCCGCGGCCCATTTCCGGACGATAATAATCCGTGTAATCAAACGGCATCCAGGCGCTGAGAAAATCGGGCTGACCGTAAAGAGACGACAGCTTCACGACAACGTCGTTTATTATTTTTTCAGCCGGGGCAAAAACGCTGAAAATTAGCTTGACCGGCTCTGCGTCCGCTGGTTTGCTCATAACACGCTTAAGAGCTCTTCCCTGGAAACGGTGGACGTGCCCACCTTGCCCACTACGATGCCCGCGGCATGATTGGCTAGGGAGGTCGCCTCCTTCAAATTCGCCCGCGCCGCCAGGGCCAGTGCCAGGACACCCACCACCGTGTCTCCGGCTCCGGTGACATCATACACTTCTTTAGCACGAGCGGGAAAATGCGTATAAGTAACCGGAGAGCCGTTTTCAAACAGGCTCATTCCCTCTTCGCCCCTGGTGACGAGCAATGCCCTGAAGCCATGCCTCTTGAGCAGCGTCTCTCCCAAGGTTAAAAGGTCCTCACCGTTGCCGATCTCCATACCCGCGGCCCGCTGCGCCTCATAGTGATTGGGCGTGATAATATCCGCGCCCGTGTAAACGGAAAAATCGCTTTGTTTGGGGTCCACGCACAAAAAAATGCCGGCATCCGACGCAATGCTTCTGATGCCTTCCATCAACTCTCTGGTAACAACGCCTTTATTGTAGTCGGAGACTACAATGGCGCCTACCCGGTTACGCACGGACCTTACATAACGGAGAATCTTCTCCAGGCTCTTTTCCGGAATCACCCGCCTGCTTTCCTTGTCGAAACGGACAACCTGCTGCCCGTGGGCGACAACCCTCGTTTTCAGTGTCGTCGGCCTTTCTTTCTCAATGACAATGCCGGACTTGTCTATGTTGCGCTCCTTCAGCTGTTTGAGTAATTCACGGCCGGCATCGTCCGCGCCGATCGCTCCTGCGACATAAACTCTGCCGCCCATCGTATAAATCGTATTGAGAACGTTGGCACACCCTCCCAGCATCATGGAGTCCTTCTGAATATCGACAACAGGCACCGGCGCCTCCGGTGAGATTCTTGAGACTCTTCCCCAGATAAAGTGATCCACCATGACATCTCCGACGACCAGAACACCGGAGTTTTCAAAATTGGCGATGATCCCCAGTTCTTTATACCCGGAAGCTTTCCTGCTCATTTATCTAACACCCTGCACGACACCGGAAATTTACAAAAAGAAAAAGCGCGACGCGCGCTGTATTTTATAAAAACTGATGAACATTATTATCAACGGCGCCATTTGTCAAATAGTTTCGCGGTACCCCCTTTATCACATTTGTCCCCGGTAAAATATTAAACTTCTCTTGACACATATTTTTTCTCTCCCTATAGTCATGCGGGTCCGGCGCCAAGGCTGTTAAAATGACATATCCGTCCGGCGCGGCCTGCACGAAAGGTAAAGACTCCTGATTATGTCACAGCTGATTATTTTCATCTACCGTGTTTTAACAGCTTTGATTGTCTGGCCGCTTTGCCTGGCGGTGCGCAACCACCCTAATTTCGAAAACACAATCAGACAAAGGCTGGCCCTGAAACTACCTGATGTACCCGGAGGGGATTTAATCTGGTTGCACGGCGCCTCTTTGGGAGAGATCAGGGCGCTGGCCGGCCTGATCGAAGACTTGAAAGCACGAAAGCCGGGAACCGTAATCTGTCTGAGCGCCATGACCGCGACAGGCAGGCAGGCGGCGATGAGCATTAAAGGCGCGGATATCGTCATACCCCTGCCGTTTGATGTCCGTCGGATTATGAATAGATATATGCGACATCTGGCCCCGAAGGTTCTGGTCATCGCCGAGACCGAAATATGGCCGAACATGCTTCTGGCAGCCGAGGCAAACTCTATCCCCGTGATCATCATCAACGCGCGCCTTTCAGAGAGAGCTTTCAGACGCTATTTGCATATAAAACCCCTGACACGCCGCCTCCTGGAAAAGGTCCGCATTCTGGCCATGGCCGAAGAACATGACGAGCGCTTCAGAGCCCTGGGGGCGGCCAACGTCGGCAGCGCCGGCAATATCAAGTTTGACACGGTGGCAAAGCTCGAGATAGGGCGGGTGGAGTCCTTAAGAAAAGAGCTCGGGATCGGCAAAAGACCCGTCTTTATCGCCGGCAGCATCCGCACCGGAGAGGAAAGAGATATCATCGAGGCCATCGCCGACATACGCAAAAAAATCCCGGAAACATTCTGCGTTGTGGCGCCCCGTCATCATGAACGGATAAAATTCGTGACCGACGCGGCCGCACAGCGGGCAATGACCTGGTCCTTCAGAAGCGAGGGCTCTGCAGGCGCGGATATTTTAATTCTGGACACGGTAGGTGAGCTTTTCGATTTCTACGGCCTTTCCGACGCGGCGTTTATCGGAGGGAGCCTCGTTAAACTGGGCGGTCAGAATATTCTTGAGCCTGTCGCCTGGGGTGTGCCGACCGTTCACGGCCCGCATATGGATAATTTTCTCTGGGCAATGGAAGTGATCGGCCGATACACCACCACGGTAACAGACGCGGCCGGGCTGAGCCGGGAGATAGTTTCCATCATTTCCCGGCCCGACGTGTATCGTCAAAAAGCACAAATGGCCCAGGCGGCCCTTGACGGCGCCAAAGGCGCAACAAAGCGCTATAGTGATGAGATTTTGCAGATATTTACAAAGTAAAACATTCTTCCAGAGGTAAAGCCCACAAACTTTCTTTGCATTGCTATTATTGACGACTCCGTAAAAAGTACGGATGCTGCGCAGCTTTTTACGAAGCCATCGTATTTGAGTTTTGCCAAGTCCGGGCCGGTGTTACGGTTGGCCTACGGGCCGGATGGCACCAGCATCAGAGAGCTTTTGCAAATCTTCACGTAGTTTTTGCACTTCTTCACCATAGGCCGCCCAGTTGCCGTCTTTGAGGAGTCGCTGGGCCCGGTCGTAGCGTTCCAAGGCGCGTCGAGCTAGATCCCCCACAGAACCACCGGAAGACGCAAGCTCCTCCATCGCAGTTTTACCCGTGACGCCTCGAGACGTATCGGCAAGTGCCCTGTGCCCTAAAAGTTCATCGAGAGCCTCTTGCAGTCCTTTTTCCATGACGACGCGATTGCCGTCGGAGGCCATCACGCGGCGTAATTCCGGCAGGCGTCCTTCAACTGCCCTCAGAAACAAAGGTTTGATGTACAAAATGGAGTTCTCGATGGGAATGACCAACTGTGACCCTCTGAGCACTCGGGTGCCGGCCTGATCCCACAGCGCCAGCTGCTGGGCGATCTCGGCGGTCTGATCGATACGCGCTTCGATCTGCATCGGGCCGAATACCAGCTCACCCCGCGGGAAACGGAATAACAGGAGGCTGCCGTAATTCTCCCCGTCGGAACGTCCTGAAAGCCACGCGATCATATTGTCACGCTTGTCCGGTGTGAAGGGGATCATGAGAATGAATTCCTCCTGGCGTTCCTCAGGGAACCGGAGAATCGTGTAGTAGCTTTCCATGGTCTGCGCCGAGCCAAACACACGTTCACTGGGAAATTCCCAGACGTCTTCACGGTTATAGAACATAACCGGATCATGCATGTGGTAAATACGGAACATCGCGGCCTGAATGTCGAATATATCCTGGGGATAGCGCACCTGAGCGCGAAGTCCAGCCGGCATTTGTTCAATCGGAGTGAACAGAGCCGGAAATACTTTCGCGTATGCGCGAATCAGCGGATCTTGTTCTTCGCCGATCGTGTAGAGTGTGGTCTGACCGTTGTAGGCGTCGATGACAATCTTGACCGTGTTTCTCATATAGTTGAGGCCCTGCCGATAGGGTCGCGAGTACGGATAGCGGCCCGAAAAGGTATAGGCATCGTAAATCCAGTACAGCCGCCCGTCAACAACCGTGATATAAGGATCATCGTCGAAGGACAAAAACGGCGCAAGTGCCCGTACACGCTGATGTATGTTACGATAATAAGCAATTCGGCTTTCAGGGTGAATATAATCTGTGATCAGGTAGTTGATGGTGCCAAAATGTATGGAAAAAATGAGCCGGCGGAAAAGAGAGGCGATGGAAACGCCGGTTTTTTCCGCATAGGTGGCAAACACGTTTTTCTCACCGTGCGGATAATCGAACTCTTCGATACCGGCCAGTACGATGACGGGTTCATTGGTGCGCTCACCGAAATAAATCTCCGGACGGTTTAACTCCAGCGCCACGGAAGGACGGGGAGGAATGTCACGGATGAAAAGCTCCGGCAGACCTTCTTCCGTGAAGACGTTGACAGGACTGGCGACCACGCCGTAGCCGTGCGTGTAGATGAAGGTCTTGTTCACCCATGTTTGGGAATCCGGCGGCAGTCTTTTCTGATCGAGCTCACGCGCGGCCAGCATGATCTGGCGATAATCACCGTTGAAGTTATAGCGTGCGATATCAATGTCATTGAAATCATAATAAGGACGGATGGCCTGAATCTGGGTGTACGTGTCCATCAAAGGCCGGTAATCCCACAGAGGAATATTTTCAATAGTCAGGCGATTGTTTTTCAGGTCTTTGCGCGTGAGACTGTAGTCCACCGGATATGGTTTTTCGACGATGTCATGGAGCCGGTACGCTTCGCGCGTGAGGGTAATGTGGTGCTCCAGATAGGGGCGTTCTCTCTCCAGTTCGTTGGGATCGACGGAAAAGCGCTGGACGGCTGCGGGAAGCAGCGTGCCGAACACGATGCCTGTAATAACCACAAGTACCAGCCCGGTAAGGGGAGCGGTAAAACTGTTCTGAATCAATCCATAGAAAGTCAGAGCCAGGCCCACCAGGCAAACGACCATCCTGATCGAATAGCCCGGAATACGGATTTTATCGTCCACATAGGTGATACCGTAGATCAGACCCTCCGGCGAGAACAAGAGTTCAAAACGCCCCAGCCAGTAGCTGAAAAGCTGTACGCATAAGAAAAGGGCCAACAAAACCAGTGCATGGCGTTTGACGGCCGGGGCGAGCATCACATTGCGCGGCATGAAAACAATGGCCTGCCCTGTAAAATAAGCACCGGCCGTCAGTAAGGCGGTGATAAGCAGCAACGTCATGGCAAAATTCTTGATCATTTCGAAAAAAGGTAAAGAAAAGATGTAAAAAGCGATGTCACGCTGAAAGATCGGATCAGCATGGTCAAAGGGTGACTGATTGAGGTACATCAATACATCCAGCCAGTGCTGTGCGGGATAAGAGCTGATCGTCCATGCCATCACCGCCAGCATGGCGACCAGAGCCCAGCGGGCGGTTCGAATAGGGATTGCCAGTTGCTGCAGGACGATGACGGAGGGGGAGCGCTTTGTAAATCGATAGGCTAAGTAGAGATTCACGCCACCAAAAATGATGAAGATGAGGAAAAAAAGCGCCCGGATGATGTATTGAGTGGAGAAATAGGTCCAGAATACCTGCGTGAAGTCAAGTGATTCGAAAAAATGATAATCCACAAAGGCGGAGATAAAAATTTTGAACAGCCCCGAAAGGACAAGAAGAGCGATCACACCGATCACGACGGGTTGCATTTTTTTTGACATACTGACTCCTTAATGTGATTATTGAAAAATATTGTGCACCCGCCGCATAACAGACGTGTGATAAAAAAGCACTGCTCTCGCCGATCGGCAGTATTTTCACAATTTGTGGCATAAATTTCATTTTGTTTCAACCTGATTGCCTGGTGGATACGCTATTTTTATCTCTTTTCTTAAACCTGCCCCGGTGCATCCCTATGACAAAAGGACAGCATTTCAATATCATCCACTTGCTTCCCTCCTTCGGGGCTCAGGCCATATAGACCTATGCTTGAAATGATGGATTATTTTTTCATCCCTTCGTGAATATGGTCTTCAAACTTTGACGCGACATTAAAAGAACTGACAGATTGGTCAGCTTATCCCGGCCGGGATCATTTAATGCTTTGACTTTCCTTCCAGAACCGACGCCCGGATCCCATCATCACACCGATCGGATGGAGCTCATTGATGTTTTCACAGGCGATTTTAATAGCCGAAGCAATTGGTACGGCCAGAAGCGCCCCCACAATGCCCCACAGCCAGCCCCAGAACAAAAGTGAAAGCAGGATGACGACCGGACTCAAGTGCAATCGATCTCCAAGGATTTTCGGTGTGATGAAATAACCCATGGTCATCTGGGCGGCAGTGATAGCGATCAGAGTGACCAGTCCGGGCCAGATACCGGGATAAAACTGGACCAGCGCCAGCAGGATCGGGGGGATGGAGGCGGCAACGGAGCCGATGACAGGAATGAAATTGAAAAAAAAGGCCAGGGCTCCCCAGGTAATGGCGAAATCTATACCGATTATTGCAAGCACCAGCCAGATAAGGCATCCTGTCAAAAAGCTGATCAAAACCATCGCCCAGAGATAACGGCTGATCTGAGAAGATATGGAACTGCTGATTATTTTCATCTGATCGGCCATTTTTTTGGAAAGAGCCCGGTCCATCTTCTGTTGAACATAAGGTTTTCCGGACAGCAAAAAAGCAAGAAAAATCATCACCATCACAAGATAGGACACAATTGAAAAAAAAGATCCGGACAAGGTGACAAGGACCGAACGCGCTGACTTGCCCCAGTCAAAATCAGTCAACGGGTTGTATGCGAAAGGCAGCGCCCCTGATATTTCCGTACCGATTCGTATGAACTTTTCTTCATAGCGGGGAAACTCGGCCGCAATAGCAATCACGCGACCATGCAGGAAAAATACGCTGAGAAAAACGACGCCGCTCAACAAAAGCATGATCACCGTGATGGCGACCGGCAGGGGAATTTTTCTTTGTGTCATGAAATTTATCGCCGGTCCGAAAATGAAAGTCATCAACCAGGCAATCACCAAAGGCAAGATAACGGGCTTGGCCACCTTCAGGACAAAGCCGACCGCAACGACAGTCAATATGGTCAGTGAAAGAAGAACAAGCTTGTCTTTATTCATAATGTTTCATCTTATCACAAGCGTCTTGTGCTGTCACCTTTTCCAGCATCTTGGGTGACGTAAATTTTTCAGTTGAAACAAAGTCATCTACGACGCCGTGATGTTATACGACACTCAGTGTTTCCTCGCCGGGATATTGTTCAATCGTTGTGAGCAGCTTCGCAATGTCAGCATGATCTTCAATGCGCCCGGGCGTCTTTTCGCGATTTGCTAAAACCGCCGCAGGTCATATCTTTTTAACTAAAAATTGTAAATTTCCCCTTTACATAATAGGCAATACATTGTAATACATACATTACGTTGAGATTTTTTCAACAAATAGCAGTTGTATGGACAAAATTAATGCGAAACTGTCGAACTTTTTTACAATTTATTAAAGATGTAATATTTAACCAAAATAATCTGCAATAAAATCTGTATGATATGGGCATTGGTCGGTTATGGCATTAATTGTGCAGCGATATCTAAGTGGATTTTATATTTCTAGCCTGTGCTGTACAGGCGATGTCATAAATATCCAATATTATTTATATGGCCTATCATTAG
>LSQX01107993.1_pt3 | contig 18378 bp, 12 predicted proteins | sample 654561 | NCBI WGS metagenome assembly LSQX01 (sample SAMN04489861, study PRJNA283612) | anaerobic digester metagenome | isolation source: 4 biogas reactors fed with cattle manure at either 37C or 55C with and... | place: Denmark: Kongens Lyngby | collected 2014
ACGATTGGCGAGTGCCTACACTGGCCGAGATGAAATTGATACGCATGGCTCGTGAGGAAGCTTTATCCAGAACAGATACGACCGGAGTCATGCAGGTTTCCTCCTTTTTTATGGCTGTCAGTTCCGCAAATAACTCGGTGCAGATGAGGTCGGGACTGGCCGAAGTAGAATTCGAACCTTATCAAGTGCCAGCTGGTGCTCAGGACATGAGTCAGTCGTATCTGACCTGGCAGGTGCCGGCCGGATCGTCTTATGTACTTCCCGAAGGAAGCAGCCTGACGACTAGCATAAATATGAGTACAAATACAAAATATTATATAGCCGGAGATCTTACCATTACCGGCATCTGGGGAACATCGGCTCTTTTTGTAGTAAGTCCCACCGGCTCGGTCACTTTTCAAACCAACCGCCTGCCTGCAGGCATGATTATGCATAATCACGGAGATCAGGTCTTGCCGAATTATTTTACCATAGGGGCCAATTCCAATCTGCAGGTAAAAGGCGATATGACCATTGCCAATCTCACTGTCGAAGGGAATCTATATGTCCAAGGGATAGTAGATGGCGGTATTAATCTTTCAGCTAACCAGGGAGCCTATATTCGTTTTGGGCATTGCGCCTATTTTTCGGGAGATATTTATTTGACCAACAATACCACACTGATCAGTGAAACTTGTTTGACAGCTAACGATATTTTTATGACCACCAATGCCAGTTTATATTTGTCTTCGGGGTCTATACTGGAATGTAATGATTTGGAACTGGCCAATTCCACTTGTGAGGTAGAGGGTGGCGATGATTCATACGCTGTGTTGAACATTCTTGGCAGCATGACAGTACATCACGATAACGTGGACGAAATGTTCGGGGGTTTGTTGGATATTCATTGCGACGATATAGTAAATAGCAGTGGGAGTGAACTGGAATGGGAAGAAGAAGTTATTTTTAACGGTGATACTTATATTCCCGCTACCGATTGCCGGGAGGAATTTGGAACTCCTCCAAATCAGAATGAATTTTTCAATCCTGAACATTTTCCTGTGGGCAATTATTGGACTGCCAAGCCGGTAGGAACTGCCTGGGATTATTATGTATTACCTGTGCCCGAAGGCAACGAGATTTCCATCACATTGGGAGATTCAGCCTATGTGCGTTGTGTCAGGACTTTTCAATAACGAGAGCAAATGAGAAAGATAGTAATTTATATCCTATATTTGTTTGTCGTGCTTTTTTTGCATGCCTGTCAGACAGAATTGTTTCCGGAGTCTAAGCATTCACAGGACGAAGGGAAAGTCTTGTTGTCGGGCAAGCTATCGTACATCGGTCAGAATACAAGGACTCGTGCAGTCTACGAATCAGATATTCAGAGGCTTGACATAATGTTGTTTGACGAAGACAGTACTTTTGTGGAGTGGCATCAGGCCAACATTGTTTCATCGGGGATGGGTGCTTGTGAATACAAAGCTGTATTAACCGCAACCAATCGAAAACGAGTTCTGCATTTTCTGCTGAATTTTCCTTTCGAAAACTATTCTTTTACTGCTTCGGATTTTGCGGGTATGCACATGAGTGAAGTGTTTTCATACATAGTAGACCAAAGGCAATACAACGAGGGTGGAGATCATTACATGAGCATGTGGGGAATTTGTAGCCTGCCCTCTATTCAGACTGATACAGAAATTCCGTCAGTTTCGGTGATACGCACTTCAGCCAGCCTGAGTTTTGAGATTCCACCGGAGCTCCGTAATCAACTGAAGTTGGATAGAGTATTTCTTTTCAATGTAATGTCGACAGGCTTGCTGGCTCCCGCCTCATTTTCTCCTAATCCTGCCGACTGGATCAGAGCCAGCGAACCAGGAATCAGGCTGCTCGACACCCTCAATGTTGAATCGCTCAATCATTATTCAACGCAATTATATACCTACGAACGCAGGGTAGAAAGCGGAGGTGCGGAAGATGATTTTTTTATTATTATAAAAGCTTGGTACGGAGAGGATTCCCTCGATAAATATTCTTATTACAAAATATTACCGGCCGAATACGATGAATCAGAGAGCGATCCTGAATCTAGATTCAAGCCTTTGGACATAATGCGTAATACCCATTATTTATTATCGTTCAAACAGATAGAAAGCAGGGGTTATGCAACACTTAGCCAGGCGCTGGCCAGCCCCCCTTCGAACAACATTGTTGTGGAAACGCTGAGCAGCACTACCGATATTCATGACGAAATTACTAACGGGCAATATAAACTGGGTCTTTCAGGTAATACTGTCAATTTGTACGAAGAACCCTCGTCCAACACCTTTACTAAAATCGCCGACATTTATCTGACCGAGGTCGGGCAAGGAACCGGAATCCAGATGCCTGCTATGGATGAAGTCTTTTGTGTAGTTGAACTCAACGAAAACAATTTATTGCTAAACAATAACAATATACCCTACAACCCAGGCGATACACTTCAGCCTTCGTCCGAGGGAGAACTTTGGGTATTGATCAATGCCTATCAACAATCTTTGAATCGCCGGGGCCGAATTCGAGTTCAGGCAGGTAATTTATGTCGCCAAATAGAACTCAATCAAAGCCGGTACAGTCTGTTTAATCTTCCTGAACAGCTAATCATAGGCTGGCAGGCCGGGAGTAGTGTCAGTCTGATTGTAGTGCCGGACACTATCAAGCATTATCCCCTGGAGATTTCCGCCAGCCTGGGAAAAGCGGCCTTAATATGGAACAATGAGAATTATCAGGAACCTCGAGCTGCTTTTTTGACCATTGATCAAAGCACAGCTACAATAGAAGATGTAGCCTCTGTGCAGGAATGCAGTTTTACGTTCAGTACTACTTCGGTGTTCAGTAACGCAGATACTGCTGCCTACCGAGTACAGGAAGTTATATTAAGTGCTGAAGGATTTTTGAACGATACTGTATTAATAAAACAAGCCAAATTCCCTTAAGTTTTTAATGGCCTATTCAGGCAGATAATATTCCAGCAACCTGCCGCTCAGCTGTAAGAGCGAAATTTCGCAAAGTTTAATGTTGTATTCGGCCGTGAGCAGGCGTTCTTCGGACTGCAGCAGGCTGAGCTGGGCTTCGCGCAACTCTATGCCCGAGAGTTCCCTCAGCCGGTAGCGTTCCATGGCTATTTCAAAGTTACTCAGAGCTACTACCTGATTGTTCTTTTCGATTTCCCATAATTTGATATTGTTGGTGTAGGCAGTCCAGAGATTGGCCAGGTCGGCTTTGAGCGAGGTTTTGAATTGTTCCGTCATCAAATCTCTGTTTTCGATTTCGATCAGGGCATTACGCTGTTCCCGGCGGCGGTTCATGCCATCAAACAGTGTGATACCGGCGCTTAGTCCGATACTTGGTCCCAGTTGGCTTTGACTTGCGGTGTTGCTGTTGTCGTACCAGTTATAGCGGTAGCCGTAGCCTGCATTCAGCCTCAGGTAGGGATAATTGCGGCTTTGGGCTTTGCGATAATCCAGTTCAGAAATGCTTTTGTTTTTGATGGCCATCATCAATTGCGTATTGTGGTTCATGGCATCATCCCAGAGCCTGGCTTTATCGAGGCTGGTGTCGAAAATTATGAGGCTGTCGGCAATATCGTAATAATGTTCCACATCTGGTAAAGCCATCAATCTGTTCAGGTTCAGCCGGGCTCTTTCAACCACCTCCTGTTGGGCAATGTAAGCGGAATTGTCGGCGTTGTAATCTACCTGTGCCTGTTGATAATCCAGACCCGAAGCTGCGCCGATCCCATAACTGGCTTCGACTATGTAAAGCCTGTCTCTCGATAAATCGAGCGAGGTTTTCAGATTGCTCAGCTTGATTTTTTGACGGATCAGATTTTGATATTCTGCACTGAGATTTGCCGTAAAGTCTTCCAGGCTGAGCCTGACGTTTAGTTCCCCCAAAGCTTTTAGTTCCTGCAGCCTGGTGTATGAAGTTCTGATGCTGAATCCTTCAAAAATGCTCCAGTTGAGGTTAAGTCCCAGATTGAGACTGCTGTTGGTGTAATTGTTCTGGAAATTGCTGCTGCCATCGCTGTATTGAGTATGGTTGTCGTTAATGCTCCCGCTGTAGGCTGCTCCCAGGCTGAGGTCAGGCAGCTGGCCGGCATTTCCCCGGCTGGCATTATTGGCCGAAATTTCGGCCTGCTTGCTTACCAGCTGCAGGTCGTAATTGGATTCAAGACCAATTTGCAGACAACGCTCCAGACTCAGAGTATCTTGTGCCCGTGAAATGGACGGACTGATCAGAAAGAATGCCAGCAGAAGAGGTAGTAGCTTTTTCTTGTTCATATCGGTAGAAATAAAATCGTAAACGGCCGGAACAATAAATAAGGTCATCAGGGTTGAAATCAACATTCCTCCGACAACAGCTATTCCCATGGCCATGCGTCCGTTTGCTCCTTCACCACCGGCAAAAACCAAAGGCAATAAACCCAGTATGGTAGAGATGCTGGTCATTAAAATCGGACGCAGGCGTTGTACCGAAGCCGAATGAATAGCTTCGTGTCTGTTCATGCCACCGGTCTGGCGTTGGTTGGCAAATTCTACAATAAGAATTCCGTTTTTGGCCACCAGGCCTATGAGCATAATCATACCAATCTGGCTGAAGATATTCATCGATATCCCCCCAAAATACATAAACACCAACGCTCCTGCCAAGGCAAGAGGAACCGTAATCATAATTACAAAAGGATCCTTGAAACTTTCAAACTGAGCAGAAAGTACCAAAAAGATCATTATCAGTGCCAGTATCATGGCAAACATCAAACTGGAGGAACTTTCCCTGAATTCTTTGGATTCCCCTTTGAGTGCAGTACGAAAACTCTCATCCAGTACCTTGGCGGCAATTCGATCCATTTCTTCCAGGCCGTCGCCTATAGTGTAGCCCTTTTCCAGGCCCGAAGATACCGTGGCCGAAACAAAACGATTGTAGCGATAAAGCTGAGGCGGGGCAACGCTTTCGTAGAAGCTTACCAGGTTGTCCAGAGGAATCATGTAGCCTTCGTTGTTCCTGATGTAGATAGACTTCAGATCCAAAGGCTCGTTGCGTTGCTGGCGATTGATCTCTCCCAGTATCTGATATTGTTTGCCGTTCATATAAAAATAGCCCATACGTTGGCCGCTTAAGGCATATTGCAAGGTTTGGGCAATGTTTATGGTGTTGACTCCCAAAAGGTTTGCTTTGTCGCGGTTGATTTCGATGCGTATTTCCGGTTTGGTAAATTTCAGGTCAACGTCTGCCATACGAAACACAGGACTGGCGTCGACTTCTTCCATAAACAAGGGGATGAATTCCTTTAGTTTTTCCAGGGTGGGAGCCTGTAAGACATAAGAGATGGGCATGCCTCCCCGGCGTCCGCCAAAAGTGGATTGCTGTTGAACGAAAACACGAGCCTGGGTTTCGTTGCTTACAGCTTTGGTCAGATCTTCGGCTATTTCCATCTGGCTGCGTTCGCGTTCTTTAATATCGGGCAGTATCAGGTTAATAAAGCCGCCTCCACTCCAGGAACGGGCCATGGTGGCTTGTCTTTCGGGAGCCACAGAGTCGGTAATATCGGCAATACGGTCGGAGAAGTCGCGTATGTATTCGAAAGTACTGCCTTCCTGGCCATTTATACGCACTGAAATAGAAGAACGGTCTTCGAGTGGTGACAGTTCAGAGGGAACCTTATTCCAGAAATAAAAAATAGAGGCTAAAAACAAAGCGATAACAGGCAAGGCTACCCACTTGTGTTTTAAGAAAGCTTTAAGCCCATTGGAATAAGCAGAAGTAAGCTTTTCAAATAGGGGCTCGGTTTTAGTATACAACCAATTTTTGCGTTCGCGACGTTTGAGCATCTTGGTCGCCAGCATAGGGGCAAAAGACAGGGCCGCCAGCGATGAAATGGCTACCGACCCGGCAATCACAATGCTGAACTCCTTAAACAAGCGGCCGGTGATGCCTTGCATAAACACAATTGGCAGGAATACCGCAATCAGGGTGACTGTAGTGGATATTACGGCAAAAAAGATTTCTTTGGAACCTTCGATGCCGGCCTGACGAGGTTGCATACCTCGCTCAATGCGCACATAGATGTTTTCGGTCACCACAATGGCATCGTCGACCACCAAACCTACCGAAAGCACAATGGCCAACATGGTAAGAACATTGATGGAGAAACCTGCCAGAAACATCACAAAAAAGGCTCCGATCAACGAAATAGGAATAACCACCACAGGTACCAGGGTTACTCTCCAGTCCCGGAGGAAGAAAAAGATAATGAATACCACCAGGGCAAAGGCTATAAAGATGGTGTCCTGTACTTCATTGATTGAAGCGCGGATAAAACGGGTGTTATCGAAAGTGGTTTCAATGAGAACATCTTCAGGAAGGTCTTTTGTCAATTGCTCAACCCTTTTGTAGGCTTCATCAGCAATTTCGATGTGATTGGCTCCAGGTTGGGGGATAATCACAGTCATTACAGTAGGTATCCTGTTTTTGCGCATGGCACTGCGCATGTCTTCCGGAGCTAGTTCGGCGTAACCCACATCGCTGAATCGTACAATTTTTTCGCCCGATCTTTTAATTATAACATCGTTGAATTCTCTGGCTGTTTGCATCAGCCCCAGAGTCCTAAGTGAAAGGTCAATGGTGTTGCCTTCAATGCTACCCGAAGGAAGCTCGACATTTTCTTTATCCAGAGCGCTTTTGACATCCATGGGGGTAACACCGTAGCCTGCCATCCTGACGGGATCGAGCCACATGCGCATGGAATAGCGTTTTTCGCCCCAAATATTGACGCCACTTACATCGGGAATGGTTTGTAAACGTTCTTTTACAGTGAGCTCTGCAATTTCACTAAGTTCCATCAGTGATCGCTTTTCACTCTGAATACTAATCATCAAAATGGGACTGGCGTCGGCGTCTGCTTTGGAAACCGTGGGCGGGTCACAGTCTCTGGGTAGAAAACGCTGAGCTCTCGACACTTTGTCCCGGACATCGTTGGCCGCTGTTTCCAGATCAACACTGAGTTCGAATTCTATGGTAATACGGCTGGAACCCTGGCTACTGGTACTTGATAAGGAACGTATGCCCGGAATTCCGTTAATGTTTTGTTCCAGGGGTTCTGTAATCTGGTTTAGAATGACGTCTGCATTGGCACCCGGATAACTGACACTAACCGAAATAATGGGATTGTCAACACTGGGATACTCCCTGACTCCCAAAAAGGTATAGCTGATAAAACCGAAAAGCAGAATGATCAGCATCCCAACAGTGGCCAAAACCGGTCGTCGTATGCTAAGTTCGGAAATGTTCATTTTGTCTGCCTGATTTGATCAATTATCACCTTACTTCCTGTGCGCAATTGCATCACCCCTGATATTATCAGGGTGTCGCCCTCCTGGATGCCGCTGAGAGCCTGGACTCTGGCCTCGGTACGTATACCGCTTATGATTTCAACAGGCTGAGCCTGACCCTTGCGGTAGAGATAAACCAGGTTGCGCCCCATTTCCGGTATGATGGCTTCGGAGGGCACAGATAAGGCATCATCTATTTCGCGACGGGTAATTTCGACAGAAGCAAAGCGCCCGGGCATCAACGCCCTGTCCGGATTGTCGTAAAGAGCCCTTACTCTGAGTGTACGTGTATTTATATCGATTTTGGATTCCACAGCGTACACCCTGGCGTCGTATTGACGCATCAAGCCTTCAGTATCTTCGAGGCTGAATTTGATTTTGGTGCCGTCTTTCACCTCCGATGCATAACTCTCGGGGATAGAAAAATCGATTTTGAGAGGATTGACCTGTGTAAGTTTAGCCATTTTGGTCGAAGGAGAGACAAAGGCTCCTTCGCTGAGTTCGCGCAAACCTACTATGCCGTCAAAGGGGGCGTAGAGTTCAGTTTGGGCTATGTTGGCTTTTACCAGTTCTATATCGGCCATCAGTTTATCGAATTCAGTCACCACTGATTCGTAGGCTTCCTGACTGACGGCGTTTTTTTTGAGAAGAGTCTCCTGACGATAAACCCTGTCTTTAGCCAGAGGAACCTGAGTTTCGAGCTTTTTGAGCTGGGCCTGCAGGGGCTTGTCGTTAATCTTGGCCAGCAAGCTGCCCTTGCGTACGTATTCTCCCTCCTTGAAGTAGATGGCCACCACTTTACCCGAGGTTTCAAACGATAAGTCTACCTCTTCCGAAGGAATAATATTACCTGTAGTAATGGTTTTATCTGTCATCGTATGAGCTTGTACAAGCTCTGCATTGACACTGAGTTGCCTTTGGCCGGGTAAGACCCTGGCCGGTGCCTCGGTCTGTGATTTATCTGAACCCAGCCCGGTTAATCGCTTGATACCCGGAAGAAAAATCAATCCAAGAATAAGCAAGGCTGTGAGTATAAGGCTGATACTCTTAATTGTCCTGGTCATGAGTGTATCTGAATTTTTAGTATGCGAATTTACTCAATTCATAGCATCCTTTGATTGCAGGATACATATTTTATACTAAATTAATTCTTATGACCAAGTCTGATTGCTTTACTTAAATTATTTTAAACTTGCTTTATTGAAGACAGTTGCCGGAATGTTTACGTCCAGTTCCAAAGAGACAATGTTCATCAAAGTGCCATTACCTTCTTTGAGCATATCTTTGTACAGCATAGTTTTGGGATACCAGCGTCCCTGGATTTGTTCAACCTTATCGAAACTGATTCGTTTGAGCAGTTTCCCGCTTTTGGAATAATAATCGGCTTTGAGGGGGACGTAGCGTTCCCGGTCTATACTGAGAACTTGTCTGTAATAATTCACTTCGGGAACGATGGCTGTCAATTCAAGTATCCAGCATGGGCGCCCCCGGATTTCTTCTTCTCCCGTAACTTCTGCCTGATAACGCTCCAACAGGGCAGCATCATCCATCATATCTTCGTAGGAAAGATCGCTGCCCATAACCGACTGGCGCAGCATATGTCCCGAAATCTGTATGATGCGGTCGGTAGAGGGAGAATATATCCACAACTGATTATCGAGCTTAAGCATTTTGCTGCCTTTTTCACGGGCGGGAGCCAGGTATTCACTGAAGGCCTTGTTGTCGCCTTCGCTCCAGGTTTTAACCTCCAGGGTTCTGCTGCCTCTGTTGCCTTGAATTTCCATAGTTGATTGCACGATGCGAGTTCTGGCGTTCATGTTTTGGTCTACCCGGTCGAGTATGGTTTTGCCAGGGGGATAGTCTTCCGCCAGGATGCTAAGGCTAAGCGGCAGGATGAACAAGCTTGTTATGTATTGTTTCATATATAAGCGCATTTAATTGTGGTAGAAATTGATTTTAATTTTCCAGCTCCTTGAATAAGCTGGCAGTTTGTCTTTTGTAGATACCTATACCGGACAACATGGCTCCGATCAGGGTGGACAGAATACCGGGCAGAAAACCGATATAGTAAGTAGTGCTCGTAATTCTGGCGCGCATAACCGTAGGCATCATAATAGTGGAATCTTTCAACATATCACCTATGTCCAGGCCATACTTTTGCATAAGCCACGAAAACAGTAGTCCGAAGGCCACCCCGATAATCGATCCCAACAGTCCGATCATCACCGCTTCGCCCATCAGTGAACGATAAAGTTCGTGTTTGTTTTCGCCTATGGCCAGACGCAGACCAAATTCTCCGTAACGCCTTAGGCCGCCCAATAAGCCGGCATTCCACAATACCAGAGACATGGCCATTACAAAAACCAAAACGATCAGGTATTGCATTTGCTGAGCATAGGCTACAAAAAACTGCATGCCGTTCATATCGCTCAAAGGGAGCATCAGGAGCGAAAATTTATCCTGAGTCTTGGTCTGTTTTTGATTGAAACTCCCTGATAAGTTTTGAGCTTCTTTGTTTATATAATAGCCTTCCTTTAAAAAACCAAGTATTTCGCTGGCAGAGTTTTCCATATTCAGTGCCAGGCGAAGATCTTCTATGTCGGCTATCATAAAACCACGGTCCAGGCTGTTGATTCCGAATTGAAGGGTTCCGCAGACCTTGAAATTGTACATGGCCATGTCGCCCCACATGCCGCTTGAAATCAGGGTGACTTCGTCTCCGAGTGTAAGTCCCATCTGATTGAACAATTCCCGGCTAAGCAGTATTTCTCCTGCTTGTTGAGGAAAGTCACCGCTGCTGAGGTAGTCGTTTAAGTGCATGCGTTCAATTTCTTCCGATGAATTCAGCAACTCCAGGCCCATACCTTTTACATTGCCCTGAGCTCTGGTCAATCCGTTTTCGTCGGGAACATCCAGTAAGCCGCCAAACTGGATACGGGGAGCCCAGCTTAATCCGGGGTAATCCTTTTCGAGCTGCGGCTGAAGGATGTCCACGTCTGTCAGGGCGTAGTCGTTGGGGGTTTGGGACATATTTTCCTGATAAGCCCGGGTCATAACTTTTACATGTCCGGTTGTAAATTGCGCCGTCCATTCAATACTGTCTCCCAAAACTCCGTCCATATAGGCCTGAAGAAAAACCGTTATCATAACTCCCAGGCTGACAACGATAATGGGCAGCAAGCTGCGGCTGCGGTCTCTTAATATGCCTTTTAATAAAAATCTGATCATGGCTATAAATATTTAGTCAATGCATTTTCCCCCGTATGGCTTCGGTGGGATTCATCCGGGCGATTTGCCGGGCAGGGAGATAGCTCACCAGGGCAGTACTCAGCAAAATAAACACGATGGTACCCACAATGAGCTTCAGGCTGTAATAGGGATACATCACGTCTGACACCGGTAAGCCAAATTCACTGACGTCTATAGGGAAGCTAAGTCCATTCGTGCTGAGGTAAATAAATAAGGGTATACCATAGAGGCAGCCCAGAGCTATGGCCAGCAGTGCGTTCAGGCTGCCTTCGAGCGTGAAAAGCCATTGTACTTGTTTTCGGGTCATTCCCAGGGCCACCAGAGTTCCGATTTCGCGTTGACGTCTGAAGATTGCCAGAGTCTGGGTATCAAATATGGCCAGCAGAGCAAGCAGCAAAAAGATAAGATAAAAAATAGCCATGCCCATCGATTTGGCTTTGACCATAGCAATAGTATTGCTGCTCAGTTCTTCCACATCCTTAAAAAGCCAGCCCTCCAGTTGTTGGGCTTCGTAATCGGGTGAAGCAATTAGTATACTTGCCTGGTTTTCTCTGAGCATCATACTTTGCAGTTTATCAAGAGCAAGCCAGATCTGTCCGTTGTCAATGGTAGGAACAGTGGTGACAAAAATGCCAGCTACTCTCAGATCGGCGGCTTCGAAAGTGCCGTTGGCATCTCTCCAGCGCAAGGTCACCAGGTCATTTTCTTTCAGGTGGGCTTGTTTGGCCATGTGCGCTCCTATGATTACGGGGATTTCCGGGCCTTCGCCGGCCAGAAGCCGAGTGGGTAGTTTTACAATTTGCTGTTCCGGATCGATGCCTTTGAGTATTACTCCCTGCATACGTCCCTGTGGATAGATAGTTCCCTGGCTGATCAGCACGGCTTCGAGCAGGCCCGATTCAGCAGCCGGCATTAATTGATCCGGAATGTCCCGGGCGCAGGAATCCAGCGAGAAGGGATCGTAAGGATCGTAAGCCTCGCTCCAATACTGACCTCCGGCTATTTCCCAGGCAATGGCATCGCTCACCGCCTGTCGGCTCCAGCCTTCGAGCAAGCCTTGCATAAAAATGATAAGCACAAAGGAAACAGACAGCACAAACACCGTCAGCCAGGTTTTGAGGCCATTTCCAAGCAGGCTTTTTAAAGCAGTTTTAAACAATTTCATAATAGTGTAATTGATGTAAACAGCAGTTATTTATTTAAACCAGGCGGTCTTCGGCCACGCGCCCGTCTTCGAGCTGAATGATCCGTTTCAGGTAGCCTATCACTTTTTCGTCGTGAGTAGCAAAAATAAAACTGGTTTTCAGCTCCTGGTTGAGCTTAAGCATAGCCTGAAGTATGTTGTGCGAATTGACAGAATCCAGGTTGGCGGTAGGTTCGTCGGCCAGTACCAGGCGCGGGCGCTTCACCATGGCTCTGGCTATGGCTACCCGCTGACATTCGCCTCCCGAAAGCTGTGCGGGACGTGAGTTTACTTTGTCGCTCAACCCCAGCCAGCTAAGGCTTTCCAGTACTCTTTTTTTGCGCTCACGGGCCGGCATATCCAGTAATAAAAGCGGAAATTCCACATTTTCGAACACGGTGTAAACAGGCAGCAGGTTGTAATTCTGAAAAATAAAACCCAGTTCCTGTTTGCGCAGCAGGGCAGCTTCGGGCGGACTGAGACGGCCTACGGATTTGCCCAGTACAATAACTTCCCCTTCGCTGGGCACATCCAGCGAACCAATAATGTTGAGCAAAGTGGTTTTGCCCGAACCGCTGGGACCTACCAAGCCGGTGAATTCAGCTTCGGCAAAGCTGAGATTCAGGTCTTTCAGTGCAGTAAAATAAGCCTTACCCACCGGGAATTTTTTTGTCAAATGCTTAACTTCTACTATCATATGGCGTTTAAATAAAAGATTGTTCGGTTTAAAAATAATAACTGGCCATTAGCTGTAAGCCCTTACCCAAATAAAGTCCGGACGACTCTGAGCTACTGCCCGGCCCGGGCATCTGTATGTCGGTGGGATTCAGGTAAGCGATTAAATAAAAACTCCAGTTATCGTACACTCTTCCCCAACTTAGGTAATTAAACAACTTGTCTGCAGCCGGCAGATAAAACACCATGGCACTCAGATTGTCCAGAATAGAGGGGGCATAATTCAACATACTTCCCAGCAAATGAAGCTTGATGTCATCCAGCAAAAACTTGCTTCCGCTGTGGTAATACAAATATTCCAGCGTAAATCCCAGGCCGTTACCCAAGGGAAAGGTATAATCCATTCCCAGGTTGAGCATATCCTGAAATCGCGGAATTGACAGCGTCTTGCCTGAACTGATACAGGAGCTGGCTTCGAACCAAAGGCCGGGGCCCAAATCCCATTTGCCGTCCAGGCCCCAGCGAAATTCGCCGGGATAATCTGTTCCGCTAAGACTGATTTCTTTACGAAGAGATCTGTAATGGCTGCTCAGGGCAATTTCACCGCTGCCGGCAGGCAGTTCCAGGCGGCCACCCCATTCGGGGATCCATCTTTCTGATCCGGCTATTTCCCAGCCTTTGGCTTGTTGATTGCCCAGAAGACACCAAAGCCAAATATTGCTGTTGTTTTCGAAGTAATATCTTCCCAACAATCCGTACACCCCCTCGGTTAGTTGCAGGGGGTCACGGATATCCATGGCATCAAACCACATCAGCGGGCGGAACATTTTGGCCTGCCCGAAGTTGATTTTTTGTAAGCCCGCCCTCATCTCAAATTGTTCCCGGCGGTAAGCAAGCCAGAGCCGGTATGCATTGATCCTGCCGGTAGCTCCCTGATAGCTGAAGTTGCTGAAATCAAGATTCCCGTACATATGCAGGGAAGCTTCCATTTGAAAAGAGCTCTGAGGATTAAAACTCAGATTCCCTTTAAGAGTGGGTACAAAACGGCCTCCGCTTTGCAGCAAACCTGTTTGTTCAAAGCCGGCCAGGGTCCAGGCTGTCATCTGTCCCTCAAGACTGAGTTCAGCACGCCAGCTGTCTGCTGCTACCAGATTTGTGCATAGCAGCAGCAAGAACAAGACTACACTATTTCTTCTGAATTTCATTGTTATGGGGTAGTATGCCGTAAATGAAAGATTCCGAAAATTGCCGGGCCAGGCTTTCGGCATCGGGAAATAAATGCAAGATTTCTTCGCTGCGGAATAATTCCAATTGCTTTTGCATCATCCACATTAGAAAGTCCAGTTGAATGTCGGGATTCATCTCGCCCTTTTCCTGAGCTTGTTTAAAAAAATTTCTGGTCGTTTCCAGAGAATGGCTTGTCATTTTGCTGAATTGCTCTAAAACACCGGCTGCTTGCGGATTGAAAAAATCAGCCACAAATTCCATGGAGAAATTTTTGCTCATTTCGTACTTGAGTGCAAGCAAATCCTGCATCTTAGCAGCAAAGGGCTGTTCACTATCAATGATCCTGTGGTATGATTGCATCAGTGTTTCGTTCCAGTCTTGCAGCAGATGAATAATCAATGAGGATTTGTCTTTGTAGTATGCATAAAAAGTCTTGCGACTCAAGTTTGCCTTTTGACAAATTTCGGTAATGCTCACTTTTTGGAATCCGTGTTTCCAAAACAGATTCCAGGCAGCCTGATCCAGTTGTTCTTTTTTAGTCATACAGGGTAACAAAAAACGGTCAAATATACAAAATATATGGAATATCAAAAATATTGTCACCTTTATGTAGAAATTTTTATTACTGTTTAGAGCAATTCGACTTAGCTAAAAAATGAGTACCTTTGTAACTTTTATATAAATTTGCGATTAATTGTCCTATTTCATAAAGACATGAGATTAATGAAGAAAAACATATTACTTTTCTTATTCCTGTTCTTTTCATTTTCCTTGANNGGCGTACTTTATTTGTATAACCGCAGCGGCGTGGTAGTGGACGAAGTACATTATCCGCCTCAATACCGGAATGTCTCTTACGGCCGGACCGTGGATGGAGACAACAGTTGGAGTTTTTTTGCCACTGCTTCAGCTGGGGCTTCCAATTCCGAAGGGCTTCCTGCTTTGGCCCGTTGCCCCAATCCTGAATTTAAACTTAGCAGTGGTTTTTATTCCGGACCAACCTATTTTGGTTTTATAAGTCCCTCCAGGGGTGATATTTATTATACACTTGACGGTTCCGAGCCGGATATGAATTCAACAAAATATCGATCGGGTGCTTCTGTTTATATAAATAAGACTACCGTGTTGAGAGCAGTCTGCCTGGCGGTAGATTGTTTGCCCAGCGATTTGCTGACAGCTACCTATTTTATAGGCGAGCGGAATTTTGATTTGCCGGTAGTGTCGCTGGTGGCCGATCCCCTGCATCTTTGGAACAGTATGTATGGTATCTATGTGGATGGCATCAACGGTATTCCGGGTAATGGACAAAGTCTGCCCAAAAACTACAACCAGGATTGGTCAAGGCCGGCCAATTTTGAGTTGATTGATACTACTGGTCAGTTACAACTAAATCAAGAGTTGGACATCGCCATAGCGGGAGGCTGGACCAGATCCAGCGGGCTAAAATCCCTGAAAATTCAACCGCGTTCAAAATTTGGTAATAATCACCTGGATTACGATTTTTTCCCTGTAAGCAAGCCCGGGCAATTATACAAGGACGTTATGTTGCGAAATTCAGGCAACGATAATGGCCGTACCCAAATGCGTGACGGTTTTATACAATCTATACTTCGCAACAGAATCGACCTGGATTACCTGGCTTATGAGCCTGCGGTAGTGTTTATTAACGGGAAGTATTACGGTATAGAGAACCTAAGAGAAAGAAGCAACAAGGACCTGATTTATTGTAATTACGGCCTGGACGAAAAGGATATTATCATTGACGGTGTGCCCGATGTGGATCTTTTTCCTGTGACGCCGGAATACGCCGAATTGCATCAATTTATCAAAGAATTGGATATGGCATCCGATACGGCATTCCAGGCAGTCTGCAGGCGTATTGATATGGAAAATTACCTCCACTACCAGCTTTTCGAAATTTATGTGGCCAACACCGACTGGCCACATAATAATTTCAAGCTGTGGAAACGCAAAGTGGACGGCAAATGGCGCTGGATAATATATGATCTGGATTTTGGCTTTAATGGTGTAAACGGTGCTTCGCACAACACCCTGGCTCATGCCCTGGGCGAAAACAACTCCTGGGGGCAATGGTCAACGATGATGTTTAAGCGCCTGATGCTAAATGCTGAATTCCGCCAGCGTTTTATTGATAATATGTGCGTAGAATTGTCCAAAAGTTTTGAGCCTGAACGTGTTATTGCCATTCTGGACAGCATGGCTCCCAAAATTGCCAACGAAATAGTATATCATAAGCAGCGTTGGGGTTCTTCGGTCGATTTCAACAACGACCTGGAATCGATGCGTAATTTTGCCCGGCAACGGCCGAACAATATGCTAAGCATCATTAGCAACAGATATATGGCTGGGGTTTCCAACGGGCTGATTAAACTGAGCGCTAACCATCCCTCGGCCAGTTACTATTTAAACCGGGCCTATATTCAGGATGCCGAAATTAACCTGAGGTATTTTCTGCAACAAGACATAAACATCAGGGCTGCCCGTGTGCCGGGGATGCAATTTTCGCATTGGGAAGTCAACAAGGGTGGTAGCATCAATCAATTGATTGCCAAGGGAGCGGGCTGGCGCTATTATTACAGCAGCAATGCGCCAGGCCTGGGCTGGAACAGTCTGACTTACAGCGATCAGTCCTGGTCTCAGGGAAATGCCCAGTTTGGTTACGGCGATAAGGGCGAAGTCACTGTGCTGGATTACGGCAATTACAATAATAAATACCCGACAGCCTATTTCAGGAAAGAAATTCAGCTAAGCGATCTGGCCAACAAAAGCAGTTTTCGTCTCAGTATTTTTGCTGACGACGGGGCTGTTGTGTATGTAAACGGCCAGGAACTTGCCAGACTCAATATGCCTGCGGGCAGCATCACATACAATACTTATGCTTCTTCGGCCAATAACGGCCTGAATGCTGAATACGAAATACCCCTCAGTATGCTTAGCGAAGGCAGTAACCTGATTGCTGTCGAAGTACATCAGGGTACGGCCACCAGCTCCGATTTGATTTTTGATCTGGAGATGACCTGCATAGACAAAAACGAAAATATCCAGATTCTGGCTAATGAAGTATATACCGGGCTCTTCGACTCTGAGTTGTCGCTCAGGGCAATTTACGAGGAAGATCCATATGCTCAGGATATTCGTCCCACAGTGCTCATCAACGAAATTGTGGCCAGTAATAATCAAATTCCCGATGAATACGGAGAAACAGATGATTACATTGAGCTTTACAATTATGGAGAGGAAGAGCTGAATCTGGCCGGCTGGTATTTGAGCGATGTTCCGGTATATCAAGCTTTGGGCAGGATAGCCGCCACAGATTCAAGTCAGACTCTGTTGCCGGCCAAATCCTGGCTTTGCCTCTGGGCCGACGGGGAGCCGGAGCAAGGTCCTCTGCATTTGAACTTCAAACTCGATGCCCTGGGCGAGAGTCTGGTTCTGTCCAAAAAGGATGAATTTGGCCGTCTGATGTTGATCGATTCGGTTACTTATCCGGTGATGGACCGCAATATGAGTTATTCGCGCATTCCCGATGGCGGCAGCGTCTGGAAAATACAAGAATCCAGTTTTGCTGCTTCCAACCTTTTATCTAAGCTGGATGTTGATAGCCGGAGCAAAGGAATTGAAGTTTATCCCAGCCTGGTGAAAAACAGTTTTACTGTCAGGAATGCTCAGGGTTTACAGCTTAAGCTCTTCACCATCGGAGGCCGGCTGGTTCATAGTAAGCTCTGTACAGATCCGATTGAAGTCATAGATATATCGGGCCTGCAGGCAGGACTCTACATTCTGAAAATCAAGGGACAAGTCTTTAAACTTGTCAAGCAGTAAAGATCAGTTTACTGTAGTAACCGTATAGGTTATATTGAAGTTCTTCAATAATGTTCCCGGTGTGTAGCTGCCACCCAGAATAAAGCCATGCACATTCTCGCCTTCCGTGACTTCTCCTCCCATATAAAGGGAATAGCCCTTCCCTTTGGTCAGGTCCGAAGCGCTGTACATCAGTTTTAGTACCGAATAACTGCGGGGGAATTGGTAGGTCATTACCGGACTGCCTTCGGCTGTTTGAAGGTGTACGTAATCTCCCGAATTGCCCAGGCCATTGTATATAATCGTGTTTTGAGCAGAAGTGCTGCTGGGGTTGGTGTTTTTTCCACCGGTTGCCAGCAGGCTGCCCCCGTTGATTTTGAAAATTCCGTTGCAATTCACTCCGTTCTTGCTGCCCTCGGCTCCGGAAGCAAGAATAAAACCTCCGTTCACCGTCAATGAGGCTTTGGTGTCGAGGGCGTCATTGTGGGTGCTGTAACAATAAATATTTCCGTTGTTCAGGGTCATGTTCAGGAGCGATTTAATGCAATCGTCGTAGGCGAGCACCTCGATTTCACCGCCCTCTATTATAAGGCTGCCGTCCGAGTCAATGCCGTCACTTCCTATGCCTCCGGTAGTTTCTACTTTGATCTTGCCTCCGGAAATAGTCAGGTTGGCATCGCTTTTTATGCCCTTGGCATTGGAATAATAAACACCGTACAAATGCTGATTGCCGGTAGTTTTGACCAGAATAGTTCCGTCTTCAATCAGAATTTGTCCCGTTACATTGATCCCTTTACCGCCGGTACCGGTGCTGAGGATGTTGATGCTGGTTTCGCTTCCCGAAATCTGCAGGCTGCCGTCGCATTTAATGCC
>LSQX01403555.1_pt2 | contig 18377 bp, 18 predicted proteins | sample 654561 | NCBI WGS metagenome assembly LSQX01 (sample SAMN04489861, study PRJNA283612) | anaerobic digester metagenome | isolation source: 4 biogas reactors fed with cattle manure at either 37C or 55C with and... | place: Denmark: Kongens Lyngby | collected 2014
CGCCGAGATCGTCGCCCTGGCCGACATCAACCTGGAGAACGCCAGAGCCTTTCAGGCCGAGTTCGGCGGCGAGACCCTCTACGCGGACTATCGCGAGATGTTGGCGCAGGAAGCACTGGACATCGTCTCCATCAGCACCTGGCCCGCGCTCCACTGCGAGATGGTCTGCGCCGCGGCGGAGGCCGGGGTCCGCGCGATCCACTGCGAAAAGCCGATGGCCCCCACCTATGGAGAAGCCAAGCGGATGCTCCGGTTCTGTGAGGAGCACGGCGTGCAGCTGACCATCAACCACCAGCGGCGCTTTGGCGCGCCCTTTCGCCGGGCCAAGGAGATCCTGCAGAGCGGCGCCATCGGCGAACTGCAGCGCTTGGAGGCGCATTGCGGGAACATCTATGACTGGGGTACCCATTGGATTGATATGATGTTCTTCTACGCGGATGAGACCCCCGTCGAGTGGGTCATCGGCCAGGTGGATCCCCGCGGCGGCAAGTCCGTCTTTGGCGTGCCGATCGAGGACCAGGCCATCGCCTACTGGCGGTTCGCGAACGGGGTCTATGCGCTTCTGGTGACCGGGGCACTCTCCGCGTGGTCTGCGTCGAACCGCCTGGTGGGCAGTGAGGGGACCATCGAGGTGGGCGTGAGCCCGGAGGTCGGCTTGCGTTATTGGGGCCGTGGCCAGAGCGACTGGCGGATAGTTCCGCTCGCCGAGGGGCTCCACGGGATGGAGTACGTCAAGCGCGGCGTGCTGGACCTCCTCGACGCGCTCAAGATGGGACGCGAGCCCGAACTCTCCGGGCGTCGCGCGCTGCGCGCCACGGAGGTCATCTTTGCGACGTACGAATCCAGCCGCCGGCGCGGTCGGGTGGAACTGCCGCTGGACGTAGAGGATTCGCCGCTCCAGGCTCTGCTGGGCGAGGGGGCGGGCGCCGCAGTGCCCTGAACCCTGAACGCGCCGCACGCCCGACATGGGGATGCGCACCCGCTCCGAAGGCTTCCATGCAGCACAGAAGGAGTCGCATCATGAAGGCACTCGTCGTCTACGATTCGGTCTTTGGCAACACCGAACAGATCGCCCGCGCCATCGGCGACGCGCTCGGATCCGCACCCGACGTGGTGGTGACCCGGGTCGGTGACGCGCGGCCCGATATGCTGACGGGCGCCACCCTGGTGGTCGTCGGCTCGCCCACCCGGGCGTTTCGGCCCACGCCGGCCACGGTCGACTGGCTCAAGGGCCTCCCCGAGGGGAGCCTGTCAGGCGTCTCGGTGGCGGCGTTCGACACGCGTATCTCGGTCGAGGATACGGGCTCCCGCATTCTCGGTTTCATGGTGCGGCTGTTCGGCTATGCGGCCAAGCCCATCGCCGACCGTCTGACCAAGGCGGGAGGGCGGCCGGTTGCCGAGCCCGAGGGGTTCTACGTGGCCGACAGGGAGGGCCCCCTGAAGGAGGGCGAGGCCGAGCGCGCCGCCGCCTGGGCTCGGGCGCTCGTCTCGGGGTAGACGGCGTACCGAGGCGGGGTGGGGCCCTCTGGTGGGCGCCGCACCCCGCGGCCACGGCAGGGGACTACTGGTCGCTTAGCCGAAAGTCGATCCGGGCGGAGAGCGAGGCGCCCGGCGGCAGGATGGTCAGGTGCGCCGCTTCCTCCAGCCCTCGCGCGTACAGGTTGTGCGCATCGGTGGAAGAGGACTGGTTCTCGACGCAGAAGAACGGCTGGCCCGCCGGCGTGTACACCACGCTGTGGGTGAACAGTTCCGAGGCTTCCAGGGTCAGCACCTTGCCGATCCGGTCAAAGTAGATGATCTGCGGCTTGCTCGGCGTGAGGCCCCAGTAGACGTCGTCGATGTCCAGACCCTCCAACGAGCGGGGCTGGCGCAGGTCGTAGGGGCTTCCATCCAGGGGTTCCAGGTCGCCGGTGGGCAGGAGGTCCTCCGCCGCCATGTGCGCCCGGGCCGGCACCTGCACGCGCACCTCTGATCGCTCACCGATGATCGGAAAGTACGGGTGGATGGCCAGCCCAAAGGGGAGCGCCGCCTCAGGGTCCTCGTTGCGCACGGCAAACCGGTAGGATAGCATCCCGGGCTGCACGATAAAGGTGACCTCGAGGGTGTTGCAGATGGGAAACCGCTCGTACGCCTCGGTGCCGGGCGCCGTGCGATAGCGGGCGGTCAGCGAGGCCTGGTTCTGGCCGAGCACCGGGTCGTCGATGTCCCAGACCTTGTCGCGCACCAGGCCGTGGATATAGTTCGGCCCGTTGTTGGGCTCAAAGCGAAACGTGCGCCCGCCAAAGGTGAACGCCCCGTCGCGGACGCGATTGGGCATCGGGTAGAGGATCGGCGTGCCCAGCAGGCGGGGTTCCTCGGCGTCTCGGTCCAGGGCGACGATATAGTCCTGCTCATCCACCCGGAAGGACAACAGGTTGCAGCCCTGGTCGGGGGCGATCTCGATCTGGGTGAGGGAGGGGCTGGCGTCGCGCTGGTAGCAGGTCAGCCGTGCGGCGTCCCAACCGGTGGCGGCGTGTGTGCCGTACTCGTACTCGAACTCGCTCATGAGCATGACTCCTTGTCGTGCGGCCCCGTGCAGTTCGCGGCTGGCCGCCATTATACCCAGGTACGGCGCAGCCGGGTACCGGGAGAGCGCCGTCTGGCGCGTAGCAATCGGGCGCTCGGACGCCACGTCGGCGTGCCACGCGATCATGCGCCACCAACGAGAGGATGCGAGGCATATCCCATGAAGATCACGCACATCGAGCCGGTTGTCGTCCGGGTGAACCATCGGGGCGACTGGGTCTTTGTCCTGGTGCACACCGATGCCGGCCTCACCGGCCTCGGCGAGGCCAGCCACAACACGAACGACCGGATGGCCCTGGCCTCCATCGCCCAGTACAGCGAGGCCCTGGCCGGCGAGGACCCCACCCGCATCCAGGCCCTCTGGCACCGGATGGCCAAGCGCTACGATGGGCGCGTGGCCCACACGGTGGTGAGCGCCATCGAGCAGGCCCTGTGGGACATCCTCGGGCAGTCGCTGGGGGTGCCAATCCGCACGCTCCTCGGCGGTGCGGTCCGCGAGCGGATCCGCCTCTACGCGAACATCAACCGGCACGTGCGCGACCGGGCCCCGGCGGGCTTTGCGCGGGCCGCCGAGCAGGCCGTCGCCCAGGGCTTTACCGCCGTCAAGCTGGCGCCCTTTGACGAGGTGCGCTCCGCCGACCAGCCACGCACCGGCCCCCGGGCCGGGTGGCGCGCCGGCGTCGAGCGGGTGCGGGCGGTGCGTGCGGCCATCGGCGACGAGGTGGAGCTCCTGGTGGATTGCCACTCCCGGTTCGACGAGGCCGGCGCCCTGGCCGTCGCAGAGGAACTGGCCGACTGCCGCCTCTACTGGCTCGAGGAACCGCTGCCGCACACCATGCCCGACGCCCTGGCGCGGGTGACGGCGCGGGCGCCGATGGCCACCGCCTCGACGGAGAGCGTCTTTGGCATCGAGGCCTTCGCGCCGTTCCTCACCCGGCGGGTGGTGGATTTCATCATGCCCGACGTCAAGCACTGCGGCGGGATCATGGAGTTGCACCGCATCGCCGGCGCCGCCCGGGCCACCGGGGTGCTGGTGGCGCCGCACAGCCCCTCGGGGCCGGTCTCCACCGCCGCTGGCGCCCAGGTCATGTCGACCGCGACCAACTTTGCCATCCTGGAGTACGCCTGGGGCGAGGCCGACTGGCGTGCGGACCTCCTGGATCCGCCGGAGCGCGTCGAGAACGGCTACCTGCACCTCCCGGAGGGGCCGGGTCTGGGGCACCGGCTGAACTTGCCGGTCGTTCACGCCCACCGTGCGGAGGAAGCCTCGGCCCGCGATTCGTCGACGGCGCTGCCCGTTTCTTGATCGCCCGCTGCAAACTGACATAATGGGGTCTGCCCGGATGCACCGGCCGCACGCCCGATCGAACCCTGATACCACGCGCCCACTGGAGGACATCATGGCCAAGCCCGTGACCATCACCGACGTCAAGACCATCCTGACCGCGCCGAACGACATCCGCCTGGTGGTGGTCAAGGTCTATACGAGCGAGCCGGGGCTGTGCGGGGTGGGCTGCGCCACGTTCACCCAGCGCGCCCTGGCCGTCGCTACCGCGATCGACAAGTACTTGCGCCCCTTTGTCATGGGGCGCGACGTGGACCGCATCGAGGACATCTTTCAGGCCTGCAACCTCAGCGGCTACTGGCGGAGCGGGCCCGTCCTCAACAACGCCCTCAGCGGCGTCGACCAGGCGCTGTGGGACATCAAGGCCAAGCGCGCCGGGATGCCGCTCTACCAGCTGTTCGGCGGCAAGTGCCGGGAGGCGGTGCCCGTCTACGTCCACGCCTCGGGCGAGTCGTTCGCCCAAGTGGAGGAGGCCGCCCGGGCCTATATGGAGCAGGGTTTCCGCTACGTCCGCTGCCAGGCGGCCGTTCCCGGCTATAGCACGTACGGCAACCGCAGCATGAACTCCTTTGCCGCCCTGAACCTCAGCCAGACCCGCACCTGGGAGCCCACGCCCTACGTCACGATGGTGCCGGACCTCTTTGCGCACCTCCGCGGGGCGCTCGGCGCAGGGGTGGAGCTCCTCCACGACGTCCACGAGCGGATCCCGGCCATCCAGGGCGTATGGCTGGCCAAGGCCCTCGAGGAGTACCGGCTCTTCTTCCTCGAGGACCTGTTCGCGCCCGAGGACGTTGACTACTTTCGGATGGTCCGCCAACAGACCGCCACGCCTCTGGCCATGGGCGAGCTGTTCGTGAACCAGGCCGAGTACGTGCCCCTCATCCGCGAGCGCCTGATCGACTTTATCCGGGTGCACATCTCCGATATCGGCGGCCTGACCCCGGCTCGCAAGCTGGCCGCGTTCTGCGAGTACATGGGCATCCGCACGGCGTTCCACGGGCCTGGGGATGTCTCGCCCGTGGGCCACGCCGCGAACATGCACCTGGACCTGGCGATCCCCAACTTTGGCATCCAGGAACTGTCGCTGTTCCGAGACGAGACGCGCGAGGTCTTTCCCGGCTGCCCCGAGGTGCGTGACGGCTGCATGTGGGCCAACGACGAGCCGGGCCTGGGCATCGACGTCGACGAGCGACGTGCGGCCATGTATCCCTATCCCGATCATCCGACGAACGGGTGCTGGCCCGAAATCCGCGGGCTCGACGGGACGATCTTTCGGCCGTAGGAAGCCTCGGCGGGCCGCTTGGCGGCGCGGTTGCGCGAATGGCGTTTTCTTGAGCCGCGTGCATCAGAATATGCTATAATGAGGATAGAGCATCCGTTGACGGTCCGATAGGTTCCTAGCCGCTCGCAGATTCGACCCTGATCCCAATCCCGCGCTCACGGCGAGCGCGGGATTGTGCTTGGTAGGGCCGTCCATCCCAGCCGGCGCGGCGTCGGCCGACCGCCGGAGAGGAGTCGAGATGGACAGGAAGGTGCGCCCGGTGCTGTTCGCCGTGGACGACGAGCGGCAGGTGCTGCGGGCAATCGAGTCGGATCTGCGCAAGCGGTTCGGTGCGGACTATCGCGTGGTCACGGCGAACGCGGGCGACGTGGCGGTGGACGCCCTGCGCCGCCTCAAACTGCGAAACGAGTCGGTGGCGCTGCTACTGGTCGACCAGCGCATGCCCGGCATCAGCGGCATCGATCTGCTGCGCCAGGCCATCGAGTACTATCCCGACAGCAAGCGGGTCCTCCTGACCGCCTATGCCGATACCGACGCCGCCATCCGGGCCATCAACGAGGTCGGGATCGATCACTATCTGCTCAAGCCGTGGGAGCCGCCCGAGGAGCGGCTCTACCCCGTTCTGGACGACCTGTTGAGCGACTGGGTGGCCAGCGCCCGCCCGGCGTACCAGGGTATTCGCCTCATCGGGCCCCGCTGGTCGCCGCGCAGCCACGAGATCCGCGATTTCTTGGGGCGGAACCACGTGCCCTACGAGTGGCTGAACGTGGAGACGGATCCGGATGCCGCGCAGCTGATCGCCGCCCTGGGCGAGGACGAACCCGAACTCCCCATTCTCCTCTTCCCCGACGGCTCGCACCTCGCCGCGCCGAGCAACATGGAACTGGCGCGCAAGATCGGCCTGCACACGGAGGCCGGCCACCAGCATTACGACGTGGTGATCGTGGGGGCGGGGCCCGCCGGCCTCGCGGGTGCGGTGTACGCCGCCTCGGAGGGGCTGGATACCCTGGTCATCGAGCGGGAGGCCCCCGGGGGACAGGCCGGCACGTCCTCGCGGATCGAGAACTACCTCGGCTTCCCCGCGGGCATTCCGGGCAGCGACCTCATGCGCCGCGCGGTGACCCAGGCCGTCCGGTTTGGGGCAGAACTCCTGATCCCCGGCCAAGTGGCGGGGCTGCGCGCCGAGGGGCCGTTCCGCTTTGTGCGCCTCGCGAACGGGGTGGAGATCAGCGCCGACTGCGTGCTGGTTGCCACCGGCGTTGCCTATCGGCTCCTGGAGGTCGACGGGCTCACGCGGTTCATCGGTGCAGGCGTCTACTATGGCGCGGCGCTCTCCGAGGCGCGCCTGATGGCCGGTGAGGACATCTGCGTGGTGGGCGGGGCGAACTCGGCGGGCCAGGCGGCGCTCTACTTTTCCCGCTTTGCGCATCACGTGCGGCTGATCGTCCGGCGCGGGTCGCTGGAAGACGGCATGTCGCACTATCTGATCGACCAGATCAAGCGCACGGAGAACATCGAGGTCCTGTGTGGCATGCAGATCGTCGAGGCGCACGGGGGGATCGCCCTGGAGGCCGTGACCGTCGCGAATGCCCTCACCGGCGAACGAGAGACGTTGCCCGCGCGCGCCCTGTGCGTGTTCATCGGCGCTTCGCCCCACACCGACTGGCTCGCCGACCTCCTGGCGCGCGACGAGCAGGGGTACCTGCTAACCGGGGGTGACATCAGCCCCGGCGAACGGCACGTGCCAGGCTGGCCCCTCGACCGCCCGCCCTACCTGCTAGAGTGCAGCGTGCCGGGGATCTTTGCCGCGGGCGACGTGCGCGCCCATTCCGTCAAGCGGGTGGCCTCCGCCGCCGGAGAGGGGGCCATGTCGGTGCAGTTCATCCACCAGTATCGGCGAGAGCGCTAGGAGAGGTGAACGATGGACCTCGATCTGGGCGCCGTGCGGCGTCTGCACGTGTTCGATGAGTTCAGCGACGAGCAGTTCGCCGCCTTTGTGAGCGACGGCGAGCCCGTTCGCGTAGATGCCGGCGAGGTCATCATCGCCGAGGGACAGGATCCCGCCGGCGTCTTTGTCCTCGTCGAGGGCCAGGTGGACGTGAGCAAGCGCCTGTTCGGACGCGAAGCGCTGATCCGTCGCTACGGCCCGGGCTGCCTGCTGGGCGAGAGCGGGGTGCTCACGCGCTCGCCGTACGTGGTGACGGCGCGAGCCACCACCCCGACGCTCCTCATCCGCTGGGCGCCCGACGTCTTTTACGATCTCCTGGAGGACGCGCCTTGCCTGAACGCCATGCTCAAGACCATGTCAGCCCGCCTGCGGGATATCGAGGCCCTGGCACGGCAGCAGGAAAAGCTCACTGCTTTGGGGCGCCTGGCGGCGGGGCTGGCACACGAGCTGAACAACCCCGCGTCGGCCAGCCTGCGCTCCGCCCGGCAGCTGCTCGACATCCTGCGCAGTCTCCAGGCGCGGCTCTTTACTGCCCCCCTCTTGCGCCTGGATCCCGATCGGCTGCAGTACCTGGCCGACCTCCAGGATGCCCTCCTGCAGCGCGCCGCCGAGGGGGTGCAGATGGATCCCCTGGAGCAGAGCGATCGCGAGGAGGCGGTCGCCATGTGGCTCGAGGAGCACGACATCGAGGACCCCTGGTTGCTGGCGCCCCGTCTCCTGCGCGTGGGGATGGAGGCGGAGGGGCTTGAAGAACTGGCCGCGCGCCTGGGCCCCGACGCGGTCGGCGAGGCGCTCCTGTGGATCGGGGGGCTCCTGGAGGTGGTCGAGCACGTTCAGGTCGTGCTCCTCTCCACCGAGCAGATCGAGGAGCTGGTCGGCGCGGTGCGCCTCTATGCCTACATGGACCAGACCCCGCAGCGCGAGATCGACGTGCACGAGGGTCTCGATGCCACCCTGGCCATGCTGCGCCACAAGCTGCGCAACGTCAACGTGATCCGCGACTATGCCCCCGATCTTCCGCGCGTGATGGCCTTCGGCGGTGAGCTCAACCAAGTGTGGACGAACCTGATCGACAACGCCGCCGACGCCATGTCGGAAGCCGGCACGGTGCGCATCCGGACCTACCGGGAGGGGGAGCAGGTGGTGGTGGAGGTGACCGACGATGGCCCCGGGATTTCCGAGGAGGCCCAGGCCCACCTCTTTGAGCCGTTCTTTACCACCAAGCCGGTGGGCAAGGGTACCGGGCTGGGGCTGGACATCGTGCACCGCATCGTGGTGGACAAGCACCAGGGGGATATCCGCGTCTCGTCGCAGCCCGGGGAGACGAGTTTCCAGGTGCGCCTGCCGCTGCGCCGCGAGGGCATCGAGGAGCGGGCGGCAGAAGGGGGTACGTCATGAGCGAGAGATCCGACGGGGGCGACGCGGTCTGCACGCACCTGGACCAGATCCGGGACGTGACTCCTCGCACCCCGGAAGGGTGCGAGGAGTGCCTGCAGATGGGAGACACGTGGGTGCACCTCAGGCTATGCCTGACGTGCGGCCACGTGGGCTGCTGCGACCAATCTAAAAACCGCCACGCCCGCCGGCACGCCCACGACACCGGCCACCCGATCATCGCCTCCCTCGAGCCGGGCGAGGACTGGCGCTGGTGCTTTGTGGACAGGATCCCCGTCTGACCCGCCCGTAGCGCCCGAAGCACTGGGTCCTCCGGCTACTTGAGGCCGTCGTAGTAGGCCTGGACGGTGTCCACGTCGACGGTGGCGTCCATTGGCATGCCCAGCCGCTCATAGTGCTGGCGCCGGGCGCGCATGTCGGCCAGGAGGATGGCGATGGCGTACGTCGAGGCCTGCTCGGCGATCTCCTGGGGCACCACGATGACCCCGTCGTCGTCGCAGCCGACGATGTCGCCGGGCCGCACCTGCGCCCCGCCGCAGGCAACGGTCTCCTGAATGCCCGCCGCCATGATGCGGCCGGGGATGATCGTGCGGCCCCGCGCCCGACAGCAAATCGGCGTCTTTTGCAGCGCCACCTCGAACGTGTCCCGGCAGTACCCATCGGTCACGATCCCCACGGCGCCGCGGGTCATCATGCCCAACGAGTTGGCAGAGCCCCAGAACCCCACCTCGCCCGTGCCGCCCGTATCGGTGATGACGACGCTACCGGGGCGCACGTGCTCGGTCACGGGCATGTTGGGCACCTCTCCGTACCACACGCCGTGTGCGCCGACCACGTCTTCCACGGTGTCGAGCTTCCACATCGGGCGGTTGGAGGGCACCAGGCGTTGGGTCACCGCCACGCCCCAGAACTTCATCCCCAGCCACAGGGGGCGCACGGCGGGGTCCATCAGCCCGATGTCAAAGTAGCCCATGCCATCCATGGCATCAGCGACGTCCACCACGCGCAGGTGCTGGTAGTAGGGCAGCAGGTCGTAGGACTCGGTCTCGGACATAGCGATCCTCCTGTTGTGAGGCTAGAACACGGGCACGCCCGGAACGCGGGCGCGCACCGCATAGACACTGGTGCGGGAGGTGAGGTAGATCGTACGGCGATCGGCGCCGCCAAAGGCGAGGTTCGCCGGGCGTTGCGGGCCGACGAGGTGCCCCACGAGCTCGCCGGTCGGCCGGTACACCCACAGGGCGCCGGGGCCGGTGCAGTACACGTTGCCCTCGATGTCGACCTTCATGCCGTCGGGCCCGCCCTCCATGTCGGACTCCATCTCGGCAAAGACCCGGTCGTTCGAGAGGCTGCCGTCTGCGGCCACGTCGAACGCCCGGATATGCCGGCGCGCCGTGTCGTCGATGTACAGTGTGCCCTCGTCCGGCGAGAACGCCAGGCCGTTGGGCCGCTCGAAATCGTCGAGCAGCAGCGTCAGGTCCCCGTCGGGCCCGATCTGGTACACGCCGTTGTAGGGCAGCTCCTTTTCCTCCGGCGTGCAGCCGTACGGCGGATCGGTAAAGTAGATGGTGCCGTCCGAGCGGACCACCACGTCGTTGGGGCTGTTCAGTCGTCGGCCGCCATCGTGGGTGGCCAGTGCGGTAATGCGGCCATCCGCCTCGGTGCGCGAGACGCGCCGGTTCCCATGCTCGCAGGCGATCAGACGTCCCGCGCGATCAAAGGTCAATCCGTTCGAGTTGCCGCTGGGCCGCCGCCAGGGGGCAACATCTCCCGAGGCCGGGTCCAGACGGTAGATGGTGTCGGCCGGGATGTCGCTAAAGAGCAGATAGCCGTCCGGGTGCCACACGGGGCCCTCGGTAAAGCGGAAGCCGCCGGCAACTTCCTCGGGCGTGGTCGATTCGAGCAACTCCAGGATCCCCATTGCACCCTCCTGTGTCTGACCGTGATGTACAGCATCATAGGATAGCCGCAGGTCGCCTCACTTTGCCGTGCGGTCGACGCGCCAGGGGACACGCAGGTGCAGTTCGTCGGCGAGGGTCTCCAGGTCGCGGCGGTGCTCCTCACCGATCGGGATACCCTCCGCGGCGTAGCGGCGCTCTTTCTCCGCCTCGGGCCCCCCGGGTAGGTAGGGCTGAAAGCCCGGGAGCGGCGCCATCCGCCTAGCCGCGCGCACGTACTCGTCGATCTCCCGTCGGTACTGGGCCGGGTCCATGAACAGGTCGATGCGCAGAGCGATGATCAGCGCCCCCTGGTTGCCGCCGGCCCACCTCCGCTGGGAGGAGTCCGGATCGATGGTGAGGCCCGAAAGGAGCCCTCCCCAGGCCTGGCAGATGACCCCCAGGCCGATCGATCGCAGCACCAGGCCCGGCGCCAGCGCAGCGATCTCGTCCCGGTGCGGGTCCGACCGGTACAGGTCGTGCATGGCGCCAAAGTCGAGCACCAGGGGGGCCTCTTCCTCGGCGGGCGCCGAGAACGACATCGGCGAGCCGCCGGCTGCAGCGTGGATGGGATCGCCCGGCTGGAGGCGCAACTGGTGGCCGGAGGTGACGTAGCACAACAGGTCGTGGGGCAGCGTCATCCGCGAATAGATGCCTGCCGCCCCGATGTGGTTGTGGTTGCGCGTCATCAGCACGGCGATCCCTTCCGCCAGCGCCTTGTCGATGAGGCGCAGGGTGCCCTCGTAGGCGGGAAAGTAGCCCAGGCCGCCGTCCCCGTCGACGAGGAGGCTGCTGGGCGTCTCGCGTACCACGCGCACCGCGGGATCGGGGTTCAGGATGCCTTCCAGCGTGTCATGGCAGTAGCGGGGCAGCCGCGCCGTGCCGTGGCTGTTCACGCCGCGCAGGTCGTTCTCCACCAGCAGGCGGGCCAGCAACTCGGACCGGCCGGGCACCAACCCTGCGGCGTGCAGCGCGCGAAAAGCAAACCCCCGCAGCGCCTCCGCTGACAAGCGGATGGCGTCTTGTGGCTCCAGGTTCATGACACCTCCTCACCGTGGCGACGGGGCGTCAGGTGCTGCGCAGGTAACGCACGCGGTCCATGACAAAGCGCAGCGGCTGCCCCTCGGCGAAACGACGGACATTCTCCAGGCACACGCAATGATAGTCCTCGAGCCGGTCGGTTTCTTGGTAATAGTCGGGCGGATTGCGCCCGATCCGGTGGGCGCTCAGGATCAGGTTCTCCCACTGCCGGGCGGGGTGGTCGGGGGGCAGGCTGTCCGGCGGCTCCAGCACGTCGAGCCCCGCACGCAGACGGCCGGCGGCCAGCTCGGCGAACAGCGCCTCCTGGTCGATGATCGCCCCGCGGGCGGTGTTCACGATGACGGCGTGATCGGGCAGGCGCGCCAGCAGCGCTGCGGTGATGCTGTGATGCGTTTCCGCCGACAGGCCGGCGTGAATCACGATGGCCTGGGACGTGTCGAACAAGGCCTCCAGGCTGTCGACGCGCGTCAGGTCGGCAGGATGCCCGTCCACGTACGGATCAAAGAAGCGCATCGCTGCCCCAAAGGGGCGGAGCAGGTCGACAAAGCGGCGCCCGATGACGCCCAGACCATAGATGCCCACCCGCATCCCGTCGAGGGTGCCCCCGTACAGGTGCCAGTCGGACTGCCAGCCGCCCCCGCGGACGCACTCGATCTGCTGGTGCAGGTCCTTGACCGCGGCCAGCAGGAGCGTCATGGCCCCCTCGGCCAGGCGCTTGGCGGGCGCATCGCCCCAGTTCGTCACCGGAATGCCGGCCTCCACGACTTCCAGGGGCACAAAGGGGCGCACGCTGCCGGTGACGTTGCAGATGTACTGCAGCTGCCCCGGGGTCTCGGCAATCTCTGCGGGAACCTCTGCCGAGCCCCACCCTGTCAGGAGTACCTCGCACGAGCGGATGAGGGCCAGCCGCTCGGCCGCTGCCAGTGCGGCGCCGTTGCCCACGATGGTCAACTCGCCGTACTGGGCGAGTTCCTCGCGAAAGCGGCGGGTCCAGATGCGGTCCGAAGGCTCCCGCGCGGCGATGTGGATCAGGCGGCGTGGTGGCGTAGGTCGGGTCGTGTGCGCCATCACGCTAGGGCCTCTCGGAGAAAGGCCAGGTCCAGCAGGGCATTCGCCCACAGGTCGTCGATGTTCTCGCCCGGGCGGTTGGTGCCCTCGGTGAACTCGAGCGTCCACGAGCCCCGGAACCCTGCGTCGCGCATCAGGCGCACGGTGTCGTGCACAAAGGCCGGTCGCCGATCCAGGCGGATGGGCAGGTTGTCCTCGTCGCGCATCTGGACGTGGACGTGGGTGACCATGGGGCCCAGGACCTGGAACCACTCCGACAGGCCCTCCGGCCGCGAAAAGGGATGCACCAACACGTCAAAGCGCTCGCGACCTAGGCGGTCGAACAACGCGGCGGCCTGGGCCGGCGTCTCGGCGATGGTGCCCGGATGGCACTCGCAGAGGGCGCGGATGCCGTCGGGCAGCCCCCGCTCCCAGGCGGCGACGCCGCGCAGATCGGCCTCGGTCTGGGCCGCATCCCGGGAGAAGTTGAACTTGACGGCCCGCGAGCCCAACCGCCGGGCCATCGCGGTAGAGTCCGCCGGGCCGCGCGAGCCATCCCAGAACGTGGCGTAGGCGTTGTACACCGCCATGGGCAGCGACGAGGCCGCCAACGCCCGCACCTCCTCGTCGGGGGCCAGGGTGGCGTGGTTCTCCCATAGCTCCACCCCGTCAAACCCCGCCTCGCGAAAGCGATCCAGCCACTCGCTGACCCGGAAGGTGGGCGCCTTGCCCGCCCGGTGGCGGTTGGCCTCCAGGAGGATGGAGCCGATGTAGATCTCGTCCCGTGCCTCGGACATGCGTGTTCCCCCTCATTCTCTGTGGATGATGCCCAGCGACCAGCGGAGGTCCTCATAGGCGTCGGGTTGCCCCTCGCGGCGCAGTCCCTGGATCAGCAGGCGCGGGTTCGCCGCGTCATAGGAGAGCCGTTCGTCACAGCCGGTGCGCAGCGCCTCGCCGTGGGAGACCTCTCGCGTCCACACCCGGGCGCCCGGCGCGTAGCGCAGTTGCGCGCCGCTGGCGTACTCGGCAGCGACTGAAGCCCAGGGGCCCGCGAGGTGCGGGGCGGACGCCAGGCCGAAGAGCCGCTCGCCGCCGGCCGAGGAGCCGCGGTTCACCTCCCAGATCATGTGATACTCGGGCTTCTCCCCAAGCCCCTCGGCCCGGTAGACGTGAACCGCCTCGTGGACCCCGGAGAACACCGGGCGCGGGTCGCCGAACCCCTCGGGAAACGCCTCGATGGGGCAGCGCAGCGCCCACACCTCCCGGTGGGCCCGGGTGAAAAAGAGGTAGGCGTCCCGCTCGTCGCAGATCAGCCAAAAGTCGATCCATTTGGCCGCGTCGCGCTTGGCCACCAAGGGGCGCGCCTCGCTCCAGCCGTCGGGATCGGCGAGGTCGCGCGAGGTGAGGCAGGCGGGCTGATAGTCGGCGTCCCGGGTCTGGAAGACCAGGTACCAGAGCCCCTGCGGGCGGAAGAACAGCACCTGGGGCGCGCACCCGTAGCGGCCCGACCGGCCGCGGGCCGGCGCGATCTGCCGTCGCGGCGCCGTGGCGAGTTCCTCGAGGGTCGGCGCGCTCACGTATCCGGTGGTGTACTCACTCTGGCCCCGGGCGGTGTAGAACAGGTGCCACGCCCCACCGTGGCGGACGATGGACGGATCCTTGACCGCTGTCTCATCAAACGACCCGGCGGGGCCCGGCGTCAGGAGCGGCTCGCCGATGCGCCAGCGGCTCACCGGGGCTTGCTCTCCTCCGCCGGCGTCGGCTCTGCGGCTGCTTTGCCGGGCGGTGTGCGCCAGCCGCTCTGGGCGGCGACGCGGCGCTGGACGACGCCCCCCAGCGGGCCGGCCAGCCGCGCGGCGATGCGGTTGAGGACCCCGGGCACGCAGACCACCTGCCCCTTGTCCAGCGCCTGGAGGGAGGAGGCCACCACCTGGTCCGGCGCCATCCACATGAACTTGGGCACCAGCGACAGGTCGGCGCCCTGCTGGTTTTGGAACTCGGTGCGGGTGAACCCGGGGCACAGCGCCTGAATGCGCACGCCGGTGCCCTCTAGCTCGATGGCCAGCGAGCGGCTAAAGCTCACCATGTAGGCCTTGGTGGCCCCATAGGTGGCGAACCCAGGCAGCGGCACATAGGCGCCGAGCGAGGCCACGTTGATCACCGAGCCACGCTGGGCCTTGAGCATGGCGGGCAGGACCGCATGGGTCAGCTGCACGCAGGCCTCCACGTGCAGGCGGACCATGTCCATCTCCCGCTCCACGTCCACTTCGGAGAACGCTCCGTGGAGGCCAAACCCGGCGGCGTTCACCAAGATCCGGATATCGGAGATGGCCCGGGCGCGCTCGACGACGCGCTGGAGGTCGGCGGCGTCGGAGAGGTCGGCGACCAGGATCTCGGCGGTGACGCCATGTTTGACCGCGGCCTCGGCCGCCATGATCTCCAGACGCTTGCGGCGTCGGGCCACGAGGAGCAGGTCATACCCCCGCGGCCCGAGGGCGCGGGCGAACTCGGCCCCCAGCCCGCTGGAAGCCCCGGTAATCAGCGCTACGGGCCTGGGTCCGCCGCCAGCGCTCTGCTCTCTCTCCGTCATGGTAGTGCTCCTAACCGCATGTCGATCCCTGCCACGCAACCGAGTCGTACCCTGGTCGTCTGACTGCCAAAGTCGAAATCCACGAGGGGCCTGCTTTCGCGGGCTATCCACCCACTATGAGGTGGCATCGCCGAGATCGAGGAGGTACATCTGCCTGCCCCTTCCCTCGTGCGTCGAGTCGACTACCACCAGGCGGCCATCGGGGCTCGAGCGGGGATGCAGATCGCAGCGCCACTCGCCGGCGTACTCGGGCGGCGAATGGAACGCCCCGAGGGGCACCTTGCGGCCCGAGGCCGTGTGATAGAGGTAGAGGTTCTGGTTGCGGTCCTCGTCGGGGTAGGTGTCGTTCAGGATCCACTCGTTCCCCGGCAAGTAGGTGCAGTGGCCGTTGCGGGTCATTGCCTCGGGCCCCACCACCTGCACCTCTCGAGAGCCGTCCTCGTACAGGTAGAACGCCGCCTCGTGGGACGGATGCCACGCCCACGCCAGGATGTGGGTGGCGTCGCGCCAGATAAAGTGGGACGTCTGCCCATAGTCATCGACGACGCGCACGTCGCTGCCGTCGGGAGCGACCGTCAGCATCCGCGTAAAGAACCCGCTCTCGCGATGCCATCGGTGCAGAAACTCTAGCCGCGATCCATCCGTATTGTAGAGCAGGTGGTTGAACCAGTGCTTGCAGTCGCTGAGGTCGTCGTGGGGGTAGGGGAGCGCGGCGATCTGCGCGAGCGAGACCACCATCTCCCGCCGGCCGCTCTCCAGATCCACACGCCAGATGCCTGACCCCTCGGGCGCCAGGACGTCCCGGTACCGGTCGGGAAGCCCGGCGTAGCCATAGCCGGGGCGGGTGTCGTTGATGCGGGCAAAATCCGGCGTCGCCGCCTCCCGTCCGTCCGGCGAGATGGCGTACACCGGCGAGGGCACCGTGCGCCGCGCGCCCGTCCGGACGTCGAGGATGTGGGCAACGAACCGGTCGCCCTGGCGGTCGTTCCAGATCACCTGCCCCTCGTGGCCGGGCAGCCACTGGAGCATGCAGCCCTGCTGCCAGCCCCAGGCGCGGGATTCGCCCAGCTCGATCCAGCGGTCACCGTCGGCGAGGTCCACCATCCCCACGCGGATGACGTCATCGGCACGCGGGGAGCGGTGCTCAAAGCCCACCTCCATGCCCAGGACGTAGCGGCCGGAGGAGTCGATCTGCTGCTTGTCATAATACCCGAACCAGTGGAACGCCGGGCCTCGGGTGATCGCTCGCATCGGAACGGTGGATGGTGCCATGACGAGTCCTCTCGATGGTGGGCAGGTACGCTGGCCGCTGGATGCCGCGCAGCGGAGCCATCAGCCGAAACAGATCCAGCGGGCCTCCGACTCGCTCACCAGGCTGTTCGCCGTCCATTCGGGAACGTAGACGAGGTCGCCGGCCGTGACAACCGCCTCTTCGTCGGCGACGGTCACCCGGGCCTGGCCCTCGAGGATGAACCAGTAGCGCGCCCCGGCGTGGGGCTTGTTCACAAAGGGGTTCTCGGGTGTGGTGCGACGGACCACGAGGTGCCCGAGGAGGTCCTGGAACTCCTGAATGCGATAGTCCGTGCGGTGGTTGACCTCGGACAGGGTGCTAGCCTTGACGATCATGGTTTCCCCCCTTTGCCGGCTGCCACGTCGGGGATGCCCCTGGGCGGCCGCAATCCATCAGTATACGCCCAGAGGATAGCGCAGCCGTGCCCGCGCGTCAACGCGTCCGGGCCACTCGGGGGGGCGACCGGCGCCTAGCGTGTACAGATCCCCACCGTCCGCCGATGGGGCGGCGCCCCCGTGCGGCCTGGCCGGATGGCTAGGGAGAAGACTGGCCGCCGTACTGCGATGCTTTAGGACCCGAGGCCGATGCGGGCGAGTGGTGCCCGGGGTATAGTCTGGTCGTCAGCGGCAAAAGGTTGCATCTCCTTCCGACACATGAGAGGATTCCCGCATGGCTGCCGTTCCGAGGAAAAGGGAGCGCATTTCCGCCCGGTGGCCCGGGCCGGGACCCGTACTGTCGGCTCGGCTCTTGCTGCCCGTCATGGTGCGGCCCCGCGGAGAACCGTACACGGGCCCCGTGGCGCTGCTCATCGACACGTGGAACATGAGCGCTGCGGAGACCTTGATCGCCACCCTGAGCGACGCCGGGCGGGTGACTACCGTGGGCCGCCGCACGGCCAGCTCCAGCGGCAATCCCATCGCCTGCCGGCTGCCGGGGGGAGGAGTGGCGAGGTACTCGGCCGCGTCCTTTGTTCGGGCCGACGGCCTGCCCATCGAGGGGATCGGGCTGGAACCCGACGTGCCGGTGGCGCTGGCCCTGGCCGACCTGCGGGCGGGAGACGACGGTGACGTGCGGGCGGCCGAGGCGTTCGTGCTGGACATGAACTAACCCATATCTGGCTCGGTGGGAGTATAATGAATGGGTGTCCGGCGCAGGCAGCGGGCCGGCGCAGGAACGCAAGGAGGTTGGACGTGACCGAACATCGCGACGCGCAAGTGGACCGCGGCGGCGACGGACAGCGCTGGGTGGCCGGCGCGCTGCTGATCACCATCGGAGTGCTGCTCCTGATCGTGCAGTGGGTTGGGGCGGATCTCGGCGGCCTGCTCGTGCTGCCGGGCATCGGCCTGGTGTTCCTGGTAGCCGGGCTGGTGTCCCGGCGCGCGGGCTATATGGTGCCGGCCGGGATTCTCCTTGGCCTAGGAACCGGCGTGCTGCTCGGCACCCGGGTGTTCGAGGACGCCTCGGACAATGCGACGGCCGGCATCATCGTGCTGGGACTGGGGGCTGGGTTCATCCTGGTCATGATCCTGAGCGCCCTGACCACCGAAGGCAGCCACTGGTGGCCCCTGATCCCCGGCGGTATCCTGTCCCTGATCGGCATCGCGCTGCTGATCGGAGAAGAGACGGCCCGCGCCCTCGGCAACGTCCTGCAGTTGGCCTGGCCGCTGGGGCTCATCGCGCTGGGTGCGTGGTTCCTGTTCCGCGTGGCGCGGCGGCCCCGCGTCTAGACGGCCTCGGCCATTCCTTACAGACTCGACACACCCCGCGAACTCCAGAGCCGGGGCTGATCATCATGAGGAGGAAACATGGCGACCGTTAGCGTGCGCAACGTAAGCAAACGATTTGGGAGGGTACAGGCCGTCGACGGGGTGTCCTTCGACGTGCAGCCCGGCGAGATCTTTGGTTTGCTGGGACCTAACGGCGCCGGCAAGACCAC